>JAESFN010001137.1_pt1 | contig 13957 bp, 9 predicted proteins | sample 9269411 | NCBI WGS metagenome assembly JAESFN01 (sample SAMN14505399, study PRJNA617100) | algae metagenome | isolation source: Iphinoe sp. HA4291-MV1 and co-occurring heterotrophs from trail next to... | place: USA: Maunawili Falls, Hawaii | collected 2009-07-25
GACCGTGACGGCCTCGAGCCCCGGATAGCAGAAGATGATCTCGTCGTGAGTGCGCACGGCCGGGTCGCCGTCGAGCGCCGCCTGGACGTCGCGGGCGAGCACCTCGCGCAAGCCTGGCAACTCATTCAGAAACTGAATTGCCTTGGCTTGGCCCAGCGCTTCGAAGTCGGTCGCGTCATGGCAATCGACCGAGCCGCCTGAATCGTGCCGCAGCGCGCGGGCAATTTGCGTGGTGAGCAGATCGTGCAGACGATCGATCAGATCGCCCACGTGATAGCTCACGTTGCCCAGGTGCAGCCCTTCGCGGCGGCGATAGCCAGGGTAGAGGATCTCCTTGAGATCCTCCGTAGCTGCAATAACGGCCTCATAGCGCGGCAGCGGGCAGTGGCCCAAGTGGCTGATCGTCCGCTCGTCGCGGTATGTCTCAACGATCCGCTCGGTCAGCTCGGGCAACTTTTCCTTGAGGCGGAAGTCCGAGGCCATGAGATTTCGCTCGCGTGTTCGGGAAAGCTTCGTTCGGCGGCTGAGTCGCCTTGCGTCTCGAATGCTGCGCTGGAACGAGGTCTAAGGAGAAACTGTCTGGGCAAAAGAGGGCATTCCGGTTAACCCGGACAGCGACAGCCTAGAGATGTCCGCGAAAGGGCGTTCACGAGCGGAACCTTGCGGGGGAGCGGCGAGCGAACCGGCGGCGAAAGGCCGCCAATTCCGCTGTTTCGCGATGTTTCCTTGCCCAGCATCCTAGGCGCAACATTTGGCACAATCAAGCAAGCTGGAATTCGTTTCGTCCGCTTTTGGCGGTCAGGATGAGGAAAACGGCATGGTTGGGGCTGCGGGTATCCCTTGTGCTCGGTCTCCGGCCACCAGGCTGGTGCTGTCGGCGCAAGTTCGGTCTGGCGACAAATGGGGGACACTCGTATAAGTCCGCAACTCCTGACGGGGCAGGGAATTCCCTTGCTTGGGGGGGCTGGAAAGCTATTCACAAAAATCTCACGAAAAGTGCTTCAAACTACCCTGAAGGGGTGGTATTCTTAGTTCGCGAAATAGCTAAACTCCGCACAATCTCGCCAAACCGCCTTTTCCGCAATCTCCTCCTGTTCGTTTTCGGTTCCGAATGCCACAACTGCTCTACACCGTAGGGCGGCGCGCAGGGTCGCAGCGCTGCCTTAGGTTGTCCGAGACCCTTCTTCAAACTTCCTCCCTGCTGCTCGCCGCCCTCAAGCGTCGAGCTTCGTTCGAAACGCTCGAACAGCGGCACTTGATGTCGGTCTCGCCCAGCGCGAGCGACCTTGATGAGCCGGTGTACGCGATCTCGGCGCCGCCCGTCGTAGCAAGCGCGGGCTTGTCCGACACGGTCTCTCCGTCGCTGGAGATTCTCGGCGTGTCGCCCGATCCCCGAAACTCGAGTGTTTCGAGCGTCGTCTTCAAGTTCAGTGAGCCGGTCGTCGGCTTCGACGTCGAGGACCTGATCCTCGATCGCGCGTTCGACGACAAAGTAGATCTGCTGACCGGCGCTCAGACGCTGACGACCAGCGATCAGATTCGCTGGACGCTCAATGGCTTGAGCGGACTGACGGCCGCCGAGGGGTTGTACACGCTGACGCTGCGGCCAAACGGCTCCAACATCCGCGATCTGGCGGGAAACTTCCTGGCGGTCGGCCGCGCCGATAGCTGGATCGTCGACCGCACCGCCCCTGCCGTGACGGCCGTGAGCACCACGGCGCTGGGCACCGCGGTGGGCAGCGTGGCCATCATCTTTTCGGAAGTCGTGCATAACTTCGATGTCGGCGACCTCGTGCTGTCTCGCAACGGCGGCGCCAATCTGCTGACGGGCGCGCAATCGTTGGTCGGCGTCGTCAATCAATCGTTCACGCTCAACAACCTAGCCGGCATTACAGCGCCGGCCGGGCAGTACACGCTCAGCTTGCGTTCCGACAACACTGTGACCGACGCCGCGGGCAACCGCGCTGCCGGGCGCACGCTGCTGAGTTGGGGAGCGGATTCCAACAACCCGACCGTCAGCATCACGCAAGTGAGCAACGACGCCACGGGCGCCGCCAGTTCGATGACCTTCACGTTCAGCGAGCCGGTTACCGGCTTCAGCCTTGCCGACCTTCAGCTCACTCGCGGCGGCGCCAATCTGCTGACGGGCGCGCAAACTTTGACGACGGAAGATAGCCGCATTTGGACGCTCGGCAATCTGTCGCCAATCACCTCGACGGCCGGCGCCTACACCCTCACGCTGTCCGCAAATGGCACCGGCATTGCCGACCTCGCCGGAAACGTGCTCGCGCAATCCATCAGCAAGACTTGGACCAGGACCGTAGCGACCGTGGGACCGCGCGCCACGATCGTCGATGTGTCGCCCGATCCGCGCACCTCGGCGGTAAACTCGCTGACCATTTCGTTCGATCAGCCGGTCCAAGGCTTTACCATCGCCGACTTGAGCCTGCGTCGCGACGGCGGAGCGAATTTGCTCACGGCCGCGCAGTCGCTGGCTTCGCTCGACCGCAAGACCTGGACCCTGAGCAATCTGGGAGGGCTGACCGCTGCGAATGGACAATATCAGTTGTCCTTCACTTCGCTGAGCGGCGTGTGGAACGACACGCAACAGGTGTTGACGTTCGGCGAAACCGAAGCTTGGTCGGTCGTTGCAGGCTCGCTCACCGGCGCGGTCACGCCCGTCACGCCCGAGATTCGTTCGACTCCGGTCGACTCGCTAACCATCAAGTTCAGCGCTCCGGTGACCAATCTGGACCTGAGCGACTTCTCCTTCGAAGCGAACTACGATGGCCGCGGCAACTTGTTGACCTCGAGTCAAACGCTCACCACGACGGACCGCATGACCTGGCGGCTGGGCAACCTGGGCGGCATCACCAAAACGCCCGGCAAGTACCATCTCTTGCTCACGAACGCCGCCGGCATCAAAGACGCCGCCGGCAACGCGCTCTCGGGCGAAGTGTCGGAAACGTTCACGATCTTGCCGCAGATCAAGACCAGCGACGACTTTCTGCGGATGATCGTCAACGGTGGCCACCACTTCTGGGAACACGACAAGTACTCGTCGTTTACTCCGGAAGACGGCAAGTCCTACCTGACCGTCGGCACGCGCGTGAACTACATTACGGACCCTCGCTACAACGCGCTGGCGAATCCGGCACTGGGACTGTCGAACAATCCCAACGCCCTCGACGCGCGCGACGCCTACCAACAGCTCTACGATCTCTATAAGAGCGAGCATCCCGAAGCGGTCGTCGGCTCCTACTTGTCGGCAGTGTCCGTGAAGACGCCCGAGTCGATGACCGAGCTTGGCCAGTGGCCGCCCGACGCCATGGATAGCCGTGAGTTCGTGGGTGTTCCGCTGCTGCCCTCGGGTTCTGGCTCGGCTTCCAACGACGGTTACCTGGACGTGCGCGACCCGGTCGCGCGGCAAGCGACCAACGAACACCAGGTCGCACAAGTGCTGGGCCTCGACGGACGCGCCCGTCAAGACATCATCTACTTCGACGAGGTAGGCTACGCGTACGAGTTCTGGGATCATTTCGTCGACCTCTTCACGCGGCTCAAGCAGGTGGCCCACGAGTATGGCTCGCTGATTGGCTTGAATCTCGGCGGCTGGGGCTGGGCCGATACGAGCTCGCTGATCGGCACCGAGGTCGTGAAGCAAGTCGCGCAGATGACCGACATGGTCACCATTGAAGGGCTGTGGAACAAAGAACCGCTCGCCAAGGGCGGCAGCTTCCGCACCGTCGAGAACACGGCCAAGATCACCGCGAATTTGCGCCAAGTGATGGATCTGGGCGTCACCGTCGGGCTGCTGCCTGTCGACTACGTAAACAGCCCGAACGTCTTCAACGTGGTCAACGCCCGCGAGACGACCTACCAAGGTCAGGGCGCGCTCCTCGTGACCCTGTCGACGCCGCACCATATCTGGCCGGCCGGCGGAGTGCTCAGTGAGAGCTTCGACCTCAAGGGCTTGCCGGCGCAGTACAAAGCGCTCGAGGGACGGCAATGGACGCCCGTCGAAGTGCCGGGCCGCCCCGATCAAGTGATTCTGTACAACCGCTATAACGCCTTGGCCAACATTAAGGCCAGTGCCGGCATCGGCGGCGCGATTTCGTTCTCCACCGGTCAATTCACCGACAATCAAGCGCCGATCCGACTCACGGCCGCCCTCGCCATGATGGTCCGTCGGCCGGGAGACAGCATCTTCGTCTCGGCGCCTCCCGGGTTCCGCCCCGGTGACCTGTCGCCCACGAGCCCGGACAACTGGTTCGTCTGGCCGCAGTTGTTGGGCGCGCCGCGCGGCGATTACATCGTCGACAACTCCGAAGGCGGCGGTCGCATTCTGCACATGTACCGCGACTTCGCCAACGGCCGCATCGAAATCTTCCCGCTGGAAGGGTGGGTGCGGGTTCAGCTCTGGAACCAGTCGGCGGCCGCCGACCCCGTGGTGCTGGCCGCTGCTGCCTTCGACGAAGCCGCGGGCGACTCGCCCGTCGCGCCTTCCGTGGGCGACTCGCCGGTAGCGGCCCCCATTTATGGGGCGGCCGCCAAGCCGCTGGCGCCGGTTCTGCCGGTGCTGCCGGTAGTCGATCATCGCCCCGGCGCCGACCTGGCGCGGGCGGCAGATCGAGCACTTTTGGAACTGAACGCCCTGGATCTAGCGTCACTCCAATCAATCATTGATGAAATGACCCTATAAGGGTCTTTCCCTCAAAGAGACCGCGCGCGGGGGCCGATGCTGTGGACAGCGGGCGCCCCTGCGCACTTTCGCCAGTTTCGCCCGCCCCTACAGGCGGCCGCACCGACTTGGGTATCGCCCCTCCCCCTCTGGGGAGGCCGGCGATGCGTTCTGCTCGTCAGCGCGGCGATTCGCAATTAAACTGGCGGCAGATGATGAACTTCGATGTACACCGCATGATCCGCCGCGCTCTGGCGGTCGGAGCGCTGGCCGCGGCCTGCGTCGCCGGCTCGGCTTCGGCAACGCCGGCCCCGTTGGCGCCGTCTACTTTTTGGAACCCCGCCCGCGAAACCGCAGCGGCGCTCACGAGCCTGCAAAGGCTCACGGCCAGCCCCAACTGGCAAGTTTGGTGGCGCCATCTGCAGGGTGATCGCCTGCTCGCCATGGCCCAGGGCAACGCTCCCGTCGACCGTGCGCTGTTGGTCTCGGTCTGCAAGCAACTCGAGCATCCGGCGGCCCGCAGCGAGCCTGAATTCTTCCCGCTCCACTCGGCGCTGCTCGATTGGCGAGTCGAACTGGCTCTGCCGACGACCGGCCCAGTGCCGCCCTTGGTGCGCCGCGCCGCCGAGCGCTTTCGGCCCGTCACGCCCGAGGAATTGCGTTCACTCGTGCGTGCCACGCGGTTGGCTGCCGCGCGAACGGCCATGTCGCTGCAAGGACCGTATGCGCAGCAGTGGCGCGACTATCTCGAGCTGTCCGAGCTGACGCAGTTGCCCGATAGCCCGTCCGCAGACTCGCAAGCTGCGATCGAAGCGATCTACCGCCGCATGTCGACGAGCCACTCGGGGCTCGATCGCCGCGCGATCGCTCAAGTGCGCCTGACCGTGGGGCGGCTGCTCGACGCGCTCGAGGCCGCGAACGACCCCGAGGCCGCCGCCACTCATGCGCGCCGCATGCTGGAGCTTGCCCAGGCGCTCGAGGAGCTGCAGCAGGCGCCCAATCCCACCGCCAGCCGCACCGTCACCGAGACGCTCGACTGGCTCGAGCGTTCCGACCGTCGTCGGCCATTTGCCTACGCAGTGCGGCGCGAATTCACCTGGCCCAACGTTTACCTCGATGTCTCGTCGGCCTTCGTACGTTCGGCCTCTGCGGTGCCCTTCGATCGCACCGATCCGGTCACGGATCAGATCCAAGACATCTCGATCACCGGCACGCGCACCGCCCGCGGATCGGTATGGTTTCAACTCGTGCCCGACCCGCGGGCGATCAGCATCGACGTGATCATGGAAGGTCAGTCGCAGGCGCGGACCATCGGCTCGGTCCAACAAGCGAACATCCACAGCGACACGACGGCCATCTTCACGGCGCAGAAACGCGTGCAATTCGACGGCCGGCAGATCACGCAATCCGACACCACGGCTTCGGTCGACCAATGGTCGCAAATTCGTTGCATCACCGTGGATGTCATTCGCCTGATCGAGCGATTTGCCACGCGCATCGCCTGGAAGAAGACGCTCGAGCGCAAGCCCACGGTCGACCGTATTTCGCGCGAGCACACCTACGAGCAGGTCAAGAACGACTTCAACCGCGAACTCCAAGCGGAGATCGCCAAGGTCAGCCAGTTCTATCAAGAGGCGGTCTGGGGACCTCTCGAAAAGTATGACGAGTTTCCCCGACTCACCCAGCTCGCCACCACGAACCAGGCCATTGAGTTCCGCGCCTTGCTCGCGGATGTCGAGTCGGCCGGCGCGCTCTCGGCCCCACCGCCGCTGCCTACGGACGCCGGCGTGACCCTACGACTACACGAATCGGCTTTGAGCTATGCCGCCCGCCGGCTCTCGGACCGCAACTGGCCCGAGGGGGAACTTTCCGCGGCGCTGCGAGAACTCTTGGAGCCGGGCGCCGCCCCTCCGCGTACGCCGAATGGGGCCGTGTTCAACTTCCCCGACGAGCACGCGCTGACCGTGCGCTTCGCGGGCAACGAGGTGCATATCACGCTACGGCTCGAACAGGTCGCCATCGAGGGCCGCCGCTTCAACGATCTGCGCGTCGACGCCGTGTACGATGTTAGCAACCTAGCCGACCACGCCAGCTTGGTGCGCCGTGGACCGCTCGAGATCGAGCCGGTCGAGGTTCACTTGGACGGTGAACCGGTGCCTGAGCTCGAGGCCGGACTACGTGACCTGCTGCGCAAGCACTTGGAAGGGGCGCTCCCGTCGGTCGCTGAACCGCAGCCTCCATCGTGGTGGCGGAAGGGCCGCGTGGCGCTCAAGCGGATCTCAGTCGACCACGGTTGGCTCGTCTTCACCTGGGACGCGCAGCCAGAAGCAGGACAGCCGAGCGCGCCACAGTCGGCAACCAACTAACTGGCAGCGCACTTCCATTAGCCCCCCGTCAATGACGGGGGGAGATCCACCGCGACTCCGCGGCTCGCGGCTTGACTGACTTGTCCGGTTAACGCCCGCGTCCCTAAAGCGACCAGTTGTCTGGCAGCGTGGCGTCTTTGGGCACCACGACGATGCCGTCGCAGACCATGGCCTGCTCCGACTCTGCCGACGTTTCCACGCCCAACCGATTGGTTACTTTCACGTACCGGCCGATGTGGCAATTCTTGTCGATGATCGCGCCGTCGATCAGCGAACCCTCTCCGATGCCGAGCGGCGGACGTCCGCAACCCTTGCCTTCCGCCAGGGCCTCAGGCGTTTCGTAGTAGTCGGAACCCATCAGCACCGAGTTGCGAATCACTACGTCGCGGCCGATCTTGCACCGCAACCCGATCACGCTGTTCTCGATCACCGCGCCTTCGCCGATCGTGCAGCCATCGGCCAGCAGGCTCTGCTTCACGGTCGCGCCCTCGATCTGCGTGGGCGGTAGAAAGCGGGCGCGTGAATAGAGCGGAGCCGTCGCCGAGGCCAGGTCGAAGGGGGGCTGGCGGGCCGCCAGGTCGAGGTTGGCCTGGTAGAACGACTTGATCGTGCCGATGTCTTCCCAGTAGCCGTCGAACAGATGCACCTGCACGTTGCGGCTGCGGATCGAGGCGGGAAAGATTTCGCGGCCGAAGTCGTGGTAATTGGTCTTTTCAAGCAACTCGACGAGCGTGTCTCGATTGAACAGGTAAATGCCCATGCTGGCCAGCAGATCACGTCCGCGGCTGGGAATGCCGCGGCGGTCGATCCAGCTCGGGTCCATCTTCACGAGCTCACACTCTTCGTTGGTCTGGGGCTTTTCCAGGAAGCCTTCGACCTTGCCGCGCTCGTCGACTCGCATGATGCCCAGCGCCTTGGCGGCCGCGCGATCGACCGGCATGGCCGCAATCGTCACGTCGGCCTTGGTCTCCTGGTGCGTCTTCAGCATATCGGCGAAGTTCATCCGATAGAGCTGATCGCCCGAGAGAATCAGCACGTAATCGACATCAGGTTGCTGAAGCGAGCGCAAATTCTGTCGCACTGCGTCGGCCGTGCCTTGATACCAGTCGGAGCTGTCGTTGGTCTGCTGCGCGGCCAAAATCTCGACGAAGCCGCCGGTGAACACGTCGAAGTGATACGTGCGGCGAATGTGCCGGTGCAGGCTCACGGAGTTGAACTGCGTGAGCACATAGATGCGGTTCAGGCCGCTGTTGATGCAATTCGACAGCGGAATGTCGATCAGCCGGTATTTGCCCGCCAAAGGCACGGCAGGCTTCGAGCGGAATTTGGTGAGCGGATACAAACGCGTGCCGCGGCCACCGCCGAGCACGAGGGACAAAACGTTGCGCATGAAGCCTCCGGGAACGCGCTGGCACGAACCGCGATCGAGAGCGCTGACGGTGCGGGTGGATCGAGTTGGCCGACCCCATCGCCGGCGAACCCTGAATCTAAGGGCCCCGCGCGCAGCGGGCAATGGGCACCCCCACCTGGGAGCAAAAAGTCGAGGAATCTTCGGCAAAAGATTCGGCCGACCGGTGGACCTCGCCGCTAGGGGCTGACGACGATCGCCGCGGCCTCCGCGGTTTCTCGCTGATGAGCGGCGTCGGCCTCCGACATCAGCTCGTCGAGCCGACCAACGAGGTCGGCCAGTTCGCGGGTGGGCTCGCCTTCGCCCGCCAGCCGCAGCTTGATTTCACGCAGCCGGCGTTCGAGGGTCTCGAGATCGATCGGCCCTTCGGCGGCCCGCAGCATCCGTCGGCGGACCAGATAGCGAGACACGCACTGCACGGCGATCGCTAGCGGCGGACCGAGCACGAGCCCCGGTAGGCCGAGCAGTTCCGCCAGACCGATCGTCAGAATTGCGATCAGCAGGGGGTTGAAGCGGCGGCGATTGAACATCCGCGGCTCCACCCCATACTCGAGCACGATCAGCACCATGAGGGTGAAGAAAACCGCCGGCAGGAGAGTGCCGAGGGTATCGCTGGGGCCGTTGAGCACCAGCGAAGGCACCGACAGCAGCACGAGCGTGGCGGTCATCGCCAACACGCCCACCCAGGGGAGCAGCCAAGCCACCGCGGCCAGGATGCCCGAGAGGACCGGATACGGTTGTCCGAGCACCAGGTAGCCGCCGGTAAGCGCTGCGCCGGCAGCGAGCGCCTGCACGCTCTCGCTGCGAATGTAGGCGCCGACTTCGCCTTCGAGCGATCGCCATACTTGGCGGGCTTCGATTCGCCGTTCGACCGGCAGCAGCGAGAGCCACAGCCGCTCGAAATGGACGCGGTCGACGCTCCAGTAGAGACTTAACACCACGACGATGGCCGCGTTCGCCAACAGCCCCACGATGCCCATCGTAGCGCCCAGGGCCGACTTCACAAGTTCCGTCGCGTCGAGCCCCAAGAGCGCCTCGAACTGGGCGCTTTCAGGCAGCCCGGAGGCGACTGACTTCCGCCACCCATCACTCGCCCCCCATTCCACCTTCAGAACTTCGTGTGCCCGATAAGTTTCTTCTCCCAGCTTGCGGACATCGGTGATGGCGAACCCGGCCGAGAGCAGAAACACCGCGGCGACCACCGCCACGACCGACAGGTAGAGAAACACCAAGGCCACTGAGCGAGGGATTCCGCGCCGGGCCAACGTTTCAGCCGGCGGTCTCAGCGCCGCCGCCAAGGCGAGCGACAGCACGAACATCACCACGACGTCGGCGAGCTTCCAGAGGACAAACGCGCCGACGAGCGCGGCGATCACGATCACGGTTTGCCAGGCGACACGCGTCATGGGGTGCTATTCCCCTCGTCCACGGTCACCGACGCAGTCACCGGCCGAGCCAGCAGCCGTTCGAGATCGAAAGCCACCCGCTCGAGTTCCTCTTCCACGCGATCGGAGCGATCGGTCAGGTCGTCGTCCTTATCGCGCACTTCGAGCCGTAAATCGGCGATGAGCTGTTGGGCTTCATACTGCAGCCGGCCTCGCGCATCGCGAGTGGCTGGTGCTTGGGGCGTCAGCGCCTCGGCGCGCAGCAAGAAGTGATCGAGCAAAGTTTGCAGGATTGCGGCCAGCGGGATCGCGAGCACGGCGCCTGCCAGGCCGAAGAGCGTGCCGAAGGCGGCGATGGCCAGCAGCGTGACCACGGCGTTGACGCCGACTGAATGATCCATCACGCGCGGGACGAGAATGTAATTCTCCACCTGCTGAATGGCGAAGGCGGCTCCCATCACCCACAGCGCCTTCGAAGGATCGCTGCTCAGCGCGACGAAGATCGCCGGCACAGCGCCGAGCGCCGGCCCCAGCATTGGCACCGCTTCCAGAATGCCGGCGGCTACGGCCAAGACGGCTGCATAGGGCAAACCGATCAACAGGAAAGCCACGAGCGACAGTCCACCCACCGCCAAACAGAGCGTGGCCTGGCCGCGGAGGTAGGCGCCCACCTTGTCCTGCATCTTCGCCACGAGGACACGCGCGCCTTCTCTTTTTTCAGCCGAGAGCAAGAGCAGCAGCGAGCGGATCGTGCGGTCGTCGTGCAAGCTCCAGTAGAACGCGAGCAGCATCGTGAAGAACAGCGCCAGCAGGGCCTTCAGCACACCGCCGCCGTATGACAGCGCTTCCGACGCGCTGGTAGACCACGAGCCCACAGACGTGCTGCTGGCGACCTTGCTCCAGTCGTCCGGCATCCGCGCTGCAAGCTGCTTGGCGGTTTGGTTATCGATACCGTCGAGCCAACCGCGCAGTGCCTTATACTGATTTGGCACATCGTCGACCAAGCGCTCGGCCTGATGCACTAGCAGCGGACCGCCCAGAACGGCTAGCGCGATGAGCAGCACCGCCACCAAGCCGTAGACGCAGCCCACCGCGGTCTGACGGCTCACACCCCGATGGGAGAGCCAAGTGATGGGCGGCCGCATCGCCGTGGCGACGACGATGCCGATGAACAGATAGAACAGAGGAGCCCGCAACAAGAACGCCAAGCCGGCGGCCAACACCACCGCCGCGACCGTGAACGTTACGGCCAGCGAGCGACGCAGTCCCTGCGCAGCGGGTTCGGTCAAAGCGGACATCGTAGGCGGTCTGCGATCCCTCCGAGCTTAGTAGTCCACGCCCGCCATTTCAGGCTCGGGCGCTTCGGCCGGCGGCGCTTGCGCAGCCTGCCAGCCGGTCAGCAACACATTCTGGAACACAAAGCGTCCGAGTTCCACTGCCGCGGTCAAAGCTGGCTTGGCCCAGCCCGACTGTTTGCCTTTGGCGGCGACCGGCCTGACCGGCTCTGCACGCTCGCCCTCTTGGCGTTTCTTGGGAGCGATCGCCGCTCCAATCAGAAACCCCGCCGCGGCGGTCACGCCCACGGTTTGCCACGGGTAGTTGCGCCCCCAATAGCCCACATCGGCCAGATCAAGGGCGTGCTGACGGGCGTCGTCGGCCGAAACGGCGAGGGCCGTTTGTGTTCTCTGTAGTTCGGCTTTGAGGAATTCACGCTCGGTCATGCGTCGCCCCGTTGGTTGGAGGGGAAGGGGCTGTCTCGCTGGCGCGGAGCGCCTCGTACTTGGCCTGGGTGCGAACGAGCGCTGAACTTCGTAGTTGGTGGCCGAGCGCGGCGACGGCAAGAACTGCGCCGCCCAGCACAACCAAGCCGGTGACGAGTGGACCAGCCCAGTCGTTGCCAGCCAGCACGCCTACGCCGCGCGAGATGCCGGTCAGCAGCATGACCACACCGGTCACGAGCACGGCGACGCCCACCACGGCGCCCAAGGCGCCCCATACGCCGGCGATCATCGCCTCGCGGGCCGAAAGCTTGAGCGAGTCGAGCCGCAACTCGGTGTAATAGCGGGCATACCTGCCGAGCCGGCTCAGATCGGCGAGCAGAATCGCCAGGCGGTCTGGCTCGCTGCCCGGGGGCGGGTCAGGCGGCGGCGCGGGGCCGGTCGCGGAGTGTGCGCCATTGGTGTGCGAGCGGTCGACCATGCGTTCGCCAATCCGTAAACCAAGGCCGGGGATTGGGCCCGCCTTGTCGCTGCATTGTGAAGCCCCAGCGGGTGGTCAGCAACTTCCGCACCAAACTCGCCCGCTGAACAAAGATAGGGCGCAGAGCGAGCTTTCGCTCGGAAATGCGGGTTCTTTCGACGAAGCCGATTCCGCCTGCTCGCCGAGTGCGGGGCGGTGCAAGCCGCAGATTGGGCCATCGCTTGTGGCGTGGCGCGACTTTAACCCGCAAACGAAACAAGCCTTCGCCGCGCAGGCCGCGGCGAAGGCTCGTGGGATCACACTGGTCGCGCGCCGGAAACGCGCTCGCTCAAGACCTTAGTGGTGGCGGTAGCCGTTGTGGAAGTCGAGCCACCACCAGCCGTCCTTCCATTCCATCGTCACCTTGCGCCAGCCCAGCGGCACTTGCGGGTACGGATAGAAGGGGCCGATGTACGGCCAGGCGGTCGGCGAGTACTGCTTGGGGTAGGTCACCGCCGCGTAGTTCGGGTACGAGGCGTAGCTCGGCCAAGCGTATTCGGGCATGTTCGGTTGGTCGTAGCTCATGGGAGCCGGACCCGCCATCCCGCCGCCGTTGATGGCCAGCGGAGCGCCGGCGTTGGCGCCGTAGTCCTGAGTCTGAGCCGCAGCGCGGTTAACAGACGCAGCACGGGCAATGCGAGGCGAACGAACGGGCGCCCGCACTGGGGCCGGCGTATTGTCGGCGCCCGACAGGTCGAGCGTGCCGTAGTCTTCTTCCATGGCGGCCTGGCGAACGCCGGCCGGCTGACGCAGGCGGGGCGCGGCAGTTTCGCCGGCTTGCACCGTCAGCTTGTTGATGACCTGATCGACGCCTTCGCACTCGGCGGCCAATTGCTGGGCCAAGCGGCGCTGGCGGGCGTCTTGCACGTGTCCGGCGAGCAGAGCCACGCCGTCCTTGTACTTCACGCCAATGCTGTAGCTGCGGAGCTGGCCGCTGTCGCGGATGACCCCGGCGATCTCTTGGGCCATTTCCTGGTCATCGGCGCGCGCCCAGGCGGGCGACAGACCGGCCAGCACGACCACGGCGGTTCGAACCATCCAACGTCGCATCTTGAGAATCCCTCCTCGTCTTGTGCAAACGCCGACCCTCCGGCAAGGCGGCGTCTAACCGGCGGCAGGAAAACTGCTCCCCCCGACCTCGGTTCGTGTCCGCCGCGATGTTTCTAACTATCAGAAACAACGCAGCGGCCGGACGCCGAGGCGCCGGTCAATCCATTGGCAAGTGCGGTGAAGCGTCGGCGGGTCGCGCAAGGGCTGCCGCCATCGGGAACGCCTCTGGAGATACGTTCGGCCAGCGAACGCGCCGAAGGAAAGCTTTTTTCCGATTCTACGCGTTTCGCCGCGAACGGCGGCCGCGGCTCAAACCGCCGCTTCGCCGCCGCGAACGTCCCAGATGGCTGCTAGCACCATCGCGCAGAAGGTAGCCCCCGAACTAGACCAATAGTTGGGGCCGAGCCACAAGCCGTGCACCATCGCGGCGCCCACCAAGCCCAGGCAGGCGAAGAAGAAGGCGTGGATCAGATGCAGCCGGCAACTCCCCCGGCACACACGGGTGACGCAGGCCGCCGCGAGCCCGAGCGCCTGAATGAGAACCAGCCAGACGACGGAAGGGCAGAACTCGACGGCGAGCGACGACAACATAGATCCAACCCTCCGTGGCGGACGCCGGCGCAAGAGGCCAGCGATTCGATTGCAAATCTTACAATGCCCCCGGGCCCCGCACCTAGATCAGATTCCTGTAAAGGCGGTTATTCGTGGATGGATTAAGCCCTTCACCCCTTCATTTGAGTGCGGCCCAACGGACCCGCTACAATCCCCCGCACCTCGATCGCCCTCTCCCCTTAGGCAGCCCATGGCTTACTCCCGCCCCGTTCCGCCG
>JAESFN010001138.1_pt1 | contig 13947 bp, 17 predicted proteins | sample 9269411 | NCBI WGS metagenome assembly JAESFN01 (sample SAMN14505399, study PRJNA617100) | algae metagenome | isolation source: Iphinoe sp. HA4291-MV1 and co-occurring heterotrophs from trail next to... | place: USA: Maunawili Falls, Hawaii | collected 2009-07-25
GACCGCGACCGTCTGGGCCACCGAACGGCGCATGGTGCCCGGGTCCCGGCCGATCGCCGCGCAGGCCGCGTCGACCCGCTCGAACTGCTCGCGCGCGGGCCCGATCCGGGAGAACGGCGGCATGTTGAACTCGTCGGCGTGCGCGGCGGCCAGCCTCGGCGTCCGGGTCGGCCCCATGCCGCCGATGATCAGCGGTGGGTGCGGCGACTGCACCGGCCGGGGCAGCGCCGGGCAGTCGGTCAGCGTGTAGTGCTGCCCGGCGTAGTCGAATCGCTCACCGGGTGGCGTGTTCCACAGCCCGGTGACGATCTGCACCTGCTCGACGTAGCGGTCGAAGCGTTCGCGTACCAGCGGGAACGGGATCCCGTACGCGGTGTGCTCGGCCTCGTACCAGCCGCTGCCCAGGCCGAGCTCGACCCGGCCGCCGGACATCTGGTCGACCTGCGCGACGGCCACCGCCAGCGGCCCGGGCAGCCGGAAGGTGCCGGCCGTCATCAGCGTGCCCAGCCGCAGCCGGCTGGTCTGCACGGCCAGCGCGGCCAGGGTCACCCAGGCGTCGGTCGGGCCGGGCTCGCCGGAGACGTCGTTCATCTTCAGGTAGTGATCGGAGCGGAAGAACCCCTGGTAACCGGCGTCCTCGGCGCACCGGGCGACCCGGACCAGGTCGTCGTGGTGGGCGCCCTGCTGCGGTTCGGTGAAAATCATCAGGTCCACGTACGGGAACGCTAGACCTGGTTACGGCAGCGCGCAGACCTCCCAGACGTTGCCCTCCGGATCGGCGAAGTAGCCGGTGCGCACGCCCCAGGGACGGTCGGCGGCCTTGGCGACGACGGTGCCGCCGGCCTCGACGGCCGCGTCCAGCGCGGCGTCCAGGGCGGCGGCGTCGTCGACCATCATCGCCGGGGTCATCCCGCCGAACCCGGGCTCACCGGCCGGCCGGCCGACCGCCTCGGCCAGCTGGTCGCGCGGGAACAGCACCAGCGCGGCGCCGTCCAGCTGGAACCGGGCGAACAGTCCGTCCTTCGGCCGCGACCGCCAGCCGAGGTTCTCGTAGAACGCGCGGACGGTGGCCAGGTCGTTGACGCCGATCACCACGACCTGCAGCCGGGCGGGGATGCTCATGGGCTCACCTTTGCGAACGTCGGCAGGGAGATGTCGTCGGTGACCGGGGTGGGGGCGAAGCGGACCCGGTCGCCGATCGCCACCTCGGCGCCGTTGACCTGGGTGAGGATCGTCCAGCCGTCGTCCAGGTCGACCGCGGCCAGCACGAACGGGGTGGGCTGGTTCGGGTCGACGGCCTGGTGCACCACCGACAGCGAGTAGATCACGCCGGCCCCGGGGCTCGAAACCCACGACCAGTCGCGGGCGCCGCAGTGCGGGCAGAGCGGCTCGGGGACGAAGAACCGCCGCCCGCAGGCCGCGCATTCCGGGACGACCAGGTCACCGGCGTGCACGGCGTCCCAGAAGGGCTTGGTGAACTCGGTCGGCTCCGGCAACATCAGGCCCTCCCGAGGATGAGCAGTTCCTGGTGGGACGCGCCGGAGCCGGCGTTCGCGGCCAGCCCGACGGAAGCACCGGCGACCTGGTGGACGGCGGTGCCGCGCAGCTGGCGGACCAGCTCGATCACCCGCAGCGTCATGTGCTGGGTGCCGTTCCAGGCGTAGGAGAGCAGGCCGCCGTCGGTGTTCACCGGCAGCGGTGAGTCCAGCCCGATGCCGACGTCCTGCACGTAGGGGCCGCCCTCGCCCTCCTTGCAGATGCCGAACACCTCCAGCTGGCGGATCACCTCGAAGGTGTTCGGGTCGTACAGCGCCATGACGTCCAGGTCCGCCGGCCCGATCCCGGCCATCGAGTAGGCCCGCTGCGCGGCGGCCTCCCCGATCCGGCCGATCTCCCGGTAGAGCGGCGGGTTCTTGTACGGCGCCTCGTGGAACTGCATGCCGCCGCCGAGGATCGACACCACGGGTTGGCGCAGGTCCCGGGCCCGTTCCACGCTCGTCAAGACCACGACGCCGCCGCCCTCGGCGTTCACGCACAGGTCGAGCAGGTGGAACGGGGAGGCGATCATCCGCGAGTTCAGCACGTCGTCGACGGTGATCGGGTCCTTGCCGAACATCACCGCCTCGGGGTTGCGGTAGCCCAGGTTCCTGATCGACACGGCCACTGACGCCAGCTGCTCCGACGTGGTGCCGAACTCGTACATGTGCCGCGCGGCGACCAGCCCGAACACCGGCACCACGTAGGCGCCCCAGCAGTCGGTGAACTCCAGCTTCACCGGCACGTCCACCGCCCCGGAGAACGCCCCGCTCTGCGCCCCGCCGACCACCGCGACCTCGCACAGCCCGGCGGCCACGGCGGCGGCCGCCTTGAGCACCCCCTTCGCCCCGGCGGTGTCCAGCATCCCGTCGCTGACCCAGGCCAGGTCGTGGCCCAGGGCCCGGGCCCAGGAGGAGGCGTCCCCGGCGTCGAACGGCCCCTTCCCCGGGATGCCACCCGGTCCGGGCCACTCGAGGCAGACGCCGTCCACATCGGCCCGGGTCAGGCCGGCGTCGCCCAGCGCGTCGTCCAGGGCGCCGAGCACCAGGTCCAGCTCGGTCACCCCCTTGAGCCGCCGCGCCTGCTTCGTCGGCGCCACCCCGATGATCGCCACGTCACGAAGCCCCATCAGCTGCTCCCTTCGTCGACCACTTGGCTCACTCACGGGGCCGCCAGGCGGCCGTGGGCTGGACGTCCTGCCGGAGACCGGGTGCGCCCGGGGTGTCGGACAGCCGGGGTGCCGGCATCGGCTCCCAGCAACCGTCCAGCGGGCGGACGGCGTCGCGGTGGTGCAGCTGCGGGTGCGCGCCCAGCTCGTCGATGTCCAGCACCGGGGCACCGCAGGCGTCCCGATCGCCGAGCAACGCCTCCCACTCGTCGCGGGTCTTCGTCGCGAACACGCCCGCGAAGCGTTCGCGCAGCTCCGGCCAGGTGTGCCGGTCCATCTGCGCGGCCGGGTCCACGTCGTGCAGGCCCAGCGCGTCGAGCAGCGTGGCGTAGAACTGCGGCTCGATGGCGCCGACGGCGTACCAGCGGCCGTCGGCGCAGCGGTAGGAGCCATAGAACGGGGCCCGGCCGTCGGTGGCGTTCAGACCCCGCGACTCCAGCCGCTCCCGGGCGCGCAGCTCCAGGTGCCCGGACAGCAGCGTGAGCGCCCCCTCGGCCATGGCCACGTCGACCACCTGGCCCTCGCCGGTCAGGTGCCGGGCCTGCAGGGCGAGCAGGATGCCGATCACCGCGTGCAGGGTGCCGCCGCCGTAGTCACCGGCGAAGGTCCCGGGCGGCACCGGCTCGTCCCAGCCGACCACGCCCAGCGCGCCGGCCACCGCCACGTAGTTGATGTCGTGCCCGGCCCGCTGGGCGTACGGGCCGGTCTGCCCCCAGCCGGTGAGCCGGGTGTAGATCAGCCCGGGGTTGCGCTCGCACAGCACGTCCGGGCCGAGACCGAGGCGTTCGGCCACTCCCGGCCGGTAGCCCTCGATCAGCACGTCGGCCCGGTCGGCCAGCTCCAGGACGCGGGCTCGGCCATCGGAGGACTTCAGGTCGGCCTCGATCCGGGTCTTGCCGCGGCAGAACATCGGGTAGCCCTCCAACCCGACCAGCCCGGCGCCGAGCCCGCCCGGGCGCTCGACCACGATCACCTCGGCGCCGAAGTCGGCCAGGATCTGCGCGGCCAGCGGGGCCGGGGCCACCGAGGCCAGCTCCAGCACCCGGAAACCCTCGAGCGGCGTCATCCCCGCAGCACCAGGCCGCCGTCGACGCCCCAGACCTGCCCGGTCACCCAGGCGCCGTCGTCGGACATCAGGAACGCCACGGCGGCGGCCACGTCTTCCGGGGTGCCCAGCCGCTCGGCCTTCGTCCCGGCCCGCAACCGCTCGAGGGACGCTGAGGTCTGGGACGCCAGGGCGGCCTCGGAGAGCACGATGCCGGGGGCGATGGCGTTGGCCCGGATCTTGTCGGCGCCCCAGCGCGAGGCGACGTGCCGGACCAGGGAGTTGATCCCGGCCTTGGCCGCCGCGTAGGCCGGCTGGGAGCCCTGGCCGAGCCGGTCGGCGTCCGAGGAGGTGCAGACGATCGCCCCGCCACCGGCCTCCAGCAGGTGCGGCAGCGCCTCCCGGATGAGCACGGCGTAGCCGATCAGGTCGACCCGCAGGGTGCGTTCCCACACCGCGACGTCCAGCTTCAGCAGCTGCCGGTCCCGGCCGACGGTCTCCGGGCTCAGGTCGGCGGCGTTGGTGTGCAGCCCGTCGAGCCCACCGAGCGCCTCGACGGCCTGGTGGACGAGCCGGGCGCAGGCGTCCTCGTCGGCCTGGTCGTAGCCGAAGCCGAACGCCACGCCGCCGGCCTCCTCGATGGCCGCCGCGACCCGCTTCGCCCCGTCGGCGTCCAGGTCACCGACGGCCACCCGCGCGCCCTCCGCCGCCAGCCGTTTCGCCGACGCCGCGCCGATCCCGGTGGCCGCCCCGGCGACCAGGATCCGTCTCCCGTCGAGGCCCCTCACAGCGCCAGCATCTCGCGCATGTTGCCAGCCATGATCATCTTCTGCACGTCGTCGGGGAGCATGGTCACCTCGTCGGCGAAGTCGGCCGGCTCGGCCACGCCCTCCGGGTGCGGCCAGTCGGAGCCGAACAGCACCCGCTCCGGGCGCATCGACTCCAGCACCTCGGGCATGCTCTGCTCGTGGAACGGGGTGACCCACACGTGCTCGTGGAAGGCGTCCACCGGGTCGCCACCGAACAACTGCGGGATCCGGCCGTAGGCGGTCTTCAGGCGTCTGAGCAGGTCCGGGACCCAGCCCGCGCCCAGCTCGATCGCCGCCACCTTCAACGTGGGGTGCCGGTCGAACGCGCCGTGGCAGATCATCGCGGCCATCGTGTCGAAGATCGGCTTCTCCAGGTGCAGGGAGAGCGTCTCGAAGAACGGTGAGACCGCGAACGTGCTCATCGTGGAACGCTCGCCCCAGTCGGCGGCGTAGCGGCCGTAGCCGGCGTCGGCGGCGTGGAAGCAGATCACGGTGCCGCTCTCCGCCGCGAGCGCGAAGAACCGGTCGTGGTCCGGGTGCGCCGGCGAGCGGGGTCCGGCCGGGCTCTGAACCGGGCCCGGGCGCAGGGTGATCGCTTTGCCGCCGCGCTCCAGCACCCAGTTCAGCTCGCGCTCGGCGGCGACCGGGTCGGCCAGGGACAGCATGGGCACGGAGATGATCCGGTCGTCCCGGGCGAGTCCCCAGTCGGCCTCGACCCACTCGCAGCCGGCGTGCACCACCGCGTTCAAAGCGTCCGGCCGCGGCCAGAGCAGCTCCTCGAAACCGAGCGAGATGGTCGGCAGCAGCAGTGCGGTCTGCACGCCGTGCGCATCGAGGGCCTTGACCCGGGCCTCGCGCTCGACGTACTCCGGCTGCAGCGGCTCCAGCTGCCCGGCGATCTCCTTGCCCGACGCACCTTGCGTATTGCGAGCCTTCAGGTAGTCGACCAGCGCGCCCGGCCTGGCCACCGGGTTGAACGTCGGGTTGGAGATCATCTCGAACAGCTGGCCGCCGACCAGCAGGTGCGTGCGGTTGTCGTCCGAGGTCACCCACTTCAGGGCGTTCCGGTGCTCGCGCGGCAGGAACCGGTGGAAGGCGTCGCGCGGCTCGTAGTAGTGCTGGTCGGCGTCGTAGAGCGGGTAGTCGATCATGCGTTTCCCCCGTTGAAGCGGACCGCGATCTCGCGCGGACCCCAGACGTGGCCGGTGGTGTAGGTGATGGCTTCGGGCGCGACCAGCTCGTAGTCGGGGTAGGCCCGCAGCCACTCCTCCAGCGCGATCCGCAGCTCCATCCGGGCCAGCGCCGAGCCCAGGCAGCGGTGGTGGCCCCGGCCGAAGGCCAGGTGCGGGTTGGGGCTGCGGTCCAGGACCACCCGGTCCGGGTCGGCGAACGCCTCCGGGTCGCGGTTGGCCGACGGCCAGGACAGCAGCACCATCTCGTCCTCGTCGATCTCGGTGCCGCCGAGCGTGGTCGGCCGGGTGGTGACCCGGGCCAGGGCGACCGGGGCGTAGAACCGCAGCAGCTCCTCGACGGCGGTCGGGATCAGCTCCGGTTGCTCCAGCAGCTTTCGTCGATCATCGGGGTGCCGGGCCAGGTGGATCAGGCTGCTACCCAGGGCCGCCCAGGTGGTGTCCAGCCCGGCGACCAGGATCAGCACCAGCGCGCCGAGGAGCTCCGGGCGGCCGAGCCGCTCACCCTCGATCTCGCTGTTCAGCAGCACGGTGATCAGGTCGTCGTGTTTCGAGACGAGGTGCTCCTCGACCTGCTCGTTGAGGAAGCCGCCGATGTCGGCCGCCGCCGCCAGCATCCGGTCGGGGTCGTTCGAGCCGACCAGGGCGTGCGTCCACTCGGTGAACCGCGGCTCGATGGACGGCGGCACGCCCAGCATCGCGCAGATCACCCCGAGCGGGATCTTCTTGGCGAAGTCCTCCGAGGCGTCGGCGGTGTCGCGGTCCTTCAGGGCGTCCAGGGCGTTGCGGACCACCGAGCGGACGGTCGGCTCCCAGCGGCCGATCTGCTGGTTGGTGAACCCGGGCAGAAGCAGCCGGCGGAACGCGGTGTGCGCGGGCGGGTCCAGGGTGATCGGCGGGCGCTCCTCGAACTCCGGGCCGAACTGGTCGCGCGGGATCAGGCAGTACTTCGAGGAGAACGTCACGGTGTCCTGGGTGGCCTCGACCACGTCCCGGTGCCGAGTGACCACCCAGTACCCGCCGTCCTTCTCGCTGCGGGAGACCGGACAGCCGCCGCGCAGCTCGGCATAGCGGGCGTGCGGGTCCTGCATCTGGCCTGCGTCGTAGAGGTCGAACTGTTCGGTGACCGTGGTGGGGACAGCAGCGTCGGTGCTGGTCATGCCGCATCACGCTAGGGCTCGGACGGCCCGGGCTCCATGGGCGTGAGCGCCAGATCCGCGGGGTTTCGCGCCGACGCCCTACGATCGCCCCGTGGCCCCCGTCGTCGTGTTCGCCCCGAGGGACGCCGTGGCCAGCAGCGTGGCGGTGGCCAAGGACGTGCTGACCCGGGCGGCCGCCGTCGCCGCCCGAGCGGGCGATCGGGAGCCGGAGCCGGTGCTGATCGCCACCCTGGACGGAGCCCCTGCCGAGTGCTCGGGCGGCGTGACGATCAGCGCCGACACCGCGCTGTCCTCCGTGGACTCCTGCGATCTGGTGTGGGTGGCCGCCTACTGGACGCACCTCTACGAGGGGGCGGCCCGCAACGCCGCCGCGATCCCGTGGCTGCTGGCCCGCCGCGAGGAGGGTGCGTTGCTCGCGGCCAGCGGCCCGGGCACCTTCCTGCTGGCCGAGGCCGGGCTGCTGGACGGGCGGGCGGCGACGGTCTACCGCCGGCAGGCGGAGGCGTTCCGGCGGCGGCATCCGAAGGTGCTCCTGCACCTGGACCGGCCGATCACCGACGCCGGCGGGGTGTTCTGCTGCGTCGGGATGAACTCGATGAACGACCTGCTGGTGCACCTGGTGGAGCGGCTGCACGGGCGCTCGGTGGCGGCGTCGATCGCCGACTGGGCGCTGGTCGACTCGCAGCGCAGCTACCAGCCGGCGCTGGCCGCGTTCGACGGCCAGAAGTACCACGGCGACAACGAGGTGCTGTCCATCCAGGCCTGGCTGGAGGGCAACTACCCCCGGCCGATCACCATGGCCCGGGTGGCGACGGTGTTCGGGATGAGCCCGCGCACCCTGACCCGACGGTTCACCGCCGCGACCGGGGAGGCCCCCAGCGGGTACCTGGCCCGGCTGCGGGTGGAGATCGCCAAGGACCTGCTGCGCGACGTGCACCTGTCGATCGCGGAGGTCGCGGCCCGGGTCGGCTACCGGGACGTCGGCTCGTTCTACGACGCCTTCCGCCGGCACGCCGGAGCGCCCCCGGCCACCTTCCGCCGCTGACCCGTGAGTGATTAGTAGTGCTATAGCACTACTAATCACTCACGGGTATCAGGCGGCGGCGAGTGCGCCCTCGGCCTCGACGGTCGGGCCGGTGCGCACGAAGTGGATGTCCGGCACCAGGCGGCGCAGCCAGTCCAGCACGACGCGGTTGTCGCTGAGCACGTCGGAGTGCACCCGGGTGACGCCGTGCCGGACCAGCACCCGCAGCAGCGCCCCCATCAGGTGATGACCGACCCCGGTGTGCTGGTGGTCGTCGGCCACCACGATCGCCAGGTCCACCGTGCCGCCCGTCGAGCTCTTGCTCATGCAGACCGCCATCGCGTGGCCGACCACGACGTCCCCCGCCCAGGCCAGCAGCACGACCTGCCGGGCCGGGTCCACCGAGGTGAGGTGCCGCAGCATGGTCGGCGACACCCAGTGCAGCGGGCTGAGGAACCGCCGGTAGCTGGTCGCCACCGACAGCCCGGCCAGGAAGCGGCCGACCGCCTCGACGTCCTCCGGCCGCGCCACCCGCACCACCAGCTGAGTCTGCTCCATGAACGCAGCATGCGCGCACGTTGCTGAGTCTGTCAAGAGGACTTAGGCTGGGTGGATGCCGGCCGAACGCCTGAACAACTGCTCGATCGCCCGCACCCTGGACCGGGTCGGCGAGAAGTGGACCTTCCTGGTGCTCCGCGAGGCGTTCAACGGGGTGCGGCGGTTCGACGAGATCCGGGCCAATACCGGCATGCCCCGCCAGGTGCTGACCGACCGGCTGGCCACCCTGGTCGACGACGGACTGCTGCGCCGGGAGCCCTACCGCGAGCCCGGCCAGCGGCAGCGCCACCAGTACCGGCTCACCCGCAAGGGCTTCGACCTCTACCCGGTGCTGGTGGCGATGCTGGACTGGGGCGACCGCTACCTGGCCGTCGACACCGGCCCGCCGCTGACGCTGACCCACCGCGGCTGCGGCGAACCGGTGCACACGGCGCTGCGCTGCGAGGCCGGCCACCTGCTCGACTCGGCCCGCGACGTCACCCCGGTCCCCGGCCCCGGCGCGCTCCGGACCGCCTAGGGATCCGCGACAGATGTGCGGGGTTCCGCGTCGCCGGCGTTGACACCGCTCCGGCCCGGGCCGGAGCCTCACGCCCGATGAGCGAGCGTGCGAGCGACACCAGGATCGTGGCCGACGTCCTGCGCGCCCGCGCCGCGTCCGACCCCGACGCCCCGGCCGTGCGCTGCGGCGGCGGGTGGCTGACCAACGCCGAGCTCGACGCGGTCAGCGACCGGGTGGCCGGCGGGCTGCGCGGGCTCGGCGTGGCCAAGGGCGACCGGGTGGCGTTCATCCTGCCCAACCGGACCGAGCACATCGAGCTGCTGTTCGCCTGCGCCAAGCTGGGCGCGGTCCAGGTGCCGGTGAACACCTACCTCAAGGGCGAGTTCCTCCGCTACCAGCTGGCCGACGCAGCTGCCGAGGTCGTCGTGGTCGACACCGCCGGGGCCCGGGCGCTGCGCCCGCTGCTCGACGACCTGCCGGTCCGGACCGTGGTCAACTGCGAGGAGCCCGGGCCCGGCGAGATCCCCTACGCCGAGCTCCGCGACGCCGAACCCGCCGAGCCGGCTGACCTGGACGTCGCCGACCTGGTGTCCATCCTCTACACCTCCGGCACCACCGGGCCGTCCAAGGGCTGCATGCTCAGCAACGGCTACTACACCGCGTCCCCGCCGGTGTTCCGCGAGCACGGCTGGGTGGCCGACGGCGACCGGGTGTTCAGCGCGTTCCAGCTGTTCCACGGGGCGGCGCACACCATGCTGATGCAGGCGATGTGCACCCCGGGCGGGTCGGTGTGCTTCGAACCGTCGTTCTCGGCCAGCACCTTCGTCGCCCGGGCCGCCGAGGAGCGGGCCACGCTGATCTGGGCGCTCGCCCCGATGGCCATGGCCGTGCTGGCCCGGGACCCGGCTCACGATCCGGACGCGGACAGCGGCTTCCGGCTGGCCGTGATCCCCGGGCTGCCGGTCGAGCAGGCGCAGGCCTTCGAGCGGCGGTTCGGCGTCCCGGTGGCCGGCGAGATCTACGGCCAGACCGAGTGCCTGGGCATCGCGTTCTCCTCGGTGCACGGGCAGCGGCGGCCGGGGACGCTGGGCCGGCCGGCACCGCACCTGGACGTGGCCCTGGTCGACGGTCAGGACCGGCCGGTGGCGCCCGGGGAGATCGGCGAGATCGTGGTCCGCCCGCGCACCCCGTACGCCATGTACTCCGGATACTGGCGCAAGCCGGAGGCCACGATGACGGCCTGGCGGAACCTCTGGCACCACACCGGGGACGCCGCCACCGCCGACGCCGACGGCTACCTCAGCTTCGTCGACCGCACCCGCGACTCGCTGCGCCGGCGCGGGGAGAACGTGTCGAGCTTCGAGCTGGAGTTCGCGGTGATGCGGCATCCGGCGGTGCTCCGGGCGGCCGCCGTGGCGGTGCCCTCACCGCTGGGCGAGGACGACATCAAGGTGTGCATCGTCGCGGCCCCGGGTGACCCGCCGACCCCGGAGCAGCTGTTCGGGTTCTTCGCCGAGAACCTGCCGTACTACGCCGTCCCCCGTTACCTGGAGCTGCGCGACGCGCTGCCCACCACCGCCGCCACCGACCGGGTGCAGAAGCATGTGCTGCGCGCCGAGGGCGTCACCGACCGCACCTGGGACCTGGAGGCGATGGGCCTCACCGTCAGCCGCAGCTCCCGCCGCTGAGACCTGGTGCGCAGCAGGTGTCGCCGCGCCAGGCGTCCCGGCCTTCCTTGACCGCGACCGCCGCGATGACCAGCGCGGCGACCGGGTCAGCCCACCACCAGCCGAAGAGGCTGTTGAGGCCGAGGCCGACGAGCAGCACCGCCGAGAGGTAGGTGCACAGCAGCGTCTGCCTGGAGTCGGCGACCGCGCTGATCGAGCCGAGTTCGCGCCCGGCGCGGCGTTGCGCGGCGGAGAGCACGGGCATGATCAGCAGCGACAGTCCGGCCAGGACGAGCCCGATCGTGGAGTGCTCGGCGACCTCGCCGCCGACCAGGGCGCGGACGGATTCGACGGTGACGTAACCGGCCAGGGCGAAGAAGGACAGCGCGATCACCCGGAGCGCGGCCCGCTCGCGCTTCGCGGGGTCGGCGCCGGCGAACTGCCAGGCGACGGCGGTCGCGGAGGACACCTCGATGACCGAGTCCAGGCCGAACCCGATCAGCGCGGTCGAGGAGGCGATCGTGCCGGCGGTGATGGCCACGACGGCTTCGATCACGTTGTAGGTGATCGTGGCGGCGACGAGCAGCCGGACCGTGCGGGACAGCTGCGCCCGACGCTCGTCGGACAGCGTGCGCGTCATCAGCAGCACCCGTCGTCGTCACTGCTCGGACACACGGTGGGGTCGACGGCCAGGACCACCCCGAGCAGGTCACCGAGGGCATGGGCCAGGCGCGGGTCGGCCAGCTCGTAGCGCTGCCGCCGACCCTGGGGAACCGCCACGACCAGCCCGCAGCCGCGCAGGCAGGCCAAGTGGTTGGACAGGTTCTGCCGCGAGGTGCCCACCAGCTCGGCCAGCTCGGCCGGGTAGGCGGGCGCCTCGCGCAGGGCCAGCAGCAGCCGCGAGCGGATCGGGTCGGACAGCGCGTGCCCGAACCGGGCCAGCACCGGCCCGTGTGTCAACGTCTCCACGCCGATAACAGTACATCCATTTATGAATACAGCAAAGGCTGAACTATATGAGCGCAGCAGGCGGAACCGCCGGTCATCGAATCAAGTCGAGGCCCACTCAGGCGGGGCGCGGCGCGTACATGATGACCGCGACCCCGACCAGACAGATCAGCGCGCCGGTGACGTCCCAGCGATCCGGTCGGAACCCGTCCAGCACCATGCCCCAGGCCAGCGAGCCGGCGACGAACACCCCGCCGTAGGCGGCCAGGATCCGCCCGAAGTGGGCATCCGGCTGCAAGGTCGCAACGAACCCGTAGAGGCCGAGCGCGATGACACCGGCGCAGCCGCAGTCGGTGGTCCGGTCGTCGTCCCCGGAGCAGCGGGCGGCTCGGCGCCTGGGCACGATCACCAGCAGCGCGGCCCCGACCACCATCAGCACTCCGATGATGGGCAGCCACCAGCTCAGCAGGGCGCCGGCGGTGGCGCCCGAGACACCGAGCATGCCGATCGCCAGCACCAGGGGCGGCGCGCAGCACACAGCGCACGCCGACACCCCGATGCCGGCCGTGGCCAGCAGGCTCGCCCCGATGCCACGTCGGGTCTTCGCGTTCTTCACCGCGACTCCCTCACCGGCGAGGCCAGCTCGACGAACGGCAGCGGGCAGCACTCGGCTCCCGCACAGGTCATGAGGTCGTCGCAGCCGGCGTCGATGGCCTGGCGCAGGGTGTCGTGGATGACCGAGAGGTCGGCGATCTTCGCCTCGACCTCGGCCAGCTTCGCCACCGCCCGCGCCGACAACCCGTCCACGGCTCGGCGGCCGTGACGATGTCGGCCGGCCTCCAGCAGCTCGGTGACGTCGTCCAGAGTGAACCCGAGCCGCTGTGCCGCCTTGATCACCCGTAGCACCGTGACCGCCTCCGGGGCGTAGAGCCGGTGCCCGCCGAGCGTGCGCTCCGGCTCGGCCAGCAGTCCCCGACGCTCGTAGTAACGCAGCGTCTGGACGTTCACCCCGGCGGCCTCGGCCAGCTCCCCGGACCGCAACCCGTCGCTCACCCACGGCCTCCGCTCAGTCGAACCGCCTCGACCCGCTCCTGCATCGCGTCCAGGACCGCCGTCCGCGACTCCGGCACCCGCGCCTCCAGTACCGTGCCCGTCGCCGACGGGTGCAGCTCGAAGGAGAAGAACGAGCAGCACGACGTCTCCCGAGCGACCAGGTCGCGCAACCGCGACACCACCGACTCCCCGGGCGGCAGGTACAGCCGCAACACCGATGCCCCGGCGCGCTCCGGCGCGCGCACCGCCTGGGCGAACAGGGCGTCGAACTCGGCCACCCGCAGCGGCCGCTGAGGCGTCGGCAAGGTGCACGCCTCCGGAACCCACGTCATCCCACTCACCCGCCTCCTGGCCCCACCCTTGTGGGCGCCCCGAGTACGACGGTAAGCCCGTACCCAGGTACCGGATGCAACCTCGACTTCAGCGGTGGCCGGCCGCCTGCGCGTCGGCGCTGGTGGTGGATGTTCCGCAGACGCAGTCGCCGGTATCGGGCTGACCCGGAGCGTGGACGCTGGTGGCGTCGGGCGCGTCGGCCTTGACGGTGTAGACCTCCCAGGGCTCGCGGCCGGGACCGTGCACCCAGACTTTGTCCTGCAGGGCGTAGCAGCACTCGGTGTCGTTCTCGACCTGGGTGAACAGGCCCAAATCGGAGAGCCGGGCGGTGGCCGCGTCGACCTGCCCGGTGGTGTCGACCTCGACGCCGAGGTGGTCCATGACGGTCTCCTGACCGGGAGCACCCTCGATCAGCACCAGCTTCAGCGGGGGCTCGGCGATGGCGAAGTTGGCGTAACCGGGGCGGAGCTTGGCCGGCTCGACGCCGAACAGCGAACAGTAGAAGTCGATCGATCCCTGCAGGTCAGAGACTCGCAGGGCGAGCTGCACGCGGGACATGCCATCACCACTTCCCCTTGTTTCGACAATCTTCGATACAGACGTTGCGCCTTGTTTCGACGTCTGTCAAGGTAGATGTATGTCAAATCAGGAGGTCGGGTGCTGCTCACCGCTGGTGCGCGAGCCGCTGTCGGCGGACCGGGCGGTCGAGCTGTCCCGGTTGTTCAAGGCGATGGGCGATCCGGTGCGGCTGCGACTGCTGTCGCTGATCGCCTCGCACGCCGGCGGTGAGGCCTGCGTGTGTGACCTGACCGGGGTGTTCGACCTGACCGGCCCGACGATCAGTCACCACCTCAAGGTGCTGCGCGAGGCCGGACTGATCTCCGGGGAACGGCGTGGCACCTGGATCTACTACCGGGTCCACCCCGAAGCGCTCGGTTCGCTGTCGGCGGTGCTGCA
>JAESFN010001139.1_pt1 | contig 13937 bp, 11 predicted proteins | sample 9269411 | NCBI WGS metagenome assembly JAESFN01 (sample SAMN14505399, study PRJNA617100) | algae metagenome | isolation source: Iphinoe sp. HA4291-MV1 and co-occurring heterotrophs from trail next to... | place: USA: Maunawili Falls, Hawaii | collected 2009-07-25
ATTGTCAACATCTCGTCGATCAACGGCCAGAAAGGCCAGATGGGCCAGGCCAACTACTCTGCCGCCAAGGCGGGGGTGATCGGCTTCACCAAGGCGCTCGCCCAGGAGAACGCGAAGAAGGGCGTCACGGTCAACTGCATCTGCCCCGGCTACATCGACACCGAGATGGTGCAGGCCGTGCCGGAGAAGGTGCTTGAGGGCATCATCGCGCAGATCCCGGTCGGCCGGCTCGGCAAGGCCGGGGAGATCGCCTCGCTCGTCGCCTGGCTCGCTTCGGACGATGCCGCCTTCATGACCGGCTCGGTGCTGACCATCAACGGCGCGCAGTACATCGCGAACGGCTGAGGCGCCGTTCCCGGGCCGCGCGCGGCCCTCACCGCGCGCGGTTGAGCGCGGCGGTGACGCTTGCGACCGACGTGCCGCTCGGCGTCACGGTGACGGACATCTGGCTGCCCTTCATCGCCACCGACATCGCGGCGCCGAACTGGCCGCCGGCGCTGAGCCGCACCTGCAGCTTCCCCGGCGACGCCCGGCCGCTGAGCGAGCCGGACACGTTCCGCGTCGTCTCGCTCCAGTTGCCCGAGAGCGAGCCGTTGTTGGCGTTGGCGTAGGAGTTGACGTGGAACTTGTAGGTGTCGCTGTCGCAGGTCAGCGAGATCTGGAGGTTCGAGCCCTCCGGGTTGACCATGTATTGCGCCTTGCAGCGCATGCGCTCCTTGGTGCCGCTCCGAAGCGCGACCGTTCCCGCGCCCACCCAGTAGCCGTCGAGGCCGGCAAAGGGACCGGCCGCCTCCGCCGCGAACGGGAGCACGAACAGGGCCAGCGCGAGCACGAGCCATGCCCAGGGCGTGGCAGCGAACGTCTTTCCTCGCAGGCTCGACTTCGACATGGTGCGGCTTCCTCGGCGTCAGGGCCTATTCATTTCCGGGCGCCGGGGCCGCGGCCTCCGGCGGGGTGGGATCCATCGGGAGATCGTCGTCGGGCGCCCCGGCGTCAAGGGGCGCCGGAGGGGGTGCGTCGATCGTCGCGGCCGTCCACTCGACCAGAGCGGTGGCCGCCTTCGTGAACGCCTGGTTGAGCGCCGCGGCGGCCGGGCCGCCCTCCATCGCGCTCACTGGCGCCGTGGCGGTGAACAGCTGCGACCCGAGCAGCGTGCCATCGCCGCCGACGAGCTTCGCGGCCAGCGCCACCTCCGCCGCGGGCGCATCGCCTTCCGTGATGGCGAAGTCGCGAATCTCGACGAGCAGATGATCGTCGGCGTTGAAGCCGTCGTCCGGGCGGCCGACCCGGTCGAAACGGGCGTTCTCGAAGCTCCTGATGAGCGCCTGCTGGACGAGGAGCGGCAGGTTGTCGCTCCACTTTGTCGTAGCGAAGTCCGGACGCGTGCCGTCGGCCGACCGTACCAGCACGCGCTGGGTATCGAACAGGATTAGCGCGGTCGGCGTCTCGACGACGAGGGCTACAGGCGGCACGACCATGCCGGCAGCGAACTCCATCGCCGGCGCAAGGTCGACGCTTGCGGGCTCCGCGCCCTCGCTGCTGCCGACCATCTTCTCGAGCCCGGCGGCGATCTTCTCGAAACGATCGGCATTGCCGCCCAGCACCTCGGAGAACTTGCTGAGATTGGCGATGGCGGCGGTGAAATCCTTCTCGTTCTCGGCCAGGATGCCGTCCACCCGCTGGATGGTGCCGCGCGCGGCGGTCATCGCGTCCTCCGTCGCGGCGGTGTCGGCGACGAGCGGGCCGTCCGGCGCGCCGGCCGCCTGTGTCCCCCCGACCATCAGGATCGCCGGGACGCCGGCGAGACCCTGGAAGCTCAGGCCGACGACGGTGTCGGCACGGACCGGCGTCGAGGCCTCCACGGTGATATCGACAAGGAGCTGCTCCGGCTCCGCCGGATTGAGCCGGAGGCCGCTGACATCGCCGACGCGGACGCCGTTGAACAGCACTGGCGCCCCCTTCCAGAGGCCGATCGCCGGCGTATCGAACCGGACGACATAGTAGGCCCGGTCGCCCAGCCCGACGGTGGTGCGGAGCCAGTAGACGAAACCGAGCGCGAGCAGGGTCGCGACGACGACGAAGACCCCCATCAGCAGGTAGCGGGCGCGGAATTCCATTGGGTCAGGTCCGGGGCTCTGTGGGGCGCGGGACGGTTGGTCGGCTCATCGCGGGTTAGAGGCCAATTGCGGCGAAGAAGAAGCTGAACAGCCCGTCGATCAGGATGACGAGCAGGATCGACTGGACGACGGCCGCGGTGGTGCGCCGGCCGATCGATTCGACGCTGCCCTCGGCGCGGAAGCCCTGCGAGCAGGCGACGATGCCGATGGCGACCGCCATGAACGGCGCCTTGACCACGCCGGCGAGGAAATCGTTGATCGTGACTGCGTTCTTGAGCGTGGCGATGAACACCGACGGGTTGATGCCGCCGTAGAACCAGCAGACGAGGCCGCCGCCGACCAGCGACGCGATGTCGCCGATCACCGACAGGATCAGCATGGCCACGACCAGCGCGGCAATGCGGGGCAGCACCAGCACCTCGACCGGATCGAGCGCCATGACGCGGAGAGCGTCGATCTCCTCCCGCATCTTCATCGAGCCGAGCTCGGCGGCATAGGCGCTGCCGGTACGGCCGGAGAGCATGATCGCCACCATCAGCACGCCGATGCCGCGCAGCGTCAGGATGCCCACGAGATCGACGACGTAGCCCTGGACCCCGAGCTGGCGGAAATAGAACACGCCCTGCTGGGCGATGATGCCGCCCATCAGCGCGGTGACGATGACGACCACGGGGATCGCCCGCCAGCCAACCTCGTCGAGCTGGTGGACCATGGAGGTCAGGCGCAAGCGCCGTGGACGGGCGACGACGGAGCCGACCGCGATGCCGACCGCGCCGGTCATGGCGACGAGGGCGAGGACGCCGTCGACATGCGCCCGGAGCCGGGCGACGAGACCGGCGCGGCGACCGCCCCAGCGGCGGCCGGACGCCGGCGATGCAGCGACATCGGCCTCGTGGACCGCGCCGTAAAGCTCGCGATAGTGCGGCGAGAGGCCAACGAGCTCGGCGCTCCGCCCCTCGCGGGCATAGTCGCGGATCAGCCGGTCGATGACGAGCGCGCCCATCGTGTCGAGCGACTCGACGGCGGTGACGTCCACCGTGAGGCCGCCGCCGTTGGTGCCGGCATGGCGGGCCATTGCGAGCAGGCGTTCGAGGCTGTGGGCGTGGGCCGTGGTCCATGGCCCGCTCGCCTTGAGCTCCAGGCGATCGCCATGGAGGGCGGTCGCAAGCGACGGCGCAGCATTCACGTCCGCTACTCCGGTGCAGCCGGACGGGCCGGCCCAGACGGGTAGCGGTATCACCGCTGGGTTAATGGAGTTTGATCGAGGTCAAGCGCGTTGCCGGCACCGTAGAAACCAATCGGGCCTATCGTAGAAAGGCAGTGGTCGAGAACATCCCCTGCTTGTGCCAGCGGGTGATGCTCCGCTAAAGTTACGCACTCCAACTTGCCGAATTCCTGTGGTTACATTAAATGGTCACATGGGACGAAGCCAAGCGTCGTAAGAACCTGGCCAAACATGGGCTCGACCTGGCGGCTGCGGAGGGGTTCGACTGGGAACACGCCCTCTATGAAGTGGACGGCGATGTAGGCCACGAGCAGCGGTTTCGAGTTATGAGTTGGCTCGACGGACGTCTCTGCTTTCTGGTCTGCACGATGACAGGAGATGAAGTTCATGCCATCAGCCTCCGCGAAGCGGACAAAGCCGAGAGGCGGCGGTATTTCCAGGCGATATCCGCCCCTGACCGACGATGAGGTCGCTGAAATCGAAAGCGGCCTTGACGATGCCGGTGCACGGGCCGGCCAACTCCGCGAGGGGACCCCGGAGGAAGAAGCAAGATTAACCGCCGCGGCGGAACCCGATCCCGACAATCCGCCGCTCCGCGAGGATGCGGTGCTCCGGCCGCTCTATCAGGTCATGCCCGAACTCGTTGCGAGGATGATGCGCCAGAAGCGCGGGCGGCCGCCATTGGAGGCGCCGAAACGGCAGGTGACGCTCCGCCTCGACCAGGACGTCATCGATCACTTCAAGGCCGGCGGCCCGGGCTGGCAGACGCGCATCAACGACGCCTTGCGCGGCGTCGCGAGGAAGGCTGCGGGGTCGCGGTAGGCCTCTTCGCCTACCGCGGCAGCACCGACTCGCCCATCAGGTACTCGTCGATGGCGCGGGCGCACTGGCGGCCCTCGCGGATCGCCCACACGACGAGGCTCTGTCCGCGGCGCATGTCGCCGCAGGCGAAGACCTTCTCGTTGCTCGACTGGTAGCGGAAGGTGTCGGCGAGCACGTTGCCGCGCTTGTCGAGGCCGAGCCCGAGGTCGTTGATCATGCCGTCGGTGACCGGGCCGAGGAAGCCCATCGCCAGCAGGACGAGATCGGCCTTGAGCACGAACTCCGAGCCCTCGACCGGCTTCATCTTCTCGTCGACGCGGACGCAATGGAGATGGGTGACGCGGCCGTTCTCGCCCGTAAACTTCGCGGTCATCACCGCGAAGTCGCGCTCGGCGCCTTCCTCATGGCTCGACGAGGTGCGGAGCTTCAGCGGCCAGTCGGGCCAGCTCAGCGCCTTGTTCTCCTTGAGCGGCGGCTTCGGCATGATCTCGAGCTGGGTCACCGACAGCGCGCCCTGGCGGATCGAGGTGCCGATGCAGTCGGACCCGGTGTCGCCGCCGCCGATCACGACGACGTGCTTCCCGCCGGCGAGGATCGGCGCGACGTTGCCGAGCGGCTCGTCGCTGACCCGGCGGTTCTGCTGGGGCAGGAACTGCATGGCGAAATGGACGCCGTCGAGTTCGCGGCCCGGGATCGGCAGGTCGCGCGGCTTCTCGGCGCCGCCGGAGAGCGCAATGGCGTCGTGGCGGGCGAGCAGCTCGCTGATCGGCAGCTCGGTACCCACATGGACGTTGCAATGGAAGACGACGCCCTCGGCCTCCATCTGCGCGACGCGGCGCGCGACGTGGCTCTTCTCCATCTTGAAGTCGGGAATGCCGTAGCGCATCAGGCCGCCGGGATGGGCGTTCTTCTCGTAGACATGGACCTCGTGCCCGGCGCGCCGGAGCTGCTGCGCGCAGGCAAGCCCGGCCGGGCCGGCGCCGATCACGGCGATGCTCTTGCCGGTGGTCTTGGTCGGCGGCTCGGGCTTCACCCAGCCCATCTCGAAGCCGCGGTCGATGATCGCGCATTCGATGGTCTTGATGGTGACCGGGGTGTCCTGGATGTTGAGGGTGCAGGACGCCTCGCAGGGCGCCGGGCAGACGCGGCCGGTGAACTCCGGGAAGTTGTTGGTCGAGTGGAGGTTCCGGAGCGCCTCCTGCCAGTTGCCGCGGTAGACGAGGTCGTTCCAGTCCGGGATCTGGTTGTTGACCGGACAGCCGTTGTGACAGAACGGGATGCCGCAATCCATGCAGCGCGCGGCCTGATCCCGTGTCCCTTCGTCGGACAGCGGGATGACGAACTCGCGATAGTCGCGGACGCGATCGGCCGCCGGCTGGTAGCGCCGGTCGCGCCGATCGATCTCGAGGAAGCCTGTTACCTTACCCATTGCATCCGCCAATTCGTGCTGATGTCGGGAGCCCGTGCTGCACTGTCTCACTCCGCGGCATGGAGCGGCGCCTCCTCGCGCTGCTGCTGCCGTTCGAGGTCCTTGAGCGCCCGGCGATATTCGACCGGCATCACCTTCCGGAACTTCGGCAGGTAGGCCTTCCAGTCGGCGAGGATCGCCTTCGCCCGCGTCGAGTTGGTGAAGCGGGCGTGGTTGGCGATGAGCGCGTGGAGGCGCTCGGCATCGTGGCCGTTCATGTTGGCCATCACGTCGACGAGGCCCTTGTATTCGACGTCGCCGCCGCGGTGCTGGAGCTTCTCGAGGAGGTCGTCCTCCTCGGTCACCGGCTCCAGTTCGACCATCGACATGTTGCAGCGGGACGCGAACGAATCGTCCTCGTCGAGGACGTAGGCGATGCCGCCCGACATGCCTGCCGCGAAGTTCCGCCCGGTCCTGCCGAGGACGACGACGACGCCGCCGGTCATGTATTCGCAGCAGTGGTCGCCGGCGCCCTCGACCACGGCGACGGCGCCGGAGTTGCGGACGGCGAAGCGCTCGCCGGCGACGCCGCGGAAGTAGCACTCGCCCCCGATCGCACCGTAGAGCACGGTGTTGCCGATGATGATCGACTCCTCGGGCACGATTCGCGCGTCCTCCGGCGGGCGGACGACGATGCGGCCGCCGGAGAGGCCCTTGCCGACGTAGTCGTTGGCCTCGCCGATCACCTCCAGCGAAACGCCCGACGCGAGCCAGGCGCCGAGGCTCTGGCCGCCGGTGCCGCGAAGGGTGATCGCGATCGTGTCCTCGGGCAGGCCATGGTAGCCGTAGCGCTTGGCGACCTCGCCGGAGACCATCGCACCCGCGGTGCGGTCGGTGTTCTTGATCGTGCCTTCGATCCGGACCGCCGTCTTGTGCTCGAGCGCCGGCATCGCCTGCTCGATGAAGCCGCGGTCGAGAATGTCGTGGATCGGGTGGTTCTGCTTCTCGCTGTTCCAGATCGCCACGCCCTCGGGCGCGTCGGGCTTGTGGAACAGGCGCGAGAAGTCGAGCCCCTTGGCCTTCCAGTGGGCCACGGCCTCGGTCTTGTCGAGCATCTGCATCTGCCCGATCATCTCGCTCATGCTGCGGTAGCCGAGCGAGGCCATGATCTCGCGCACCTCTTCGGCGACGAAGAAGAGGTAGTTGATGACGTGCTCGGGCTGGCCGGTGAAGCGCTTGCGAAGCACCGGGTCCTGCGTCGCCACCCCCACTGGACAGGTGTTGAGGTGGCACTTCCGCATCATGATGCAGCCGGCGGCGATCAGCGGCGCCGTCGCCATGCCGAACTCGTCCGCGCCGAGGAGCGCGCCGACGACGATGTCGCGGCCGGTACGGAGACCGCCGTCGACCTGCACCGAGATGCGGCCGCGGAGCGCTTCGCGCACCAGCGTCTGGTGGGTCTCGGCGAGGCCGATCTCCCACGGGCTGCCGGCATGCTTGATCGAGGTCAGCGGCGAGGCGCCGGTGCCGCCCTCGTAGCCCGAGATGGTGACGTGGTCGGCGCGCGCCTTCGAGACGCCGGCCGCCACCGTGCCGACGCCGACCTCGGAGACGAGCTTGACCGAGACGAGCGAATGCGGCGCGACGTTCTTCAGGTCGAAGATCAGCTGCGCGAGATCCTCGATCGAGTAGATGTCGTGGTGCGGCGGCGGCGAGATGAGGCCGACTCCGGGGGTCGAGTGACGCACCTTGGCGATGACGGCATCGACCTTGTGGCCGGGCAACTGCCCGCCCTCGCCGGGCTTCGCGCCCTGCGCCATCTTGATCTGGATCATATCGGAGTTGACGAGATACTCCGCGGTGACGCCGAAGCGGCCCGAGGCGATCTGCTTGATCGCCGAGCGCATGGAATCGCCGTTGGGCAGCGGCTTGAAGCGATCCGATTCCTCGCCGCCCTCGCCGGTGTTCGACTTGCCCCCGACCCGGTTCATGGCGATGGCGAGCGTGGTATGCGCCTCGCGGCTGATTGAGCCGAAGGACATCGCGCCGGTCGAGAAGCGGCGGACGATGTTGGCCGCCGGCTCGACTTCCTCGAGCGGCACCGGCGAACGGCCGTCCTCCTCCGCGCCCTTGATGCGGAAGAGCGAGCGAATGGTGAGGTACTTGTCCTCGGTCTCGTTCACCAGCCGCGCGAACTCGCGGTAGTGGTCGCGGGCATTGCCGCGGACGGCATGCTGGAGCGCGGCGACCGTGTCGGGCCGCCAGACATGGGACTCGCCACGGAAGCGGAAGGCGTAGTCGCCGCCGACCGCGAGCGAGGTGCGGAGCACCGGCGAATCGCCGAAGGCGTCGCGGTGGCGGCGGAGCGTCTCCTCGGCGATCTCGGCGAGGCCGACGCCCTCGATGGTGGTGGCGGTGCCGGTGAAGTAGCGCTTGACGAAGGCGCTCGACAGGCCGACCGCGTCGAAGATCTGGGCGCCGCAATAGGATTGGTAGGTCGAGATCCCCATCTTGGCGGTGACCTTGAGGATGCCCTTGTCGATCGCCTTGATGAAGCGGTGGACGATCTCCTCGTCGTCGACCTCCTCGGGGAAGCCGGCCTTCATCGCCGACAGGGTCTCGAAGGCGAGATAGGGGTTGATCGCCTCCGCGCCGTAGCCGGCAAGGGCGCAGAAGTGATGGACCTCGCGGGCGTCGCCGGTCTCGACCACCAGGCCGACCGAGGTGCGGAGCCCCTCGCGGATGAGGTGATGGTGGACGCCGGCGACGGCGAGGAGGGCCGGGATCGCCACCCGGTCCGGCGCGACCGCACGGTCGGAGAGGATGATGATGTTGATGCCGCTCCGGACTGCGGCCTCGGCATCGGCGCAGAGCTTGTCCATCGCCGCCGCCATGCCGGCGACGCCGCTCGCATAGTCGAAGGTGATGTCGAGCGTCTTCGACCGGAACGGGTTGTCGTCCATGTCGCCGATGGCGCGGATCTTCTCGAGGTCCTCGTTGGTGAGGATCGGCTGGCGCACCTCGAGCCGCTTCCGCCGCCCCTCGCCCTCGATGTCGAAGAGGTTCGGCCGCGGCCCGATGAAGGAGACGAGGCTCATCACCAGCTCTTCGCGGATCGAATCGATCGGCGGGTTGGTGACCTGGGCGAAGTTCTGCTTGAAGTAGGTGTAGAGCAGCTTCGGCTTGTCGGAGAGGGCCGAGATCGGGGCGTCGTTGCCCATCGAGCCCACCGCCTCCTGGCCGGTGGTGGCCATGGGGGCGAGCAGGATCTTGAGATCCTCCTGGGTGTAGCCGAACGCCTGCTGGCGGTCGAGCAGGCTCACCGTGCTCTCGGGCGCCGTGTGCGGCACCTCGGGCAGGTCCTCGAGCACGATCTGGCTCCGGGCCAGCCAGCTCCGGTAGGGGTACTTCCGGGCCAACTCGGCCTTGATCTCGTCGTCGCCGACGATGCGGCCGGCGTCGAGGTCGATGAGCAGCATCTTGCCGGGCTGGAGCCGCCACTTCCTGACGATCTTGGTCTCGGCGATCGGCAGCACGCCGGCCTCCGACGACATGATGACGTCGTCGTCGTCGGTGACCATGTAGCGGGCCGGGCGGAGGCCGTTGCGGTCGAGCGTCGCGCCGACATAGCGGCCGTCGGAGAAGGCCATCGCCGCCGGGCCGTCCCACGGCTCCATCAGGGCTGCGTGGTATTCGTAGAAGGCGCGCCGCTCCTCGTCCATGAGCGGGTTGCCCGCCCAGGCCTCGGGGATGAGCATCATCGCCGCGTGCGGCATCGAATAGCCGCCGCGAATCAGGAACTCGAGCGCGTTGTCGAAGCAGGCGGTGTCCGACTGCCCTTCGAACGAGATCGGCCACAGCTTGGAGATGTCGTCGCCGAGGAGCGGCGAGGACACGCTCGCCTGGCGCGCCGCCATCCAGTTGACGTTGCCTCGGACGGTGTTGATCTCGCCGTTATGGGCGACCATCCGGTAGGGATGGGCGAGCCGCCACGACGGGAAGGTGTTGGTCGAGAAGCGCTGGTGGACGAGCGCCAGCGCCGACTCGAAATCCGGGTCGTGGAAATCGCGATAATAGGCGCCGAGCTGCCAGCCGAGGAACATGCCCTTGTAGACGACGGTCCGGCACGACATCGAGACGATGTAGAATTCGTTGTTGAGGCCGCCATAGGCATGGAACACGCGGCCGGAAATCACCTTCCGGGCGATGTAGAGCCGGCGCTCGAAGGTGTCGGCGTCCATCTCGACGCCTGGCCTGAGGCCGATGAAGACCTGGCGGTGGAAGGGCTCGGTGCCCCGGATCTTGGGCTGCTTGGACAGGCAGGAATTGTCGACGGCGACGTCGCGCCAGCCGAGGAAGACGAAACCCTCGTCCTCGAGCCCCTTCTCGACGACGCCCTCCATCTCCTTCCGGAGGCCCGCATCCTGCGGGAAGAAGATCTGGCCGACGCCGTAGCGGCCCTCGGCGGGGAGGGCGATGCCGAGGCGCTTGGCCTCGCGCGCGAAGAACTTGTGCGGCACCTGGACCAGCATGCCGGCGCCGTCGCCGACCAGCGGGTCGGCGCCCACCGCGCCGCGGTGCTCGAGATTCTCGACGATCCTGAGACCGCACTCGACGATGCGGTGCGATTTGTCGTTGCGGAGGTTGACGATGAAGCCGACGCCGCAGGCGTCATGCTCCCGCGCCGGGTCGTAGAGACCGGCGGCGGTCGGCCGGGTGGCCGGCCCCGTCACGGCAGGGGACCGGCCCGCGCCGGAGGTCCCCGTCAGTTCCATCGTCTTTGCCATCGTTGCCGCGCCTCCGTGGCCGCACGATTTCGGGCGCTTCGCGCCGGCGTGAGCCGGCCACGAACACCCGTGGTGAACGTCGAGGCATCGCCCCCATTATGAAGGAAGCGGGCCCAATTCAAAGGGTCGCGCATTCTGGTGGCGGCCCGTGCCGGCTGCTGCCGAAGCACGCCGCGCCGTTCCCTGACGCGCTCCCCTGATTGGACAGTAGTCCTGTCCTATTTCTTCGACAATGGCAGATTTGGGGCGCTGCGGCAAGATGCTTTCATACGACCGCTGCCGCGCCGGCAGAAAGCAAGGTTTGGACGGGACTTAGCGCAAGATTGTTGCCGGAGGGCGACGGCCGGCCGCCAGCCGCAAGGCCCGGTTCCTGCTTTTGACGGGTTCCAGAACGGACGTCAAACCGGAGCGGGGACGCGCCAGCCGAGGAGGCGCGGGCCGGCGAGGCCGGCGGCGACGGTGAGCACGGCGGCGAGGCCCATGTGCCAGGCGAGGATCATGATGCTCGCGTCGCCGACATGGAAGAAGCGGAGGCCGAAGGCGACCACGGCCGCCGTCGCCAGCGCGCCGAGGAACAGCGTTGCCCGCGGCGCGAGCGGCGCGCCCCGGCGGAGCATGGCGAGCATCGCCGCGCCCGGCAGCAGCGCCATCAGCACCATCGGGCCGAAGCACTCGAAATCGGGCCGCAGCGCGAGGCCCTCCGGCCCGAATTGCAGCCAGTCGTCGAGGCAGCCCTTGCCGAGCGCGAGGATCCAGACCGCCAGCGGGATCGCCGGCAGCCACAACCAGCGCCGCCCCGCGCCGGGGATGATGGAGAGGAAGGCGGCTGTTGCGGCGGTGACCGCGGTCAGAAGGGCGGCGACCTGCTCGACCACGAGCTGGCGGTCCGCCGCCAGCGTCGTCAGGTCGACCACGAGGCCGTGATAAAGGACGATGCCGACCGCGGGCGGCACGGCGCAGGCGAGCCATAGCGCCACCCGCTGCCAGACCGGCGGGAGACGGCGCACGGGCTGGGCTTCTCCGGCAAGCCGGTCGATCAGCGCGTCTGTCTCGATCCTCGCCATGGCCTTCAGCCGTCTTTCGTCTTCAGCGCAAGGCGAAGCGCCCGTGTCGCCCGGTGGGTGGCGACCTTGAGGGCGGCCACGCTCATGCCGCTTGCCCGCGACGCTTCCTTCAGCGACAGCTCGCGGAATTTCAGCAGTTCGATCGCCACCCGCTGCCCCTCCGGCAGGGCCTTGACCGCTTGCTGCAGGGCCTCGGTGTCGCCGTAGGCATCATCTCTATTCGCTCCATCGTCGCCGGAGGTTTCAGGATAGGCGTCGACCGCGATTTCCCGCGCGCTCCTGCGCGCATAGCGCCGGGCCATGTCGGCGGTGCGGTTGCGGGCGATGGCGAGCAGCCACGGCAGGAAGGGCCGGGCGGGATCGTAGGTGGCCCGGACCGCGTGGAGGGCGAGGAGGATGTCCTGGACGAGATCCTCGGTGTCGGCGGCGGGGAGAAACGGGAACCGGCGCTTCAACCGGCGGCGGAGCAGCGGGGCGACCTCGCCGAGGAGGGCGCGATAGGCGGCGCGATCGCCGTCCTGCGCCGCCCGCATCAGCGGACCGAACCTGTCGCTGTGGTCTCCCCCCTCGGTCATGACCGGCCGGCACGTCCTCGTTGCTCTGCCGTCGCAGCCATAGGCTTGCCCCTCCGGCACGGCGAAATCAACAAGCGGTGAGCCGGACGCGGTTCGGGTGATCACAAACTCGTGTCGGCGTAACCCGGACCGCCAACGCCGCGAACTGGGGGATGAGCGCCCGGGACGGGGCGGTCCGACGCCCCAATGGGCGGCGTCGTTTTCCATGAACGGAGGAGGAATCCCCCATGTCGCTCATCACGAAGGGACTGACCGGCGCAGCCATCGCCGGTGCGCTCGCCGCTGCGGCGATCGCCGCGACCCCGGCGGCGGCGGCCGACGGCGAGAAATGCTACGGCATCGCGCTCAAGGGGCAAAACGACTGCGCCGCTGGCTCACATTCCTGCGCCGGGCATTCGACGGTCGATTATGACGGCGCCTCCTTCAAGCTCGTGCCAGCGGGCACCTGCGCGACGATGGAGACGCCGCTGGGGCCGGGGAGCCTGACCCCGATCGAGCGCGGCGCCTGACGCTCCGCCAATCTGCCACCGTTTACCCGAGGGGCCCGGGGGGCCCTGACCAGCGAGGAGAATGAGATGTCGATCGCACTGAAGAGCATGACCATCGGCGCGCTTGCCGGCGCCGTCACAGCGGCGATGGCGAGCCTGGCGTCTGCCGCCGGACCCGACGATACCAAGACGATGATGGCCACCGGCGACTACGAGATGTGCTACGGCGTGGCCCTCAAAGGCCAGAACGATTGTGGCGCGGGCAGTCATTCCTGCGCCGGAATGTCGACCGTTGACTATGATCCCGCATCGTTCAAGCTGGTGGCCAAGGGCACCTGCACGGCGATGACCACCCCGAACGGGATGGGGATGCTCGAGCCGTCGTAGGCCGGCATCTGCGCCAGTTCCGCAGGCGAGGCCAATTGCCCGCGGCCGCATCGCAACAAAAGGAAAGACCCGAGATGACCATGAAAACCCTCACCGCCGTCGCCCTCGCCGGAGCCGTCGGCGCCGCCATCGCCTCGTTCGCCGTGCCCGCCTCGGCCGCCGAGTCGATGGAGAAGTGCTACGGCGTTTCGCTCAAGGGCCAGAACGACTGCTCCGCCGGCGCCCATTCCTGCGCCGGAACCTCGACGGTGGACTATGACGGCCAGTCCTTCAAGCTCGTCCCGGCCGGCACCTGCACGAGCATGGAGACGCCGCTCGGGCCGGGCAGCCTCACCCCGATCCAGCGCGGCGCCTGAGCCGGGGCACGCCCAAACATGCGCAGGGCCGGGAGCGGTCCATCCGTCCCGGCCCTCCTGCGACACGACCGGAGGCATTCGCGATGACCGCTCCGAACTTCGCGCCGCTGCCGGTACCGCCACGGGCGGGCGTCGGGTTGAAGCCTGAGCACTACGACGCGATCCTCGCCGCCCGCCCCGATATCGGCTGGTTCGAGATTCACGCCGAGAACTACATGGGGGCGGGCGGTCCGCCGCACCGCTATCTCAGCGCCATCCGCGAGCGCTATCCGCTGTCCCTCCACGGCGTCGGGCTGTCGATCGGCGGGGCGAAGCCGCTCGACAGGGATCACCTCCAGCGCCTCAGGCAGCTCGACCGGCGCTACCGGCCCGGCCTGTTCTCCGAGCACCTGGCCTGGTCGTCTCACGACACCGTCTTCCTCGGCGACCTCCTGCCGGTGCCCTATGACGGGGAGACGCTCGCGCGCGTCGCCGACCATGTCGACGAGGTGCAGGAGACGCTCGGCCGCCGCATGCTGCTCGAAAACCCGTCGACCTATGTCGCCTTCGCGCAGAGCACGATGAGCGAGATCGATTTTCTTGAGGGCGTCGTCCGCCGCACCGGCTGCGGTCTGCTCCTCGACGTCAACAACATCCACGTCTCGGCGACCAACCAGCAATACGACCCGCTCGCCTATCTCGAGGCGTTTCCGGTGCAGCATGTCGGCG
>JAESFN010001140.1_pt1 | contig 13920 bp, 9 predicted proteins | sample 9269411 | NCBI WGS metagenome assembly JAESFN01 (sample SAMN14505399, study PRJNA617100) | algae metagenome | isolation source: Iphinoe sp. HA4291-MV1 and co-occurring heterotrophs from trail next to... | place: USA: Maunawili Falls, Hawaii | collected 2009-07-25
GGCCGATGCGGCGATCACGTTGACCGAGATCGGCGCGACGACCCGGGTGATGATCTGGATCGTGTTGGCGCCGTCGACCCGCGCGGCCTCCTCGATCTCCTCCGGCAGTTCGGCGATTGAGGTCGCGAGCAGGACCAGCACCAGCGGCAGGTTGACCAGGCACTGGATCAGCCCCATGCCGAGCCGCGTGTCGAGGAGGTCGACCTGCTGGTACATGAGGTAGATCGGGATCGCGAAGATGATCAGCGGAATGGCGCGGAGGTTGACGATGGTCGGCATCAGCCACTTGTTGCCGACCTCGAAGCGGACCATCGCATAGGCGGCGGGAAAGGCGAGGAGCAGCGACAGCGCGGCCCCGATCAGCGACATCACAAGGCTGTTGTAGAGGTAGTGTGTGATGTCGAAGCGGTCGCTCATGTCGAAAATCTCGCGATAGTTCGCGAGCGTGGGGTTCTCGATCCAGAGCCCCGGATAGCTCGCGATCTCCGCCTCGCTCTTGAGCGAGGTGACGAGCGTGGCGATGACCGGGAAATTCATCACGAAGGCGGCCAGCGCGAAGACCGCCCAGCGAAGCGCCAACATGCCGCGGGAGTGCATCATGTGACCTTCCTCCGCCCGGTCAGCCGGTTGATCAGGTAGAGGACGGCGAAGGAGGCGACCAGCAGAATCATCGAGGCGGCGACCGCGAGGCCGACGTCCCCGACCTTGAAGAAGGCGCGGTAGATGTAGATGCTCATCGTCGTGGTCGAGCCGCCCGCGCCCGGGCCGACCAGCGTGTAGACGTTGTCGAACACGCGGAACGAATCGATGAAGCGGATGAAGTAGGTGACGCCGATCGCCGGCATCATCATCGGCAGGTCGATGTGGCGCACGCTTTTCAGCCCGGTCACGCCGTCGATCGCCGCGGCCTCGCGGATCGAGGAGGGGATCGCGGCGTAGGCCGTATAGAGGATCAGGAGCGCGAACGGCGTCCACTGCAGGATCTCGATGGTGACGAGCGTGTTGAACGCGCTCTGCGCCCCGAGGAAGGACGGCGAGTCCCCCATCCAGAGGTAGAGGTAGTAGGGGATGACGCCGACGAACTCATGGAGGATCAGCCGGTACATCAGCCCGACCAGAGCCGGCGCCACCATCATCGGCAGCATCAGGATCGCCATCAGCCACGGCCGCCGGTCGAGGAGGGGCGCGAGGAAGATCGCGAGGAACAGGCCGAGCAGTACCTGTACGGTCGCCACCACGATCCCGAAGCGGAACGAGAACCACGCCGCCGCCCAGAACTCGGGATCGGCGATCGCCTTCCGGTAATTGCCGACGCCGATGATCTCGGGGTCGCGGAGCGTCTCGAAACCGACCTTCGAGAGCGAATAGATGATGTCGAGGACGAGGGGAAAGCCGAGGAGAATGAGCAGGAACAGCGTCATCGGCGAGAGGAGCCAGATCCCCTCGCGCCGGCGCTGGCGCACCTGGGTGTCGGCGGCCGTGGTCATCAGGCTCGGCCCTGGGGGCGCAGGCCGGCGACGTGCCCTCGGCCGTGCAGAAGTCCCGCCCCCTCTCCCGTCGGGAGAGGATAGCGAGACTTGCTTCGCACCGCGAAGCGTAGTCGAGCTTGGTGAGGGGCGAGACCTCTCCGTGTCGGGACGTGCGCCGCGTCTCCTCCGCCGAGGTCTCGCTCCTCACCAACGTCGCCTAAGCCCGCCACTCGGCGGGCAAGGCTCCGTATCCTCTCCCGACGGGAGAGGGGGCCGCCTGCACGATCGCCCAGCCCGGAACGGCGGCGTCCGCGATCTGCATTCGCGTGAACGGGATGACTCCCGCGGAAGGAGGCGACCAATCGGCGATGTCCGCACTCGACGCCGCCGATTTGCCTCGCCACCGCGGTACCTCCCTGCCCCGGAAGGGACAGTGGGAAAGCCTGGCGTCGACTCGAGCCTGGGGTGAGGGGGGATGGACCCATCATCAACGATATGCGGCGTCTCCGAGTGGCGGGCGCCGGCTTCTTCCGGCGCCCGCCCGCGTTTTGGCTACTGCGCGAGGAGCTCGGTCATGCCGGCGGCGGTGGCGGCGAGCGCGTCGTCGAGCGACTTCTCGCCGGCCCAGTAGGCGGTGAACTCCTTGGCCTGCAGCTCGTAGATCTGCAGCGTCTTGGCCGAGGTCGCGCCGTTCATGACGAAGCCGTACTGGCCGGCGTACTGGCCGAGCTTGACGAGGTCCGGACGGTCGGCGGAGATCTTCGCGGCGATCGCGTCGCTCACCGCCGGCGATCCGCCGGCCTTGGCGTAGAGCTCGATCGCTTCCGGCGTGGCGAGCCAGGCGATGAATTTCTGCGCGCCTTCCTTGTTCGGCGAGGTCTTGTTGATGCCGAGGCCGAGGCCGTGGATGTGGGTGAAGCGTCCGTCCGGTCCGGTCGGCGGGGCGACGGTGCCGATCTTGCCGGCGACGGCCGGGGTCTTCTCGGGATTGTCGAGATCGCCGAACGCCGCGTTCCACTGGATCATCGTCGCCGCCTGGCCGGAGCCGAAGGCCGCATTGGCTTCGGCGTATTCGTAGGTCGTCGAGTCCTTCGGCGTGACGCCGGCATCGTAGAGCCGCTTGTAGAGCTCGAGCGCCGTCCGGTAGGCCGGGCTGTCGACGGTGACCTTGCCGTCGGCATCCGTCCAGTTGCCGCCGTTCGAGCGGGCGGTCGCGTGCCAGACCATCATGTTGAAGAGGAGGTTCTTCATCTGGAGCACGGTGCCGTAGCGGGTCGGGCTGTCAGGATTGATCGACTTGGTGAAGAAGTAGGCGGTGGCCTCGAAATCGTCCCAGGTCCACTGGTCCGGGTCCTTCGGGGCAAGGTCCTTGCCCATCTTCTCCTTGGCGATCTCGGTGTACTTCGCCTTCCAGGCATCGTCCTAGAGGAGCTGGTCGATGAGGTCCTGGCGGTAGTACATGAAGTGGAGCGAGAGGTCGGTCGGCACGCCGTATTGCTTGCCGTCGAACTTCATGGTGGCGAGCACCTTCTCGCCGAAGGTGTCGGTCGCCGAGGCCGGCAGCTCGATCTCGTCCATGAACGGCGCATAGCGGCCGACCGCGTAGGTGGCGGTGAGGTTGATGTCGAAGTCGGTGGTGCCGGCGCCGAGGTCGGCGGCGAGCTTGTCGAAGAAGCCGTCGCGGTTGAAGAAGATCACCTTGACCTTGTCCGCGTCGGCGGCGGTCTGGTTGTAGGCGTCGGCCGCGGCGCGGATCGCGGTCTCCTCCGGTCCGCCCGGCCAGCCGAGCACGGTGACCTCGGCGAGCGCCTGCGATGCGCCCAACCCGGCGAGCAGCGCCGTGGCAGTGAATAGCGTCCTGATGCGTGACATGTGGCTCAGTCTCCCTTTGCGGTGAAGGACTTCCGGGCGAGATCGGCGACGCCGATGACGCCGGCATGCTTGCCGAGACCCGCGGCGCGGAGCGTCGGCTGAAACGGTGCGGCCGCATCCGCGAGCGCGGCGCGGAGGCGGTCGAGGAAACCGGGCGCGAGCCCGATGCTGCCGCCGATGACGACGAAGGCCGGATCGAACAGCTTCTGGAGATCGGCGATGAGCCGGGCGATGATCGCGGTCGAGCGGGCGACGATCGCCGCCGCCCAGGCCACACCGGCCTGGCTCGCGGCGAAGACGCCGCGGGCATCGACGTCGTGGCCTTCGGCGCGCGCCGCCGCGGCCATGCCGCCGCCGCCGGCGATGTCCTCGACGCGGACACCGCCGTCGACCGCGAGCGACGTCTGCCCGACGCTGGCCGCGACGCCGCGGTGCCCGGTGAGGAGCCGCCCACCGGAGACGACGCCGCCGCCGATCCCGGTCGAGAGCGTCAGGAACACGATGTCCTCGCCGTCTCCCGCGCCGAAGCGGTGCTCGCCCCACGCCGCCGCCTGGGCGTCGTTGGCGAGGGTCACCGGGTTGCCGAGCCGGGCGCCGAGCGCAGCGGCGAGCGGGAAGCCGGAGGGGACCGGAAGGATGTTCGGGTTGAGCGTGTACCAGTGGCCGTCGCGGACCTGGCCGGTGACGGCCGCGGCGACCGCGCGGTAGCGCCCCGTCCAGTCGGCGACCAGCGCCGCGATCCCGTCGCACCACGCCTCGGCCGAGGTGCCGCGGGGCGTCGCGACGTCGCGTTCCGCAGCGACCCGATCGCCGACGACCAGGGCGGCCAGCATCTTGGTGCCGCCGATGTCGATGGCGAGGGTCGCGTCGTCGCTCATGCGGCGCGGCTCCGCACGGCGCCGGCGACCGCGGTCGCGAACCATTCCGTGATGTGCTCCGGCCGGGTGATCGCGGAGCCGACGACGACGGCATAGGCGCCGGCCTCGATCGCGGCGCGGGCCTGCTCGGGCGTGCGGATGCGGCCTTCGGCGATCACCGGCTTGCCGCAGGCCGCGATGGCGCGGATGAGCGGGAAGTCGGGCGCGTCGGGGACCTCGCCCTCCATGTAGCCGGAGAGCGTGGTGCCGACGAGATCGGCGCCGAGCCGCGCGGCGGCGTTGGCCTCGGCCGCGGTCGAGATGTCGGCCATCGCCTTCCGGCCGTGGCGGTGGATCGCGGCGAGGAGGTCCGCCGCGGGCACCGGCCGGGGATAGGCGGTGGCGTCGAAGGCGATGATGTCGGCGCCGGCCGTGGCGAGCGCGTCGATGTCGGCGAGGATCGCGCTGATGCGGACGGTGGTGCCGGGGAAGTCGCGCTTGACGAGGCCGATGATCGGCGCGTCGGTGGCGGCGCGGACGGCGGTGACGTTGGCGATGCCCTCGATGCGGACCGCGGCCGCGCCGCTCGCGAGCGCCGCGAGCGCGAAGCCGACGACGATGTCCGGCCGGTCGAGCGGGCCGCCCACCACCGGCTGGCAGGATACGATCAGGGATCCGCGAAGTCGCTCGATCAGGTCCAAGTCCACGCCCTCTTTGCGCGACGATATCGGCGACCAGACCAGTTAGCAATAAGTCACGGCGGCGGAGCGAAATTCAGGGCTGACTGGTATGCGACTGGACTGTGTCGCGGTCGTTCCGGCGCAGCTCGGCGACGAAATCGTAGCGCTCGCCGCAATAGGTCGTCTCGGTGAATTCTACGGCGCTGCCGTCCTCGGCGAAGCAGCGGCGCTCGGCGACGAGGAGGGCCGCGCCCGGCTCGAGGTCGAGGAGCTTCGCCACCTCCGGCGTCGCCACCGCGGCGCGGAGCCGCTGCAGCGCTCGGACGGGCCGGCAGCCATGCGCTTCCATCACGTCGTAGAGCGAGGCGGTGACCAGCTCGGCATCCGGCAGGAAGCGGATGGGCACGGTGGCGCGTTCGACGGCCATCGGCTTGCCGCCGCCGGTGCGGATGCGGTGCAGGCGGCAGACCTTGGCGCCGGGGGAGAGGTGGAGCGCCATGATCTCGGCCGGCGAGGCCTCGCCGACGCTGCGGTCGATCCAGATCACGCCGGGCTGGAGGCCGCGCGAACGCATGTCCTCGGAGAACGAGTTGAGGCTCGCGAGCGGCTTCTCGATGCGCGCGGCGACCGCGGTCCGCGCCCCGTGCCGGCGGACGAGGAAGCCCTCGGCGACGAGGCTGTCGAGCGCCTTCCGCACCGTCGTCCGCGACAGCTCCAGCCCCTCCGCGAGCTCGCGCTCGCCGGGCAGCGAGGCGCCCGGCCGGAGCAGGCCGTCGGTGAGGGCGGTGCGGACCGCGGTCCCGAGCTTCCGGTAGAGCACGGTCGCGCCGGCGTCGGTGCTGCCGAGCGCAAGGCGGAGGGCATCGAAGAGCGGGCGGTCGGCAGCGGCGGTGCGCATCGTTCCCGTCGGGAGCAAATCGGGCCTCGGCCAAGTCCGTACGTCCAACGCGGCGCGCAAACAAGGCGTGTGTTCACACCGGAGCGCCAATCCCGGCATGAAACGACCCGCCGCCCTTGAGCGCGGACCGGACGGTGGTGTTATCTGGAGCGGCGGATTCCGCCGGGAGAAGAAAGAAGAACCATGGAAGCGATTCAGCCCAAGCGCGACGACGAGTTCAAGGGCCACCCCGGGGCGGGCCAGAGGACCGTCCAGCTCAAGGACATCAGGAAGACGCTGCCGCTCCGGGTGCTGTCCGAGGCGGACTGGCGGCACTGGACGACGAACGGCTACGTGATCGTCAAGCAGGCGGTGCCGCGGGAGAACGTCGACCGGCTGGTCGATCTGCTGTGGCGCTTCGAGGAGAAGGACCCGAACGACCCCTCGACCTGGTACACCGGCGACCGCCGCCCGCACGGCCGGCCGGAACTCAACAACACCGGCATGGTCGAGATCTACCAGCACCAGTATCTCTGGGACAATCGCCAGGAGCGGCGGATCTACGATGCCTTCGTCGACATCTGGGACCGCGAGGATCTCTGGGTCGGGATCGACCGCGCCAACCTCAACCCGCCGAAGAAGGTGCCCGGCAACCCGAACGGCTTCATCCACTGGGACGTCGACACCACGCTCGACCCGCCGGCGGTGGGCGTCCAGGGCGTGCTGAGCCTCGTCCGGCAGGACGAGGCGATCGGTGGCTTCCAGTGCGTCCCCGAGCTGTTCCGGGACTTCGACACATGGGTGAAGACGCAACCCGCGGACCGCAACCCGATGATGCCCGACACCGCCGGCCTGACCACCGTCAACATCGAGATGGAGCCGGGCGACCTCCTGATCTTCAACAGCCTGCTCGCCCACGGCGTCCGTCCCAACCATTCGGGCAACCGGGTGCGGATGGCGCAGTACATCGCGATGTACCCGGCCGACGAGGGCAACACGGCCGAGCGCGAGGAACGCGTCCGGCTGTGGCGGGAGCGGACGCATCCGAGCGGCGGCTGGCCGGGAGACCCGCGCGAGTGGGAGAAGAAGAACGCCGAGACCGCGCGGCTGACGCCGCTCGGCGAGAAGCTCCTCGGCCTCGCGGGCTGGACGGGATAGAAGCGCGGCGGAGACGATCCGCTCCGGCCGCATTTTCACAGCGGCGCCGGCCTCAGTAGCTCTCGTCGTCGAGCGAGGGCGAGGGCACGGCGAAGGCGGCCAGCTTCTCGCGGTCGAGGATGGTGACGTCGTTCCGGCCGATCTTCGCCCCATGCTCGGCAATCTGGGCGATGTTGCGGGAGAGCGTCTCCGGCGTCATGCCGAGATGGGCGGCGAGCGTCCGCTTGTCGTGGGGGAGCCTGAAGCGCCCGCTCGCCCCGTGGCGGGCATCCTGGGCGAGGATCCAGTTGGCGAGGCGCTCGACGCCGCCGCGGAGCTTGTGACCCTTCAGCTCCTTCATCACCCCGCGGAAGGATTGCGACAGCTCGCCGACGATGGCGCGGGCGAAGGCGCCGTCGCGGTCGAAGGCGGTCCGCACCGCCTCCGCCGGCAGCATCAGGATGCGCGACGGCTCGAGGGTGCGTCCCGAGGCAAGGTAGGGCTGGTCGCGAACGACCGCGGCGAGGATGAAGGTGTCGAAGGGCCGGCGGATGGCGAGCGTCGCAACCCGCCCGCCATGCTCGGCATAGAGCTCGACCGCGCCCTCCAGCATCACATGCAGGAAGTCCGGGCGTTCGTGCTCGGCGATCAACCCCATCTGCGCCGGAAAGCGCTGCAGGTAGGCGCCCCTCGCGAGCTCGGCGAAATGTTCCTCCGACATCCCGGCGAACAGGGGCAGCGACCGGACTTCATCGATCTTCGATTCGCGCATGACCTTCGTCTACCGGGTCGCGGCACGGTTACTCTTGATCCTGGTCAAATCACATGGCCATATTGATCAAATACAGATAAATCATAGAGCAAATGGAGATGGCGTAACAATATTTTCGCTTCATTCAAGTCGATCGTGCGATCGGCGTTGATCTGAATCAAGCACGACGCCGACGCCGCTCAGCATCATCCGTCCGAGAGCGATCCAGATCGCGCCGAGCGGGGAGATGGGTGGATGTCGACGCCTGCCAGTGACCAGCGACACGCACTCTGGCTGTCGACGATAGCGTTCACCGTGTGCTTCGCCGTGTGGACGATCTTTGCGATCATCGGCGTCCAGATCAAGAAGGACCTCGGCCTCAGCGATACGCAGTTCGGCCTGCTCGTCGGCACGCCGATCCTCACCGGCAGCCTGATCCGCCTGGTCCTGGGGGTGTGGACGGACCAGTATGGCGGACGGATCGTCTTCGTCGCGGTGATGCTCTCGGCGGCCCTCGCCACGTTCCTTCTCACCTTCGCCTACGACTACCAGACCTTCCTGCTCGCCGCGCTCGGCGTCGGCATTGCCGGCGGCTCCTTCGCGGTCGGCATCGCCTACGTCTCGCGCTGGTTCCCGATCGAGAAACAGGGGACGGCGCTCGGCATCTTCGGCGCCGGCAACGTCGGCGCCGCGGTCACCAAGTTCCTCGCGCCGATGGTGATGGTGGCCTTCGGCTGGGAGATGGTGGCGAACCTCTGGGCCCTCGCCCTCGTCGTGATGGCGGCCGTCTTCTGGTTCGGCACCAAGGACGACCCCGAACTGGCGAAGCGGCGGGCGACCGGCCGGAAGCCCGAGCCGATGTCGGCCATGCTGAAGCCGCTCGCGAAGCTCCAGGTCTGGCGATTCTCGCTCTACTACTTCTTCGTCTTCGGCGGGTTCGTGGCGCTCGCCCTCTGGCTGCCGCGCTACTATGTCGGCGTCTACGGGCTCGACATCGTGGCGGCCGGCATGCTCGGCGCGGCCTATTCGATCCCGGGGTCGCTCTTCCGCATCTTCGGCGGCACGCTGTCCGACAAATACGGCGCGCGGCGGGTCATGTACTGGTGCCTTGCCGGTTCGGTCGCCTGCACCTTCCTGCTCGCCTATCCGGCGACCAACTACGTGATCGACGGCATCCGCGGACCGATCGAGTTCCGCCTCGCGCTCGGCTTCGTCCCCTTCACGATCCTGACCTTCATCCTCGGCTTCTTCATGAGCCTCGGCAAGGCGGCGGTCTACAAGCACATCCCGGTCTACTACCCCGGGCGCGTCGGACCGGTGGGCGGCGTCGTCGGGCTGATCGGCGGCCTCGGAGGCTTCCTGCTCCCTATCGCCTTCGGCGCGATGAACGACCTGACCGGCGTGTGGACGAGCTGCTTCATGCTCCTCTTCCTGGTCGCCGCGGTCTCGCTCGCCTGGATGCATCTCGCCATCCTCCGCATGGAGCGGCGCGAGGTCCCGGCGCTGGCCGGCCCGCAATACCTGCCCGAGTCGGACGTGCTCGGCCCCGTGCTGCCGGCCCGGCCGGGCGAGGCGCCGCCAACCCCCGCCGATACGCCGGCGACGACTCGGACGGCGCCCTCGTCCATCGCCCACGGCGCTCGCGCCTGAAAGGACAGATCCCATGAGCATCGCTGCCAACGATCTCCGTCCGACCAAGCCGTCCTGGCTCTCCGACTGGCGCCCCGAGGACGCCGGGTTCTGGGAGGCGACCGGCAAGCGCCTCGCCTGGCGGACGCTCACCATCACGACGCTGAACCTGACCATGGCCTTCATCGTCTGGTTCGTGGTGTCGGCGCTGGTGGTGCGCCTGCCCGGGATCGGCTTCGACCTCACGACCTCACAGCTCTTTTGGCTGACGGCGATGCCCGGGCTTGCCGGCGGCACGCTCCGCATCGTCCACACCTTCCTGGTGCCGCTCTACGGCACGCGGAAGGTGGTGACGCTCTCGACGCTGTCGCTGCTGATCCCCGCGGTGGGCTGGTTCTTCGCCGTGCAGGACCCGACGACGCCGTTCTGGGTGCTGATGGCGCTCGCCTTCCTCGCCGGCCTCGGCGGCGGCAACTTCTCGTCCTTCATGCCCTCGACCAGCCTGTTCTTCCCCAAGCGCCTCCAGGGTACGGCGCTAGCGATCCAGGCAGGCATCGGCAATTTCGGGGTCAGCGTCGTCCAGTTCGTGACGCCGTGGATCATCGGCTTCGCCCTGGCCGGCTCGCTCCTCGGCGCGTCGCAGACGCTGACCAGGCCCTCGGGCGAGACAGTGCCGGTCTGGCTCCAGAACGCCACCGCGATCTACGTCCCGCTGATCCTCGTCTTCGGCGTCGCCGCCTACTTCATGCTCAGGAGCGTCCCGGTCCGCGCCAATGTCCGCGAGCAGCTCGACATCTTCAAGGAGAAGCACGCGCTCAACATGACGCTGCTCTACATCATGACCTTCGGGTCGTTCTCCGGCCTGTCGGCGACCTTCCCGCTCCTGATCAAGCAGATCTATGGCGGGCTCGAGGGCGCGCCGGACCCGCTCGCCTATGCCTTCCTCGGGCCGCTGGTCGGCTCCGCGGCGCGGGTGATCGCCGGCCCGGTGTCCGACCGCCTCGGCGGCGCGCGGGTGACGCACTGGGCCGGCATCGGCATGCTGGTCTCGGCGATCGCCGTCACCTTCTTCACCGCGCCGACCTCGATGGACCAGTTTCCGTGGTTCGTGACGGCGATGCTCGTCCTCTTCTTCTTCTCGGGCGTCGGCAATGCCTCGACCTTCAAGCAGATGCCGATGATCTTCCCGCCCCGCCAGGCGGGGGGCGTCATCGGCTGGACGGCGGCGATGGCGGCCTACGGCCCCTTCGCCGTCGGCCTCATGCTCGGCTACTCCGCCGCCTGGTTCGGCACCTTCAACGCCTTCTTCTACTGGGCGGCGTTCTTCTACCTCGTCTGCATCGGCATCAACTGGTGGTTCTACGCGCGCAAGGGCGCGGAGAAGCCGTGCTGACCCGACTGCGCAGTTCCCATCCCCGGAGCCCCGGCCCATGAGTCACTTCCTCGACCGCCTCATCTTCTTCAACCGCGTCGCGGACGAGTTCGCCGACGGCCACGGCATCGTCACCAACGAGGACCGGAGCTGGGAGGACGGCTATCGCAAGCGCTGGCAGCACGACAAGATCGTCCGCTCGACCCACGGCGCCAACTGCACCGGCTCGTGCTCCTGGAAGATCTACGTCAAGGGCGGGATCGTCACCTGGGAGACGCAGCAGACGGACTACCCGCGGACGCGGCCGGAACTCCCCAACCACGAGCCGCGCGGCTGCTCGCGGGGGGCAAGCTACTCCTGGTACCTCTATTCCGGCAACCGGGTGAAGCACCCCCTGGTCCGCTCGCGGCTCCTGCGGCTGTGGCGCGAGGCGCGGGCGACGATGACGCCGGTCGCGGCCTGGACGTCGATCGTCGAGACCCCGGAGAAGCGCGCCGCCTATGTGAAGAAGCGCGGCCTTGGCGGCTTCGTCCGCGCGGGCTGGGACGAGGTGACCGAGATCGTCGCCGCGGCCAACGCCTATACGGCGAAGACCTACGGTCCCGACCGCGTCATCGGCTTCTCGCCGATCCCGGCGATGTCGATGGTCTCCTACGCCGCGGGCGCGCGCTACCTGTCGCTGCTCGGCGGCGTCTGCATGTCGTTCTACGACTGGTACTGCGACCTGCCGCCGGCCTCGCCGATGACCTGGGGCGAGCAGACCGACGTGCCGGAATCGGCCGACTGGTACAACTCGGGCTTCCTGATCCTGTGGGGCTCCAACGTCCCCCAGACCCGGACGCCGGACGCGCATTTCTACACCGAGGCGCGGTATCGCGGGGCGAAGAGCGTCGTCATCTGCCCGGACTATTCCGAGGCGTCGAAATTCGCCGACATGTGGCTGTCGGTGAAGCAGGGGACCGACGCGGCGCTGGCCATGGCGATGGGCCATGTCATCCTCAAGGAATTCCACGTCGACCGGCAGGCCGCCTACTTCGCCGACTATGTCCGCCAGTACACCGACATGCCGATGCTGGTCCGGCTGGTGCGGCAGGACGGGCGGCTGGTGCCGGAGCGGTTCGTGCGGGCGAGCGACTTCGACGGCGGGCTCGGCGAGACCAACAATCCCGAATGGAAGACGGTGGCGATCGACGAGGCGACCGGGGACGTCGTCGCGCCGCTCGGCTCGGTCGGCTTCCGCTGGGGCGAGAAGGGCAAGTGGAACCTCGAGGAGAAGGACTCGCTCGGCCGCGAGACCCGGCTCCGCCTGACGCTTGCCGGCGCGGAGGATGCGTTCGCCGAGGTCGCCTTCCCCTATTTCGGCAACATCTCCCACGACCATTTCGTCTCGACCGGCCATGACAGCGTGCTCGAACGCCGGGTGCCGGTGAGGCGGCTCGCGCTGGCCGACGGCGAGGCGCTGGTCGCCACCGTCTACGACCTGTTCCTCGCCAACTACGGCGTCGACCGCGGCTTCGGCGGCGGCAACGTCGCGAGGGACTACGCCGAGGACGTGCCCTACACGCCGGCCTGGGCGGAGAAGATCACCGGCGTCAGCCGCGACAAGATCGTCGCGGTGGCGCGCGAGTTCGCGCTCAACGCCGAGAAGACCCGCGGGCGCTCGATGATCATCATCGGCGCGGCAATGAACCACTGGTACCACATGGACATGAACTACCGCGGCGTCATCAACATGCTGGTGATGTGCGGTTGCGTCGGCCAGTCGGGCGGGGGCTGGTCGCACTATGTCGGGCAGGAGAAGCTCCGGCCGCAGACCGGCTGGCAGCCGCTCGCCTTCGCCCTCGACTGGAGCCGCCCCCCGCGCCAGCAGAACTCGACCTCGTTCTGGTACGCCCACACCGACCAGTGGCGCTACGAGACGCTGGAGGTGAAGGAGATCCTCTCGCCGACCGCGCCTGCGGGGCCTTGGGACGGGGCGCTGATCGACTACAACATCCGCGCCGAGCGGATGGGCTGGCTGCCCTCGGCGCCGCAGCTCCGCGACAACCCCCTGACCGTCGCGGCCAAGGCGGCCGCCGCCGGCAAGGAGGCGAAGGACTATGTGGCCGGGGCGCTGCAGTCCGGCGAATTACGGCTCTCCTGCGAGGACCCGGACGACCCGAAGAACTGGCCGCGGAACCTCTTCGTCTGGCGCTCGAACCTCCTCGGCTCGTCCGGCAAGGGGCACGAGTATTTCCTCAAGCACCTCCTCGGCGCCACCCATGGCGTGATGGGGAAGGACCTTGGCGAGGACGGCCGCCAGAAGCCGAGCGAGGCGGTCTGGCACGAGAACGCGCCCGAGGGGAAGCTCGACCTGCTCGTCACCCTCGACTTCCGCATGTCGACCACCTGCGTCTACTCCGACATCGTCCTGCCGACGGCGACCTGGTACGAGAAGAACGACCTCAACACCTCCGACATGCACCCCTTCATCCACCCGCTGACCGCGGCGGTGGACCCGGCGTGGGAGTGCCGGAGCGACTGGGAGATCTACAAGGCGATCGCGCGGAAGTTCTCCGAGATCGCGCCGGAGGTGCTGGGCGTCGAGAAGGACGTGGTGCTGACCCCGATCCTCCACGACACGCCGGCCGAGATTGCGCAGGCGCTCGACGTCAAGGACTGGAAGCGCGGCGAGGTGGCGCCGATCCCGGGCCGGACGATGCCGCAGGTGATGGTGGTCGAGCGCGACTACCCGAACCTCTACAAGCGCTTTACCGCCCTCGGGCCGCTGTTGGAGAAGCTCGGCAACGGCGGCAAGGGCATGAGCTGGAACACCGGCCACGAGGTCGAGCTGCTCAGGCACCTCAATGGCGTCGTCATCGAGGACGGGCCGACCAAGGGCCTGGCGCGGATCGAGACCGACATCGACGCAGCGGAGACGCTGCTGATGCTCGCGCCCGAGACCAATGGCGAGGTCGCGGTCAAGGCCTGGGAGTCGCTGTCGAAGGCGACCGGCCGCGAGCATGCCCACCTCGCCATCCACAAGGAGGACGAGAAGATCCGCTTCCGCGACGTGGTCGCCCAGCCGCGGAAGATCATCTCGTCGCCGATCTGGTCGGGGCTCGAATCCGAGAAGGTCTGCTACAGCGCGGGTTACACCAACGTCCACGAGTTGATCCCGTGGCGGACGCTGACCGGCCGCCAGCAGCTCTACCAGGATCATCTCTGGATGCGGGCCTTCGGCGAGGGCCTCTGCGTCTACCGTCCGCCGATCGACACCAAGACCGTCCTGCCGGT
>JAESFN010001141.1_pt1 | contig 13914 bp, 14 predicted proteins | sample 9269411 | NCBI WGS metagenome assembly JAESFN01 (sample SAMN14505399, study PRJNA617100) | algae metagenome | isolation source: Iphinoe sp. HA4291-MV1 and co-occurring heterotrophs from trail next to... | place: USA: Maunawili Falls, Hawaii | collected 2009-07-25
TGCTGTGCAGCGACCGGGCCGGCGGCACCGAACTCACCCTCGATCTCTGACCGAAAGTGGCTGCGATGACCGACGACTCCCGCGACCCGCAAGCCGGCGACGACCGGCTGCGGCACAAGTTCCGCCTCGAGCGCGCCGTCGGCCGCTACCTGGCCAATCCGGCCGTCCGAGCTCTCGACCGGATCGGCATCCGGACATCGGCGATGACCGAGATCGAGACGACCGGGCGCCGGACCGGGCAACCACGCCGGGTGCCGGTCGCCGCCGCATTCGACGCGGACGGCGCCTGGCTGATCTCCCAGCACGGCACCCGCTCCGGTTGGGGCGCCAACATCACCGCCAACCCCCAGGTGCGGCTGCGCCATGGCGGCCGGTGGCGCGCCGGTACCGCCGAGCTCGTGCCCGGTGACGACGTCACCGCCCGGGCCCGCACCTTCGCCCCGAACCCGGCCCTCGGCACACTCAGCGCGGCGACCTTCCGCACCCTGCAGACGACCCCCGTCTCGGTGCGGGTCAGCTTCACCGACGCACCCGTCCGGTAGGCGCGCACCGGCCGGGCGTTCCGCCTGGCCGAGCCGCACGGCCCCTCGACGGGGTCGGAGTCCGGGCATCCTGAACAACGCCTCCGGAGTCGGGGCCCCCCGACATCCTGGGATCGGCCCGACAGGCGATCTTCAGGAGTGACAGGGATGACTGGGCGGATACCGGCAGCGATCGTGGGGTCCGGCAACATCGGCACCGACCTGCTCTACAAGCTGCGGCGCTCGGAGCGGGTCGAGCCGCGCTACATGGTGGGCATCGACCCGGACAGCGAAGGCCTGCGCCGGGCCCGGGCGATGGGGCTGGAGACCTCGGCCGACGGGCTCGACTGGCTGCTGACCCGCCCCGAACCGCCCCGGCTGGTGTTCGAGGCGACCAGCGCGGCCGTGCACACCGCCGCCGCCCCCCGCTACGAGCGGGCCGGGATCACCGCGATCGACCTCACCCCGGCGTCGGTCGGGCCGTACGTGGTGCCGGCGGTCAACCTGGACGAGCACCTGGCCGCGCCGAACGTGAACATGGTCAGCTGCGCCGGCCAGGCCACCATCCCCATCCTGTACGCGATCAACCAGGCCGCCGACGCGTCCTACGGGGAGATCATCGCGGCGATCGCCAGCGCGTCGGCCGGGCCGGGTACCCGGGCCAACCTGAGCGAGTTCAGCGAGAAGACCGGCAAGGCGTTGCGGCTGGTCGCCGGGGCCGACCGGGCCAAGGCCATCTCGGTGATCAACCCGGCCGAACCGCCGATGATCATGCGGGACACGGTGTACGCCACGGTCCGCAACCCCGATCCGGGCGCGATCGAGACCGCCGTGCGGGACATGGTGGCGCGGGTGCAGGCCTACGTGCCCGGCTACCGGCTGCGGTTCTTCGACGTCGAGGGCGCCCAGGTCACGGTGATGCTGGACGTCGAGGGCGCCGGCGACTACCTGCCCACCTACGCGGGCAACCTGGACATCATCACCGCCGCGGCGACCCAGGTGGCCGACGCTATGGCCCGCCAGCAGCTCAGCGAAGGAGCCCTGGCATGAGTGCCGAGGACCGGATGCCGGTGAACGAGACCCGGCCCGAGGGCGCCCCGGCGCACGTCAACCTGGTGGACACCAGCCTGCGCGACGGCATGAGCAGCGTGTCGCACAAGTTCACCCCGGACCAGGTCGCGGCCATCTGCACCGGCCTGGACAAGGCGGGGATCACCACGATCGAGGTGGCGCACGGCATCGGGCTGGGCGCGTCGTCGATCCAGTACGGGTTCGCCGCCGCGACCGACCCGGAGTACGTGGCGGCCGCCGTGGGCGCGGTCACCCAGGCGGACATCGCGGTGCTCTACGTGCCCGGGATCGCCACGCTGCCAGAGCTGAAGGCCGCCCAGGAGGCCGGCGCGAACACCGTGCGGGTGGCGGTGCACTGCACCGAGGCCGACTGCGCCGAGCAGCCGATCCGCTGGGCCCGGGAGCAGGGCCTGCGGGTGATGTGCTTCCTGATGATGAGCCACAAGCTGACCCCGCCGCAGCTGGCCGAGCAGGCCCGAAAACTCGATGAGTACGGCGCCCAGGTGATCTACGTGGTCGACTCGGCCGGGGCCCTGGTGCCCCGGGGCGCGGCGGCCCGGGTGCGGGCACTGCGCGAGGCGGTCGACGCCGAGATCGGGTTCCACGCGCACAACAACCTCGGCGTCGGGATCGCGAACGCGCTGGTCGCCGCCGAGGAGGGGGCGCTGTGGATCGACGGCTCGCTGCGCGGGCTCGGGGCCAGCGCCGGCAACGCGCAGACCGAGGTGCTGGCGGCGGCCTTCGAACGGGCCGGCTACCACACCGGGGTCGACCTGTTCCCGCTGATCGACACGGCGGAGAACGTGGTCGCCCCGCTGATGGAGTTCCCGCAGATCGTGGACGAGACCGCGCTGGTCCTGGGCTACGCCGGGGTGTACTCGACCTTCTTCCATCCGACCAAGCGGGCCGCTAGGAAGTACGGGGTGCGGGAACGCGACATCCTGATGGAGCTGGGCCGCCGCGGCGTGATCGGCGGCCAGGAAGACATGATTATCGACGTGGCGGCGGAGCTCTCCGGCCGTTCGGAATTGGCGGCTGCCCCGTGAGTGAGAATGATCGCCAGAACAGTGTTATGCACTCACGGGTCGTTGAGCACTTCATCGCCGGGAAGTCGGTCCCCTCGGCCGACGGGCGGACCTTCGAGACCCGCGACCCGCACGACGGTTCGCTGCTGGGCACCGTGGCCCGGGGTTCGGCGGCCGACGCGGAGGCGGCCATCGGGGCGGCCCGCCAGGCGTTCGACGAGGGCCCGTGGCCGGGGATGTCGGCCAAGGAGCGGGCGAAGATCCTGCACGCCGTGGCCGACGCGGTCGACGCCCACCGGGACGAGCTCGCCGAGCTGGAGACCCGGGACGGCGGCAAGCCGATCCACGGCACCTCGCACGCGGAGATCCCCCGGGTGGCGCACAACCTGCGGTTCTTCGCCGACTACGTGGCGATGGTGCCCAACGAGGCCTACCCGGACGGCGCCCTGCTGTCCTACACGCTGTACCCGCCGGCCGGGGTGGTCTCGGCGATCAGCCCGTGGAACGCGCCGCTGATGCTGGCCAGCTGGAAGGTCGCGCCGGCGCTGGCGTTCGGCAACACCTGCGTGCTGAAGCCCGCGCCCCAAACACCCCTGACCGCCGCCCGGTTCGCCGAGATCGCCGTCGGGGCCGGGCTGCCGGAGGGCGTGCTGAACGTGGTGCACGGCTACGGCGGCGACGAGGTGGCCGGCCCGCTGACCACCGACCCGAGGGTCGACCGGATCACCTTCACCGGCTCCAGCGTCACCGGCGCGAAGATCATGGCGGCGGCCGCGCCGAACATGACCCCGGTGTCCGCGGAGCTGGGCGGCAAGAGCGCGAACGTCGTGTTCGACGACGCCGACCTGGACGTGGCGGTACCGCTGGCGGTGCGCGCGGTGTACCTCGGCAGCGGGCAGGTGTGCCTGGCCGGGACCCGGCTGCTGGTGCAGCGCGGCATCCACGACGAGTTCGTCGCCCGGTTCGTCGAGGAGGCCGGCAAGCTGGTCGTCGGCGACCCGAAGAACCACGACACGTTCATGGGCCCGCTGATCGAGCAGGCCCACCTGGACAAGGTGCACGGGTACGTCGAGCTGGCCCGGACCGAGGGCGGCTCCGTGGTCACCGGCGGTGAACGGCTCACCGGGGGCGAACACGCGCGGGGCCACTACTACCCGCCGACGGTGATCACCGGCCTGACCAACGCCGACCGCACCGCCCGCGAGGAGATCTTCGGCCCGGTGCAGACGGTCATCCCGTTCGACACCGAGGACGAGGCGCTGGCCATCGCCAACGACACCCCGTACGGGCTGGCCGGGATGCTGAGCACCACCAACCTGGACCGGGCGCACCGGATGGCCGCCCGCTGGAAGGCCGGCATGGTGTGGATCAACTGCTTCTTCGAGCGCGACCTGCGGCTACCGTTCGGCGGGGAGGGCATCTCCGGCAAGGGCCGCGAGGGCGGCCAGTACTCCCGGGAGTTCTTCACCGAGCCCCGCGCCGTGATCCTCCGACTCCGCTGAAAGGACCTTCATGCCGGTCACTGACGCCGCCGCCAAGGCCCGCGCGCTGTACGAGGCCCGCCGTACCCGCACACCTATCCCCCCGTTCACCGACGTGGACCCGACCCTGGACATGGCCGACGGCTACGCCATCCAGCGCGAACTGGTGCCGCTGTTATTGGCCGAGGGCGATTCGATCGTGGGCTACAAAGTCGGGGTCACCTCAAAGGCCATGCAGCGGCTGATCGGGATCGACTCCCCGGACTACGGCCCGGTGCTGGCGTCCACGGTGTACCGGGACAGCGACACCATCCCCCTCGACCGGTTCATCCAGCCCAAGATCGAGGCCGAGATCGTGTTCGTGCTGGGTGAGCGGCTGGCCGGTCCGGGGGTGTCGGTGACCGACGCCCGGCGGGCCATCGCCGGCGCGGCGGCCGCCATGGAGATCGTCGACTCGCGGATCGAGGACTGGCGGATCAAGCTGGCCGACACCGTGGCCGACCTGGCCTCCAACGGCGCGGTGGCCATCTCCAGCCGGCTGGTGCCGCTGGACGACCTGGACCCGCGCCTGGTCGGCATGATGATCACCCGCAACGGGGAGCTGCTGGACACCGGGGCCGGGGCGGCCGCGCTGGGTGACCCGGTGGCGGTGGTCGCCTGGCTGGCCAACGTGCTCGGCGCCGACGGCGTGGCCCTGGAGCCCGGGCACCTGGTGATGACCGGTTCGCTGCACGCCGCCGAACCGATGAACCCCGGGGACGTGTTCCGCGCCGAGTTCGACCGGCTCGGCCCGGTCACCGTCCGGGTCGCCGCTCCCGTCGCCAAGGAGGTCTGATGGACGATTCAACCGTCGACGAGCTGGCCCGCCGGCTGGCCAAGGCCACCGCCGACCGCACCGCCATCGACAAGCTCACCGACGAGTACGCCGACCTCGACCTGGCCGCCGCCTACCGGGTGCAGCGCCGGCAGCGGCCCGAGCAGGGGATCGCCGGGTGGAAGCTCGGCGTCACCTCCCGGGCCAAGCAGCGCCAGGTCGGGGTCAGCGCCCCCACCTTCGGGTTCCTGCGCGCCGAGCACGCCGTCGACCTCGGCGCCGCGCTGGACACCGAGACGCTGATCCAGCCCCGGGCCGAGCCGGAGATCGTGCTCACCCTGGGCCGGGACCTGGCCGGGCCGCACGTCACCGCGGCCCAGGTGCTGGCCGCCTGCTCGGGTGTGGCGGTCGGGTTGGAGATCCTCGACTCCCGCTACCGGGACTACAAGTTCACCATCGCCGACGTGGTCGCGGACAACACCTCGGCCGGCCGCTACGTCACCGGCGCCCCGGTCGACCCGGCCGGCCTGGACCTGCGGCTGGTCGGGGTGCTGCTGGAGCACAACGGCGAGGTCGTGGCCACCGCCGCCGGGGCGGCCGCGCTCGGCCACCCGGCCGCCGCCGCGGCCTGGCTGGTCCGGGCGCTGCACGAGCAGGACGAGGGCCTGCGCGCCGGGGAGATCGTGTTCACCGGCGGGCTCACCGCCGCCGTACCGCTGGCCCCGGGCGACTGCGTGGTGGCCACCGCAGCTCGTCTCGGCACCGTCGAGCTGGCCTGTCACTGAGTCCCTGCCGCTGAGGAGGAGCACCATGCCGATGATCGAGGTCACCCTGGGCAAGGGCCGTAGCCCGGAGCAGCTCAAAGCCCTGGGCCAGGCCCTCACCGCGGCCACCGTCGAGGCGATCGGGGCCAAGCCGGAGTCCGTCCGGGTCATCCTGCGCGAGTGCGACCCCGACCACTGGTTCGTCGGCGGCGAGTCGATGACCGAGCTGCGCGCGGCCGGCAAACGCTGACCGCCGTGCGGGAGAGCCGAGCGTTCGGCGTCGCCTTCCGCGTCCCTTTGCTCTGCATACCTATACGCAACATCCATCACCCGAGGTCAGCGGGCTCGTCCAGCGAATCGATGCAGGTAGCTGCCAGTTGCGTATCTGTATGCAGAGCAAAGCGGGGCTCGGCGCGCGACCCGATCCGCCGGCTAGTGCCGCTCAACTGAGGACCGCCCCACCGCCGGGAAGCGGTAGCGTTCCGGCACCCCCCACCACCTGAGGACCCGACTGTGGGTAACCGGACGACGACGTCCCGCCCGCCCGGCAACCTGCCGGAGGCGGTGACCAGCTTCGTCGGGCGCCGGCACGAGCTGGCGGCGGCCAAGCAGCGGATGGCGCAGGCCCGGCTGGTCACCCTGGTCGGCGTGGGCGGCGTGGGGAAGACCCGGCTGGCGGTGCGGGTGGCCGACGAGGCCCGCCGGGCGTTCCGGGACGGCGTGTGGATGGTCGACCTGGCCAGCCTGGGCGACGGGTCCCGGGTGGCGCAGACGATGCTGACCGCGCTGGCCGTGCCCGACCAGTCCGCCCGGCCGGTGGAGGACAAGCTGGTCGACCACCTGCGGGACCGGCAGCTGCTGGTCGTGCTGGACAACTGCGAGCACCTGCTGGAGCCGAGCGCCGTGCTCACCGACCAGCTGCTGCGCGCCGCCCCCGGGCTGCGGGTGCTGGCCACCAGCCGGGAACCCCTGGGCATCGACGGCGAGCACCTGCTGGCCGTGGAGCCGCTGCCCACCCCGGCCGTGCGGGCCGACCGGCCGCCGGAGGCGCTGGCCCACTACGACGCCGTGCAGCTGCTGGTCGACCGGGTCCGCGGCGTGCGCCCGGAGTTCGCCGTGACCTGCGACAACCACACCGCGGTCGCCCAGCTCTGCGCCTGGCTGGACGGCATCCCGCTGGCCATCGAGCTGGCCGCGACCCGGTTGCGGTCGCTGCCGGTGTCCGAGGTGGTGGCCCGGCTGGACGACCGCTTCGGCTTCCTCACCGGCGGCAGCCGGGCCGCCCAGCCCCGGCAGCAGACCCTCCGGGCGATGATCGACTGGAGCTACGAGCTGTGCGGCCACGAGGTGCAGCTGCTCTGGGCCCGGCTGTCGGTGTTCGCCGGGAGCTTCGACCTGGCCGCCGCCGAGGCGGTGTGTTCCGGGGACGGCCTGCGCGCCGAGACGATCGTCGACCTGGTCGACAACCTGGTGGCCAAGTCGGTGCTGATCGCCGACCGGCGCGGCGAGCGGGTGCGCTACCGGATGCTGATGACGGTCCGGGAGTTCGGCGCGGAGCGGCTGGACGCGGCCGGTGACCGGGACCGGCTGCGGCGCCGGCACCGCGACCACTACCTCGGCCGGGCCCGGGCGATGGCCGCCGACTGGTGCGGGCCCGGGCAGGTCGCCGCGCTGGCCGGCATGCGCGAGGACCACCCCAACCTGGTCGCCGCGCTGGAGTGGTCCTGCGCCCGGCCGGACGAGGTGAACGCGGCCGTCGCGCTGGCCGCCGCGCTGCGCTACCACTGGGTGGTCGGCGGCTACCTGGGCGAGGGCCGGCGCTGGCTCGACCAGGTGCTGGACGCGCGGCCGTCCGGCGAGCCCGATCCGGCCGAGCGGGGCGCGGCGTTGTGGGTGATCGGCTGGGTGGCGCTGGTGCAGGGTGACTGGGCGGCCGCCGACGTCCGGCTGGCGGAGTGCACCCGGCTGGCCGCCGAGCTCGACGATCCGGCGTTGACCGCGCACGCCGCGCACTGGACCGGCCTGTCCGGCCTGTTCAACAACGACCTGGCCGGCGCGGTGCGGCTGTTCGAGCGGGCGGTCGTGGGGCACCGCGCGGTCGGCGACACCGCGGCGGAGCTCACCGCGGCGTTCCAGTTCGCGGCGACCCTGGCCTACCACGGCGAGCCGGAGCGGGCCCGGGACGTGTGCCGGGAGGCGATCGCGCTGGCCGACCGGCACGGCGAGCGGTGGTCCCGGGCCTACGCGCACTGGGCCACCGGGATCGTCGACTGGTCGCAGGGATCGCTCTGCGATGCGCGGCGGGTGGCCCGGGCCGCGCTGTCCGTCCAGCCCGAGTTCCGGGACGGGATCTGCGTCGCGCTGAACACCGAACTGCTCGCCTGGATCGCGGCCAAGCAGGCCGACGCCCCGCTGGCCGCCCGGCTGCTGGGCGCCGCCGAGGCCGTCTGGGCGGAGATCGGCACCGCGATGCACTCCTTCGGCGCGGCCATGGAACGGGACTCGATCGCGGCGGCCCAGCTCGCCGAGCGGGTGCTGGGCCCGAGACGGTTCACCGAGCTGCGGGCCGAGGGTCGCGCGCTGGACATGGCCGGGGCGATCGCGCTGGGCACCGACGGGCCGGACGGGGTGCGGCCGGCTCCGAGCGAGGTGGCGGACGTGGTGGCGCTCAGCCGCCGGGAGGCCGAGGTGGCCCGGCTGATCGCCCAGGGCCTGAGCAACCGGGCCATCGCGGAGTCGCTGGTGCTGTCCGTGCGCACGGTGGACGGTCACGTGGAGCGGATCCTGGCCAAGCTCGGCTTCTCCTCCCGGACCCAGGTCGCCGCCTGGGTCGCGGAGACGAACGGTTAGCGATTCCAGCGTCAGAACGAAATTCTGTCACCGGACCGGAGGAGTTGACCGCCTCCTGACCAGGGGCTTACGGTTTGCTCAGCTCGTTCCGGTGGGTACGCCCGGTTCGGGTGGTGAGGTCTCGGTGTGAGGAAGCCACGGGGACCAGGTCGCTAGTTCGCCTGGTTGCGCGCCCGCCTGTGCGCGGGTCGCCCCGCATGTCTGGACACCTCCCATGAACCCGCACGATCCCGCCCTGATCCGTTTCGTCACCGCCGGACTCCTGGCCACCGTCGACGCCTACCTGAGCGGCGGGCTGCCGCTGCCCCGGCTGGCCCGCGAACTGGCCGCCCGCACCGACACCCTCGCCGAACTGCGCCCGCCGGCCCGGACGCTGACCCGGCTGCGCTGGCTGCACCGCGACGTCTCCCGGCTGGACGCCGAGCTCCGCGACGCCGGGCGCACCGGCCCCGACCCGGACCAGCGGGACCGGCTGAACGCCACCCTCGACGCGGTCCGGGCCGCCGCGGCCACCCTGCTGCCGCGCGCCGAGCCGCCGACCGAGCCGCGCGCTGAGCCGCCCACCGAGCCGCGCGTCGAGCCGGGAGCCGCGGCCGTCCACGAGTGGGTGACGGACCACCCGGGTTTCGGGTATCGCATGGGGTGATCTGCCCTACGCGGGTGGCGTAGGTCACTGGGAAAGTCCCCACCGAGGCTCAGCGACGAGGGGACCACCGATGACCGGCACGCCGAACGACATCCGCCCGATGACCGGGGCCGAGTACCTGGAGTCGTTGCGCGACGACCGGGAGATCTACTTCCAGGGCGAGCGGGTCAAGGACGTCACCAGCCACCCGGCGTTCCGCAACAGCACCCGGTCCATCGCCCGGCTGTACGACAAGTTCTGGGCGCCGGAGTCCGAGGGCGTGCTGCGGGTGCCCACCGACACCGGCAACGGCGGCGTCACCCACCCGTTCTTCAAGACCGCCCGCAGCGCCGACGACCTGGTCCTGGCCCGGGACGCCATCGTGTCCTGGCAGCGCGAGGTGTACGGCTGGATGGGCCGCTCGCCGGACTACAAGGCGTCGTTCCTGGGCACCCTGGGCGCCAACGCCGACTTCTACGGGCCGTACAAGGACAACGCGCTGCGCTGGTACAAGGACACCCAGGAGCGGCTGCTCTACCTCAACCACGCGATCGTGCACCCGCCGATCGACCGCGACAAGCCGGCCGACGAGATCGCCGACGTCTGCGTGCACGTGGAGAAGGAGACCGACTCCGGCCTGGTCGTCTCCGGCGCCAAGGTGGTGGCCACCGGGTCCGCGCTGACCAACGCCAACTTCATCGCCCACTACGGGCTGCCGGTGAAGGACAAGCGGTTCGGCGTGGTGTTCACCATCCCGATGGACACCCCGGGCCTCAAGCTGTTCTGCCGCACCAGCTACGAGATGAACGCCGCCGTCAACGGCAGCCCGTTCGACTACCCGCTGTCCTCCCGGATGGACGAGAACGACTCGATCATGGTGATGGACAAGGCGCTGGTGCCCTGGGAGAACGTGTTCTGCTACGACGCCGAGTCGGCCAACGGCTTCGTGATGACCTCGGGGTTCCTGCCCCGGTTCACCTTCCACGGCTGCGCCCGGCTGGCGGTGAAGCTGGACTTCATCGCCGGCTGCGTCATGAAGGCCACCGAGATGACCGGCAGCGCGAGCTTCCGCGGCGTGCAGATGCAGGTCGGCGAGATCCTCAACTGGCGGGACATGTTCTGGGGGCTCTCCGACGCGATGGCCAAGTCACCGCAGCCCTGGGTGGGCGACTCGGTGCAGCCGAACATCAACTACGGGCTGGCGTACCGGACGTTCATGGGCGTCGGGTATCCCCGGGTCAAGGAGATCATCCAGCAGACCCTGGGTTCCGGGTTGATCTACCTGAACAGCCACGCCGACGACTGGAAGAACCCGGACGTGCGGCCGTACCTGGACAAGTACGTGCGCGGCTCCGGCGGCGTCGAGGCGATCGACCGGGTCAAGCTGCTGAAGCTGCTCTGGGACGCGGTGGGCACCGAGTTCGCCGGCCGGCACGAGCTCTACGAGCGCAACTACGGCGGCGACCACGAGGCGGTGCGGTTCCAGACCCTGATGGCCTACCAGGCCTCCGGGCAGGCCGACCAGCTCAAGGGGTTCGCCGACCAGTGCATGTCCGAGTACGACGTCAACGGCTGGACCCGGCCCGACCTGATCAACCCGGACGACCTCGACGTGGTCCGGCGATGACCACCGGCGTCGCGGTCACGGGCCCGGCCCTGCGCAAGGCCCTGGGCCGGTTCGTCTCCGGGGTCACGGTGGTCACCACCGGTTCCGGCTCCGGTGACGACGTGCACGGGATGACGGCGAACGCGTTCACCTCGGTGTCGCTGGACCCGCCGCTGGTGCTGGTGTCCATCGCCACCAAGGCGCGGATGGACGCGAAGATCGCCGAGAACGGCCGCTACGGCGTGTCCATCCTGTGCCGCGAGCAGGAGCCGGTGTCGCTGCACTTCGCCGGGGGCACCCCCTGCCCGGAGCGGGTGCGGTTCGTCGAGCGCGGCGGGGTGCCGCTGCTGGACGGCGCGCTGGTGCACCTGGCCTGCAGCGTCGTCGACTCGCACCCGGCCGGCGACCACACCCTGCACGTCGGCCGGGTGGACGAGCTGTGGTCCTGCCACGGCGACCCGCTGGTGTTCTTCACCGGCACCTTCCGAGCCCTGGAGATCGTCAGAGAGGACGCGCCGTGGGGCTTCTAGTCGTCCTCCCGGTACTGGATCACGCATCCGACCGGTCCGATCCGGCCATTCCGAACACACGTCGCTTCGCCTCGACAGCAGTTGGGAGAGTCCGCCCATGAGCACACTCGAGCACGGCGTGGCCCCGACGGGTGGCTGCCCGATAGCCCACGACTTCGACCCGTTCGACGGCACGCCGGCGGAGTTCTTCGCCCAGGCTCGCCGGGACACCCCGGTGTTCTGGCACGACGAGATCCGCGGCTACGTGCTGACGAAGTACGACGACTGCCGCCGGCTGCTCGGCGACCGCAGCGGAGACGTCAGCGCCAATGCCGCGCTGCTGTTCCACCTCAACGTGGAGCCGATGCCGGAGGCGATGCAGATCCTCCAGGAGTCGAAGTTCGACATCGCCCCGTCGATCGTCGACGAGGACGGCGAGGCGCACAAGCTGCACCGCGGCGCCGCCCAGCCACCGTTCACCATCAACCGGATCGCCCACCTGCGGGAGTTCATCCGGGCCCAGGTGACCAAGCGCCTCGACGCGGTGATCAAGGACGGCGCGACCGACATGGTCGACGCGATGATCTACGAGGTCCCGGCCACGGTGATCCTGCACATGATGGGCATGTCCGAGGCCGACATGGGCGACATCAAGGGCTTCCGCGGCCCGTGGGCCATCTTCATCTGGGGCAACCCGGACGAGCAGGTGCAGCTGCAGACCGCGGAGATGATGAGCGGCTTCGGCCAGTGGGCCCGGGCCATCGCCGACGACCGGCTGGCCAACCCCGGCGACGACATCATCAGCGAGACCATCGCCAACATGAAGGCCAAGGGCGTGGAGTTCGAGGGCGACGAGCGGGCGTTCCTCAACTCCTACACGCTGAACGTCGTCATGGCCGGTCACGAGACCACCGCCAACACCGCCGCCGAGGGCCTGGTCGCCTTGCTCCGGCACCCCGACCAGTGGCAGGCCCTGATCGACGATCCGAGTCTGATCCCGAACGCCGCCGAGGAGATCCTCCGGTTCGCCACCGGGGTGCCCACCTGGCGGCAGCGGGCCATGGTGGACATGGAGTTCGGCGGCGTGCATATCCCGGCCGGGTCGGTCGTCTACGCGGCACTGAACTCGGCGAACCGGGACGAGGACGTCTTCGGCGCCGACTCCGAGACGATGAACGTGCGGCGGGAGAACGCCAAGAAGCACATCGCCTTCGGCACCGGACCGCACACCTGCATGGGCAACCACCTGGCCAAGATGGAGATCGTGGTGATGCTCGAGGAGCTGACCCGGCGGCTGCCGCACCTGAAACTGGCCGCTGACCAGCACATCGAGTACTCGCCGAACACCAGCCAGCGCGGCCCCGAGCAGGTGCACGTGGTCTGGGACCCGGCGGCCAACCCGGTCCCGGCCGACCGGCCGTAACGGCATGCCCATCGTCCACTTCCACCTGGTGGAGGGCGCCCACGAGCCCGAGCGGGTGGGCGCCCTGCTCCGCCGGGCCAGCCACCGATACGCCGAGATCCTGGACTCGCCGCTGCAGCGGGTGCGGGCGTTCGCGGTGACCTACTCACCCGGGTATGCCGCGGTGGCCGGTGAGCCGGCGGCCGCGCCGTACTTCGAGTTCCTGGTGCTGGCCGGCCGGCCGAAGGAGCAGCGACACGCGCTGCTGGCCGCGTTCACCGACCTGATCGTCGAGGAGCTGGGCGTGGACCGGGGTCTGGTGCGCGGCCGGGTCGTCCAGCTGGATCCGGACGACTGGGCCATCGGCGGCGTCCCGGCCAGCGCGGCCCGGGCGTCCGAGATCGCCGCCCGGGCGGCCGCCTCATGACCGGCGCGGGAACCGGGACCGGCGCGAATCCGACCGGCGCGAAACTCGCGGTGGTGGTCGGGGCGACCGGGGCGGTCGGCGGCGCCATCACCCGGCGGCTGCGGGCGTCCGGGCTGGACGTGGTCGCGGTGGCCCGGGACGCCGAGGCCCTGGCCGCACTGAACAAGGCCGACCCCGGAGTCACGGCCTGCCCGGCCGACATCGGCACCGACGCCGCCGGCCCGGCCATCGCCGCCGCGGTCGGGGACGAGCCGGTACGGATGGTCGTCCAGGCCACCGGGCTACCCCCCACCGGACCCCTGGACACCGTCCACCCCGACGCCCTGGGCACGGGGGTCGCGCTCAAGCTGGGCGGGCTGCTGCGGCTGGTCCGGGCGGTCGACGGGCGGCTGGTCGAGGGCTCCCGAGTGGTCGCGATCGGCGGGCACTTCGGGTCCGAGCCCAGCCCCCGGACCTGCGGCGCCGGGATCACCAACGCCGCGCTGGCCAACCTGGTCCGGCAGCTGGCCGACCAGCTCGGGCCGCGCGGGATCACCGTGCACCTGGTCGCCCCCGGACCGCTGGACACCCCCCGGCTGCGGGCCATCGCCGACGACGCCGCCGCCGACCGCGGGGTGAGCGCCGACGACGTGCTGGACGAGTACCGGGCGCACTCCCCGCTGGGCCGGCTGACCACCACCGACGAGGTGGCCTGGGCGGTGCAGACCCTGCTCGCCCCGGAGGCGGTCGCGCTGCACGGCGCCACCCTGGCCCTGGACGGCGGCGCCCGCCGCGGCCTGTTCTAGAGGTGGTTACTGTGACAGGGCCCGGGGAGGTGCG
>JAESFN010001142.1_pt1 | contig 13911 bp, 8 predicted proteins | sample 9269411 | NCBI WGS metagenome assembly JAESFN01 (sample SAMN14505399, study PRJNA617100) | algae metagenome | isolation source: Iphinoe sp. HA4291-MV1 and co-occurring heterotrophs from trail next to... | place: USA: Maunawili Falls, Hawaii | collected 2009-07-25
TGGGACTGAAGCAGAGCATGATCCGCCGACCGGCCGGCACGGCCGACAAGCGTTCGGCGGCTGAGTCAGGCGAATCGCGACGAACTTCTTGGCCGCACTGCGGGCAAACGATCTGCCCGATCTTGGCGAACAGCAGCCGCAAGTACTCGATCGTCTCGGTGGCGGAGCCGACCGTGGTGCGGCTCGAGCGACTGTAGTTGCGGTGCGTCACCGCCACCGCCGGCGGCAGCCCCTCGATGCTCTCGGCGTCAGGCTTTTCGAGCCGCTCCAAGAATTGCCGCGTGTAGGCCGAAAAACTCTCGATGTACCGCCGCTGCCCTTCGGCATAGAGCGTGTCGAGCGCCAAGCTCGTCTTGCCGCTCCCGCTCACCCCACACACCACCACGAGTTGCTGACGCGGGATGTCGAGATCGATCTTCCGCAGATTATGCACCGACACCCCGCGGAGCCGAATCTGCGAAGTCAGTCGAGGTTCCGCATCATCGGCAAGGCTTGGCGGCACAAGGGGAATCCTGGGGGACGAGGAGAACTGCGCGGCAGGTGAGGGGATAGCTTGCTGTCGCGCAAAACACGGCACCCGATGTTATAGTCCATCGAATCGGAGGCAAGGGAGGACCGCGAAACTGCCCCGCGAACGCGTGTGACCTACACCCGCACAGCTTCAAGTCGTTCGCTTCCTTGTGGCGACTATAGCACCCAGCTTTCGGCCTTCGACGGCCAGCATTTCAAGGTTGCCATAATACCGAATTTGGTATACACTTTCTTTGGCGAGCTAGGACCATGATCGAGACTCGAGAGTCACCTACGCCCAAACCGCTTGTATGGCTGCATGGAGAAGTCAAGTCGCCGCCTTTTTCATTCGAGGCTAGGCACGAAGCGGGCTTGCTCCTGCGGTATTTGCAGGACGGTGAAAAGCTGCAAATGCCCCATGCCGAGCCGCTGCCTGTATTGGGGCCAAGATGTGGCGTGCTCCGAGTTCGAGATGCAGGTCATAGTTGGCGCATAGTGTTTCGCGCGGATCCCGATGCGGTCGTGGTGCTAGAGGTATATCCAAAGAAGACACGTGCGATGCCTGCTGCCGTCATAGAACGTTGCCGCCTTCGGCTGCAGAGTTACGATGCGGCGGTGAACGCGGCGAAAAAGAAAGATCGGTGAAGCGGATGGACACAGCGAAGCGAAAGGCTCTCGAGGCGGCCGGCTGGAAGATCGGCGACGCGGCCGACTTCCTCGAGTTGAGCCCTGCAGAGCGACAATTGCTCGACGCGCGAATGGAATTTGCCCGCGCCGTTCGTCGACAGCGTCTGGCGCGAGGTTGGTCGCAAAAGACGCTTGCTGAGAAGTTGGAGACGAGCCAGCCGCGAGTCGTAAAGATCGAACAAGGGGCTGCGGATGTCTCCCTTGATCAGTTGATGCGCGCGTTTACCACCGCCGGCGGAAAGCTCGTGGTGTCGAGCGAAAAGTCGAAAGCGGTCGTCAATCTCCAAGTGGGAGCGAAGCGGCGTTCGCCGGCTTCTCGCGGCGCTACCTCCAAGCGATAGTCGTTGCCCATCAGCTATATCAGGCCGTGCAGAGGCCCCCCTTGCGCGGCCAAAGCATCCACCCGTCGCGACACCTCGGGATCCTCGACCAGTGGCGGCGCATGGTGCGCCTTGATGCGGGCATCGATCACCAGCGGCCCGCTGCAGCCCCAGTGCTTCTGGTGCGTGAAGGCGCCGATTCCATAGACATCGGCGGCCGGATTGCTGCGAGTAAACGTCGTCCACACGAAATTGTTGAGCGTGCCGGCAGCGAACTCGCTGTCGTCGACAACGACAATGAGCGGAAACGCGAGCGTGCCTGAATCGCTCGGAAGCGACGTGCAAAACCGTTCGAGGTCTTGCACGTAGCGCGGCGGAGCAGCGGCCGGATCGTCGGACTGTGTGCCTTCCGCATAGGGGCCGCGCACCACCAGCACGCCCGGCAAGGCGACGCGCGGATCGCTGAAGCCATCAGGCAGTCGCGGATCATCGGTTAGCGCCGTCGGCAGAGGGCGCCGCGCAGGTCCGGCCACGGCGATCACGAGCTTCGAGCCTTCATTGAGCGCCGAGCCGGAGTAGTCGAGCGTGTCGATCGTAGTGCGCGTTTGAAAGTGCAGATCGGTGCGCCAATCGGCGCGGGCAAGCACATGCTGCAAAAACGCGGCTACGTCGTGCAAGTCGGGCGTAGCTTCATCGCCGCCATCGGCGATGAACAAATACTTCGCCAGGGAGAGCTGTCCTTGCCCGAGGATCGCATTGGCTTGAGTCAGCAGTTCGCGCGGACGCCGCAGCGGTTCGAAGGGCACATAGCGCTCGCTGCCGATCGCCAGCAGCAAGGGATGCACGCCGGCGGCGTCGACCGCATGCACGGCGCGCACGCCCGCGATCACCGTGGGAATGATCGGCCCCGTCAACTCGTGGATCAACTCGCCGAAGATCGTGTCCTCTTGCGGCGGCCGCCCCACGACCGTGAACGGCCAAATCGCCCCCTCACGATGATACACGCGCTCCACGCGCAGCACGGGGAAGTCGTGCGCTAGGCTGTAGTAGCCCAGGTGATCGCCAAAGGGCCCCTCCGGCAATCGCGCCGCGGGATCGACCGTGCCCACGATGCAGAAGTCGGCGTCGGCCGCTACCGGCAGGCCGGTCGGCGATTGCGCGAGCCGGACTCTGCGGCCACCCAGCGGGCCGGCGAAGCTCAACTCGCTGAGCCCTTCCGGCAGCGGCATCACCGCCGCGAGCGTCATAGCCGGAGGTCCGCCGACAAACACGTTGACGCGCAGCGCTTCGCCGCGGCGCAGCGCCGCCGCGTGATGCACGCCGATGCCCCGGTGCAGTTGATAGTGCAGGCCGATCTCTTGATCAGGCTCATAGCGGCCGCCAGAAAGCTGCACGCGGTACATGCCAAGGTTCGAGTTGCGCCAACCGGGCCGATCGGGATCTTCGCTGTAGACCTGTGGCAGCGTGACGAACGCGCCGCCATCGGCCGGCCAGCTCACGAGCTTGGGCAGCGCGCCGATCGTGGTCGTATGGGCGAGCACCGGCCCGCTGCGGACGAACTTGGGCGCCATGGTCAGCGCGGTGAGCGGCGCTCCCGCGTATTTCAGCGGTTGGGCGAGCGCCGCGAGCGGATCGATCTTCAGCTCGATCAGCCGCCGCACCTTGGGCAGCGTGTCTCGGAACAGGTAGCGTGCCCGCTCGAGCGTTCCGAATAGGTTCGCCAGCATCGGAAACCGGCTCCCCTTGGGCCGGGTGAAGAGCACCGCGGGGCCTTGGGCCTGAAACAGCCGCCGCTGGATCTCGGCCATTTCGAGTCGCGGGTCGATCTCGGCCTCGATCCGCACCAGGCGCTTCGTCGCCTCGAGATCGGCCACACATTCCTGCAACGAGCGATACGACATGCGGGATTGAACTGCGGAACAGTGTTGAGCGGGACGGAGCGAGGCGCGTCCGCGAATCATAGTCCAAGAGGTCGGTCGAGGCAGCGCGTAGGGCGCCGTCAAGCGAAGCGCGGACGCACCATGCGCATAACCGGCGAGTTGTCGGCTAGGCAACGGCGCCGCGGTGGAGCGGCCGCGGTCGGCCCGCTTACCCTGGCCGCTCTCCGATGAGTTGCTGGGAGCTTTCACCGTTGTTAGCAGAGCCACGGCGGCAGCGCGCTTTGCGAAACGCGGCCAGGCGTTAGAATGCGGCCATTCGCCGCCGAATCCTTCCTCTGTGCCGCGCAGAAAGCCCTCTCGTGCAGTTGCATTCCACCGACGCCAACCGCTTGCCCACCGCCGACGTTCTCGTACTCGGGCTGCCTGCCGACGGCCCGGCCGGGCCGATTTGGGATTTGGCCGACAAGGCTGCCGGAGGAGCGCTGGGGCGATTGAAGAATTCCGGCGACCTGACCGGCAAGAAATTCGAGGTTACCTCGCTCCTCGGTCTGAGCGGACTCGAATACGCGCAAGTGCTTGTCGTGGGCCTGGGGCCGCAACAGCAAATCGACGCCGGAGTGGCCTACTTTGCCGCGGCGGCAGGCACGAAAGCCGCGGCCGCCAAGCCGCGCGGCCGCGTAGCATTCGCCCTCGCGGAGGCGTTCCCCGCAGCCCAGCGCGAAGCATTGCTCATTCAGGCAGTGGCCGGTGCGGTGGTGGGCTGCAGCGGACAGGACCTGTATCGCCAAGAAAAGCGCCTGCACGAACCAGGCGAGCAACTCTGGCCCGGCGCGTCGCCTGGATCGCTCGAGCAGGGGCACATCCTCGGAGAAAGCGTGCGATTGGCCCGTCGGCTGGTCAACGAGCCGCCGCAGGTCGTGTATCCCGAGAGCTTTGCCGAACGCGCCGCGGCCATGGCGGACGACGCCTTGCTCGAAATCGAGGTTTGGGATCAGGCTCGACTCGAAGCCGAGCGCTGCGGCTCGTTGCTGGCGGTCGCCAAGGGCTCGAGCCAGCCGCCGCGGCTGGTGATCTTGAGCCATCGCGGCGGTGCGGAAAACGCTCCGACGCTCGCGCTCGTTGGCAAGGGAGTGACTTTCGACTCCGGCGGCCTGTCGCTCAAGGAGAGCGACTCAATGTTCACCATGAAGTGCGACATGGCGGGCGCAGCCGCGGTTGTGGGCGCGATGCGGGCCATCGGGCTGCTGCGGCTGCCGGTGAACGTGATCGGCCTCGTGGGCCTGGTCGAAAACATGCCAGGGCCGGCGGCAATGAAGCTCGGCGACGTGCTCACCGCGCGCAATGGCCGCACGATCGAAGTTCACAACACCGATGCCGAAGGGCGACTGGTGCTGGCCGACGTGCTCAGCGTGGCCGTCGACCGGGGCGCGAGCAAGATCATCGACCTGGCCACGCTCACCGGCGCCTGCATGGTGGCGCTCGGGCGTGATGTTGCCGGTTTGATGACCAACGACACCGCCTGGGGCCAGCGAGTGGGCGCGGCCGCGCAAGCGGTGGGCGAGCCCGCCTGGCCGCTGCCAATGTTCAAGGAGTACGACGAGCTCATTAAGAGCGAGGTCGCCGACATCAAGAACATGGGCGACGGCCGCTGGGGCGGAGCGATCACCGCGGCCAAGTTCCTCGAGCAGTTCGTAGGACAAACGCCCTGGGTGCATCTCGACATCGCGGGCCCTGCCTTTGCCGAAAAGCCCAAACCTTGGCTCGATGGCGGCGGCACCGGTGCGTTCGTGCGGACGCTGGTCGAAGTCGCGCAGCAGTGGGCCAAGTAGGCGAATGCCGGAGGGAGGCCCCCGATGACCGTACCGTCTTCGCTGGGACCACGGCCGGAAGACCAGGGCAACGAGGTCGACCTGCCGGCGCGGCTGGCCTTTTTGGGGCTCACCGTCGACGACGCTGCGCGGCTGCGATCCATGACGCCCGGGTTCGCCGCCTATGCCGACCGCTTCGTTGAGGCGTTCTATGCCCACCTCACTTCGTTTCCTGAGTCGCAGCAGTTTCTCCGCGACCCGCGCCTCGTGGCGCGGCTCAAGCAAGCGCAGCGGGCGCACTTTGCTTCGCTTCTCGAGGCCGCCTGGGACGCTGAGTATCTCGAGCGACATGTACGGGTGGGGCACGCGCACGCCGAGGTAGGCGTTGCGCCGCAGCTTTTTCTCGGCGCTTACAACCAGTACCTGCAGAACTACTTTCGCGAGTTGGCGCGGCAAGATCCGGCCGGCGGCGCGGAGTTGATGGAGCGGCAACTCTCTCTGCTCAAGGCCGTGTTCCTGGATATCGGCCTAACGCTGGAGGCGTATTTCCAGCAGTCGACCATGAACCTGCGCCAGGCGCTCGATCTGTTTTGGAAGGCCAATGTCGAGCTCCGGCAGTTCGCGCAGCTCACCTCGCACGACTTGAAGACGCCGCTGGCCACGGTGGCGAATCTCTGCGACGAAGCGCTCGACGAATTTGGCCATGCCATGCCGGAGGAAGCACGCCGGTTGGTCGGGGCCGCCCGCGACCGCGTGTTCCGCATGAGTGACACGATCAGCGAACTCCTCGAAGCGGCGATCCATTCCTACGGCGATGAGCCTGAACGAGAGTTCGACCCCGGGCCGGTGTTGCTCGACGCGGTGGAACGCGTGCGCCCGCTCGCCGAGAAGCAGGGCATTGCGATCTCTCTGCCAGACAAGCTGCCCCCGCTGCGGGGCGACCCGGTTCGGCTGCGCGAGGTGCTTGGCAATTTGCTGTCGAACGCGGTGAAGTTCATCGAGCTGCGGCCGGGCCGAATCACGGTGACCAGCGTCTCGACCGACGACGTTTGCACGCTCTGCGTGGCCGACAACGGCCCCGGCATTCCGCCGGACGAGCTCGAGCGCGTGTTCGTGCCCTTTCGCCGGTTGCCGCAGCACCGCGACCGCCCCGGCTCGGGGCTCGGGCTGTACTTCGCGAAAACCTTGGTCGAGCAGCAGGGGGGCCGCATCTGGGCGGAATCTGCACAGGGACAAGGGACGAAGTTCTTTGTGCAATTGCGGCGGGCTCGCTCCTCGAGCTAGCGGCGAGGTAGGCCGGCCCCGCGCTGTCTTGCCCTCAGTCTCGGCAGTAGCGGCACGGTGGCACGTGAGCGGCAGACCGTTACAATACCGGCCAGACGCCGGTCCTCCGGCCGGCCGTTCATTGGAACGTCTTCCCGGAACCCCCCTCGCCGAGTCCCTTCGTCATGGATCGATTCTCGCCTCGTTCGCGCCGCTTGGCGCTTCTGGCCCTGGCCTGCCTATTCCCCGCCGCCGTGGCCGCGGTCGCCGCCGAACCGGCACAGATCGCTAGCGTCGAAGGAATCACCGAATACAAGCTCGATAACGGCGTACGGGTGCTCCTGTTCCCCGACGACTCCCGTCCCACGGTGACCGTGAACATGACGGTGCTCGTCGGCTCGCGCCACGAGGGCTATGGCGAAACGGGCATGGCGCACCTGCTCGAGCACATGGTCTTCAAAGGGACGCCCACCCACGCCAACATTCCCAAGCTGCTCCAGGAGCGTGGCGCCCAATTCAACGGCACCACCTGGACCGACCGCACCAACTACTACGAAACCTTGCCGGCCGCCGGGGACAACCTGGAGTTCGCGCTGAAGCTCGAGGCCGACCGTTTGATGAACAGCTTCATCAAACGCGAAGACCTGGCCTCGGAAATGTCGGTGGTTCGCAGCGAATTCGAGCGGGGCGAGAACGATCCGTTCCGCGTGCTCCATCAGCGGATGATGTCGAGCGCCTATGAGTGGCACAACTACGGCAAGTCGACCATTGGCAACCGCAGCGACATCGAGCGGGTGCCCATCGAAAATCTGCAGGCCTTCTATCGCAAGTTCTACCGCCCCGACAACGTGGTGCTGGTGGTCGCCGGCAAGTTCGACCCGGCCGAGGCCCTCAAGCTCGTGCAGAAGTACTTCGGCGGGCTGAAGAACCCGTCGACGCCGCTCCCGAAGACCTACACCGAAGAACCGGCCCAAGACGGCGAGCGGCAGGTGACCGTGCGCCGCGTCGGCAACGTCGGCGTGGTGGGCGTGGCCTACCACATTCCGGCCGGCCCGCACGACGACTTCGCCGCCCTCAGCGTGCTCGATGAGATCCTCACTGCTGAGCCTGCCGGCAAGCTCTACAAGGCGCTCGTGCAAACGAAGAAGGCCTCGAGCGTCGGCGGCATGGGCTTCCCTTGGCACGACCCGGGCCTGTACATGGTGTTCGCCGAAATTCGCGACGCGGCGACGCTCGAGCCGGTGCGGGCCGAGATGGAGAAAATCGTCGAAGGCGTGGGCAAGGAAGGCGTCACCGCCGAGGACGTGAACCGCGCCAAGCAGCGGCTGCTAAGCGCTCGCGAACTCGCGGCGGCCGACACCCAGCAGATTGCGATCGAGCTCAGCCAGTGGGCGGCTCAAGGCGATTGGCGGCTCTATCTGCTACATCGCGACCGGCTCGAGGCCGTCACGCCGGCCGACGTGCAACGTGTGGCCGCGGCCTACCTGCGGCCGAACAACCGCACCGCGGGCATTTTCATCCCCACAACGCAGCCCGACCGCATCGAAGTTCCGCCTACGCCCGACGTGGCCGCGCTGATCAAGGACTACAAGGGACGCGAGGCAATCGCCCAGGGCGAGCAGTTCGACTCGTCGCCGGAAAACATCGACGCCCGCACGAAGACGATCACCCTCGGGAGCGGCCTTAAGTTGGCTCTCCTGCCGAAGAAGAACCGCGGCGAGTCGGTAAGCTTGTACCTGCGGCTGAACTACGGCAATGCCGACAATCTGAAGGGGCTGACCGAGGCCGGCGAGTTCCTGCCGTCGCTCATGGTTCGCGGCACCAAGCAGCTCGAGTATCAAGAGTTGCAAGACGAACTCAGCCGCAACCGCATCGACCTCTCGGCCTCGAGCGAGCTCGGCGGCGTCACCTTTCAAGTGGAAACGAAGCAGGCCTTTTTGCCCAAGGCGCTCGACCTGCTCAAGCAGATCGTCCGCGAGCCGGCGCTGCGGGCAGACGAGCTCGAAATCCTGCGGCAGGAGCAGCTCGCTTCGCTCGAGCAGGGGCTGACCGAACCGCAATCGCTCGCGCCGGTCGACACGCAGCGACGAATGTTCCCCTACGGCCCCGGCGACGTGCGCTACATCGCCACGCTGCCGGAACAGGTGGCCCGGGCCAAGGAAGTGAAGCTCGAGCAGCTCGCCAAGTTGCATAGCGACTACCTGAGCGGCCAACACGGCCAACTCGTGCTGGTGGGCGATTTCGATGTCGACGCCGTGGTGAAGTGGGCCGAAGGCACGTTCGAAGGCTGGACCGCCAAACAGCCCTACGAGCGGGTGAAGCGGCAGGCGTTTCCCCAGGTCAAGGGAGGCACGGAAACGATCAACACGCCTGACAAAGCCAACGCCATGTACTTCGCCGGCTTTAGCTTCCCGCTGCAAGACACCGATCCGAACTACCCGGCGCTCGTGATGGGCAACTACGTGCTGGGCTCCGGCACGCTCTCGTCGCGGCTGGGCGACCGCGTCCGCCAGAAGGAAGGCCTTTCCTACGGCGTGCGCTCGAGCCTCAGCGTGAGCGAGCTCGATCCGCGGGCGGCCTGGATCGTGTACGCGATCATGAATCCGAAGAATGCCGACCGCACGGCCGAGGTGATTCTCGAAGAGGTGAAGCTGCTGGCCGACAAGGGGCTGACCCAAGAAGAGTTGGGCCGCGCCCAGCAGGGTTACCTCGAGCAGCAACGCGTGGCCCGCTCAAGCGACACCACTCTGTCGTCGCAATTGGCCGACAACCTGTACGTGGGCCGCACCATGGCCTTCGACGCCGAGCTGGAAAAGAAGATCCGCGCCCTGACGCCCGACCAAGTGAACAAGGCGACCAAGGAGTTCCTGGTCCCCGGCCGCCTGGTGATCACGATCGCGGGGGATCTCAAGAAGTAGGTTATGCTTCAGCATAACTGATCCGCCAATCGCCCAGACTCTTGAACCGCAGAGGCGCGGAGGACGCAGAGCAATTCATGCTTCGCGTTCTTCGCGCCTTTGCATTTTGAGCGTACTGCCATGAAGCTCGACTTGCTCACTTTGCTCGAAGAGGCTTATCGCAAGCCGGCCTGGCATGGGCCCAATTTGCGCGGCGCCTTGCGGGGCGTGTCGGCCGAGCAGGCGGCTTGGCGGCCGGCGCTCCAGCGGCATAACATCTGGGAGCAGGCGCTTCACGCCGCCTACTGGAAGTACCGTGCCTGGCGAATGCTGACCGGGGAGAAACAGCGTGCCTTCCCGCTCGCCGGCTCGAATTGGTTCCCTCGTGATGGGGCCGGCGGAGAGCCTGCCTGGAAGGCTGATCTAAAGATTTTGGATGAAATGCACGCGCGGCTCGTGAGCGCGGTCAAGCCGCTCTCCGCGCGAGCACTTGCCGAGAAGCGCGGCCGCGTCACCGTCTTTCGCCTCATCCAAGGCACGGCGATGCACGATGTTTACCATGCCGGGCAAATTCAGCTCCTGCGGCGGTTGCAGTCGTAGTCAGACTCTTTGACCGCAGAGGCGCGGAGGACGCAGAGTAAGGTATGCTTCGCGCCTTCGCGGCAAATCGTTCCGTTGCGGCGGCCCGCTGACCAACTGCTTGGTCGTTTTGCGGCGACAGGCGTATAATCATGGCAAGCACTATCGGAGGATCCGTGCCATGTTGCGTCGCCGCGTTCTTGCGCCTGCCTTCTTTCTTCTGCTACTAGTTTCCAGCAGCTCGGCATTTGCCTGGCCAAGCCCGGCCGATTGGGGCTGCGGCTGGTACGGCAGCGTGCGTCCGCTGCATTGCAATGTCGGCTGGGGCTGCGGTCCGCGGATCGCTTCGCCGGCGTTTTGTGGCCCGAGTTGGGGCTGGTGTGGTCCTCGGGTCTACGGCGTGTCGAGCTGGTCGCTGGGCGGGCTGAACTACACCTACCAAGGGTTTGGCGTGCCGGCCTGGGGCTGGGGGGGCGGTTGGGCAGCGCCGCTGACGCCGTTCCCGTTCGTCGCGCGCCAGCAGCCGGCAAACGTTCTATTGGCGGCGCGTCCCACGGCGCGTGGACCGGGCCTGGTGCAGGCGCAAACGCCGCCGGTGGGCCAACCGATCGACGCGAGCAGCGCGTCGCAGCCGGCCGAAAGTATCGCCTCGATCCGTGCGCGTCGGCGGGCGGAAGGGGAAACGCTTGTCGCCAAAGCGGCGTCGCCCGTGGCCGACGAGCTCGAGGGGCGCGCCGATCGCGCGCTGGCGGCCGGCAAAACGAGCATGGCCCGCCTCTACCTGCAAATGGCGGTGGAAGAAGCAGACGGCCCGCGTCGCGATGCGCTGCGCAACCGTCTTGCGGCGCTGCCCCGTCCGGACCGAGCCAACGTGGCCGGCGAAAAGCCCGCCGTTCGCTAGGCCGCTTATCTCGGCAAGACAGCAACCGGCCGCCACCCTCCGTCGGCGAGCGGCCAGCGCAAGCTGGCTGATCATTCGCTTCACCGCCGCATCTGCTGGCGCCTCCGCGCTGCGCTTGACGACACCCTACGGCGCCGGCTGTGCTGCCGCGTGCGTGGCTGGAAATCGCGGGGTAGAATAGGCCCGCCGTTCGGCTTTCTGAACGGCGTCCCAAGTTCGCACCCGCTCTTCTTAAGGCCCGCCCGCGCATGAAGAAGTTGCTTGTTCTTGCCGGCTTGTTGCTGTGCCTCGTTCCTCAGGCGGCCGCGGAGCCAACGCGTTCGCTCCCCCGCAGCGCACCTGAAGCTCAGGGGGTGTCGTCGGCCGCGGTGCTTGCCTTCGTCGACGAGGCCGAGCGCTCGATCGACTCCTTGCACAGCTTCATGCTGATCCGGCACGGCCATGTCGTTGCCGAAGGTTGGTGGGCGCCCTACAACCGCGACACGCGCCATGCGCTCTACTCGCTGACCAAGAGCTTCACCTCGACCGCCGTGGGCATCGCCATTGCCGAAGGCAAGCTGCGGATCGACGATCCGGTCGTCAAGTTCTTTCCCGACGTCGCGCCCGCCAAGCCCGACGGTGAACTTGCCGACATGCGGCTGAGCGACCTGTTGCGGATGTCGACCGGTCAGGAGACCGAGCCCCCCTTCACGACGCGACTGCCGTGGACCAAGGCGTTTCTGGCGCATCCAGTTCCCTTCAAGCCAGGCACGCATTTCCTCTACAACACGTCGGCCACGTACATGGCCTCGGCCATGTTGCAAAAGGCGACCGGCGAGAAGCTGATCGACTACCTGCAGCCGCGGCTCTTCGGCCCTTTAGGCATCGAGGATCCGGCCTGGGAAACCAGCGACGAAGGCATTTCGATCGGCGGCTACGGACTGAGCCTGCGCACCGAGGACATCGCCAAGTTCGGCCAGCTCTATCTGCAGCGAGGCAATTGGCAAGGGAAGCAACTCGTGCCAACCGAGTGGATTGCGGCCGCCACGAGCCTGCAGACCGCCAACGGCAGCAATCCGCAGAGCGACTGGGATCAGGGCTACGGCTATCAGTTTTGGCGCTGCCGGCATGGCGCCTACCGCGGCGACGGCGCCTATGGTCAGTTCTGCATCGTGCTGCCGAAACACGACGCGGTGATCGTTGTCACTTCCGGCGTGCCCAACATGCAGGCGGTGCTGAACGTAGTTTGGGACAAGCTGCTGCCGGCGTTCGAAGAGGGGACGCTGCCTGCCGATGAAGCGGTCGCCGGGCAACTCGCCAAGCGGCTGGGGGGGCTCGCGTTGCCGACGCCGACCGGCGACGCCGCGCCGACGGCGGTGGCCGGCAAGACCTTTCGCTTCGCGCCGAACCAACGGAAGCTCGAATCGCTTGCCATCGAGACCGACGGCCCCGACAGCGTCACGACGCTTGTCGCCGTCTTCGATGGCCAGGAGCGCCGCGTCGCTTTCGGCCGTGGGCATTGGCACTCCAGCCGCGCGGCCTGGGGGACTTTTCCCGACCAGCCGGTGGCCGCGATCGGCGCTTGGTCCGATCCCCAAACGTTCACTGCCAAGCTCTGCTTCGTCGAGACGCCGTTCACGATTTCGCTGCAGGTGAAGCTGAACGGCGACGAAGTTCGGGTGGCCAGCAAGCTGAATATCGGCTTCGACCCAGCGCCGCAAACGGAACTGATCGGCAGCGCTTCCGGCACGCCGCCTCGGATTATCGATCCGACGCGGTTCGATCGTTGGGAACCGGAGATCGCGGCCTACGAAGCGGCGGATCGAGCAAGCCCGCCGGCCAAGGGGGGAATTTTGTTCATCGGCTCCTCGACGATTCGACTGTGGACGACGCTCCAGCAGGACTTTCCGCAGTACCGCGTGATCAACCGGGGCTTCGGCGGCTCCGAAATCGTCGATTCCACGCACTTCGCCGAGCGAATCATCTTCCCTTACGAGCCGAAGCAGATCTTCCTCCGCGCCGGCGGCAACGACATTCACAACGGCCGCTCGCCTGAGGAGGTGGCCGCGGATTTCGCGGCCTTTGTGAAAAAGATTCACGAACGGCTGCCGGACACCGAGATCGCGTACATTGGGGTCAACCCGGCGCCCGTGCGCTGGGACGAGAACGAAAAGTACCAGACGCTCAACGGCCTAATTCGTGAGCTGGCCGACAGCATGCCGCGGGTATCCTATGTCGACGCCTACGACTTCCCGCTCGATCCCGAAGGCAAAGCGCGGACGGAACTGTTCGTGGCAGATCGGTTGCACCTGAACGCTTTTGGGTACGACCTGTTGGCCGAACGGGTGCGCCCCTTTCTGCTCGAAACGGATTGAGGGCCGCTTGCATCGCGAGTGGACATTAGTATACTTCCGCGTGGGGCAGCTTTTTCAACGTTTTCCGGAGCACGCACGATGAGCTACGCCGACGCGGTGTTGCCAGAGTTCGAACAGGAGATGGCCAGCACGCGAAAGGTGTTGGAGCGGCTGCCTGACGAAAAATTTGGCTGGAAGGCGCATCCCAAGAGCCAGTCGATCGGCTGGAACGCTTCGCACCTGGCGGAGATTCCAGGCTGGGTCGAAGGCACGATCGCCCAAACCGAATGGGACATTGCGCCCGTGGGCGGCGAGCCCTACCGCACGCCGGACCTCAAGTCGCGGCAAGAAGTGCTCGATATGTTCGATCGGAACGTCGCCGCGGCCAAGGCGGCGATTCTCAAAACGAATGAGGCCGAGATGGCCAAGAATTGGTCCCTGCTGATGGGCGGCCAAGCGGTCGTCACCATGCCGCGTTCGGCGGTGATTCGTACCTGGGTGATCAACCACTCGATCCATCACCGGGCGCACTTGCTCGTTTACCTGCGGTTGAATGATGTGCCTGTGCCGGGCATGTATGGCCCGTCGGGGGATGAGGACGGCTGATTCAGCGAACTTGCGTTGTGTCAGACATGTGCAATAATTGTCAGACAGGAGTAATCTTATGTCTGACGGGCGACTTTCGGTGCGGGTTGAGCCGGGCCTTCGCAAGAAACTAGGACGGATCGCGCGC
>JAESFN010001143.1_pt1 | contig 13903 bp, 14 predicted proteins | sample 9269411 | NCBI WGS metagenome assembly JAESFN01 (sample SAMN14505399, study PRJNA617100) | algae metagenome | isolation source: Iphinoe sp. HA4291-MV1 and co-occurring heterotrophs from trail next to... | place: USA: Maunawili Falls, Hawaii | collected 2009-07-25
GAGGACCATAATGCGCACTGCTACCAAGGGCATGCTGGCCGGTTTGGGCCTGATGCTTGCGTCGAGCACATCTGTGCTGGCGCAGGAACTGACGATCTTCTGGGCCGAATGGGATCCGGCCAACTATCTGCAGGAACTGGTCAATCAGTACGAAGCCGAGACCGGCGTGAAGGTCACGGTGGAGACCACGCCGTGGTCGGATTTCCAGACCAAGGCCTTCACCGAGTTCAACGCCCAGGGTTCCGCTTACGACATGATCGTTGGCGACAGCCAGTGGCTCGGGGCCGCGTCCGAAGCCGGCCACTATGTCGATCTCACCGACTTCGTGAAGGAGAATGGCGTCCTCGACAAGATGGCGCCGGCCACCATGAAGTTCTACGCCGAGTACCCCGGTTCGTCCGGCAAGTACTGGTCGATCCCCGCCGAGGGCGATGCCGTCGGCTGGTCCTATCGCAAGGACTGGTTCGAGGATCCGACCGAGATGGCCAACTTCAAGGCCAAGTACGGCTACGACCTGGCGCCGCCGGCCACCTGGCAGCAACTGATGGACATCGCCGAGTTCTTCCATCGTCCGGACCAGAAGCGCTACGGCGTCGCCATCTATACCGACAACTCGTATGACGCGATGGCCATGGGCTTCGAGAACGCGCTGTTCTCCTATGGTGGCGAACTGGGCGACATGGCGACCTATAAGGTCGATGGCATCATCAACGGCCCCAAGGCCGTCGCCGCCCTCGATGCCTACAAGAAGCTCTACAGCTTCACCCCTCCGGGCTGGGCCAAGACCTTCTTCGTCGAGAACAACCAGGCCATCACCGAAAATCTCGCGGCGATGAGCATGAACTACTTCGCCTTCTTCCCGGCACTGATCAACGAAGCCACCAACCCGAACGCCAAGGTCACCGGCTTCTTCGCCAACCCGGCAGGTCCCGACGGCGACCAGTTCGCCGCGCTCGGCGGGCAGGGCATCTCGATCGTCAACTACAGCCAGAACAAGGATGAAGCGTTCAAGTTCCTGAAGTGGTTCATCCAGGACGACGTGCAGCAGAAATGGGCCGATCTGGGCGGCTACACCTGCTCCGCCGCCGTGCTCGAGTCCGAGGGCTTCCGCAAGGCGACCCCGTACAACGAGGCCTTCTACCAGACCATGTTCAAGGTGAAGGACTTCTGGGCAGTGCCGGAATATGCCGAACTGCTGACCCAGTTGAACCAGCGCATCTACCCGGCCGTCGTCGGCGGGGAAGGGACCTCGCAGGAGACCCTCGACGCGCTGGCCGCCGACTGGAAGGCGACCTTCGCCAAGTACGGCCGCGGTTCGTAATCCGCTACTCCCCGGGGAGCTTCGGCTCCCCGGAACCTTCCCAACAAGCCGGGGCCTGAACCCCGCGACGTGAAGTTTTGGAGCGTGCCGCCTTGCGGCGGCGTCAGGGGAATATCGCCTTGAACAACATGATCACCAGCCTCGATCCGCAATCGCGCGCCGCCGCGCGTGGCTGGAGCGACATCACCATCCGGAACGTCTTCGTCATCCCGACGGTGCTGTTCCTCATTGTCTTCAACGTCTTCCCGCTGATCTACTCGCTCGGCTTCTCGTTCACCGATTTCCGCGCCTCGACCAAGGATCCGGCCAACTTCATCGGTCTCAAGAACTACATGGATCTGCTGTCGGATCCGTTCATCTGGCGCAACTTCACCATCACCGCGCACTACGTCATCGTCTCGGTCGCCGGGCAGGTGATCGTCGGCTTCGGCATGGCGCTGCTGCTCAACCGCTCGTTTCCGCTGAAGGGCCTGGTGACGACGCTGCTGCTCTTGCCGATGATGCTGTCCATGGCGGTGGTCGGGTTGTTCTGGAAGCTGCTCTACGACCCCAATTTCGGCATCATCAACTACGCGCTCGGCATCGGCCAGTTCGAGTGGCTGGCGAACCCGGACTTCGCGCTTTACGCGGTGGCGCTGACCGATATCTGGATGTGGTCGCCCTTCGTCATGCTGCTGTCGCTCGCCGGCCTCTCGGCCGTGCCCAAGCACCTCTACGAAGCCGCTTCGATCGACCGCGCCAGCCGGCTCTACACTTTCTTCCGCATCACCCTGCCGCTGGTCGCGCCGATCCTGCTGATCGCCATCATTTTCCGCACCATGGAGGCCTTCAAGACCTTCGACCTGGCCTTCGTGATGTCGGGCCAGCCGACCACCGAGGTGGTTTCGATCCGGCTCTACAAGATGGCGTTCCAGGAGTGGCAGACCGGCAAGTCATGCGCCCTGGCCTACATCGTGCTGATCATGGTGCTCTGCATCACCAACGTCTACGTCAAGTACCTGAACAAGGCGAAGGAACGCTAGCATGGCCGTCGTTTTATCCCGCGGCCAGAAGCTCGGCAACCGTGTCGCCATCGCCGCTGTCATCGTCCTCACCATCATCTTTTTGACCCCGATCTACTGGATCGGTTCGACCGCCTTCAAACCGCGCAACCTCGCGACCACAGCGCCGCCGACCATCCTGTTCGAGCCCGAGGTTTCGCCCTTCGTGAAGCTCTTCACCAAGCGCGTGCAGCTCAAGCCCAACGAGCAGGTCGATCGCGAGAACGCTCCTTGGTGGGAGCAGATGATCTTCGACGGCGGTGAGCGCATCTCGCGCACCGGCAAGGGTGAGGTGCAGCTCTCGGGCTATCCCGACCGCTTCATGAACTCGCTGATCATCGCCATCACCTCGACCGTGCTGGCGGTATCGATGGGCACCATCACCGCCTATGGGTTTTCCCGCTTCAAGGTGAAGGGCGAGGCGGATCTGCTATTCTTCATTCTGTCGACCAGAATGTTGCCACCCATCGTCGTCGCCATCCCGATGTTCCTGATGTACCGGGCGGCCGGGCTTACCGACACACATCTGGGGCTCATCATCCTCTACACCGCCTTCAACGTGTCGTTCGCGGTGTGGCTGATGAAGGGCTTTATCGACGAGATCCCAAGGGAATACGAGGAAGCGGCGCTGGTCGACGGCTACACGCGGCTGCAGGCCTTCTTCAAGATCGTCTTGCCCGAGGCGGCCACCGGCATCGCCGCCACTGCGGTGTTCTGCTTCATCACCGCGTGGAACGAGTACGCCTTCGCGCTGATCCTCACCAACCGCCGCGCTCAGACCGCGCCGCCCTTCATCCCGTCGCAGATCGGTTCGGGCCTGCCGGATTGGACCGTGATCGCTGCCGGCACGTTCCTGTTCCTCCTGCCGGTCGCCATCTTTACCTTCCTCCTGCGCAACCACCTGCTGCGCGGCATGAGCTTCGGAGCGATCCGCAAATGAACCTGCGCGTCTTCAACCAGAAGTTCCTCGAACCCGGCTCGATGACCCTGATGATCCTCGGCATCATCTTCCTGTGCCAGCCGTGGATCGAGGTGCTGCACCAATACTCGGTCACCATCATGCTGATCGGGCTGATCGGCTTCAACGTCGCCGTGCACATCCCGGCGCCGGAAAAGAAGGTGATCGACGAGGACGACACCGGCTCCGCCTCTCTGCAGGGGGGCACGCATGGCTGAGATCGAGCTTCGGCACATCGACAAGCATTTCGGCCTCGTTCACGTCATCAAGGACGTGAACCTGACCGTGAAGGACAAGGAGTTCGTCGTCTTCCTCGGCCCCTCCGGCTGCGGCAAGACCACGACGTTGCGCGCCATTGCCGGCCTCGAAGAAATCGACTCGGGCGATATCCTCCTCGATGGCAAGCCGATCCAGGGCCTCCGCGCCGCCGATCGCGACATCGCCTTCGTGTTCCAGAACTACGCGCTCTACCCGCACTTCACTGTCTACGAGAACCTGGCCTTTCCGCTCCGCGCCGTCGGCACCGCCAAGGATGTGGTCGACAAGACCGTGCGCTCGGTCGGCAAGTCGCTCGGCATCCTGCATTTGCTCAACGCTCGTCCGTCGGCACTGTCCGGCGGCGACATGCAGCGTGTCGCCATCGGCCGCGCCCTGGTGCGTCGCCCCAAGGCGCTGCTGCTCGACGAGCCGATCGGTTCGCTCGACGCCAAGCTGCGCGAGACCATGCGGATCGAACTGAAGCGCCTGCATTTCGAGAACGGCTCGACCTCGATCTACGTCACCCACGATCAGGTCGAGGCGATGTCGCTGGCTGACCGTATCGTGGTGATGAACGATGGTGTGCTGCAGCAGGTCGGCACTCCCACCGAGGTGTACCTCTATCCGGCCAACCTGTTCGTCGCCCAGTTCATCGGCTCGCCGGTGATGAACATCGCGGCCACCACGATCAGCGAAGCCGACGGCAATGCCCGCATCGCGCTCGATGACGCGAGCTTCGACCTGCCGCGCGAACTGCTGGGGATGCTGGAGCAGAAGCAGGCCGCCGCCGACCTGTCACTCGGCGTCCGTCCGGAAGGCGTCATCGTCAGCCACAACGACCAGCCGGGCTACCGGCCGGCCGAGGCCCACATCATCCAGCCGTTCGGCGGCTTCGATATCGTCGACCTGAAGTTCGGCGAAAAGACTCTCAGGGCCCGCACCGCCTCCGGCTACGTCGACAAACCCGGCGCCACCGTGTTCGCTCGCATCGATCCGGCCCAGGCGCACTTCTTCGATACCCGCTCGGGCGCCTCGCTCGGCATCCGGCTAGGCAACTGACATGGCCCGTATCCGTCTCGAAAACATCAGCAAGTCCTTCGGTCCGCACACCGCTGTCGACAAGCTCGATCTCGACGTTGCCGATGGCGAGTTCTTCGTCCTGCTTGGCCCCACCGGCGCCGGCAAGACCACGACGCTGCGGATGATCGCCGGGCTCGAAAAGCCCACCGAAGGCGCCATCCACATCAACCAGGTCAACGTCAATGACTGGGGCCCGGCCGAGCGCGACGTCGCTTTGGTGCTGCAGCAATATTCGCTCTATCCGCGTCTCACGGTGCGCGACAACCTCGCCTTCCCGCTGCGCTCGCGCATCCGCAAGCTGAGCGAAGCCGATATCGAAAAGCGCATCGACTACGCGTCGAAGACCCTGCGCATCACCCACCTGCTCGATCGCAAGACCGACCGGCTGAGCGGCGGCGAGATGCAGCGTGTCTCGATCGGCCGTGCCATCGTGCGCGAACCGCAGGTGTTCCTGATGGACGAGCCCCTCTCGGCGCTCGACGCGAAGCTCCGCGAGTCTTTGCGTTCCGAGCTCAAGGACCTGCAGATGCGGCTCGGCGCTACCTTCATCTTCGTCACCCACGACCAGGTCGAGGCCATGACCATGGGCGACCGCATCGCCGTGCTCAACAAGGGCAAGATCGTTCAGGTCGGTACCCCGCGCGACGTTTACACCAACCCGCGCGACACGTTCGTTGCGAGTTTCGTCGGCTCGCCCGCCATCAACCTGCTGCCCGGCAGCCTCGCCGGTGACGTGGCAAGCGTCGCCCAGGCGTTTCAGATGCCGATCAGGCGCAGCGCCGCAATCGAAGGCCCCGTCACCTTCGGCATCCGCCCCGAGGACGTCGAGGTCGCCGCCGGCGCCCCGAACGAGGCCCGCATCCACGATGTCGAAAACCACGGCATCGAAAAGATCGTCACCCTGCGCGTCGGCGACAACCTGATGCGCGCGGCCGTTCCGGCCCGCGTCGAGGTCAAGGTCGAGGAGGCCGTCCGCTTCAGCTGGAACCCCGACAAGGTCATGCTGTTCGACGCCAAGACCGGGTTGAATCTTCGGCAGCAGGCGGCGTGATTATGCGAACGCCGATCGCATCAGAGACTGGTGATATCCGACCCCCACCCCTGTCCCCTCCCCGCGAGGGGAAGGGAGACCAAAACACCGACGCCAGCGTGAGCGTCTCCCTCCCCCTTGCGGGGAGGGGACAGGGGTGGGGGGCGACACGCGCCGGCTTCAAGTTAGCAATTTCAGCAAAGCGTTAGACCCCAGGGGAGGGGGACCATGGCATCCAATAACTACCCGAAACTGCACAACGCCACCTGGCCCGGCGTGGTCGGCAAGGGCGCACCCGGCGCCGAACCGATTATTCCCCTCGATACGCTGCTGAAGCTCACGGCCAATGCCGAGGTCGATGGCCAGAAATTCGATGGCGTCGATCTGTGGCTGGCCGATCCGCATATCTCCATCGATTCATCCAGGGACGATGTGAAGCGCATGGCCGACCACATTGCGAGCTTCGGCCTCAAGGTCGGCAGCTTCGTAGCCCCAATATGGGGAGGAGCGGGCGGCGGTTCGGCCATGGGCGATGCCGACGACGTCAAGCGCTTCCTTACCCAGGTCGAGAAGGCCTGCAAGATCGGCCAGCAGATGCGCGAGCTCGGCATCCGCCCCACCGGCGGCGTCCGCGTCGACAGCTCCACCGGCGTCGAAGCCTGGGATGCCGACCCAGCCGGCAACACCAGAAAGGTCGCCGACACGTTTCGCGAAGCCGGCCGCATCGCCCAGCACTATGGCGAGTACATCGTCGCAGAAGGCGAGATCTGCTGGGGCGGCATGCACTCCTGGCGCGAGAACGTCAAACTGCTCGAGCTGGTCAACATGCCCGGCATCGTCGGCTACCAGGCCGACATGGCGCACTCGATGCTGTTCGTGCTCGGCGCCAATGCCGAGAAGGACCGCATCCTCGCCAAGGATTTCGAGTGGAGTGATAAGGCCGCGCTCGATGCCGCTTATCACAAGGTCGCCGATGCGCTCCGGCCCTGGACGCTGGATTTCCACGTCGCCCAGAACGATGGGACCACCTTCGGTTCCGGCGACCATGAAAAGACCGGCCGCCACTGCCAGATCGACGACCCCAACGGCCGGCTCGATGTGGTGAAACACGCCGGCTACTGGCTGCGCGACGACAAGGGCGAACTGACCAGAAAGATGCGCCACATCTGCTGGGATGGCTGTATGTTCCCCAATGCCGTAATGGAGCAGCAATCCACCTGGAACAAGATTCTGGCTGCTATGCTCAAGGTGCGCGAAGCGCACGGCTGGCGGGAATAGGGCGATGAAACAAGGCCCCCTCACCCGGATTGCTGCGCAATCCGACCTCTCCCCCAAGGGAGAGGTGCGAGTGGGGCCAGATCGTGCCACAGCTCACCTCTCCCTTGGGGGAGAGGTCGGCGCGAAGCGCCGGGTGAGGGGGCCTTGCCCCACCAAAGGAACACTCCAATGACCAAACAACTCAATATCGGCATGGTCGGTTACGGCTTCATGGCCCGCTGCCACTCGCATGCCTGGGCCTCCGTCAGCCACTTCTTCGATACCGGCTACCATCCGGTGCTGAAGGCGGTTGCGGCGCGCAACGACAGCAAGGTGCGCCGCTTTGCCGAGCAGTGGGGCTATGAGAGCATCGAGCACGACTGGCGCGCCCTGATCGAGCGTAAGGACATCGACGCCATCGACATCTGCGTTCCCAATGACCTCCATGCCGAGATCGCCATCGCCGCCGCCCAGGCCGGCAAGATGGTGCTCACCGAAAAGCCGCTCGCCCGCACCGCGGCCGAGGGCCAGCCGATGGTCGATGCCGTGGAGAAGGCCGGTGTTCCCAACCTCGTCTGGTACAATTATCGCCGCGTCCCTGCCGTCACGCTGATCAAGCAACTGGTCGACGAGGGCAAACTCGGCCGCATCTTCCACTACCGCGCCAAGTTCCTGCAGGATTGGACGATTTCGCCCGACGTGCCGCAGGGCGGGCAGGGCACCTGGCGCCTCGATGTCGATGCCGCCGGCTCCGGCGTCACCGGCGACCTCCTCGCCCACTGCCTCGACAGCGCCCTGTGGATCAACGGCGACATCGCCTCGCTCACGGCGATGACCGAAACCTTCGTCAAGGAGCGCACCCACGCCGACACCGGCAAGAAGCAGACGGTCGGCATCGACGATGCGGCCGCCGTGCTGACCCGCTTCGCCAACGGCGCGCTCGGCACCTTCGAATCCACCCGCTACGCCCGCGGCCACAAGGCTGCCTATACCCTCGAGATCAACGGCGAGAAGGGCTCGCTGGCCTGGGACCTGCACGACATGAACCGCGTGCAGTGGTTCGACCACTCCACCGAAGGGCGGCTGCGCGGCTGGACCAACATCCTCGTCACCGATGGCGATCACCCGTATCTGGGCAAATGGTGGGTCCCCGGTCTGGTCATCGGCTTCGAACACAGTTTCACCCACACCGCCGCCGATTTCCTCGAAGGTTTGAAGACGGGCAAACCGGCGGCGCCGACCTTCCGGGATGCGCTGGCGACCAACAAGCTCTGTGATGCGATCATCAGCTCGGGTAAGTCGGGTAGCTGGGTGAATTTGTAAGGACGGAACAGTAAGGCCTCCTCACCCGCCGCTCCGCGGCGACCTCTCCCCCAAGGGAGAGGTGATGCTTGGGCACTGACTGTGCCACCAACCACCTCTCCCTTGGGGGAGAGGTCGGCCCGCAGGGCCGGGTGAGGGGGCCTTCCTCCCATTAGTGAGAACACCATGAAACTCGGCTTCAACCTCCTCCTCTGGACCACTCACGTCACCGACGACCATTGGCCGATCATCGAGCGTCTCAAAGCCACCGGCTATGACGGCGTCGAGGTCCCGATGTTCGAGGGCACGCCCGATCACTACGAAAAGCTCGGTCGCCGCCTGCGTGACATCGGGCTGGGCGCTACCGGCATCGGCGTCATGCCCGGCGGCGGCAAGTCTGCGGTGTCACCTGAACTCGGCGACCGCGCCGGCGCCCTCAGCCATCTGCAGTGGCTGACCGATTGCACGGCTGCGCTTGGCGGTACCCTCGCCGCCGGTCCGTTCCACCAGCCGCTCGGCGAGTTCACCGGCCGGGGGCCTACTGCCGACGAGAAGGCTTGCGTCCGCGACATCCATAAGCAGGCGGCGCAATATGCGGCGAAGCAGGGTGTCGCGCTCTCGGTCGAGCCGCTGAACCGCTTCGAGTGCTACTTCCTCAACTCGGCCGCCCAGGCTGCCGAGCTGGTGAGGGCGGTCGACGAGCCGAACTACGGCTACCTCTACGATACCTTCCACTTCAACATCGAAGAGGATTCGATCACCGCCGTGATCCCGGCAACGATCAACGAGATCAACCACGTCCATATCTCGGAGAACAACCGCGGCGTCCCCGGCGCCGGGCACATCGATTTCCAGTCGGTGTTCAATGCCCTGAAGCAATCCGGTTACGACGGCTGGATGACCATCGAGGCCTTCGGCTCGGCGCTGCCCGACCTCGCTGCCGCCACCAAGATCTGGCGTCCGCTGTTCGGATCGGAGGCGGAAGTCTACGAGAAAGGGTTCAGGCTGATGCGCGACGGCTGGGACCGGGCGCGCTGACTGCCTGAACGGCCTGTTCAGCGAGATGACATGGCAACTGGCGCACCCTCAGCCCGACGCGCACCCCGCGCGGGCTCCAATGAGGGACCAGCATCATGAAAACGCTTCTTGTTCTTGTTGCCGTACTTGGGCTCACCACCACCGCCGGCGCCGCCGACAATGTCTACCAGACCTCGAAAAGCCTGACGATCGGCCAGTATGGCGCCAACTGCGCCAGCATGGGTGGCACCTATGAATCGCACGATGACAATACCGGCACCTGCTCGAAATCGGGCGGGTACAACGTCACCTGCTCGCGCGACCAGGGCATCACCACCTGCGTCGGTTACGACCCGAAGCGCCCCAAGGCGCCGCAATAGCTTTCGGACGGCGAGTCTCGTAAGTAGCTTGCCGTGAACGCGGCGCTCCCTGTCCCGCGTCGAGCGCGAGGAGGAGTGCCGCGTGACCAATATTGTGCTGCTGTCGGGATCCTATACCGGCCCGAACGGCGAAGGCCTGAAGCTGCTGAGCTTCGACACCGCCACTGGCGCCATCGAGCTGGTCCGTAGCTACGCGGGCACTCCCGATGTCTCGTGGATCGCTTTCGCCCCCACCACCCGCACCGTCTACGTCACCGATGAGATGGCCGAGAAGGCCGGCGCCTTCACGCTTTCCGCCGACAACAGCACCGCTACCGCGCTCGGTTACCAGTCGACCGGCGCGAAGTACCCCTGCTATCTGCGCATCAGCCCCAAGGGCACCAAGCTCGCCGTCGCCAACTACGGCGACGACTCGACTCCGGTGTTCTCGATCGATGCCGCGACCGGCGCGCTGAAAGCCGATCCGACCGTGCTGCGCAGCGCTCACGCCCATGACCAGGGCCATGCCCACTGGACCCAGTGGTCGCCCGAGGCTGACCGGCTCTACACCGTCGATCTCGGCCACGACGAAGTGCGCAGCGTCCGCTACGAAGCCGGCAATTTTGTCGGCGGCCCCGAGACGGCGTTCTCGACGCCCAAGGGCGCCGGCCCGCGACACCTGGCGTTTCACCCCAACGGCAAGTTCGCCTACCTGTTCACCGAATACGCCGAGACAGTGACCGCACTGGCCCGCGAGCCCGGCGGCAAGCTGAGCGAGCTCAACACCCTTTCGGCGCTACCCGCCGACTTCAAGGGCGAGTCCACCGGCGCGCACATCCAGATCAATGCGGCAGGCACGGTGCTCTATGTCAGCAACCGCGGCCACAACTCGATCACCGCCTTCGCCATTGCAGCCGACGGCAAGATTAGCTTGAAGCAGAACACCTCGTGTGGCGGCAACTGGCCGCGCTTCTTCCTGCTGCTCGACAAGCACCTGATTGTCGCCAACCAGGAAAGCGAAGACCTCGTGGTGTTCGACGTGGCGGTTGACGGCACACTCACTGCCACGGGTACGGTGTTCAAGCTGCAAAAGCCGGTGGCGCTGCTGCAGATCTGATCGGATCTCTCGGTGATCCTCCCCCGCGGGGCGGGGGAGGGGGACCACGCGAAGCGTGGTGGAGGGGGCGGCCAGAGCCTCAGTCGGGCTACCGCACCTTGTGCTGCATCTCGGGCAGGAACACCGTCAGCAGCCCGGCCAGCGGCATGAACGAGCAGAGCCAGAACACGTACTGGATGCCGGTGACGTCGGCCAGGGCCCCGAGCGCCGCGGCGGCGATGCCGCCGGCTCCGAAGGCGAAGCCGAAGAAGATTCCGGCGATCATCCCGACCCGGCCCGGCAGCAATTCCTGCGCGAACACCACGATGGCCGAGAATGCCGACGAGAAGATCAGCCCGATCAGCACGGTGAGGATCACCGTCCAGGTGAGATCGGCATAGGGCAGGGCGAGCGTGAACGGCAGCACCCCGAGGATCGAGAACCAGATCACGAACTTGGCGCCGAACCTGTCGCCGATCGGCCCGCCGAGGAACACTCCAACCGCCGAGGCGCCGAGATAGACGAACAGCAACAGCTGCGCGTCCTGCACCCCGACCTGGAACTTGTCGATCAGGAAGAACGTGTAGTAGCTCGAAAGCCCGGCCATGTAGGCGTTCTTGGTCAGCGTCAGCACCGTCAGCACGGTGAGCGCAATGGCAGTGGTGCGCTTGTCGAACAACAGTGCCGTGCTCACCGGCGCCTTGCCGGCATTGGCCTTGCGATGCGCCGCATACCACATGCCCACCCGGGTCAGGATGAAGATGCCGACCAGCGAGCCCGCCGCGAACCAGGCAACGCTCGATTGCCCGCGCGGCAACACGATGAACGCTGCCAAGAGCGGCCCGATTGCCGAGCCGACATTGCCGCCCACCTGGAACAGCGACTGCGCAAGGCCGTGCCGCCCACCCGAAGCCAGCCGCGCCACGCGCGAACTTTCCGGATGGAAGATCGCCGAACCGAGGCCGACAAAGGCCGAACCAACCAGCAGCAGCCAGTAGCTCTGGGCGAACCCGAGGATCAACAGGCCGATCAGGCTCGACGCCATGCCCACCGGCAGCGAGAAGGGCAGGGGGCGCTTGTCGGTGTACATGCCGATGGCCGGCTGCAGCAGCGACGCCGTGCACTGGAAGGTCAGCGTCAGCAGCCCGATCTGCACATAGTCGAGCCCATAGCTCTCCTTGAGGATCGGATAGATCGCCGACAGCAGCGATTGCATGGTGTCATTGATCAGGTGGCAGACCGACACTGCGATGATGATCGAGAGCGTGGTCTTGCTGGCGATCGAAGTCGCCGGTGCCGAAGCTGTGGCCGTCAATTTGGGAATCCGGGATAGATGGAGGTCGGCGATTGCCGATCAGAAACGAATACTTGTCCCTAACATGTCAGGCGCCCCGAGTCGTTAGCACTCAAGCGATTTTCCGTTCGGTTGAGTGGCAAAACTGAAGCAGACGGCCCCCTCCCATCCTCCCCCATGAAGGGGGAGGTGCCCACCGGTGTGTCAGGCACGATTGAAGACAGAGCCCCGACTCTTCATCTCCCCCTTTATGGGGGAGGCCGGGAGGGGGCCGTCTCTCTCAGTCAGCTCTTGCGCCACTGCTTGAACCACTCGACAAATGCCCGCACCCCGTCCTCGACCGGCATCTGCGGGACCTCGCCGATCAAAGTCCTCAGCAGTCCGACCTCTGCAGCCGTCTCGGTCACGTCGCCGGGCTGCATCGGCAGCAGGTCTTTCTGGGCCTCGCGCCCCATGGCTGCTTCGATCGCCGCGACGAAGCGCATCAAATCGACCGGCCGTCCACCGGCTATGTTGACCACCCGCCAGGGCGCGACCGGTGACAGCGAGTCCGCCCCCGATACTGGCGCACCCTTCACCGGCGCCACCCCGATCAGTCGATCAATCGCCGTCACGACATCGTCGACATAGGTGAAATCCCGCCGCATCCGCCCCTCGCCATAGATGCCGATCGGCGTGCCGGCGGCGATCGCCTCGGCGAACCTGAACAGCGCCATGTCCGGCCGGCCCCACGGGCCATAGACGGTAAAGAACCTCAGGCAGGTGATCGGCAGCTCGAACAGGTGGGCATAGGAATGGCTCATCGCCTCCGTCGCCTTCTTGGTCGCCGCATAGAGCGACACCGGCCAATCGGTCCGGTCCAGTTCCGCCGAAGGTTTGCCGGCCATGCCGTAGACCGAGCTCGATGAGGCGATCAGCAGGTGCCTGGGCGGCATCCGCCGCGCCGCCTCGAGGATGGCGAGCGTCCCGGTTACGTTGCTGTCGGCGTAGCTGAACGGCGCCTCGAGGCTGTAGCGCACCCCTGCCTGCGCCGCGAGATGCACCACGATCTCCGGCGCATCGGCGAAGGCAGCGTCGATCACGGCCGCATCCTCGAGCCGGCCGACTATGGCGCGGAATCGCCCGTTGGCCTCCAGCATGGCGTGCCGTTGCGCCTTGAGTCGCACGTCGTAATAGGGGGTGAGCGCATCGAGCCCGATCACCTCATGCCCCGCGCCGAGCAGGCGGTGGCTCAGATGAAAGCCGATAAATCCGGCGCTGCCGGTGACCAGAACGCGCACCTTGTCCTCCCTGAAGCCGCTGTCGCGCAAGGCGTTTTTCGGCATGGCGCTGTCGAAACTACGCAGCTTCGTTCGACAATGCCAAGACCACGAAGCGCGCCTCTGCACCAGCCCTTGAAGAATCCACTTGCGCGTCCGATTTGGTGTGCTACATAACTAGCACACTACCAAGGCATCACGCATGAGCCAGTTCAACGACAGCCAGCCGATCTTCGTCCAGATTGGCGAAAGGATTGCCGACATGATCCTGAGCAAAACCACGAAAGAGGGAGAGGCGCTCCCGTCGGTGCGCCAGATCTCCGCCGACCTCTCGGTCAACCCGTTGACCGTCACCCGTGCCTACCAGTCGCTTGTCGATATCGGTGTCGTCGAGTCACGCCGCGGCATGGGTATGTTCGTGGCCGAAGGCGGCCACCAGCGGCTGCTCGCCCACGAGCGCCAGAAATTTCTGACCGAGGAGTGGCCGCGCGTCATGGCGCGCCTCGCCGCCCTCGATCTCGATCCCACACTATTGTTGAAGCAAGGCGGTAAAGATGAATGATCTGGCTCAAACCACAGCTGCTCCGATCGTCTCGGCGCGTGGCCTCAAGAAGCATTTCGGCCGCACCGAA
>JAESFN010001144.1_pt1 | contig 13875 bp, 10 predicted proteins | sample 9269411 | NCBI WGS metagenome assembly JAESFN01 (sample SAMN14505399, study PRJNA617100) | algae metagenome | isolation source: Iphinoe sp. HA4291-MV1 and co-occurring heterotrophs from trail next to... | place: USA: Maunawili Falls, Hawaii | collected 2009-07-25
CACCGTGCCGCTGCTGATCTTGATGGTTTACTGGGACGGCCTCAACCGCTGGGCGTTGGCTGCCACGGCCAACTTGTTTTCATGACGACGAACTTGGGCATCTACACCAGTCCCGGCCGCGAGGCCGACCGTCGCCGCGCGGGGCGCATCCTCAATCGACTGCTGTCGATTCTGCACCGCTCGTTCGCCGCATACCTGTCGAGCGCAGCGCCCTGGACGCGTCCCGAGGACCAGCCGGTCGTCGAGGCGCTGCGGCACATGGTCGAGGATCAAGAGCGGCTCTCCGCGCGGATCGCCGACATGGTGCTCGACTTCGGCGAGCGGATCGAGTTGGGCGAATTCCCCATGGAATTCACTGGCAAGAACTTCCTCTCGCTCGATTTCGTGCTGCGGGAACTGATCCGCTACCAGCACCGCGACATCGACTTGATGGAGCGCGCCGCCCAGCAACTGGTCGACATGCCGGCCGCGCGCATGCTGACCGAAGAAGCGATCGGCATGGCCAAGGCCCACTTGGAAACGCTGGACGACCTAGTCCACCGCGCCAAGTAGCCGCATCGCTGAACGGCCTTGTAGACCTCGTAGGTTATGCTTCAGCATAACGACGCCGCGCGCCGCCCTGGCCGCGGATTTCTTTACCGCAGAGGACGCTGAGGACACAGAGAACGCGCCGACGGCCGGGCTGCGCGCTTGCGAAAGAGATTTCTTAACCACGAAGACACAGAGGCACGAAGAATTCAGTTCCTCGCCAAGGCGCAGAGTTCGCAAGGAAGCCGTCCAAGTCGCGCTCTTGGCGAGAATCTTTGTGTCTTCGTGCCTTCGTGGTTCAATCCTCTCCGCTCTGTGTCCTCCGCGTCCTCTGCGGTGAAAAAAAGCGGAGGTGCATCAATGGGCAACCCCGGCCCGGCAGGGCGCCAGGTCCGGGGTGAGGAGGCTGTGCGGGAATAGTTGTGCGGGGGAGCAGGCGGGATTTGCTGGCGGGAGCAGGCTGTTTTCGCAGCGGGGTCTATTCGACCCCTTCGAGACGGCGGCGGTATTCGTCGCGCTCACGGCGCGTGGCCTCAAGGTCGAACATCAGGTACTTCATGTCGAGCCGCAATTGGCTCAGCGCTTCCTGCACCAGATTCAGAATTCGCCGGCGGCGAGTGGTGCTGTCGACCACGCGTCCCAGCGCGGGGGCCACCTGCTGGCGGACCTCAATAGGCAAGGTCTCCACCAAGGCGACAAGCTCGATCAGGTCGGCCGAGAGATCGGGATGAGTGACGCTGGCCCGCGCTGCTTGATTCATGTTCGCTTTTGCTCCGGAAGAGGTTCTGCTTCCTCTAGAGCAGAGTGCATGCCGACAAACAAGCCGCCGCTCCCATCGCAGCGCAACCTGATGCCCGCCAGCAACTTACAGAAACATCCGTTTGCTAGCATCGCGGAGCGAATGTTGTCAAAACGCCGCAACTGACCTGGAGCGTTTCTGTAAATCCAGCTACAAGCACGGCTTGCGAAAAGACACTCGCGGTCTCTCGGCGCTGACTTTTTACTGCATGGATGCCGTCTGCCAGCGTGCCTGGGGGCAAGGATTTCCCCCGCCATCTCGGGCAGCCTCACGGGCTGCAACGATCGCGTTGTGCCTAGTGGCAGCCGGACTCGCTTCGCCGGCATTCGGCCAATCCGTGCCCCGCCAGGACTTCGAGTCGCCGCGCACGAGCTGGGAGCCCGATTCGGCCGACGCTCAGTATCGGATGATCGCCCACCGCCGCGTGCAGGGGGAGTTCCAAACCGGGCAGGCCTGCGAGCAAATCCAGTTCGACGCCGGCTACGGCACCTCGCTGCACTTTAGCCATCCGATCGAACCGGCCCGCGTCATCAGCGAGCTGCAGCCGAGCATCTTCGTGAAGTCGGACCGGCCCGGCATGCGGCTCGGCGTGCGCGTGGTGTTGCCGCGGTCGGTCAACTCCAGCGGCGCGCCGCTGACGACCGTGCTCGTCGGCCCCGGCTACACCGAGGTCGGCCGCTGGCAACAGCTCACCATGGACGAGTTGCCCAAGCTGCTTGAGCGGCAAGCCCGCGTGCTGCGGCTGGAGCACGGGGCGGGGGTCGATCCGCGCGGAGCGTATGTCGATCGCATCGTACTCAACCTCTACGCCGGCGCGGGCCAAACTAACGTGTTGATCGACACGCTCGATCTGCCGGGGTTCGTGGCCTATCGCGAAGGCGACGCGCCGCCACCGACGCGCACCTCGGAGCCTGCCGAGCAAACGGCCCAGGGGCCGGGCCGCATGATCTCGTCTCGGCAAAACGATGCGGCCCCCGGCAGCGGCCCCAACATCCGCCTGCAGGGCCAGGTGCTCACGCGCGACGGGCAACCGATCATTCCGCAAGCCATCGAGTATCGCGGCGAGTCGCTTGAGTACCTCAAGGGGCTCGGCTTCAACACGCTGCGGCTCTCGGCCCGCCCCACGCCCGGGCTGTTGGCCACGGCGCAGCGGCTGGGCCTGGGGCTGATCGCGCCGCCCCCCATGGCCGAAGATCTGCAGGGGAGCGGGCTGCCTGGCGCTGCCCCGGCCAACGAGATCGGGCCGGAATACGATCCGGTCTGGGCCTGGGAAGTTGGCCGCGGCCTCACGATCGAAGAGCTTCAGCCCACGCTGCAGTTGGCCAAGCTGGTGCGGTTGGCCGATCGCCGCGGCGGCCGCCCTTTGATCGGCGAGCCTGACACCGAGCTCCGCAGCTACAGTCGCCAACTCGACGCCGTGCTGGCGAGCCTGTCGCCGATCGGCACGACGCTAACCCAGGCCGATTATCAGCAGTGGCTGCGCGAACGCGGCCTGCTCGTTCGCCCCGGCACGCCGCAATGGACCACGATCCAAACGCAGATCGATCCTGGCATCGTCGCTCAGTGGAAAGCAATCTCCGGCGGTCAAACGCCTGATCAAGCAGCGATCTCGAGCGACGAGATCCGCCAACTTGTGTACACCGCGGTCGCGGCCGGCGTGCGCGGACTTGCCTTTCAGTCGTTCTCGTCACTTGAAACGAACGACGAAGCTTCGCGCGCTCGTGCCCGTGCGCTGGAGCTCGTGAACCTGGAGCTCGAGCTGTTGACGCCTTGGGCATCGGCCGGCCGGTTCACGATGACGGCCTCTGCTCAGGGTGAGCCTGGCATGATGGGCGCGGTGATTCAAACCGAACGCGCTCGGCTGGTGCTGCCGCTGCGGGCACCGGCCGGAGCGCCGAGCGGCCCGCGTGGAACGGACGGCCGTGTCTCGTATATCGTGCCCAGCGTGCCGGAGTCGCACAAAGCCTTTGAGCTGACGCCGGCTGGCATGCGTCCGGCGCGTTCGCATCGTCGCGTAGCCGGCGGCACGCAAGTCACGCTCGACGAGTTCGACGCGACGACGCTCATCGTGTTCACCCAAGACGCTGTCGTGCTCAGCGGCCTGTCACAGCGCCTGGCGCGTACGGCCGATCGGGCCACGCGGCTGCAGCGCGATCTGGCGGCCGCGGAACTCGTCGAGATCGAGCGCGTCGCTCAGGCACTCGGACCTAACTCGGGACCCAGCAATCCGCTGGTGCTCGCGCGCACGAATCTGCAGCAATGCGACGCGCAGATGCAAAGCGGCAACATGCCGGCGGCCTACATGTATGCCCGTCGCACGATGCGCCTGATCGGCTACGAGCGACAGCGGTTGCGGGAGCAAGCGGTCGCCGCGGTCGGTTCGCCGGTCGCCAGCCCCCTGACCGCGCACATCGGCGGGTTGCCGCAGCACTGGGCCCTCGTGGCCGGCCTGCGCACCGCGCGGGCGGGAACCGAGCTGCTCGCCGCCGGCGGCTTCGAAGACTTCGACTCGATGCAGCGTGCCGGCTGGCAACACCTGCACCATCGCGACGAAACCATGCTCACCGTCGCCGAGCTCTCTGGTGAAGGCAAACGGACCGGCCGCTACGCATTGCATTTACAGGTCAAGCCAGCCGACACGGCGACGCCTCCGTCGATCGTCGAATCGGCGCCGGTTTGGATCACCTCGGCGCCAGTCAGAGCCGAGCCTGGCACGATCGTGCGGATCAGCTTTTGGGCCAACGTCGCGCAGCCGATCCGCGGCAACCTCGACGGCTTCTTCGTCTTCGACTCGGCCGGGGGGCCGGCGCTGGGACTGCGCATCGGCCAGACCACGGGCTGGCGGCAATTCTCGCTTTATCGCGGCGTGCCCAGCTCAGGCGAACTGAACATCACGTTTGCCCTGTGCGGTATGGGCGATGTGTTGCTCGACGACGTGAGCGTTCAGCCAGTACTGCGCGCCAATCGCCCGGCGGCCGCCGACGCCTGGCCAGGACAAGGCGTGCCTACGGCGCAAGGGCGGCCGGCAGCGAGAAACGGCGTGAGTCGGCAGATTCGCTGAAATGCTTGGCGATCTTATTCGACCCCGGCGATTCGCCGCAGCATCGACAGCATGTCCTGTCGCTGCTGCTGCAAGACCGCCAGGCCTGCCTGAGCATTATGAACGAGCGCGTCGTACTTGCCGCGCAGCAGCTCTTCCTCTTCGTCGTCGACCTTGTCGAGAGCGTCGATCGAGTCGGTTAGGTCTTCGTCGAAGGCCTGCATCAGGCTGACCGACGACGCGGCCGCGCTCGTGGCGAATCCGTCGACGATGCCGTCCACGCGGTCGAGCATGCCGAGCGCTTCGTCGGCGATTCGCAGGGCGCGCGAAGTGTTTGCGCCGAGGCCGCTGGCCGCGCCGCCTGTGGCCAAATCGGTCAGGCTTCCGCTCAGGCCGCCGAGCCGCGCGGCGAGCAAGCTGGGGATCGGCAGCGGTGTTCGCTGGCCAGGATCGGTCGAGAGGGCGAACTTCACGCCGTCGTCGTTCAAACTGATCGGCGAGAAATCGCCGACGAAGCCGGCCGCGAACTCGATCGTGAACCGCGAACCTCCCTGATCGATGGTGAAGAGATTGCCATCGACGCGGGGATTCGTCGTGGCGTCCTTCCCCGTAGCGTGCTCGGTGTCGAACGAGCCGTCGACGACTTCGATGTCCAACTCCGTCGCAGCGTCTGCGTCGGTCGATCGCAGCACGAGATCATTGAAATCGACCGAGGCTGTGATGCCGGTCGCGCCGGTCTGCAGATTGATTGCGTCGCGAACGGCCGTCAGATTATTGCCGGACGCCACGATGAAGGTGTGCGAACCGAGCGCGCCGGTCAGCGTGAACTCAGCATCCTGGGTGATCTTTCCCTGAATGCCGGTGTAGCGAGCTTCAGCCGGCTTAGCGTCTTGATAGCCGCGATACTCAACCCCGCCGATCACCGCGCTGGCGTCGCTCCCTTTCGCGCTGCCAGCGCCGTTACCGCCGCTCACGGCAAACGTGCCTGCGGTGGCTTGTACCGAGAGGCTAGCCCTTGCCCCGTAGTCGACGCTGCGCAAAGTCAAGGAATTGCCGGCGGCCGTGGCCACGACGCCTGTTCGGTGGCTCTGGTCGTTGATACGCTGCGCCGCGGTAGCCAGCGAATCGACGTTGTCCACGGCGATCGACACGTCGCCGCGATTGCCGCGGAGCGTGATCGTGGCGTCGGCCGAGATGTTGCCGGCCGTACCGGTATAGGTCAGTTCGGCCTGCGTCGCCGCCTGCGACACCCAGCCGGAAATGGCTGGCTGCGAGCCATACGCGGCGGCGCGCCCTTGGGCATGCCCCGCGCCGTCTCCGCCAGTGACGGCGAAGGCGCCGCTGACGACCTCGAGCTCCACGACCTGCCTAGCGCCGGCATCGACGCTGGCGAGCACCAGGCTGCCGCCTCGCAACTCAGCGGCCACGCCGGTTGAGCTCGTACGATGATTGATGTTTCGCGCGGCTTCGGCGAGCGATTGATCTGTGGTCAGTGCAATCGTCGTGCTGCCGGTCGAACCGCGGAGCGTGATCGAAGCGTCTGCCGCCACGTGGCCGCCGACGCCTGCGTAGTACAGCTCGGCTCGTTTGGCCGAGACGAGCGGCCCGCCGCCGCCGACCGCCCACACCTGCAGGTCGCGCACTTGACTTGGATTGCGGCCGGAGGTCGAAGGTCCCGCGTTCCCACTGAGCAACTGCCGCCCAGCGAACGAAGTGCCGGCCAAACGGTTGATCTCGACGACGGCCGCGTCGATCGCTTGCTGCTTCTCGCCGCGCTCTTGAGAGGTAAGGCTTTGGTCCTCATCCTCGGCAGCGAGCGACCGAATGAGATTCGCCTGTGTGCGAATGCGATCGACCGTGAGCTGAACCTGGCTGGCGATGCCGGTGGCCGCCTGGGCATTGCCGAGCGTGGCGCGGACGACCGACTGTTGCGTGCGAAAGTTGCTGAGCGCGATAAACTCGCTCGGGTCGTCGGCCGGGCTGTTGATGCGGTGGCCGCTGGTGAGCCGCAGGGTGCTTAGCTCTGAGCCGGCGCGCGCCTCCGCCAAACGGTTGAGCAACGTGCGCTCGAGCCCCGACAGGGCGGCGCTGATGCGGGCCATGGTCCGTTCGGCTGAAATGCCGCCCTTGTCAGGTGGCGGAGGTGGGAAATCAGGCGGGTTCGCGCTTGCTCCGCCAGGGGAGCAGCAGGTTGGTCGTCAGGCGGGGTTTGGTCGGTTCGGCCGCGCTGGCCGTTTCGCAGGCCATCAAATAAGCCTTCAAGCTCGCCAGCACTTGGCGGGCACGCTGTAGCGCATCGCCACGGCGGCGGTCGCGATGCTTGAGCGGACGGATCACTACGTCGACGCGGGTTTGCACCGAATTGCCTTCACTCGCGCGCTCTTCAACGAACGCCAACTCGATGCTCAGCGGCATCGGCTGATCGGCCGTGCGCCGCAGCCAATCAGACTGGTTGCCGTCGAGCTTGAGCTTGAGCAGGCCTTCTTCCAGGGCTTCGATCTCTGCCTGATGGTCGGCCAAGAAACCGCGCAGCTTTTCGACGGCGACCTTGAGCGGTACGCGCGTCAGCAGTTGCCGGGTGATCAGCCGATCAGGCTGACGCCGCGACCATTGCCACCAGCGGCGCTTCGGCTCCTCGCGCCAGCCAGAAATGCCCGTGCCGAGCTGCACCACGGTGTTGCGGCCCGAACGCTTGGCGTCGAGCAGCGCGCGGTCGGCCCGATTGAGCATCGTTTCGGCCGAGTCGCCGGGCTGAATCTCGGTCACGCCGAAGCTAGCAGTGAAGCTGCGTCCGCCCAAGTAGTGGTGCGTCGTGCCTGCCAGTGAAGCGCGGATCTGTTCGGCACGAGAAGCGGCCGTGGCGTTGCCGCAGTCGGCGCACAGCACCACGAACTCTTCGCCGCCGTAGCGGGCCACCAGGTCCCCTGCGCGGCAGGCTCTCCGCAAGAGTTCGGCGAAGCCCTTGATCGCTTCGTCGCCCACCGGATGGCCATAAGTGTCGTTGATCGACTTGAAGTGATCGATGTCGCAGATGATCAGGCTGCAGGGCAAATTGTGCTGCAAGTGCGCTGCGACGAACAACTCGTGAACGCGATCGAACTCGGCGCGGTTGGCCACCTGCGTCAGCGGATCGCGGGTCGCCAGTTCGTGCAGGCTTTGGCAGCGTTCTTCAAGCGAAGCTTCGCCCGAGGCGTCGTGCAGGGTGATCGTAGCGCCGTGCGTGGTGCCGTCGGGACCGACGACCGCCACCACGTGCATGTCGACCATTACTCGGCCGCCCCCGCGGCTGCGGAGCGAGAGCCGCAGATGCGAACGCGTACGGCCGGCAATCGCACGGCGCACCGGGCAATCGGCGTCGTCGAGCTCGTAGCCCTCCACGGTCCGCATGTCGACGAGCCGCGGCTGCCAGGGACGCTGGAACGCCGACTCCGAGGAGATCCCGGTCAGTCGCTCCGCGCCGCGGTTCCAGAGCACGATCTGCATGCCACGGTCGACGAACACCACGCCGTCGGACAAGTGATCGAGCAACCGCTGCTGGAACAGCGCCTCAGGCACGAGCTGCCCGGCGCAGGCGAGGGTTGTTCCCCGCTGCCATAGGCTATCGACCTGATCGGCATCGAGCTCGCGCAACCATTGCGTGGCGGTGCGGTGATACCACAGGCCCTGCGAGCCCAAACGCAATTCGGCGAACTGGCGAACCAACTCCGGGTCGAACTGCGTGCCGGCGAACTCGAACAGCTCGTGGACCGCGCGCTCGAGCGGTAACGCGCGGCGATACACATGGTCCGAAGTCATCGCGTCGAAGGCATCAACGATCGACAGCATGCGCGCCGCGATGGGCAGCTCCGCGCCCTGCAGATCGAAGCCTTGCCGGCTGCCATCGAACCAGGCGGGGCAGTAGCGCACGATGTTGATCAACTCTTGATCGCGGCACGAAGCCGACACAACGTCGACTCCCATGGCGCGATGGCGATTCATCACCGCCTGCTCGTCAGGCTTGAGCGGTTCCGGCTTCGTCAGAATCGCGTCGGGCACGCCGATCTTGCCCACATCGTGCAAGATGGCGGCGATCTCCAAGCGTTCACGCACCTCGGCAGGCAGTTGCGCGGCCTGAGCCCAAGCGGAGCAACCGAGCGAGACGCGCAGCGAGTGAGCGGCAGTCGCAGCGTCCTTGCAGCGCAGTGCTCGATAGAGTCCGGCGGCCACGCCCAAGCGTGCGCCGACGAGCGAGGCTTCATCTTCGCCGGGCTCGAAGCACTCGAGGCTCGTCTCGTTCCCCGCCGCGCACTGCACCAACTCGCTAAGCTCCGCTAGCTGATCGGTCGCAGCTTCGGGCGCAAGCACGAGGTCGAGCGAATGCGGCGAAGTGGGGGCAATGCCCGTGGGTGAATGCATTGTGAGTGGCGCCCGGCTGCGTCGACAAAATAGAAAGGCCGGTCTGCCCCAACGACCGGCGCGCGGTGTCCGAAATCTGCACCGCGCGGATGGCTTTTCTGCTGCTCAACCCTAGGTCGGAAGCGCTCGAGGGTCAAACTGTGGCCCTGCAAGACTTTTGAACGAAGTCACGCGTGTGGCGCTCGCTTGTTGCCTGCCCCCCGATCTAGTAGTTTTTTCGCAGCGGACAGCCCTGCCGTTTGGCAAACTCGCCGTGTTCGCGCGTGCCGGTCGTGGCGAGTGCGCCACTGGTATCAACTCACCGAAGGTCGATTGCCCCATGCGTCTCGTCTCCTATTACTCCGACCAGGGGCCGCGAACGGCCGCGCTGCGTGGCAACGATGTCGTCGATCTGCAGGCGGCCAATCCGCTACTTCCGTCGTCCATGCGCGAACTGCTGGCGGCCGGTGAGGCAATTTGGCCCCAAGTGGCTGCCGCCGCGGCCAACGGCGCCGGCAAGCCGCTCGGCGGGGTGCGTTTGGCGCCGCCGGTGCCGGACCCCCGCAAGATCATTTGCATCGGTCTCAACTACGCCGACCATGCCAAGGAGACAGGCGTCGAGCCCCCCAGCGAGCCGGTGGTGTTCAACAAGTTCCTCACCACCCTCATTCCGCACGAGCAACCGATTGCGCTGCCGGCTGTCAGCCCCGAGGTCGACTACGAGGCCGAACTGGTGGCCGTGATCGGTAAGGGGGGCCGCCACATTTCGGCCGAGCGGGCCCTCGAGCACGTGGCCGGTTATACCTGCGGCAACGATGTTTCCGCCCGCGATTGGCAAAAGAACAAACCGTCGAAGCAGTGGCTCTTGGGCAAGAGCTTCGACACGTTTGCGCCCTGCGGCCCCGTGTTAGTCACGGCCGATGAAGTGGGAAATCCGGAGGATCTGCGCATTCAGTTGCGGTTGAACGGCCAAACGATGCAGGATTCGTCCACCTCGCAGCTCATCTACGGCATTGCCCATCTCGTTTCCTATCTTTCCCAGGTAGTCACCTTGGAACCGGGCGATCTGCTGTACACCGGCACTCCGCCGGGCGTCGGCATGGCGCGGAAGCCGCCGGTTTTTCTGCAGCCCGGCGACTTGGTGGAAATCGAAATCGAGCGAATTGGACTGCTCCGCAATCGGGTGGTGGCCGAGGCGATTAGCCGATAGGGCCGATTTCAGTCGCTGGCAGGGAAATGCCGAATCTGCTGTTAGAGCGGGCCGCGCCCACCGCTGCAGAGCGGAAGGACTGCGCCCCTTGCCGCAATCGTGGCGGACTTTGCGGCTGCCTTTCGTTCCTGCGCTCGCAGCGAATGCTGGGCTGCCCCGTTGTGCTGGCCCGAAGCGGCGGTTGTTCTGCCTCTCCCATCTGGCCTCATGAATCTAGGCATGTCCCACAGCGACGATCGCCGCCGCCGCTTGCTGACCGAAGAGTCGACCGCCGAACCGTCGAAGACGCGCGTTGGTGCTCCGTCGAGTCCGATGCCTGGCTACGCCGACGCGGCGCGCCGGCAGCACCAGCCGCACCTGACCGACGTCGTGCCGCTCCGCCCGTGGGTGCATGCTGCGCTTGTGGCGCTCGCGGCGCTTGGGGTGAGCGCCGTCGTCGCCGCGTACCTGTTCGTGCCCCATGCTACCGATGGGCGCTGGCCGCTCTTGGATCTCGGTCGCGACGGCAGCTTGGCCGCTTGGCTCGGCGCCGTTGCCCTGGCCTGTGCTGTGCCTGCGAGCTTGCTGATTTACTCCGTGCGGCGCCATCGGCTCGACGACTATCGCGGCCGCTACCGGATGTGGCTGGCCGCCGTGCCGGTGATGCTGTGGTTGAGCTTGGAACAAACGGCCGCCCTGGGCGATACCTTGCGTGAAGCCCTGTACGGCGTCACCGGTTGGTCGTGGTTCGCCGCCGCCGCCCCGTACTGGACGCTGACGCTCGCCGGCCTGCTCATCGCGCTTACCACGCGACTGGCCTTCGAGACCCGTGGCTGCCGCACGGCCACTGCCGGAGTAATTCTGGCTGGCTTGCTCGTTTGCAGCGGCTTCGTGGTGAAGTTGGGCTGGATCTCTCTGTCGGGCGATCAGGCACGGACTGCAACCGAGGCCGGGCTTTATCTCACGGCGTCGCTGCTGCTGCTTTCATCACTGACGCTCTATGCCCGCCACGTTGTGTTGGCCGCCGACGGCAAGCTGGCCGTGCGGATGAAGAGGCCGCGGATTCGCATCGCCAAGACGGACGAAACGTCCGCCCCCGAGGCTGCCGAGAGCGGCGCGAAGAAGCGTGTGGCCGCGGTGGCCAAGATCGACCCGCCGCAGCCGCTGAAGGGCCCCGTCACTTCCCGCACCGATCTGGCCGAGCCGGCCGTGGCTGCGAAGCCGCAAACGGCGGCCGCTCGGTCTGCGGCCTCGGCGCCCACTCCGACGCGCTCGTCAAAGGCTTCGCTGCCGGACGACGACGAAGACGAGCACGACGGCGGTCCGCGCAAGCTCTCGAAGGCCGAACGCAAGGCGCTCAAACGCCAACGCCAGATGGCCGACGAGGATCAAGACGACTGGTGGGAACGCGGAGATTGATGGCGCGGCCTGAAAGTCGGACAGCTAACGCTGGCCGCTCGCCGAACCGTTTCCTGGCGAGCGGCCGGCGTAAGCCGGCTGACGCTTGCCGCAAACCGTCGCGATCGGGTGCCTGGGTCGAACGAAGTGAGCCCCCAGCAAACCACCGTGATCAGCGCTAGCGCTCACGCTTCCGGCGCAATCAGCCCCAGCACCTGCCCCGGCTGCAACGGATCATCCTGAAAGCAAAACTGTTCGACGAGCCGGCCGGCCACGGGCGACGGCAACTCGAGCAGCACGCAACCCGCCAGGATCTCGAGCACGCCTTCGCCGGCGAAGACCTTGGCCCCGCGGCTCACGAGCCATTGCCCCACGACGGGCGGCTCATCCCCCATGCCGGAGCTTTGCAACCCGAGTTCCGGCATGCGCAGCTCGTAACGCTGGGCGATTGTCATCGAGGCAAGCGCTCCGGCCAGTCCTAGCCCTTGGTATCGTGCGCGCGGCACCAGGCCAAGATATCCGGCGTCGCCGTGGGGAGCTTGCCGGCAGGGGCCTTCGCGGCGGCTGGCGGCGCGGCGACGGGCACTTCGACTGGTGGAGGAGGGGCCGGAGCAGCAACCGCTTCGACCGGCGGGGGCTCGACCGCCGCAGGCGGGGCAGGTTTTGGCGCAGGTGCAGCGGCAGGGGCCGCTGCCTTGCCGCGGGCGGCGGCCAGAATGTCGGCCGTGCTTAGCTTCGGCTTTTCCGCGGGGGCCTTGGGCGCCGCCGCCTCAGCAGGGGCTGCTGCCGGTGCAGCCGACTTAGCCCGAGCCGCCGCCAGAATGTCAGCGGTCGAAGGCTTCTTGGCCGCGGCCGGAGCGGCGGATGCGGCCGCAGGCTTCGCTGCGGCCGGTGCTGCCTCGGCCTTGGGGGCCGCCTTGCGGGGCTTCTCCTCGGCCGGCTTCGGCGCCGGCTTGTCGACGACCTTGAGAAACGCGGGATGAATGTCGTACCAGCCAATATTGTTGAACTGGTCGAACTCCACGAGCGCCCGGCCGCTCATGTTGACCGTTTTCACTTGCCCCGTCGTGCCGGCGAAGCGCCGCAACTCGGGCCGCGAACCATCGACCACGACGTATTTGTCCGTCAATTCGCTTTTCAGCTTCTCGACCTGGTCCAGCAGCATGGGCAACGACTCGATGCGCAGGTTTCGTCGGGGCAAGTTGGGAAACGGCCCACAGTCAGCCACATTGTGGAGAAAATGTTCGACTGATTCAAGCCGGCCCGCTTCGCGAAACAGCAAGCCGTGCCGGTCGCCAAGCCGAGCGACGACGGCCCTCTAACTGCGCCTAATACAACCGCTTGATTCGCGAGCTCCGGCTTTGCGGTGCAATTCCCCCCCGTCATTGACGGGGGGCTAATAAGTCGGAGAACGCTGTAATTAGCCCCCGGCGAGCCGCCGGGGGGACAAGGATCGTTGAGGGCGGAAGAGCCGTTGGGATTCGGCCGGCTGAGTTAGGCCCTCTAGTTTGTCTGGCTTGCTCGCTGGCGGCGGCGGTGTTCGGTGAGGGGCGCCACGGCGGCGTCGGCGAACTCGGTGTCGCTGCGGGCCAAGACCTTGGCCACCGTTTTGCCCAGGATCTGCAAATCCAAGAGGGGGCTCTGCCGCTCCACGTATTGGACATCCATTTCCAAACGGTCGTCCCAGCCGGCGCGGTTGCGGCCATTGACCTGAGCCAGTCCCGTGATGCCTGGCAGCACGTCGTGCCGGCGGCGCTCGCGCGGCGTGTAAACGTCGAGGTACTCGACGAGCAGAGGCCGCGGCCCCACCAGCGACATGTCGCCCCGCAGCACGTTCAGCAGTTGCGGCAACTCGTCGAGGCTCGTCTTACGCAATAACCGCCCCACCGTGGTCAGCCGCTCGGCGTCAGGCAGCGGCCGGCCATCGGGGCCGACGGCGTCGCGCATCGTGCGAAACTTGAAGACCGAAAAGATCTTATCGTCCTTGCCGATCCGTCGCTGACGAAACAGCACCGGCGATCCCATCGACCAGCGCACCAGCACGGCCAAGCACACCATGGGCAGCGCAAACACGACAAGCGCCGCGAGCGCCGCACAGAAATCGAAGGCCCGCTTAACCGGCCGATACCACATGCCCTGCTCCCTCGAGCACGCGGCCGTACAGCCGCTCATGCAACTCGATTACGCGCGTCAGGTCGTAATGGGCAATCCGCCGCTTGGCCCGCTCGGCCAAAGCATTTGCTTCGGCCGGCTGGTCGACGATCGTCTGCAGATGCGCCGCCAACTGCTCGACATCGCCCACGTCGTGCAGCAATCCGCAGCGGTCCCCAAGCAGATCGCCCAGACCGCGGATTTGCGAGCCGATGACCGGCACCTCGAGCGACATCGACTCCATCGCGCTGCGGGGCAATCCCTCGCGCTCCGAAGGCAGAACCGTGGCCGCCGATGCCCGAATCAGAGCTGGAATGTCGCGGCGGAATCCCAAGAAATGAACCCGATCCTGCAGTCCCAACTTTTCCGTCATGCTCTCGATCGCCGGCTGCTGCG
>JAESFN010001145.1_pt1 | contig 13868 bp, 9 predicted proteins | sample 9269411 | NCBI WGS metagenome assembly JAESFN01 (sample SAMN14505399, study PRJNA617100) | algae metagenome | isolation source: Iphinoe sp. HA4291-MV1 and co-occurring heterotrophs from trail next to... | place: USA: Maunawili Falls, Hawaii | collected 2009-07-25
GCGTCCGAAGTCGGGGCGGGCGCAGCCGCCAGCCGCTTCAAAACACACCGCGATTTCCGCGTCGAGCCGGTGCTCAGCTCGGCGCAAACCGGCTCGCTCATTTCGATGACCTTCGATGAGCTCGGCCGCATCATCGGTTCTCAAGAAAATGGCCCGCTCGTACGGGCCAGCGACACCGACGGCGACGGCAAGCTCGATCAGGTCGATGTCCTTACCGACCAGCTCAAGGGTTGCCAAGGCATCCTCTGTATGGGCCGCCACGTGCTCGCCGTGGGCGAGGGACCGGACGGGCCGGGCCTCTATCGCTTGATCGATGAAGACAAGGACGACAAGCCGGAACAGGTGCGGGCGCTCATCAAGTTCGTGGGTGGCATGGGAGAACACGGCGCGCATGTGCCGGTGCTCGGCCCCGACGGCATGATCTACGTGCTCGTGGGCAACCATGCCCACCCCGAGCGCGCCTACGACGCCACCAGCCCGCACAAGAACTTCTATGAGGGCGACCTCAATCAGCCGCGCTACGAGGACGCCGGCGGCCACGCGGTGGGCATCAAGGCGCCAGGCGGCGTGATCCTGCGGACCGATCTCGAGGGCAAGACTCTCGAGTTGCACTCGGGCGGCTATCGCAACCCGTATGACTTCTGTTTCAACCGCCAGGGCGAACTGTTCACGTTCGATTCCGACATGGAGTGGGACATGGGCTTGGCCTGGTATAAGCCCACACGCCTGCTGCACGCTACGAGCGGCGGTGAATTCGGTTGGCGCAGCGGTTGGGCGACGTGGCCCGAGTACTTCGTCGACGCGTTGCCGGGGACCCTCGACGCCGGCCCCGGCTCGCCGACGGGCATGACTTGCTACGACCATTTCATGTTCCCGCGTCGCTATCAGAATTCGCTGTTCGTCTGCGATTGGTCGCGCGGGCGGATCTTGAATGTGCGGCTCGAGCGCACGGGCGGCAGCTTCAAGGCCACCAGCGAGGTCTTCGTCGAAGGTCGGCCGCTCAACGCGACCGACGTGGAGGTCGGCCCCGATGGGGCGCTGTACTTCGCGACCGGCGGCCGCGGCACGCAGGGAGGCGTCTACCGTATCGCGTGGACAGGCCGCGTGCCCAAGGAGGTCCTGAACCTTGGCCAAGGCATTGCCTCCGTGTTACGACAGCCGCAGCCCAATAGTGCGTGGTCGCAGCACCGAATTACGGCGATGCGGCGCGAGATTGGCGACAAGTGGGATGCGCAAATCGCCGCCTCGGCGGCCGACAAAAAGCTGCCCGTCGCTCTGCGGATGCAAGCTCTCAACGTGATGCAGATCTTCGGCCCTTTCCCAACAACCGACGCGCTGGTTGGCGTATCGCGCGACGAAAGCGCTGAGCTGCGGATCAAGGCGGCCTACCTGCTCGGGTTGCATCCTGAGACGGCCGGCGTGGAGCGGCTCGTCGAACTCTTGTCGGACGACGACGGCACCGTGCGCCGGCAGGCCTGCGAATCGCTCGCGCGGGCGGAGAAGCCGGCGCCGATCGAGACCCTGATTTCGCTGCTCGCCGATCCCAACCGGCACGTGGCGTTCGCCGCCCGCCGGTTGCTCGAGCAGCAACCGCGCGAAACCTGGCAAGCGGCCGTGCTGGGCGCGGCTAACTTGCGCTCGGTCATCAACGGATCACTCGCGCTTGTGACCGCTCATCCCGATCACGACACCGCGCTGGCGGTCATGGAACGCGCTCAAAAGGCCCTGAGCGAGGACATGTCGGACGCCGAGTTCGTCGACTTGTTGCGGGTGATCCAAGTCGCCGCTGAACGCGGGAAGATCGCGCCCAACGAAGCGCCCACGCTGGCGCAGGCCTTGGCCGAAGAGTATCCGGCCGAGTTGCCCGAGGGCGTGCCAGAAGCGGAGCGGCTTGATCATCTCATGAACCGCGAGTTGGTGCGGTTGAACGTCTACTTTCAGCAGGCACAGGCCTTGCCGCGGCTGCTCGAGCAGTTGCAATCCGACATTCCGATGGTCGAAAAGATTCACGCCGCGCTCTATGCCCGCTTCTTGCAGAGCGGCTGGACCACGGAGCAGAAGTTGGCGCTGCTCGAGTTCTATGAAACGTCGCGCTCCTTGCCTGGCGGTCATAGCTACAGCGGCTACATCGACAACGTGAATCGCGATTTCGTGGCGGCGCTGACGCCGGAAGAGCGGCAGCAGGTGCTCGCCGCCGGCGCGAAATTGCCGACGGCTGCGCTGAACGTTTTGGCAACCAACAGGGAGCCGCTTACGCCGGAGTTGCTGGCGCAACTCATGCAGCTCGATCGTTCACTTTCCGGCGCCACGAGCGAACCGGCCAAGCGGCTGTCGATCGGCATCCTGGCCACCATGGCCCAGAGCGGGCACGAGCCGTCGCTCGCCTATCTGCGCGAGGTGTTCGGCCGCGATCCGGATCGGCGTCCTGTGTTGGTGCTCGCCTTGGCAATGCAGCCGGCGGGCGACAACTGGCCGCTGTTGGTTCAAGCGCTGCCGAGCCTCGAGGGTGCGCCGGCGCAAGAGGTGATGCGGCGGCTGGCGACGGTCGATCGTCGACCGGAAGGCAGCGAGCCGCTGCGGCAGGTGATTCTGCGCGGCTTGAAGCTTGGCCCGGCGGGCGGCCGCGTCTCCTTCGATCTGCTCGAGCGCTGGACTGGCGAAACCAACGGCGAGCCGAGCGAACCGTGGGACAAGACCATGGCTCGCTGGCAAGAGTGGTTCGGGACCATGTATCCCGATTCGCCCGAGGCGACGCTGCCGGTCGAAACGGCCGCGAACCGCTGGACGGTCGAGGAATTGTTGAACCATGTCGATGGTCCGAGCCCCGCGGTGGGCGACGCTGGTCGCGGCCGCGAAGTGTTTGCCAAAGCGCAGTGTGCCAAATGCCACCGCATGGGGGCCGACGGCGAAGCGATGGGCCCCGATCTGACCACGCTCGCGCAGCGTTTTCAGAAGAAGGAAGTGCTCGAGTCGGTGCTCTTCCCGTCGCAGGTCATTTCTAGCCAGTACACCGCGACCACGCTCGCGCTCGACGACGGTCGCACGGTGCAAGGCATCGTGGCCGCGGCCGGCACAGGCAAGATCGCCGTGCTGCAATCGACCGGCGAGAAGCTGGTGATCGACGAGTCGACCGTGGTCGAACGCCGCCCGAGCAGAACCTCGGCCATGCCGGAGGGATTGTTCGCAAACCTGTCGCTCGACGAGATCGCCGATCTGATGGCGTATCTGCTGCCGGTCGGCCCGCCGCCGGAAGTGGGGGCGGTTTTGGGCGGTCCGCTGCGGTAGTTTCGCCGAAGCTTTTTCCGGCGAGCGGCCGGCTGACCAAACGGCCTTCCTGCCCGCCGGAGGCAGAGCGCGAGAATAACCCCACGTTTCAACGTGGGGTCACGATTCACTTGCAGATATTCGCCGCGTGCCAGCCGGCACGCGATGAAAATGGTTTCCGGGTGATCGCGCAACCCCGCGTTGAAACGCGGGGCAAGTCTCGGTAGTCGCTCCGCGACAACATGCCAACTGCGGTCCTGGCGAGCGGCCGGCGTAAGCCGGCTGACCAGACGGCCGACAACCATTTCACGGTGAAGTCAGCCAGCTCATGCTGGCCACTCGCCGGACCGGTGGTTCCGCCTACGCCCGACGTTTGATAGCAGCACGATAGATGCCGTCAAGCGGCCCCAGATCATCGGGCCACCAGCGCACCGTCGCTACATTCTCGAGCCCGGCAAGCACCGCGTTGCTGGCAGCTTCCAATTCGGCGGGGACGATCACGCAGCGAGCGTTCTCCGCCCCCTGCTCGGCCAGTTCTCGCAGCCGGCTGCCCACGGCATAACGGAGATCTTCAGCCACGAGCGTCACCACATACGGTACGCCTGTTTCGCTGGCGAGCTGCCCCCACAACGTCAGCCCTTCGGCATGGATTAGCTGAGGATCGAACGCCTCGACGGCGAGATCGAGCTCACGTCGCAAACGCTCTCGCAAGTCGGCGACGAATCGCTCGTCGACTCGATCCGCAGCATACGCCTTAGACGCCGTGAGTGAAGCGATTGTGAAATCCGCAGAATCGAGCGCGGACGCCAATGCCTGCGCGCCTGCTTCTGTGCGCATCGCCAAAAGGATTCTCATCGGTTGACGCGGCGCAGGACGAGCTACGCCGGCACCTCCAACTCCAAGTACTCAACCGTGCTCGAAGGCTGGGGAATAGCAAGTCCGTCCTCCCGCATTCCTTCGAGATGAAAAAGAATGCCTTCCTTCAGAAGACGACGCACTTCGTCTTCCGTCGCTCCAGTAGCCACACACCCAGGAAGATCAGGCACATACCCAGCGAAGTTGTTCTCCGCTTTCTCGATCACAACAGCGTAGCGGCTCATTGCAAAACCTAGGGCCTAAGTCCAGCCTGCTTCAAGATGCTATTTAGCGTACCTGGCGCGAGATCATCGTTGAGGCTTCCCGCGACCGTTACTCGGCCAGGCTTCGTTGGGTGCTTGTGTTGACGGTGGCTCCCGCGCGTGCCAATGAGGATCCAGCCTTCGTCCTTCAATAGCCGCAAGACATCGCGAACTTTCATCGGGCGTTAGCCATCGGGCCGCGAAGAACGTCGCAAACTAGTACATTCTACCGCAGAATTCAGGCCTTCTTGCCCACCTGCCAGCCTTACTTGCCCGCCCCAACGCCTTCGAGCGCATCCAGCAGCGAGCCAACATAGTTGCCGACATCCGCGAGCACCGCTTCGCGCGATTGCTTGTCGACCGCCGCGATCCGCCGCACCACGGCCGAGCCGACGATCAGGCCGTCGGCCACGGGCGCGAGCATCCGCACATGCTCCGGCGTGCTGATGCCGAAGCCGATGCAGATGGGCAGCGAGGTCTTGGTCCGTAGCCAACCTACGCTGTCCACCAGGTCAGGCGGAAGCTGGGTGCGTTCGCCGGTGATGCCGGTGACCGAGACGAAGTACACGAAGCCGCTCGACGATTCACAGATTCGCACCGCCCGCTCGCGCGGCGTGGTCGGGGTGACCAACTGGATCAAGCTCACGCCCGCCTTGCAGCAGATCTCGGCCAGCTTGCTGGCTTCGTCGACAGGCAAGTCCGGCACGATCAGTCCGCTGCCGCCCGCCTTCGCCACATCAGCCACGTACCGATCCGTGCCATGCCGGTAAACGATGGCGTAGCTGACCATGGTGACGACCGGCGCGGCGAGCGCCGGCGCGGTCTTGGCCAGCATGTCGAGAATGCCGGCCAGCTTGATTTTCTTATCGAGGGCCCGCGTGTACGAGGCCTGAATCACCGGGCCGTCAGCAATCGGGTCGCTATAGGGAATGCCCAGCTCACAGAGCGCGGCGCCGCGGCCGACTAACTCTTTGAGTAGCGCGCCGGTGAATTCGAGGTCGGGGTCGCCCGCCGTGATGAACGGCATCAGCGCCTTGCGCCCCTCTGTCCGCAGCTTCTTGAACAGTTCGTCGATGCTGGATGGTTGGCCGCTCATGCCTGCCCTCTCTTCTCGCGGAGCCGAGCGATCTCGGCCGCGTCTTTGTCGCCCCGCCCCGATAGGCACACGACGAGCGCCTTGTCGCGCGTCAGTCGGCTGGCCAACTCGATTCCCTTCGCCACGGCGTGCGAGCTCTCGAGCGCCGGCAAAATGCCTTCGCTCGTGGCCAGCTTATCGAAGGCCTCGAGCGCGTCGTCATCGCGGCAGGCGGTGTACTTCACCCTGCCCGTGTCCTTCCAGTAGCTGTGCTCCGGGCCGACGCCGGGATAGTCGAGACCGGCCGAGATGGAATGCACGTCGCAGGTCTGGCCGTCGTCGTCCTGCATCACATAGCTAAAGCTGCCATGCAACACGCCGGGCTGGCCGTACGAGAGCGGCGAAGCATGTTCGCCAGGGCGATCCGAGCGGCCGCCCGCCTCCACGCCTACGAGCTCCACCTTGGGCAAATCGACGAACGGATAGAACATGCCGGCCGCGTTGCTGCCGCCGCCGACGCAGGCCACCACCACATCAGGCAGTCGGCCGAGTTGCTGTTTGCTCTGCTCGATCGTCTCGCGGCCGATTACCGACTGGAAATCGCGAACGATCTGCGGGAACGGATGCGGCCCCACCACGGAGCCGAGAATGTAGTGCGTCGTTTCGACCGAAGACATCCAGTCGCGCATCGCATCGTTGATGGCGTCGCGCAGGGTCTTCGAACCGGTCGTCACGGGCCGCACTTCGGCCCCCAGCATCCGCATCGAAAGCACGTTCGGCTGCTGGCGGCGAATGTCTTCTTCGCCCATGTAGACCACGCAGTCGAGGCCGAAGCGGGCACAGGCCGTGGCGGTCGCCACGCCGTGCTGACCGGCCCCCGTCTCGGCGATCACCCGCTTCTTGCCCATCCGCACGGTGAGCAGCGCCTGCCCCAGCGTATTGTTGATCTTGTGGGCGCCCGTGTGGTTCAGGTCTTCCCGCTTCAGATAAATGCGGGCGCCGCCTGCCAGGGCCGTGAGCCGGCCGGCAAAGTAGAGCGGGCTGGGACGGCCGACATAGTTGCGGTAGAGGTCGTCGAGCTCCGCCTGAAACTGCGGGTCCTTTTGGGCCTTGTCGTACTCGGCGGTCAGGTCGTCGAGGGCGCGGACCAGCGTTTCCGGCACATAGCGGCCGCCGAAATCGCCAAATCGCCCCAGGGCATTGGGAACGTGACTAAGGGTGGGCATTCGCGCTCGCGTGCGATCAGGAAGTTCGGTGTCGGCAGCCGAAGTCTTTGATTGGCAACGACTTTACGGCGAGGAACTACGCGAAGAAGCGCAGGCCGAGACCAAGCTGATTGTCGACCGGGGCTAGGCCGTGGTCAAGCCGGCGGCTGGTCATGGCCGGCGGGGGAGATTTAACCGCCGAGACGCAGAGACGCCGAGAGGACACCTACTTGCGCGTACGGCTGGGATCAACCGGCGTATTCCCGCAGAGCCCCAAGTTTTTCGTTGCCTTGATAGTTATCTCCCACGCACGGCAATAGATTGGGAGGAGATCAACCGACTCGTGGAAGTGCCCTGAGCAACTGCAACTACTAATGAACAGCAACCCGTTCAAGGAGGCGTTTCTCAACTTGGTGCGCGGGCGTCGGCGAGGACTCAATGCAGACGAAGTCCAGTTGCTCTCAGTCCACGCCCGCTTTCCCGGAGGTGAAGCAGCCATCACTGAGCTGGCTCGAATGCTCCAGCGCCCGGATCGCGACATCGCTGGCACATACCGCAGTTTGTCGAAGGCGCTTGCTCGCAAGCTTTCGAAAACAATGGCCCAAAGGTATTCCGATGCCGGCATTCTATGTGAACGCCGTCAAGGCGGTGTGCTCGTACTTCGCAGGGAGGTTATAAGCGCGATTGACTCCCTTGATTGGACAAGCGAGCGAGACCCCCGAACCTACATCTTTGCATGGAATCCGATTCGATTGCCACGTTCTAATTCGGAATGGGTTGATGATGCCCATGCCGACGCCGCTTGCAATTGGTCGATTGGAGGGACAATGAGAATCCGGCCAGGCGATAGAGTGTTTTTGTTTCGCCAGGGCGGATTCGAGCATGAGCGAGGGCTTTTTGCGTCAGGAGATGTGTGTTCGACTGCCTACTATGACAGGCACTGGAACGATCGCCGAACAAAAGCCCTTTACGTCGACTTCAGCTACGACCACCTCGCGCTAGACGACCAGCTATCATTGGCCTCTCTAGAGGCCAACATTCCTGGGTTTAACTGGCGAACGATTCTCTCCTCCGGTCGCAGCCTACTTCCTGAGTCCGCAGTGGATCTGGAATCTCTTTGGACAGAGCACATTGGCAGACGGCAGCCTCTTGAGCCGAGAAATGCACAGAGCGAGGTTCGGAGTGTCGCCGAGCTAATTGCCCGTGACGAAAAGCTGTTCGAAGGGAAGCTGTGTCAAGGTTGGGGAAATCGATATGAACGAAACGCTGCGGCACGCAGGATTGCCCTTGAGCGGTACGGCCTCCGTTGTTCGGCATGCGATGTGTTGATTGAAGAAATCTACGGCGAACTTGGGCGCGGGTATATCCATGTGCATCATGTTGCCGAACTCGCTTCGCGAGGAGAGCGGCACGAAGTGGATCCCGTTCGTGACTTAAGGCCCGTATGCCCAAACTGTCACGCAATGCTGCACCAGCAGCGCCCCGCTCTGTCGGTTCAAAGCCTTCGAGCGATCGTGCAACGGGAGCGTTCTCGTCGCGAATCCGCGTCCACTCCGCGATAGGTCAGATGCGGCGACTTCGCCCAGCCTCGTCCGCAGACTCGGCGTCTCCGCGTCTCGGCGGTTAAGTAATACCGGGGGCTACTTCTCCCACCGGCGGTCTTGCCGGATGAAGTCGGCGAAGCGGGCGGCGGCGGGTGAGAGCGGGTCGCCGCGGCGGACGAGCAGGCCGGAGTGGATGGGCCGTATTTGCTCGCCGAGGCTCCGCGTGCTCACTCCGCGGCCGCGGGTCACTGCCCCGCCAGGCAGCAGCGGCACGATCGATACCCCTAGGCCGGCGGCCACCATCCGCACGATGATCTCGGTGTTCGTCGTTTCCATCTCCACGCGCGGGCATAGCCCCCGCTCATGAAACGCCTCGATCACGTGAGTGCGGCCGGTCGACCCGCGCTCGAAGAGGATCAGCGGCTGATCGACCAGGTGTTCGAGCCGCAGGTCCTTCGTCCGCAGCAGCCGATGCCGCGGCGGCGTGATCAGGCTCCAGCCCATGGAGAACAGGTGCTGATACTCGAGTTCCGAGGGGGATTGCTGCGGAGCGGCGACGCCCAGCGAGATCGCCGGGTCGGCGAGCAGGGCCTGCTCGACCTCTTCCTCGGTATGCGTCGACAGGCGAATGCGGATCTGCGGGAACTCGGCGTGGAAGCGGCGGACCGCGTCGATCAGCACGTAGAGGATCAAGTACTGGCTGGCGGCGACGTGTACCTCGCGCGGACCCGTGCTCGATTCGAACAGATCGCAAAGATCGCGCGCTCGGTGCAAAAAGGCGACCGCATGCGGCAAGAACTCTTGCCCTCGCGGCGTGAGCGGCGGCCGGCGGCGCAGACCGCGGCTCTTGTGATACAGCTCCACGCCCAGCCGCTGCTCGAGCGCGAGCAGGCGATTGCGGACACCCTGCTCGGTGATCAGCAGCGTGTCGGCCGCGCGCCGCAGGCTGCCGCTGCGGGCCAGCTCAACGAAGGCGGCCACCTGGTCGGTCGAAAGGGACGGATGAACCTCCACGGTCGGTTCTCCCTTGACACAACAAAAATCGTTTTCACGACATGAATAAACAATTATGTGTTGCAAAGCGGCGGCCGCACAATCCAGGCGTTGATGTAATCCTTCGATTTCGCGAATGCGAGCGCTGCGGGACAGTCGCCCTTCACGCGCTCAACAATCTGGAGACCATTCGATGAAACGCTTCGTTTTACGCGCGTTGTGCGCCGCCCTCGTCGCCACGATCTTCGTCTTCCGTCCGCTGCCGGCCAGTCCGGTGACCGAGCCGGCCACGCTCGTGGTGCATGAGTGGGGCACGTTCACCTCGCTCCAAGACGAGCAGGGCCAGGCGCTGTTGGGCATCAACGTCGACGACGAGCCGCTCCCGCGCTTCGTTCACAATCTGCACCCTCGTGTGCTGAGCCGGCCGTACGTGCTCACGCATCCCGACATGAAGGGAGCGCCGCAGCGGCATCCCGATGTCACGATGCGGCTGGAAACGCCGGTGATCTACTTCCATCCGACGGCAGACCAGCCGCGGCCGCGACTCAACGTCGATGTTTCGTTCCGCGGCGGCTGGCTCACCGAGTTCTATCCAGAGGCCCAGGCCGATGCTCCAGGCCTGAGGGCGGGCGAATTCGATTTCGGCCCGATCACTGCGGATACGCGCGGCAGCCTGGCTTGGCACGGGCTCGAGGTGGGCTCTGAGAAGCCCGGCCCGCAGACGGAAGCGCATGTTTGGACCGCGCCGCGACAAGTTCACGCCGCGGGCGTCACCTCGTCAGGCGGGGAGAGCGAGAAGTATCTATTCTACCGCGGCGTGGGGCGAATCGATTCGCCGCTGCGCGTCGTGACCGACCTGGCCACCAACACGCTCTATCTACGCAGCCAAGCGGGCGAACTCGCCGCGAAGCCGCTCGCCGTGCCGGCCGCTTGGTTGGTACATGTGAAGGGCGATGGGAAGGCCGCCTGGCGCAGCTTGCCGGCCGTGGAGCTGACTCAGGATCGCGAGCGAAATCTCGCTTCCACGAGCGCAGGCTTCGCAGACAAGGAGTTTGGCAGTAGCCGGCTCGACGAGTTGCGCGCGAGCATGCACGCCGCGCTCGTGGCCGACGGGCTGTTCGCTGACGAAGCGACCGCCATGCTCGAGACTTGGCGACGGGCCTATTTTCAGAGCCCGGGGCTGCGGGTGTTCTACCTGGCGCCCAAGGCTTGGACCAACCACACGTTGCCGCTGAAGATTTCCACGCCGGCCCAAATCGAACGCGTGATGGTCGGCCGAATTGAGCTCATCAGCCCGGAGCAGCGAGCGGCGCTGGCCAAGCTGGCGAGCGGCCCCAAGACTGATGCCCGCTGGCTGCAGTATGTCTACGTATCGCCCAACGCCGATCGATTTTTCGCCGGCCGGGCCGATTTCGGCGACCTGGGCGTGAAGATCCCCGCCGACTACCAGACGTATCTCGACCTTGGCCGCTTTCGCAACGCACTGGTGATCGACGCCGAGCGCAAGCAACCGACCGAGACGCTAACTCGGTTCGTCGATACGTACGGCTTGTGGCTCTACCGGCCAGGAGATCGGCAGTAGCGGCAGGTGGAATTGGACCGGCGGGTAATCGCCAAACTGCTGATGAGCTTTCAGACTATTCGTCCAAGGCTGCCTGCACTGGGCGAAGAGCCAGTGGCCTGCCTACCTCGCACAGGGTAACCCCCCTGCCGGCGTTGCTTGCCCCAATTGGAGGCTTTATTCTTAGGGTTCCCCCCGGAGAGGGGGCGCTGGCCATATTATTTCGAGATCCGGGTATGCGCGCAGTTGTCTTTCGACAAGGTGACTTGGTCGTCGAAAACCTCGCGGAGCCGAAGCCGGGAAGCGGCTTGGTGCTCGTTCGCACGCTGGCGTGCGGCATCTGTGGATCGGACCTTCACGCCCGCGATCACGCCAGCAGAATGGAAGGGATTTCTAAGTTCGTTCCTTGGCGAAAGCCGCTTGACCCGACCCGCGATGTGGTCATGGGACACGAGTTTGCGTGCGAGATCCTCGACTACGGGGCGGGCGCGAGCAAAAAAATCCGCGTTGGTGCGCCCGTGGTCTCGGTGCCTTGGATCGTGCGAGAAGGCGCCGTTCAAGGCATTGGGTTCTCGAACGAAAACACAGGCGGCTACGCCGAGCGAATGCTGCTGAGCGAAGGAAATTTGCTCGAAGTGCCGAATGGGCTTCCGGCGGAACAGGCCGCGTTGACGGAGCCGCTCGCAGTTGGCATTCACGCGGTCGAAAAGGCCCGCGTTTCCGGCGATGAAGTGCCGCTCGTTGTTGGTTGCGGCCCGATTGGCTTGGCGGTGGTCGCAACACTACGGGCCAAAAAGCTGCATCCCATCGTGGCGGCCGATTTCTCTCCTAAACGAAGAGAACTAGCCCTGCTGATGGGGGCCGATGTCGTGGTCGACCCAGCAACCGTTTCGCCTTACAAGACGTGGCAAGAGTACGCGGCGATGCCGCCAGCAGACTCGCAGAAGCGCGCTCCACTCCTTGGCATGCCGCGGCCGTCGAAGCCCGCACTGATCTTCGAGTGTGTTGGCGTGCCGGGGGTGATCAATAGCATCTTCGAAGGCGCGCCGCGGCATGCGCGTGTCATCGTCGTGGGGGTTTGCATGGAGAACGACCTGGCTAAACCATTGCTGGGCATTCTCAAAGAACTCAGCGTGCAGTATGTATTCGGCTTCACGAAAGAGGAGTTTGCCAGTGGCCTGCGCATGCTGGCCGAGGGCGAAGTGAATGCGAAGGAAATGGTGAGCGGCAAGGTCGGGCTGGATGAAATTGGCGCCGCCTTTGCCGATCTCGCCAATCCGGAGCGACACACGAAGATTCTCGTCGAGCCTTGGCGGTAATCGCGCCCCTCCAAGTGTTTGCCCCGCACGCGTGGTTTCGCCTTTCATTGGCAAGGCTTTGCTAGTTGGCTGATGGCGAAGTGTTCACCCGCTGCAATCCGGCGCGGTTGCAAGAGGTGGGTTAGAGGGCATCGGTAGGCCAGAAGGTACGGATGCGACAGCCGTGGTAGGGAGTCGTCGATGCGATCACGCTTCCACCGTGGTTCGTGACGATGCGTTTAACGAGCGACAGGCCGAGCCCCGCCCCGCTCGTCTCTTCATCGAGCCTGACGAAGGGTTCGAAGACGCGCTCGCGGTCGTCGGGCGGAATCCCGGGACCGTCGTCGTCGACTTCGATCGTCACTCCCTCCGGCCGGACGATGGCGTCGACGACGACTTCGTGCCGCGCAAAGCGGCCCGCGTTGCCAATGAGATTGCTCAAAGCGCGCGCCAGACCGCTGGGATCAGCAAGCACCTGCACCTCGCCGGATGCGAGTCCCGAGCCGATTTCGAAGTGGATTGCCGCTCTTCCGAGCGAGTGCTTTTCAATGAGCTGCTGGACGAGCGGCAGCAACTCCACGTATTCGCGCGCCGCAGGCAATCCACCGGCCTCCTCGCGAGCGTACTGCAGCAGTTCTCCGACCAACTCGTCGAGTTCCTCCGCCGACTTCTCGAGCGTCTTCAGGCGCGCTTCGCGTTCATTGCCGTCGCGTGCTGAGCGGATCAGAGCACTCGCGAAGCTAATTCGCGCGAGCGGAGTTCGCAATTCGTGTGACACTGCCTGCAGCAATTCCCGCTGGGTTCTCACGAGCGCCTCGGTGCGGGCAGCCATATTGTTGAAGGCGCGGGCAAGCGCGGCCGCCGAGCCGGCCTGTTGTAGGTCGACGCGAGCGCTCAAGTTGCCGCTGGCGATGGAGACAGCGGCCTGCTCGAGCACGCCGAGTTGTCGGGCCAGCGGTCGCAACAACAGCGCGATGGCCAGCGCGGCGAAGACCGGCGCCGCCACGAGCCCAACTTTCATGTCTGTCTCGATGACGCCGTCGGTTAGCTCAATCGGCCCGAACCACACTGCGTCGGCGCCATTTTGCAACGGTACGACGATCGATAGCTCATTGCCGACTTGTGCCATCACGTCTTGGCCGGCCGACAGCATATGACGAACGGCGGCTGGCGCCTCTTCATTCGAAGTGACGCGAATCGGATATTTCGCATTGGCCTGGAGCTGCTCGACGACCGTGGCGACAGAATCGCCCGCCGCATCGAGCGATTCCTTCGTGAGTTCGATGCTGGCGCCCAGGGCCCTCTCCTTGGCGTAGGCAAAGTCGGTGTCGAATCGTCGCTGCGACGCGAACGCCACCATGAGCGCCCCGACCAGCAGAATGCCAATGGCGCCGAGATAGACCCGAATGAAGAGACGCGTCATTGAACCTCCGCGAGCAGATAGCCGATTCCCCGCACGGACTTGATGCGGCGTGGATTGTCTGGATCGTCGCCAAGCTTCTTACGGAGCCGCGAAATGCGCAGGTCGATCGAGCGATCCAGGCCGTCGTAGCCGACTCCGTGTATCCGCAGATAGAGATCGCCGCGCTTCACCACTTGCCCAACGTTCTCGGCGAGCAGCCACAGCAGATCGAACTCAGCCGAAGTAAGCGCCACCTCCTGTCGTTGCAACTTGACGGTCCGGCGCCCGGCATCCACGAGCAGGTCGCCAATCACGATCCGGTTGCTCGACTTCTCACTCTCTGGCGTCTCGAGCTTACGAAGGCGCGCTCGCAAACGCGCCAGCAGGACGCGCGGGCGCGTCGGCTTC
>JAESFN010001146.1_pt1 | contig 13845 bp, 11 predicted proteins | sample 9269411 | NCBI WGS metagenome assembly JAESFN01 (sample SAMN14505399, study PRJNA617100) | algae metagenome | isolation source: Iphinoe sp. HA4291-MV1 and co-occurring heterotrophs from trail next to... | place: USA: Maunawili Falls, Hawaii | collected 2009-07-25
GGACGCTTCGTAATCGACGTAGCAGGATTGCGCTCCGGCCTCGGTGATCATCGCCCCCGCCCACCGATCGATGTCCAGCAGATTGGTGCCGACCGTGCTGCGACGCTTCATGGTTTGGAGGATGTCCGCAACCAGGCTGCCAGTCTCTCGTGCTTGTGCCAACCTGGTGCGGTTCAGGATTTCGATCATGCGGAGCTGTCCTTATTGATCCAATAACTATACCGGTATAGTAATACCGGTGCTATACTCGGCGCCATGGTCAGATTGCCGCTTACATTCGAAGAGATCGAGCGTGGAGAGCGCCTCGGCGCCCTGTTGCGTCGTGCGCGCGGCAGCCGATCGATGCTCGAGGTAGCGCTCGATGCAGGGGTCTCGCCCGAGACGCTGCGGAAGATCGAGGGGGGACGCATCGCGACGCCGGCGTTCGCCACCATCGCGTCAATTGCCGGTGTGCTCGGGCTTTCACTCGATGACGTGTGGTCTGAGATTACCCAGCCTCTAGCTGGAAGTGAATCTGCGGTCGCTGGTGAGAATCCACCCGAGTGGTTGGCCTCGTAGGACTTAATCCCTGCAGCTCAATGCGCCCTAAAGCAGCGAAAGCGTGAGTTGGACCTGGCGCTCGCCGGGTTGCCAGAGTTGCATCTCGCTGCCTCGCGTCATCACCGATATCTCGGCGGATTTCGCGTTCGGACCAACCACATCGCGCACCGTCTCCAGCGCGAGGCGTGGACGATTGTTCGTAGTCGAGAGGTGGCCGAGCCAGAATTCCGGCGCGTTTTGATTCAGCCGCAACACTTCGCGAATCAACTCCCCGGCATCACGGTTCGAGAGATGGCCGGTGCGCGACGCGACGCGACGCTTGAGATAAGCCGGGTAGGGTCCATTTTTGAGCATCTGCTCGTCGTGGTTTGCCTCTAGCACGATCAGGTCGGACCCGCTGAGCTGTTCCACAAAATGCGAGCGCAGCTCTCCCGTATCGGTAAGGACGCAGATTTTCGCGCCGGGGAGATCCAGGCGGTACCCGCACGGATCGGCAGCATCGTGAGAGGTCCGGATCGAGCTGATCGTCGCACCTTTGACGGTGAACGATTGCGTGTGGTCGACGCTGGTGTGGAGCAGCGAACTCACGCCACTGGCGCGTGCGGTGCCCTCGGTACTGAGAACCGGGATGCCGTGCCGGTGCACGGCCGGTAACGCCCGGATGTGATCGGAATGTTCGTGCGAGATCAGCACCAGGTCGAGATCGCGCCAGGTGAGATCGAGTGCCTTCAGCCCGGCCGCGATGGTGCGGGGGCCTACACCGCAATCAACGAGCATGCGCAGCCCCCCATCCTCGATGAGGAGTGCATTGCCTGAACTGCCGCTGCCAAGATTAAGAACCCGCGTTGTCACCACCCGACCCTGACCGAGACATGCACACCCCGGGGCGAATTTCCCGGCAGAAGCGCAGAGCTGAATGGTACGATGCCAGCGCCGAAACGGCCCGATTTCTATGAAATGCGGGCAGGGCGATTCTGAAGAAAGGGATGGCGGGTGCCACTTTTTGGTAGTTCCAGTAGCAGACCGGCCCAGGCGGGCGGTCGATCGTGGCGACCGTCACGTTCGACGATCCGCATGCTCATCGTCGCGCTCGTAATCATTGCGATCTACGTGCTGATGACGCTGACCAGCAGTTTCTGGGTGAACTGGTGGTGGTTCTCCAGCATGCACCGGCGATCGCTGCTGACAGATCGGTACATGTACCAGGGAGCGGCATTCCTCATCGGTGCCGTTGTTGGCGGCGGAATCATCGGGTTCAACCTCATTCTGGCGCTGCGCCGCACTCGCCAGCCCGGCGGCTCGCGCAGCATGGTCAGCCGCGTCAGCAACCGGATCCTCTTCTGGATCATCATCGCTTTCACGCTGGTCGTCGCGTTGGTAACGGGTATCCGTGGCGTACGCTCGTGGGAAACTTGGGCGCTCTGGCTCAACGGGCGCTCGTTCAACCAAAAAGACCCCTATTTCGACCGTGACATCGGGTTCTACGTCTTTTCTCTGCCGGCGCTGAACACGATTTATCGCAGTCTGCTGGTGCTTCTGATCTTCGCGATTATCGGCACGATAATCGTCTACGCGTTGCGTCAGAGCCTGCGCTTCAATCTCGCCGAGTTGCGCCGCGCTCCAGAGGCGGCTCGTTCGCACGTGATGACGTTGATCGGTCTGCTGGCGGTCGTCGTCGCGGGTGGACGCTGGTTGGCGGTTTACAACTCGGTCTACTCCGATCGAGGTGTGGTCTACGGTCCCAGCTACGTTGATATGAACGTGCTTCGCTGGGCGAACTACGCGGTCGGCATCATTTCGCTAGTGCTCGCCGTCGCGTTTGTGCTGAGCGCGCATCGCCTGCGACCGCGTTTACTGGTGGGGTCGTTTGGCGCCTGGGCGGTTGTGCTGATTATCGGCGTGCTCGCGTTGCCGCCGATCGTGCAGAGCGCCTTCGTCAATCCCAGTGAATTGAAACGCGAGCGTTCCTACATCGCGCAAAACCTCGACCTCACGCGTGAGGCGTACGCCCTGAATGGCGTCGAGCAGCGGGAGTCGAGCGGTCAGGAACCGATGACGGCGGAGACGCTGAGCGACGAGCAGGCCACGATCGACAACATCAGGCTCTGGGATTACCGCATCACGCGGACCACCTTCCAGCAACTCCAATCGTTCGTGCCGTACTACTCGTTCGATGATGTCGATGTCGATCAATACATCAGCGACAGCGAAATCATCCAGGTGCTGACGTCGGCTCGCGAGCTCGATCAGTCTGGTTTGCCGTCGACCTCGCAAAACTGGACCAACAAGCGATTGGTTTACACCCACGGCTACGGGGTAGTTGTCGCGCCGGTGTCGCAGGTTTCTGGGCAAGGGCTGCCGGAAATGACGGTGTCGAACATTCCACCGAACGGCACCGGTCAGTTCGCGGTCACGCGTCCGGAGATTTACTTCGGCGATGCAGATTCGAGCTGGATCATCCTCAACAGCGATTATGAGGAGTTCTCGGGGCTCGACTCAAGCAGCGATGCGACCCGTTACGAGGGCATACCAGCGGGCGGTATTAAGCTCGGCAACATCTTCAAGCGAATCATGCTTGGCGCATTCTTGAGCGATCGGAACGTAGTGCTGAGTGGGGCAGTGTCGGGTGATTCGGTGCTGGTACTGAATCGATCCGTGCTCGACCGCGTCAAGAAACTGACGCCGTTCCTGCAGTTCGATGACGACCCGTACATGGTGATCGCCGACGGTAAGCTCTACTGGATCGTCGATGGCTACACCACCAGCAACGACTATCCCGGCGCACAACCGATGGATGGCATCAACTACATGCGCAACAGTGTGAAGGTGGTGGTGGACGCCTACAGCGGCGATGTCACCTATTACCGCACGAATACCTTCGATCCGATCGCCGACGCCTACGGGCGGCTGTTTGACGGTCTGTTCGTGCCGATCAGCGACGCTCCGGCGTCGATCGCATCCCACTTCCGCTACCCGGAGCATCTCTTCGAGATTCAGTCAGCGGTCTACTCGACGGCGCATGTGAGCGACCCGACCTCGTACTACAACGGCGAGGATCGTTGGACGATCGCCTCCGAAACGATTGACGGCAATACAGCGCAGATGGAGCCGTACTACGTCACGATGCGCCTGCCTGGCGAAGATGCGACCACCTACAACCTGATCCGTCCCTTCATTCCCGGCGGGAACACCAATCGCCAGAACATGACATCGTGGATGACAGGTCGCGTGACGCCGGACGGGCAACTGCAGCTCGTGACCTATCGATTCCCGCGCCAGGAAACCGTGTTCGGACCGCGCCAAATCGAAGGCCGAATCAATCAGGAACCGGAGATTTCCTCGCAGCTCAGCCTGTGGAATCAGTCGGGCACGCAGGTGATTTTCGGCAACATGCTGGTGATCCCGATCGATCAGAGCGTGCTCTACGTCCAGCCGCTCTACCTGCAGTCAACCTCGGTCGAGGGAGCGCTGCCGGAGCTGCAGCGCGTGATTGTAGCGACCAACGAAAAAGTCGTGATGCGGGACACCCTCGCCGAAGCGATTCAAGCAGTGATTGAACCATCGAGCGAGCCCGTGACCGAGCTCGAACCGGCACCGACTCCGGAAACCGGCACCAACGAAGGTGCTCAACCTGGGGCTACACCGGTCGCCACGGCGACGACGCCTCCGCCATCCGGAACTACCGCCGACCTCGCCGCGCAAGCGCAGCAGGCGTTTGATGATGGGCAGACCGCCCTGCAGAACGGTGATTGGGCAGCCTACGGCGAAGCCCAGGCGCGCCTGGAATCGCTACTCCAGCAGATTCTCGGCAGCTCTCAGGCGACACCGGCCGCTACACCAGCGCCGTGATGTGAGCGCAAAGAAAACGGGCGGCCATTTCGGCCGCCCGTTTTTGTTTGACCTGCGGTTTGGATCAGGGCGCGAAAATCGCGCGGCCGATGCGCACGTGCGTTGCGCCTTCCTCGATCGCAATCTCGAAATCGTTGGTCATCCCCATCGAAAGCCAGGGCAACTCGATCTGCAGGGTTTCCGCGAGCCCGTCGCGAAGTTCGCGCAATCCCCGGAAAACCGGCCGGGTCGCCTCAGCTTCCAGCTCCAACGGCGCCATCGTCATCAGACCGCGCAGTGTCAGGTGCGGGCTGGCGACGATTAGATTCGCGAGCGAAAGCGCGTCCGCAGGCTCGGCTCCGGCCTTTTGCTCCTCACCGGCAACGTTGACCTGAAGGAGCACGTCGACGGATTGCTCACTGATCGCCAGTTTGCGCTCAAGCTCGGCGATTAGCGATGGCCGATCGACCGAGTGAATGGTCGAAAAGATGCGCAGCGCCGGTCCGACTTTGTTCGACTGCAGCTGACCGATCAAGTGCAGCCGGGCATCCGCGGGCAGGGGAGTTTCATACTTGCCCACGCTGTCCTGAACGCGGTTCTCACCGAAATCGCGCAGCCCGAGCGCATAGGCTTCGTCGACAGTGGCGCGATCGACCGTTTTCGAGACGGCGATCGTGGTGATTTCTGATGGATTTCTGCCGGCGCGAGCGGCTGCTTCGGCCACACGCGCCTGTGTCTGCGCAATTCGATCCGCGAGCGTTGAAACCACGATGGAATGGCTCCGTTCTGTCATTCCGCGATACCCACGAGTGCGCCGAACCGTCCGGTTGCCGCACCCTGCTGACGATGAGAGAACCAGCGATCACCGTTGCACATCGTACAAAGTTCGGGATCTTCAATGTTTTCCGCGAGCACTCCGGCGCGCCGGAGCAACCAGCCGTTGGCAAGTCCAAGATCGAAATGCCATTTGCGTGGTCCCGGGGCCATTGCCGATTCAGCGTCGGCTCCTGCAACCTCGCGCCAGGCTTCGATGACCTCGTCGCCAACTTCGTAGCAGCAGGCTTTCATGCCCGGCCCGAAAAACGCGATGAGCGATCCCGGATCGCTTCCGTAAGCCGAGCGCATTGCCGCGACAGCGGAGCCGACTGCATCGGCGACGGTGCCACGCCAACCGGCGTGGACCGCGCAGACTGCGGATTTAATCGGATCGACCAGAATGATCGGTAAGCAGTCAGCGTGGAGCGTCATCACGGCGTTGCCGGGCGTGGAGGTCATCACCGCGTCAGCCGGACCGAGAGAGCGCCCAGCGGTGTCGTCATCCGCCGCGACGGCGGCGTTCCCATGCACCTGATGGGCGGTGAAGATTCGCGCCGCGTCGATGCCTGCTGCGGCAGCCCAGCGCTTCCGCTCGGCCAGGGCGGCATCGCGATCGCGCGGCGCGCTCAACCCGATGTTGCCTTCGGCGGGAAGCACGCCCTGAATTCGGCCGGTGAATCCGTGCCGAATGGTTGGAATCGCGCTTAGTCGTTCGCTCTGAAGCAGATTGGCGCGATAGAGATCGAGAGATGCGCTGCGCTCGGGAGTCACGGTCGACATTTCACGGTTTCTCCCCCTCGCGTGCAGCGTCGAGGATCAGTAGATCGGTATAGAGCTCGACCGGCGCGAGATCGTCAGTAAAGACCCGATCGCCCGCCGGTGCTTCCCGTATATTGCCACTTTGCCCCGCAATGCCGGAGACCACACCGAGCAACGAGCCCGGCGCGAGCGCTGCCGCGTGGGTTGCGAATGATGCCAGCGACGCCGGAGAGCTGAATCCGAAGAGCATGGTGTTGTCGAAACGATCGACATCGACGGCAAAGACGTACGGGAAAACACTGCGCATCGTCGACGAAATCACGTCGATCAGCCGGTAATCGGTTTCGGTGCGCCCGACGTTGATCACCGCCACGCCGTTTTCATTCAGATGATCGCGGACGAGTTCGAAGAATTCCTTGGTAGTGAGCTGAAACGGAATGTAGGGCTGATGGTAGGCGTCGACCGCAACGATGTCGTACGTCGTCTTCGTGGTTTCGAGGAAATACCGGCCATCTTTGATGTGAATAGAGAGATTGGGAACATCGTCAAGCCCGAAATACTTCTTGCCGAGTCGCGCGATCTCGCCGTCGATCTCGACGCCGTCGATGGCGATACCGGGATAGGCCTCCGCGAATTCCCGCGCCGCCGTGCCACCGGCCAAGCCGATGATGCAGGCGGAGTTGACCTGAGATGCATCGAAATTATCCGCAAAGAGCGGCCCGAGCCCAAAGTAATCCCACGGACCGCCAGTAACCAGGTTGTTCGGATCGTAGATCGAGTGAACCGCTTGACCTTCGTTCAGAGCAAGCAAATACTCGCCGTCGTCGTTGAGCACCTGGATGTAGTTGTAGACCGACTCGGTTTCGTAAACGAGATCGCCCCGGTAGGGCGGCTTGATCTGACCGGCGCCGAGCGTCCAATTGAAAACGAGCACAGCCAGGGTGGCGAGCGTGGCGATCGAGGCTGGGCGAGGAGCTCGGAGCAGGAGGAGTCCGACGATCGAAAGGAGCACGATGCCGCCACCGAAGAGATAGAACGTTTTGGCGGTGCCGAGCAACGGAACGAGCACCAGCACCGGCAGGAAGCTGCCGGCAATCGAGCCGAAGGTGGAAAGGGCGTAGAGGTTGCCCGCGGTCTGGCCCGATCGACCGACGTCCTGAACGAGGAGGCGGATAGCGAACGGCGACACGAACCCAAGCAGGGTGATCGGCACCGCGAAGAGCACCAGCACGCCGAGCAGCGAACCGTAGAACTCGCCGATGGATACCGTGTCGAATGCGTTGAGCGATAACTTGAGGATTGGCTTGGAAACGACCGGGATGACGCACGCCGACAGCCCGGCGATCGCGGTCAGGATGAACAGTAATTGCGGATCGGGGCGGCGGTCGGCGACTTTGCCACCCAGCCAGTAACCGAGACTGAGAAACGAGAGCGTGGTGCCGATGACATTGGCCCAAATGAAGGTCGAGTCACCGAAGTACGGCGCGAGCAATCGCGAGGCGCTGATCTCGATGCCGATGGATGTCATGCCGCCGACGAACACGATCAGCTTGATCAGAACGATCATGCGGCGGTTCGGCGCTGACGTGCTCGGCTGAGGGATGTCGCTAATCGGAGTCGTCTCCTGTCGGCTCAAAATCGGACCTGCCGGCACCGCGGTGTGACGCCCAAGCATACCAATCGATCTGACGAGATCGGGAATGAATCCCCAAACTCTATATTGACATAATATTGATCCATGCTATATTTCTTGTAGAACATTTGTTTGATCACAGAAAAATGGGGAAGGGGACTATTCCGGCGATCACCCTGGCCTAGCTGCTCTGTTCTCGGAGAATCCTCCCTCGCCATGCCTCTCATCGCCTCCTGGCCGCCAACGGCTCACACGTCACCGATCTTCAATACCTCGTTTGCCCGTGTCCTCAACCGCTGGCGCCAATTAACCCCGGGGGCCATTCCGGCGAACGTCGATACCTCACGCATTCATCCGTGTGGCGAGTTCATCGTCGTTTCGCGAGCCCGATTCGCGATGCTCCCGGCAAATCGCGGCTTCTGGGAGGCCTCAGCGCCTCAGGAGCTCTTTGTGAGGCCCCAACCTGCTCGCTTCTGAACGATAGAATCCTCTCCAGCGTATTTGCGGACAACGTCGCTTATCCGCAAACCAAGTTTATTCGGGTGGCTCCGGGGAATTGAGTCGTTTCTTCGGCCCCCCTCGCGATTTGCATTTCTTCAGGGGCGATCATCCCTTTACACTCGCTTGCGAACGGACGCACAATTCCGATTCGGGCCGCGGCGATGCGGTTCGCCAGTCAGCGCACTCAGGGGTCTTCAAAGGGCATGCCGGAAATCGTTAGCGATAGCGTCGACGCGTACATCTTTCGCCGCGCCGGACAGCGGGTGCAATTCCTGCTGCTGCAGCGCGAAGCGCATCGTGCGTTCGGCAGCACCTGGCAAAGCATGCACGCGCAGATTCAGAGCAAGGAAACGACGCTGGCTGCCGCGCGACGCTCAGTCAAGGAAGCGATCGGTGTCGATCCGTTGATGGCGTACTCTGTGGACTACATCAGCCAGATTTACGACCACGAGCGCGACGTGCTGGTGTTTGCTCCGGCGATCGCGTTCGCGCTCGCGCCGGGTGGCGAATACACGCTCGGTGACGGATTCAAGGCGATGGCCTGGTTCGATTCCGAGGACGCGGCGAGTCGCTTGCTTTGGCGTGGTCAGCGTGAGGCGTTGCTGCAATTCACCAGACTGGTTCGGGACGGCGGCGACGATCTCGATTTGTATCGCATCGGCTGAGCTCCGAACATCTGATCGCCTATACTTTGCCAGCATACCGCTCCAAATCAGGTGTGCCCGGAGGGTCAGATGCCAGACTTCAAGATTGTTGCCGACATCAAACCGACCGGGGACCAACCCGCTGCTATCGATGCATTGATCGCCGGGCTGGACCGCGGCGAAAAGATGCAGACGCTGCTCGGTGTCACCGGGTCAGGAAAAACGTTCACGATGGCCAACATCGTCGAGCGGCTCAATCGCCCCACCCTCGTTCTTGCGCATAACAAGACGCTGGCGGCGCAGCTTTACGCAGAGTTCAAAGATTTCTTTCCCAAAAACGCGGTTGAGTACTTCGTTTCGTATTACGACTATTACCAGCCGGAAGCCTACGTTGCGCGCACCGACACCTTCATCGAGAAGGATTCGGACGTCAACGAAGAGATCGATAAGCTCCGCCACGCCGCGACGCGGTCGCTGCTGACGCGGAGGGATACGCTCATCGTCGCCTCGGTGTCGTGCATCTACGGTCTCGGTTCGCCGGAGGAATACCAGAACACCGTTGTCGAGCTCCGCAAAGGCGGAGAGCACCGGCGCGACCGCGTGGTGCGGAGACTGGTCGATATTCAGTACGACCGCAATGACATGAACTTCGTGCGCGGCACGTTTCGCGTGCGAGGCGACACGCTGGAAGTCTTCCCGGCGTACGAAGAAATCGCCGTGCGAATCGAGTTTTTTGGCGATGAGGTCGAGCGGATCGTCGAAGTTGATCCGCTGACCGGCGAGCTGCTGCTGGAACGGGACGAGATTTCGATCTTCCCTGCCCGCCACTTCGTGACCAACTCGGAAAAGCTCGCGGCCGCCATCGGAGACATCCAGACCGAGCTCGGCGAGCGTCTGCAGGAGTTGGAGCAGCAAAACAAGTTGCTCGAAGCGCAGCGGTTGCGCCAGCGCACGATGTACGATCTGGAAATGCTTCAGGAAACCGGTTTCTGCGCTGGTGTCGAGAATTATTCGATGCATCTCTCGCGGCGGCGCTTCGGAGAGCAGCCGTCCACCCTGCTCGATTACTTCCCCAGCGACTTTCTGATGTTCATCGACGAATCGCACCAGTCACTGCCGCAGGTTCGCGGTATGTACGGCGGCGATCGCTCACGTAAGGACGTGCTCGTAGAGCACGGGTTCCGCTTGCCGAGCGCTAGAGAAAACCGCCCGCTGACCTTCCAGGAATTCGAAGGAATGCTGAACCAGGTCGTCTTCGTGTCGGCAACGCCGGGACCCTACGAGGCGGAACACGCGACCTCGGTGGTTGAGCAGATCATCCGCCCGACCGGTCTCGTCGATCCCCCGATTTCGGTGCGCCCGACCAAGGGGCAGATCGACGATCTCCTCGCCGAGCTCAACCTGCGTATCGGTCGCGGTGAGCGCGCGTTGGTAACCACACTGACGAAGCGAATGGCTGAGGATCTTGCCGATTATCTCAAAGAGATGGGCGTTCGTACGCATTATCTCCACAGCGAGATTGATACCTTCGAGCGGATCGAGATCCTGCGCGATCTTCGGTTGGGTGTGTACGACGTCGTCGTCGGCATCAACTTGCTTCGTGAAGGACTCGACCTCCCTGAGGTCTCCCTGGTGGCGATTCTCGATGCGGACAAAGAGGGCTACCTCCGCTCAGAAGGGTCGCTGATTCAGACGATCGGCCGGGCGGCTCGCCATGTCGATGGCAGCGTGATCATGTACGCTGACAACATGACGCGATCGATGAAGGCGGCGATCGATGAAACCTATCGACGTCGCGCGCTTCAGATCCGTTACAACGAAGAGCACTCGATCACGCCGCGTGGCATCGTCAAGCAGGTTCGCGATCTTACCGAGCGGGTCCGAGCCGCCGCGGAAGAACGCGAGGGCTACGATGCTGGCGCCAAGACGTCGAAGGATGGAATCATCGCCGAGATGCCGCGTGACGAACTGGCTCGCATGATCAAGGATCTCGAGTCGCAGATGAAAACCTCTGCACGAAACCTCGAGTTCGAGAAAGCCGCGCTCCTTCGCGATCAAATCCTGGAGTTGCGGCGCATGGTTGAAGCTGATCCCATCACAAAGGCGTGAGGCCGGTTTCGACAGGAGACGACTGCATGCAGCGTGTGAATCCCCTGCCCCGCCTCTGGCGGCTCTGCTCGATGCTGGCGATCGCCTTTTTGATCGCCCTGAGCGTGCCGCTTGGAGGTTCGGCGACGACGGTGCCCGGCACCCCTGAAGCCGAATCGACCCCGCAACCGGGTGGGCAGACCCCGGGAAGTAGCGAGGTAGCACCCGAGTTGCCGCCTCCCGATCTCCCGTCACTGAGCGCTGAGGGCTATTCCTACAATCTTGATGCCCGCCTGAACACCGATCTTGATGCGGTGATCAAGCAAGCTCCCGTCTATGCGATGCAGCGGGAAGTCACTACGAAAGCCGACGCCGAACGCCTGGTCAAAAACCTCAAGGTCAACGCGGAGTTGACTGAGCAAGGTGAGAACATCTGGAGCGCCAACGGCGACGGTAGTCTCTTCGTCTCGCCCGATTTCATCCAGTACACCTCCCAGGCTCCGGTTCCGGATGGCGATCTCCCGAACGACAAAGACGCCATCGCCTTCGCCTCGGAGTTTCTGCGCACCTCTGGTCTCCTTCCCCCGAATATGGGCGATGGAGCGGTGATCGACCGCTCGAACGATGCCAAACGGTTGACAGTCGCATTCGGCCCGAAAGAGCCGGCGAACGTCCTCTCTGGGTATCCGGGTGTGACAGTGACTGTCGGCCCCTCGGGAATCGTTCTCGAAGCCACCAAGCGCTGGGCGACGATCCTGCGCAGCGATATCTATCAGCTGCGTGCCGCAAACGAGGCCTGGCAGCAGGTGTTGAGCAACCAAGGGTACATCGAGGCAGATATTGCCGAAGCCGATCTACCGGCTGGCGCGACGGTTGAGGGGACGGTAACGTACAACAACGTTTCGATCGCCTACACCACGTCGGGCCCTCCAGGTGGTGAGCAGTACCTGCAACCGATCTACGTCTTCCGCGGACGAATTCGGCTTGAGGGTGGCGATACAACCTACGCGATTCGCACTTACGTGCCGGCGCTGGCCAACAGTGGAGCGCCTGTCGGATAAGAAAGGATTCCGTCGTGCCGACGCGATCGGTTCTCGTGATCAATGGTCCGAATCTCAATCTGCTGGGAACGCGAGAACCTGAAAAGTACGGCACGACCACCCTCCCGGAGATCGAGGGGCGCCTCACCGAATTGGGGGCGTCTCTCGATCCTCCCCTTCTCGTTCAGTGCGTGCAATCGAATCACGAGGGTGTGCTGGTCGATACGATCCAGCAGATCGGGCGTGCCTGCGATGGCATCATCATCAATGCCGGGGCGTTGACCCACTACAGCATTGCCATTCGCGATGCGCTGGCGATGTGCTCGTGCCCGATCGTTGAATTGCACATCACGAACATCCACGCGCGTGAAGAATTCCGGCATCATTCGGTGATTGCGGCGATCGCCACAGGGCAGATCGCCGGTCTCGGTGTCTACGGGTATGAGGCAGCGCTGCGATTCCTACAGCAGCGATTGTTCGATGGGGAGAAACGGTAGATGGCATCAGAGCGAATCGAACGCGCCCGGGCGCTGCTCTCCGAGCGGAATCTCGATGCCCTGTTCATCACGAATCCGTACTCTCGCCGCTATCTCACCCAGCACACGGGACACGATCACCCGCCGGATGAATCGGGTGGCGTGACGCTGATCGGCCCCAATTACGCAAAACTCTTTGTTAGCAAGAACAACACCGAATGGGCTGCCTCCGAGGCACCCGAATTCGAGGTTATCGGGTGGACGCTGCCCTGGGCCGATGATGTGGTTGCCGCGATCGAAGCGGCCGGAGCGCATCGCATCGGTTTCGAGGATGAGGCGCTCTCCGTTGCCGATTTCCGCGCCCTTACCGAGCGAAGCGGCGCGGATGTCGAGTGGATTCCGCTGAGCGGCGCGATCGAGAAGCTCCGCCTGATCAAGGACGCCGCCGAGATCGAAACATTGACGCGTGCGAGCTCGATCACCGATCGGGCGCTTGTGCTCGCGCTTCGTGGGTTGAACGAAGGAGATAACGAGCTCGATCTCAAGCGCGCAATCGAAAACGCGATGCGCGAGCTTGGGGCCGAGGGACCGGGATACGACACTATCGTCGCCTCCGGTCCGAACGCGGCGCGTCCGCACCACGCCTCCACCGATCGCCCGATTCGTGCCGGTGAGCCGGTGGTGATCGACATGGGTGCGCAGGTTGACGGCTATACCGCCGATCTCACTCGCACGATTTGCCTCGGCGAGCCGACTTCTCAGCTTGCGACGGTTTACACTATTGTGTTGGACGCGCATCGCGCCGCGTTGCAAACGATTCGCGCCGGGATGACCGGCAAAGAAGCGGACGATGCAGCGAGGAATGTGATTATCGCGGCCGGGTATGGGGACCAGTTCATTCATGGGCTCGGTCATGGTGTCGGTCTTCGGATTCACGAGGGACCGAGCGCCAGTCAACGATCGAGTCAGGTGCTTGCCGCCGGAATGTCGCTCACGATCGAGCCCGGAATTTACATTCCCGGCTGGGGCGGCGTGCGGATTGAAAATCTGGTCATTATCGAAGAAGACGGTGTCCGTGATTTGACGACGGCGCCGACAGACGTGGCGGTTAGCGCCATCATTGCGGGAGAACGTGAATGATTGATACCGGCGACCTGCGCAAAGGTCTCACCATGGAATTCGACGGCCGTCTCGTGAAGGTCATCGATTTCCAGCATAACAAGCAGGGACGCGGTTCGGCCCAGGTGCGGATGACCCTGCGCGATCTGCGCAGCGGTTCCACCACCTCGCACTCGGTGCAGGCCGGTGCCCGCTTCACCTCGGTGCGCCTGGAGCGCCAGCACGTGCAGTTCCTCTACGAAGAGGGCACGCACTACAACTTCATGGACACCGAGACGTTCGAGCAGATTTTGCTCGACGAGTCGTCGGTCGGTGACCTGAAGCTCTATCTCAAAGAGAACGATTCCTGCGACCTGCTTACCTACAACGGCGAGCCGATCGACATCGAATTGCCGACCAGC
>JAESFN010001147.1_pt1 | contig 13827 bp, 11 predicted proteins | sample 9269411 | NCBI WGS metagenome assembly JAESFN01 (sample SAMN14505399, study PRJNA617100) | algae metagenome | isolation source: Iphinoe sp. HA4291-MV1 and co-occurring heterotrophs from trail next to... | place: USA: Maunawili Falls, Hawaii | collected 2009-07-25
CGGGCGATACAGTACAGTACTGTACTACTGCGAGAATGAATGTCTTGGAGGTCTGATCGTGGATAGCGACCAGAGGAGTCTGGGCACCGCGGATTCCCAGGTGCTGGCGGCCGTGGTCGCACGGGCCGCGGAGGATATCGCCACCGGGCGTCTCACCTCGACCGATGTCCTGGTGAGGCTGGCCAGCACCGCCTGGGAGTTGGGCGCACGGGCCGCGACCGAGCGGCCAGTCGACGTCCCGGGGTATGTGGGCCGGTCGGGCCCCGAGGGTCCAACTGGGCACTGTTAGGCGACCAGGGTGCGCACCGAGGGGCAAGCCCGGCCGCGGTGGGAAGGCTCGACCCAGGCGGGGTGGGTCAGGGCCGCGTTTCCGTTCACCGCCATTTCGCGACGGGTCTGGGGGTGCCTTTCATGACGAGCCTGCCCGCCGGGACGCTTACGAAACGGCTGCTGGTGGACCTGTCCCACGCGATCGAGCAGTTCGCACTGGCCCAGAACAACGCTCAGCCACTCGTAGTGGTGGCGTTATTCCAGAGGCTGTCCTACCTGATGCGAGAAGTGGACGTCTATCGGCGGATCGCGCAGACCGGCGCGGTTACGGTCGTCGGTATCGCTGAGGACTATCCACCCGCGTTGCCCGCCGGCATAGCCCACGTGCTGCTCGACCAGAACGAGCCGCTGGCCCGGGAGTGGAGCGTGACGGTCCTAGGCGCGGGGTCCGGTGCCACTCTGGTGGCAACCGACCTGCAGTCCGTGCTTCCCGATGCCACCACGTTGGAAGCCGGCCGCCAGTTCGATGGCGGCTGGTCGTTCCTGCGCGAGAACGCCTACGCCGAAGCGCTACGCCTGCGCCAGACGCTGGGCGGGCGGCTGCACCCGCGCACCGCGGCGGACATGGACCAGGTGCTGGCCCGGTCCGCGCGCACCCCCGCTGACGCCCAGGAGCGGAGGACCAACGCCGCGCTGAGCCTGGTGGGTCTGCGTCTGTCGGCCGAACTCAATCGGGGCGCCGGGCTCTCCCGCCGTCTGGACGACGCAGGTGGCGAGCACGGCGGGCGAGAGTATCGCAGCGGTCTGCGCGACGGCTCCTTTCTGCGCCGGTGGCTGGCCGGGTCAACTACCGGGACGCTTCCGTTGGGCCTTCTGCTGCTGCGGGTCCACGACTTGTGCGGGTTGCGACACTCGATGGGGATGCGGGCCGAGGTCGCCGCATTGCGCTTGATCGGGGAGCAGCTGCAAGGCCGACTGCGCGGGGCCGAACGGGCGGTGATTCTCTCCGACACCGATTTCCTGTTGCTACTTCCAGCACGGGACACCACGCACCTACACCAACTGCACCACGATGTGCTCGAGGACCTCGACCACGCCGAAACTAGGTTTCCCTACATCCGACTCAGCGCAACCGCCGTCGCGACCGTGACTCGGCAGCGGCCGCTGCCGCTGCCCGACCTGACTCAGGCGATCACTGACGCTCCTGACGAACGGCTTGTGCTGATACCGGGCTAACCGAGGCCCCGAGCAGGACAGACGGGGCGACCACTGATCATGTTAGGACCTACTAGTCCTAGGCTGAACGGCCGCGGGCCTGGACCGGCCATAGGTCGACGAGGGTGTCGTCCTGTACCACGTGCAGCAGGTCGTAGCGGTCGATCGTCGGGTCGCAGTGTGGTGGGCTCAGCTCGATTCGCTCGCCGACGGCCGGCCGGTCCGGGCAGTCGGTGAGCAGCATGCCCTGCTCGTCGCCGAACCACACATAGCTACCTAGCGCGGTGACCGGTACGTCCGCGTCGGTGGCGAAGGCCTTCAGCCCGGCGTCAAGGGTGAGCCAGCCCGAGTGCGCGGCCCGAGTGACGGTGGCCGCCACGAACAGGGCCTGGCGTAGTTGCTCAGTCCAGCCGCCGCGCACCACCCGGTACTGCTCGTCCATCACCGCGTAGGACCCGGGCTGCAGCTCGGTGAGTACACCCAGAGCCAGGTCGTCGTCGAAGGTCCCGGTGCCGCCGCCGGTGCGCACCCGGGTGTCGTGACCGAGGGCGTCGAGCGCTTCGACGACCTCGGTCAGCTGGTGCATGCCGTCGGCCACCGCTGCTTGGCGCTTGGCGGGATCGGGCACGTGCTGCCAGTGCCCGCCGTATCCCTGCACGCCTCTTACCACGAGCCCGGATGCGGCGTCGAGGGACGCGGCCAGCCGGACCGCAGCTTCCGGATCGGCGACGCCGGTGCGGTGCAGACCCACGTCTACGTCGATAAGCACCTCCAGCACCGGAGCCCGCGTGCCGGCCGTGGTACGGACCAGGGCGTCCACCCCGGCCGGGTGGTCGACGGTCACCGCCAGCCTTGTCCCGGCAGCGGCCAGTGCGACGGCCCGGACTGCCAGCTGCTCGTCGACGATCGGGGAGGTGACCAGCAGGTCGTCGACCCCAGCGGCGGCAAGCGCCTCCGCCTCGCCGAGCTTGGCCACACAGACGCCCTGGGCACCGGCCGCGCGCTGTCGGCAGGCCAGGGCGGCCGACTTGTGGGTCTTGGCATGCGGACGCAACGCCACTCCGGCGGCCCGGGCCGCATCCGCCGCTCGGGCAAGGTTGGCGTCCAAGGCCGCCCGATCGACCAGCGCTGCCGGGGTCGGCAGCATCCGACGGGACCCCGGGAGCCCCAGCAGTTCCAGCGCACGGCAGACGGCGGGCCGCTCGGCGAGCGCCCCCAGCCGGGCCTGCACGTCGGCCGCGTCCAGCTGCTCGTCCCGGCTCATCGTTCCGCATCGCGTCGTGGACGCGTTGTATCCGTGGTTCGCTCGCCGACGCTCATTCATCGGGCGGCGATCGCGGCCAAGTGTTCGAAACCGGCAGCGGCGGCCATCTGGGGCAGGCGCACGATCTCCCCGCCGCGTCCCCAGCGCCCCTCGGGCACCTCGGTGAACGTCACCGAAGTCACCAGTCGCCGGGTAACGCTGTCCCCATCATGGGCGATCTCGGCAAGGGTCTCGGCGGCCGCCCGCTCCAGGTCGGCGGCGAACCCGGCCCGGCGCACCGGATCCAGCACACCGTCGGCGGCGGTGAACTCCACTAAGACCAAGGCCACCAGGGCGTCAGCGGGCAAGCCGCCAGCATAGCAGCGTCCGGCGGGGATCTCCTGGTGCACGGCCAGGGCACGCAGCCGCGCCGCAGGGGTGTCCGGGATTGATTCGGCGCGCCAGGCGGCCGCGGTCAGTCGGGTGATCAGGGCATCGACGGCGGCTTGGGGGAAGGCACTGGCGGAGGTACGCACGTTCAGTAGAGGCACGGTCGTCACGTTAGGACGGACCGGTCGAGCACTGGAAGTGTCGATCTGGACCGAAAATTATCCTATCCTGCCACCATGCTGGACGTCGACTTGCTCGTAGTCGCCGGATCCGGACCGGTCGGGGTTGCAGCTACCGTCGACCTGGTAGAGGCCCTGGCCTGCTGCCGGGTGGCGCCAGGTGCGCCGCCGGCCCGGGTCCGCGTAGTCGGCGGGGACAGCGGGCAGGTCGCGTTGCGCGGAGGGCTGTCGATCGCGGCCATCCCGCCGGACCGCACCACCGGGGCGGCCCCATGGGTCGTGGTGCCGGGCATCGGCGGTGCCACCCCGGCAGACCTGGTCCGCCGGCTGGACGAGCCCGACACGCGGGCGGCCACCGTCTGGCTGGCCGACGCCTTCGCTGGCGGCGCGCGGGTGGCGGCCTCTTGCACAGGCACTCTCCTGGCCGCTGAGGCCGGGGTACTGACCGGGCGAGCGGCGACCACCACCTGGTGGTTGGCCGGCTGGTTCGCCCGCCGGCACCCGTCGGTCCGGCTGGACGCCGACCGGATGCTGGTGCGCGACGGCCCGGTGCTCACCGCCGGCGCGGTGCTCGGACACGTCGACCTGCTACTAGCGGTGGTCGCCGAGGAGCTCGGCCCGGACGCCACGCGGGAGGTGGCCGGCCGGATCGCCGCAACCCCGCGCGGTTCGCAGGCTCCGTTCCGCCGCGCCGCGCTCTACGGTGAGGCCAACCCCGACCTGGCTGCCGTGGAGCGTTTCGTGCTCGAGCACCTCGATAGCCCGATCAGCCTTGGCCAGCTCGCTGCCGCCACCCGGCTGTCCACCCGCACACTGGCCCGTCGGGTGCACGCCGCGACCGGGCTGCCGCCCATCCGGTTCGTCCAACGGATCCGCGTGGAGATCGCGGTTGATCTGCTGCGCGACCGCCGGCGCGGCCTCGACGAGGTTGCCCGCGCGGTGGGGGTAGCCGACGCGGCCAGCCTGCACCGGCTCATGCGCCGGGTGACCGGGCGCTCGCCAGGCTCGTTCCGCCCCCCTGCCTGGCCCGGCCGGCCCCACGCAGACGTGAGGGACGAACCACTGGCGAGGACCGGCACGGCGCCGACCGGGCGCTGAAGCTGAGTCCACCTGTCCCGGGGTGTCGTTGACATCCATCGCGGCTGGTCCACCCCCGGAACCGGGCAGGTCGACACCCTACTGGGCCCTCGTCTACCTCTGACTATGGCCGCGCGGCGGCGGATCATGGGCTAGGGGCCGTACGGACTGGTCGATGGCCTCGCCCGTAACGAAACGTTCAGAAGTGCTGTTCGGTATCGCGGGTAGCCCAGTAGTCCTTCTGCCGCGCGTCGGTTATGTAAGCTGGGACGGGGAAGTCCCACCAGCCGGGCACCCACGGCCCGGCGGCATCTCGGTCGGTGGGCACGACGACCAGGGTCGGGCGATTCGATTCCACCGCCTCCCGCAGGGTCGACTCGAGTTCCGAGTTGGAGTTCACGCGCCAGGAGTTCAGACCGAAGGCATTGCCGACAGCTTGGAAATCTGGGCTGTACGGGGTGCCGTCGGGACGGTTGAACTCGGTGCCGACGTGCCGACTGGTCTGCTTGCGCTGCCCGCCACGGATCGACATGTAGCCGGAGTTGTCCTGCACGACGAAGACCACAGGCAGGTCGTTGGTCACGCAGAGGCCGATCTCCTGGATGGTCATCAGGAAGTCGCCGTCCCCCAACACGCAGACCACCGGTCGGTCGGGCGCGCCCAGCTTGGCCCCGATGGCGGCCGGCACCGCCCAGCCCATCGACGAGAAGCCGCCGCTGGTCAGGTGGGTGCGTGGCTCGTAGACCGGGAAGGTCTGCTTGACAGCACCCTGAGTGTTACCGGAGCCGACGACGATGATCCCGTTGCGAGGCAGGACGGCGCGCAGCGCGCCGAGCGGGCGCTGGGAGGTGAACGGGAAGCGGTCGGAGTCGCGGCGTCGGGCCAGATGGACCTCCCATTCCGCGGTGCGCTCGGCCAGCTCCTCGACGTAGCCGGCGCGATCAGGTCGCATGGCCGGTAGTTCGGCGGTGATCGCGGCCACCGTCACCGCCGCGTCGGCCGCGATGCCCACCTCGACCGGGTAGTTCTTCCCGATCTCCTGAGGATCCAGGTCGATGTGGATCAGTTTCGAATCTGGTATGGAGAACGACACCCCCTTGGCGTAGCTGGAAGCCGACCAGTCGGTGAACCGGCAGCCGATAGCCACCACCACGTCCGCGCTGGCGGCGATACCGTTGCCGACCGGAGTGCCGGTCTGGCCGACGCTGCCGGCGAACAGCTCGTGGTCCTCGGGGAAAGCGCCCTTCCCGTTCCAGGTGGTGACCACCGGAACGACCCAGTTCTCGGCCAGCTGCCGCACCGCCGGCGCGGCGTTCGCGGTGATCACGCCACCGCCGACCACGATCACCGGACGGCGGGCGCCGGCGAGCAGCTTGGCGGCGGCGGTGACCGCTTCGGGGTCGGGGTGGGTCCGACCGTGGGGCAGCCGCCGCGCGAGCTCGTGGATTCGCACGTCGGCCTTCTCTGCCTGAACGTCCATCGGCACCTCGAGGTGCACAGGGCCGGGGCGACCGGTGAGCATCGCGCTGAACAACCGTTGCATGACGAACGGTAGCTCGTCGACCCGCTGGGCCACCCAGTGCCGTTTGGAGACCGCCTCGGCGACCTTGGGGAAGCTGTTCGCCGTGAAGCGCTCCAGCTCCTGCAGCAGGCCGTGACCGCGCATGTGGGTGGGTGGACCACCGGTGATGACGATGGTGGCGGTTGAGTCGACGTAGGCGGTGGCCAGCCCGATGACAGTGTTGCTGGCCCCGGCCCCGATCGAGGTCACGGCGGCCATGGGCTTGCCGGTGACCCGGTAGTAGCCGTCCGCCAGGTGCACCGCGCTCTGTTCGTGGAAGGTCTGGATGAACGGGATCTCGCTGCCCGGTTCCAGGAAGGCATCGGTGAGGCTCCAGATCCCGTGACCGGGGATCCCGGCTACGTACTGGACGCCGTACTCCTTGAGGGCGCGGGCCACGATCTGCCCACCGGTCAGCTCAGGCATTGCCGGTCCTGTCCATGGCGTCGGTGCTGGTAGTCGAGCTCACACTCGGGTCGGCGAGTCGGGCGGCGCGGGCGGCGCGAAGCCGCTCGGCGACCTCGATGGCGTCGCCTTCAGCGGCCGTGGACTCCCGGTACGGCTTGGCGGTGAGCAGGTAGGCCAACCCGCTCGCGGCGACCACCAGGAACCCGATCAGTGCGATCCACCGGTCGTAGAATGGCAGCGAGTCCGCTCCAGAGGGTCGGGCGAGCACGAGCATGGCGAGGATGCCGTAGGTCAACGCTACTCCGGAGACGACCCAGCCCCAGCGGCCGAGGGTGAACTGGCCTGCTGGGTGCCAGCCGCGGCGGCGCGCGCGCAGCGAAGCCAGGACCACCATCTGGAAGGCGAAGTAGCCGGCCAGGATCTGGAACGCGGCGATCCGGAGCAGCGCGTCGGGCGAGAAGTAGAGGAAGACGTAAAGCAGCATCGGCGGCACGTTGGTGGCGATCAGGGCGTTGATCGGGACGCGGGTGCGGGTGGAGACTCGGGAGAACCAGTCGCTGCGCGGGAACATCCGGTCGCGGGCGAAGGAGAAGATCAGCCTGCTGCCGGCCGCCTGTTGGCCCATCGCGCAGGCCAGGAAGGAGGTCAGCGCGACCACTAGGAAGGCCTTCAGTCCGAGGTTGCCCAGCGAGGCCTGCAAGATGGCCACCACCGGGTTGGCGACCTCGCCGGACACCACGGCTCGCAGGTTGGGCGCGGCCAGAACGTAGCCGATGAAGGCGAACAGAGCGGCGACCCCGCCGAGTCCGACGGTCATCTGCATCGAACGCGGAATGGTACGACCGGGGTTGGGCGTCTCCTCGGCGACCTCGCCGCAGGCCTCGAAACCGTAGAACAGCAGCAGCCCGACCAGCGAGGCGCTCAGGAAGGCGGCGCCGTACCCGGCGGGACCGGCGGTGCCCATGCTGTCGAAGAACACCGCGGGGGAGTTGTATCGTCGGAAGATCAGCAGGTAGAGCCCGACCGCGATGATCCCGGACAGCTCGGCGGCCAAGCCGATCTGGGCGATGCGGGCCAAGGTACGACTGCCGGTCGCGTTGAGCAGCAGCCCGAGCAGGGTGACCGACACCGCGATGACGAACTTGTGTCCCGGTGACGCGGTCGCGGTGGGGTCGCCCAGCAGTGCGGCGACGAAGTCGGCGCTGAACATCGTCGTCGTGGTCACCCCGATGATCACCCCCGAGATGTAGATCCAGGACAGCATCCAGGCGTAGCGCACGTTCCACAGCCGCCGGGCCCACTGGTAGAGCCCGCCGGCCAGCGGGTACTGCGACACCACCTCGCCGAACACCAGTGCGACGAAGTACTGGCCGATGCCGACGATCACGATCCACCACACGGCGGGCGGCCCGGCGCTGGTCAACCCGGACCCGAGCAGCGCGATCACCCCGACCAGAGGGGACAGATAGAGGAAGCCGAGCGCGAAGTTCGACCAGAGGTTGATGCCTCGAGTGAACTTGCCCTCGTAACCCAGAGCCTCGAGATACTCGTTGTCCGACGTGGTGGTCATCGTCTGTCCTTCGGGCCAGGTGGATGGTGCAGGTCAACCGCGAAGCCTCAGTCAGCCGGGTAGCCAGGGCAGGTCGGCGCTCCGGAAGCGGGCGGCACGCACGTCGGCGGATCGGGCGTGCCCCTCGAAGTTCTCCAGCCGGCTCATCCGGCCGCACAGCTCACCCAGCGCTGCGCTGCTGTCGGCGCTGCGTACCTCCTGGTAGGTGACGGTGCGCAGGAAGTTTCCGACCCACAAACCGCCGGTGAAGCGGGCCGCGCCCCGGGTGGGCAGCACATGGTTGGTGCCGATCACCTTGTCACCGAAGGACACGCAGGTCTGCTCGCCGAGGAACAGCGCGCCGTAGTGGTGCATCCGGTCCAGCGCGAGCCGGGGCTGCTCGGTGAGGATCTGCACATGCTCGCTGGCGTACCGGTCGGCGAGCGCGAAGGCCTGGTCGATCTCGTCGACCACATGGACCTCGCCATGCTCACGCCAGGCCCGCCCGGCGACCTCACGTGTGGGCAGCTCGGCCAGCAGTCGCTCGACCCACCGCAGGGTGGCCTGCCCCACCGGTTCACAGGTGGTGATCAGGACAGCCGGCGAGTCCGGACCGTGTTCGGCCTGGCTGAGCAGGTCGACCGCGATCACGAAGGGGTCGGCGGTGTGGTCGGCGACGATGAGCACCTCGGTGGGACCGGCGACCAGGTCGATCCCGACCTCGCCGTAGAGCTGCCGCTTAGCCTCGGCCACGTAGGCATTGCCGGGTCCAGCGATCAGGTGAACCGGCGGGATCGACTCGGTCCCCACAGCCAACGCGGCCACCGCTTGCACCCCGCCGCACACGTAGATCTCATCGGCCCCGGCCAGGTACATCGCCGCCACGCTGACCGGCGGGATCTCGCCCGCGTTGGGTGGCGTGGTCGCCGCCACCCGAGGCACGCCGGCAACCTTGGCGGTCACGATCGTCATGTGGGCCGATGCGGTAAGCGGGTAGCGGCCGCCTGGCACGTAGGCCCCGCTCGCCGCGATCGGATTGTGTCGTTGCCCCAGGAACACCCCGGGCAGGGTCTCCACCTCTACTCTCCGAAGCGAACGGCGCTGCGCCCGGGCGAAGAAGGCCACCCGCCGCTGCACGTGCCGGATGTCGTCGAGCACCGTCTCGGGAAGGGACGCGACGATCTCGGTGATGCGCGCTTCGTCAAGCCGGAAGGACTCCGGGGACCAGTTGTCGAACTTGCTGGAGTAGCGACGCACCGCGTCGTCGCCCTCCCGCCGGACGTCATCGATCACCTGGGCCACCGTCTCGACCACCCGCGGATCGGTGGCTGGCTGCCCGTCGGCAACAGTGGAACTCTTGAGGGTGCGCGGGAGGATGTCGGTCACAACGCTCTCCTCAACAGCGGCTCGACGTGACGATGAGCTTGCCCAGTGGGAACGCGTTCACATCAGACTCAGCACGTGCAACACTGAGAGCCTTCGTTGCACGTATCGCGCAATCATTGGGGCCGCCGTGCCACTGACTGTGGAGGCCGCGTTACGGCTCGAGGTGTTCTCCCGGGTGCGGTTCGAGATCTTCGGCGGTGTGCGCGGGCTGAACCGGCAGGTTCGGTGGGTACACCCGGTGGAGGTGCCCGACATCGCCCGGTTTCTCAACGGCGGCGAGATGCTGGTGACGGCGGGCCTAGGGATCGCCCGAGACGCCGAGGAGCAGCGTCGCTACCTTCGCGCGGTAGCCGGGGCCGGAGCCTCCGTCTTGATCCTCGAGCTGAGCGGACGGGCTTACGGCCAGATGCCGAGAGCTTTGGTCGAGGAGGCCGACCGACTGGACTTCCCGCTGATCGGGCTGCACGGCGAGCTGCCGTTCGTCGAGGTGTCCGCGCAGGTGCACGCCCGGCTGGTCGATGACCGGGTGCGTGAGTTGACCGCTTACGACCAGCTCAACAAGCGCCTGATGGAGCTGCTGCTGGCCGGCCGCGACCATGTGTCATTCACCGGAGCGTTGGCCGCGGAGGTGACGCACCCGGTCGTGCTGGAGGATTCCTCTCGCCGAGTAGTGGCCTACTCGGCCGGTGACGACACCACCGACGACGAGGTCGGCGACTGGGACCGACACTCGTGGCTGATGCACCGTCACGCCACCTCCAGCGCACCGACCGAGAAAGCCGCCCTCGCCGGCGCGCACGCCGATCGCGGTGTCCCGATCTACGGGCGCCGCTGCACTCGCCGCGCGATCGCGATCCGCGGCGAGCGCTGGGGATGGCTGCACGTGCTGCACGGCCCACAACCACTGCGCCGACAGGATGAATATGCACTGGACCGCACAGCCGAGGCGATCGCCATCAGTGTGCTCAGCGCGCGCGATCTGAAGGCGCGCGCGGCACGCCGGGAGAACGCCTTGGTCGACCGGTTGCTGTTGGGCGACATCTCCGGCGAGGAGTTCGTCGCCCGGGCGTTGCGGCTGGGCAAGGTGCTACGCGGCGTCTCTCTGCTGGCGGTCTGGACCGCTCGCGGCCCGAGTGCCGAAGACACAGCGCAGGAGCTGCTGGCCGCCAGCTGCGCCGCCGTCGGCCTGGAGACGATCACCGCGGACGTCGGTGACGATGCCCTGGCCGTCGTGGGTCTGCAAGCGCCCGAGGATCACGAACGCCTACGGGAACGGCTAGAACTCGACGGACCGAGGGCGGGGATGAGCCGAGTATGCGGTCCGGCGGAGCTGTCCACCGCCATCCGGCAGGCCCGTAGCGCTGCCTCGGTCGCCGGCGCCAGTCCGGCCACCGGGGCGGTGCGCTTCGACGAGCTCGGTGTGCTGCGGCTGTTGGTGGCGCTGTCCCAGGGCCCGGAACTGGCCAACTACGTCGACGACGAACTCGGCCCCGTATTACAGCATGACGCTGGATCCCCCAACCCGTTGCTACCGACGCTGCGCGCCTACCTGGAATGCGACGCCAACAAGTCACGGGCCGCGGAGCGGTTGTTCGTGCAGCGCCGCACTCTCTACTACCGCCTGGAGCGGCTGAACGTCCTGCTCGCCCGTCGCGTCGATGATCCCGAGGTCCGGCAGAACCTCTCATTCGCACTGCGCGGACTGGACCTGATCCGCCGAGGCGATGCACAGGCTGTGCAGCCCTGACGGCAAGAACTGCACGTCGTGAGGGCGGCGCCCGGCGCCCCAGCTGACTAGCCTCCCTACCGACGCCGCCGCCAAGGAGCACCACCATGATCGATACCTTCGAGGCTGGCCGCCCCTCCGTCATCACCGACTCACCTCCGCGGATCGATTGCGACATCGCGGTCATCGGATCCGGAATGGGCGGAGGTACCCTCGCCTTCGGCCTCAAGGACTCCGGTGCCCGAGTCCTGATCATCGAACAGGGCGACTTCCTACCCCGGGAGTTCGCGAACTGGTCACCGCGGGCGGTGCATATCCAGGGCCGCTACCGGAACTCCGACCCCTGGTACGAAGCCGGTAGCGGGCGGGCGTTCACCCCGGGCAACTACCACTACGTCGGGGGCAGCACCAAGATGTACGGCGCGACGCTGCCCCGCTTCCGGGAGTGCGACTTCGACGAGATCTCCCATCCCGACGGGATGTCCCCGGCCTGGCCGGTCTCCTACGCCGCACTGGAACCTCACTACGCCGCGGCAGAGTCGATGTACTGGGTACACGGAGCCAAGGGCGAGGATCCCACCGACCCGTGGCGCTCGTCCGACTTCCCCTTCCCCGCCGTGCCGCATGATCCGACCGTTGCCGAGTTCGTCGACAATGTTCGAGGCCAGGGCCTGCACCCGTTCGCCGCGCCCACGGCGATCGACCGCCGGGCCGGCGGTGCATGCGTGTGGTGCCCGACCTGCGACGCGTTCCCTTGTCTGGTCGACGCCAAGGGCGACGCCGATGTCGCGGCGGTCCGCCCGGCGCTGCGCTCACCGACCGTGAAGCTACTCACCCGCACCCGGGTGGCCCGGCTGGAGACCGACGCGAGCGGGCGTCGGGTGGTTGCCGCGGCCGCCGAACGGGACGGCACGCAGGTGCGGATCCGGGCCGGCCGTTTCGTCGTCGCCGCCGGCGCCGTCAACACCGCCGCCCTGCTTCTACGCTCCTGCTCATCGGCCCACCCCAGGGGCCTTGCCAACGGCTCGGACCAGGTCGGCCGCAACTACATGGCCCATGTGACGTCGTTCTTTCTCGCGGTCGACCCCCGCCGACGCAACCAGGCCACCTTCCAGAAGACTCTCGGGATCAACGACTGGTACCAGGCCGGCAGCGACAACGACCACCCACTCGGCAACATCCAGGGGCTGGGCAAGCTGCGCGGAGAGATGGTCAAGAACGCCCGCCGGCACATCCCCCTACCGGTGCTCGATGCGGTCACCCGACACACCCTGGACCTTTTCCTGCAGACCGAGGACCTCCCACTCGCCGGCAACCGGGTTACCGTGCGCGGGGAGAAGGTGGTGCTGGGCCGCCGACCCACCAACTTGTCCTCACACCGGGAACTGGTAGCCCGCATGAAGGACGTGGCCCGCCGAGCCGGCTATCCGCTGGCCTTGACCCAACTGCTAGGCATCGAGGCCTCCTCCCACCAATGCGGCACCGCGCGGATGGGCCTCCATCCGGCCACCTCGGTAGTGGACCCGGGACTACGGACGCACGAGGTCGAGAACATGTGGATCGCCGACTCCTCGCCTTTCCCGTCCTCCGCGGCGGTCAACCCCGCCCTCACCGTCGCGGCTCTGGCGCTGCGACTGGCCGACTCCGGCGAACTGACCGCATGATCCCGACGCTGCGCTCCGTGGATCACGTCGCCTTCACCGTGCCCGACCTGGACGCCGCAGTGGCCTTCCTGGTCGACCACCTCGGCGGCGAGCTGATATTCACCGACGGCCCGTTCGCCGATCCCAACGGCGATCTGATCGCCCGCCGCCTCGACGTACACCCGAGAGCGAGCTGCGTGCTGGCCATGGTTCGACTTGGGCGGCTCAACATCGAACTGTTCGCTTACGACACGGTCGACCAGGTCACCCGGCCACCACGCAACAGCGACCTGGGCGGGCATCACCTGGCGCTCTACGTCGACGACGTGGACGCTGCCCGCGACTACCTGACAGACGTGGCGGGGGTCACCCTGATGGACGGCCCGAACGGAGTCGCCGAGGACTCCCCAGTCGCGGGGCAACGCTGGTTCTACTTCACCACCCCTTGGGGCCTGCACCTGGAGATCACCAGCTGTACCAGCTCCGGCTTCTACGCCGGCCTGCCTGGAGCCCGGATGGCCGCGCCGGTTGACCAGGTCATCACCGCGTGGCGGGACTAGACGGCATGGAGGTCCGGCCTGGGGCCTCGCCACATCTTGTGGCACTACCGGCCAGGACCCACTCCTGCCCCGCAACCCACGTTCACATGTGGCGAGGCCCCAGCCCGGACCCCATACCGTCTAGACTGCGGACGACGCGTCGATCACCGAGGGACTGTAAAACCAACGGTTTGCGCCGTGGGACCCGATGCCGGTGGCGGCGGCCCCGTCGCCGCATGGTCACCGCACGCGAGAACGCCGCCGCCCCGGGGGGAGTCGAACCGGCTGGGCCTAGTTAGTCAGCATACGAACCGGGAACTACTCGTTCAGGGCCCTACCGTTGCCGTGCGCGCGGTGGGCGCACGTCGCGTCGCGACAGCGTGACGTAGCAGATCAGACACGGATGCTGCGCGCAGCCGTACCCGGCGGTGTGCGGGGCTGCGGGCGGGTCTGGAGCGGCACGGGGCCGGGCCGCCGTGGCGAGGCGGGTCGGCGCTGTGCTGGGGTCAGACCCGTCGCGCTACGCCGCTGCAGCAATACTCCACATCATCCCTGCCGCCCTGATCACTTGCTGGCGCTCCCAGCATCGGACAACGTCCAGGGCTCATCTGGCAGACCGCCAATGCGGTTTCTGACCACCA
>JAESFN010001148.1_pt1 | contig 13819 bp, 14 predicted proteins | sample 9269411 | NCBI WGS metagenome assembly JAESFN01 (sample SAMN14505399, study PRJNA617100) | algae metagenome | isolation source: Iphinoe sp. HA4291-MV1 and co-occurring heterotrophs from trail next to... | place: USA: Maunawili Falls, Hawaii | collected 2009-07-25
GGCGTCGCGCAGTTCGACGACCACGTCGGAACGCTCCGCCTCGGCCGTCCGGACGCGCCGAATGGCGTCCTTCAGGCTCCGGACGGTGTTTCCGCCGCCTCTGTCGAACGTATCGCTCATTCATCCAGTCCCGAGGCCGCCGTCTATGGTTAGCAGCTTGTTAGCAAATTAACACGGCTTTGCTTACGTATCGTTAACCGTCCCGCTTTCGTTCGATTCCCACCGTCCCTCCCTGACCGAGTCGCGCCGTCCCGTCCCGAATGACCGGAGCTTTTCCCCGATGACCACACTTCCCGCCGCCGCGGCCCGCGTCGCGGCCGCTGCCGAGGCCCTCGGCCTTGCCGTCTCGGTGCGCGTCATGCCCGACAGCACCCGCACCGCTGCCGAAGCCGCCGCCGCCTGCGGCTGCGCGGTCGGCCAGATCGTCAAATCGCTGGTCTTTCAGGGCAAGGACACCGGCCGTCCCATCCTCCTCCTCGTCTCGGGCGCGAATCGCGTCAATGAGAAGGGTGTCGCGGTTGTTCTCGGCGAGCAACTGGTCCGTCCGGACGCCGACTTCGTCCGCTCCGTCACCGGCTTCGCGATCGGCGGCATCCCGCCGCTTGGCCATGCGACGCCGCTCGCCACCTGGATCGATCGTGATCTGCTGCAATACCCGGTCGTCTGGGCGGCGGCGGGCACCCCCAACGCGGTCTTCTCCGTCGATCCGGGCCGTCTCGGCGACGCTGTCGCCGCGACCGTTCTCAGCGTGGCGTGACGCGGCGGGGCGTCAGGTCCCGGGGTGGCGCTTCGGCGCGAAGACGTGGGCGGTGACGAGGAACACCATTTCGCCCTTCTGATTCATGCCTGTGGTCTGGAAGGTGACCAGCCCCCATGCCGGTTTCGACGCCGAGTCGCGTTTCGAGAGAATCCGGCCGGTGAACTCGATGGTGTCGCCGACATAGACCGCGCGGAGCCACTTCAGGTCGTCGAAGCCGGGCGAGGGGCCGAGCGCCTTCACCGTCCGGCCTTCGATCCGCGCCTGCTCCGCGGCCCGGGCGAAGTAGCGGGTGAGCAGGCTCATCATCACCGAGGCGGTGTGCCAGCCGCTGGCGCAAAGGGCGCCGAACGGGCTCTCCCGCGCCGCCTCCTCGTCGAGGTGGAAGGGCTGCGGGTCGTAGGCGCTGGCGAAGCGGCGGATCTCCTCGGCGGTGAAGCGATGCGCCCCGAAGGGATGCGCGCTGCCGATAACGAACTCCTCGTAGGTCACGCGCTCTCTCCCCGCCGGAAGAAGATCGGGTTCTCCATGTAGACGACCGTCTCCCCCGCCTGGTTCCGCACCTCATGGCGGAAGCGCACGATTCCCATCTCGGGCCGGGTCGCCGACTTCCGCAGTTCGATCACCGTCGAGGACCCGCTGAGGCGGTCGCCCGCGCGCACCGGCTTCCGCCACTTCAGCGTCTCGATCCCCGGCGACCCCATGCACGAGGAGTCGACGAGATAGGCGTCGCAGAGCATCCGCATCAGCATCGCGCAGGTGTGCCAGCCGGAGGCGAACAGGCCGCTCGCGAGGTCGCTCGCCCCGGCGCGCTCGTCGAGGTGGAAGGCCTGCGGGTCGAATTCGGCCGCAAAGGCGATGATCTCGGCCCGCCCGACCTGCCTTTCCGGCAGGGTCAGCACCTGGCCCACGGCAAAATCCTCGAAATAACGCTTCGGCACGCGGTTCCTCGCAACGTCCTGTCCGGACGAAGACCGATAGACCGGCGCGCCGCCGCGATCAATCTTTGGGCAGCGTCGTCCGCGAGCGGCGCCGGGCACGGACGCGGCCTTCGTTTCCGTCCATCGGTTCCCATCGCCGGCCTGGCACGCTATAGGCTGAGGCAAATCCCTCCGTTCCTCCACGGCTTACCCTTGGATTTCCTCCACTTCGTGCGGCAGCACGCGCGGGCGCTCGCCTTCGGCGCCCTCCACGCGTTCTATTCCGCGCCGGGCCAGACCTTCTGCGTCGGGTTGTTCGTCGCCTCCTTCGGCGCGACCTTCGGCCTCGATCCGGCGGCCGTCGGCGGCCTCTACATGCTCGGCACCATCGCCTCGGCGGTGACGCTCCTCTTCGTCGGCCAGTGGATCGATCACGTCCGGCTGGTCCATTTCAGTGCCGCGGTCATCGTCGGTGTCGCTGTCGCCTGCTTCGTCACCGCCGCGGCCGTCGGCCCGGTGTCGCTGTTCCTCGCCTTCTATCTCCTCCGCCTCACCGGCCAGGGGCTGATGATCCATGTCGAGGCGACGGCCACGGCCCGCGCCTTCGATACGGCGCGGGGCCGCGCCCTCGGCATCACCGCCCTCGGCCTGCCGCTCGCCGAGATGGTGATGCCGCCGCTGGTGGTGGCCGGCATCGCGGCCCTCGGGTGGCGTTCGACCTATGCGCTGATCGGCGTCGTGGCGCTGGTCGTGCTCTTGCCGCTCACCCAGTGGCTGCTCCGCGGCATCCGCCGGGCGCCGCCGCCGGGCGGGATTGGCCAAGGGCCTTGGCGCGGCCTGGTCGCCGGCCTCCTTCTCCTCGGCCGCTCCCGCTTCGTCTGGGCGGCGCTGCCCTCGCTCGCGGTGCCGCCGTTCTTCGGCACGGCGGTGTTCTTCCACGTCACCACCATCGCCGCCTTCAAGGGCTGGCCGCTCGGCCTCGTCGGCGCGAGCTTTCCGGCGAGCGCCGGCGCCCACATTGTCGGGCTGTTCGCGTCGGGCTACATCATCGACCGCGTCTCGGCCCGGAAGCTGTTCGTCTTCCAGTCGGTACCGATGGTGTTCGCCCTCGCCACCCTTGCCTTCGTCGGGGCCGAGTGGGCGCTCCCCGTCGCCTTCGGGCTGATGGGCTTCGGATTTGGCCTGTCGCGGCCGGTGGTCACCGCGGTCTGGGCCGAGCTCTTCGGCATCGCCGTGCTGGGCACGGTGCGGAGCGCGATCGCGATGTATCTCGTCTTCGCCTCGGCGACCGCGCCCTTCGTGTTCGGCGCGCTCTACGAGGCCGGCGTCAGCGTCGAGGCGATTCTCGGCGGCTTCGCCGCTGCCTGCCTCCTCTGCATCCTGCCCTCGTTCTATGCCGAGTGGCGCGGATTCGATTGAGGCCGCATCAGCCCCTCCGGGCGCCGCCGATGCTGACTGCCATCACGTCCGGCTCCGCACCGGTCAGACGTTGAACTTGAAGAGCAGCATGTCGCCGTCCTTCACCACGTACTCCTTGCCTTCGTCGCGGGCCCTGCCGGCTTCCTTGGCCGCGACCTCGCCGCCGAGGCCGATGAAGTCGTCATAGGCGATGGTCTGGGCGCGGATGAAACCCTTCTCGAAGTCGCTGTGGATGACGCCCGCCGCCTGCGGCGCGCGCGTGCCTTGCGGGATCGTCCAGGCGCGGACCTCCTTCGGCCCGGCGGTGAAGTAGGTGATCAGCCCGAGGAGCGCGTAGCCGGCGCGGATCAGCCGGTCGAGGCCGGGCTCGGCGAGGCCGAGCGAATCGAGGAAGTCGCGCTGCTCGTCGTCGGGAAGCTGCGCGATCTCCGCCTCGATCGCCGCCGAGATCACCACCGAGCCCGCGCCTTCGGCCCTCGCCATCGCCTCGACCCTCGCCGAGAGCGCATTGCCGGTGGCGGCCGAGGCCTCGTCGACATTGGCGACGTAGAGCACCGGCTTCGCCGTCATCAGGCTGAGCGCCTGGAACGCCTTCGCCTCGGTGTCGGGAATCTCCGCCGTCCTGGCCGGTTTGCCGGCGTTGAGCGCGGCCAGCGCCGCGTCCATCAGCGCCACCTCGGCCTTCGCCTCCTTGTCGCCGGTCTGGGCGCGCTTCCGGAGCGGTGTCACCCGGCGTTCGAGGCTCGCGAGGTCGGCGAGCATCAGTTCGGTGTTCACCGTCTCGGCGTCGGACACCGGGTCGACCCGCCCCTCGACATGGGTCACGTCGCCGCCTTCGAAGCAGCGGAGCACGTGCACGATCGCGTCGACCTCGCGGATATTGGCGAGGAACTGGTTGCCGAGCCCTTCGCCCTTAGAGGCGCCGCGCACCAGCCCGGCGATGTCGACGAAGCTGATCCGGGTCGGCACGATCTGCTGCGGCTTGGCGATCCTGGCGATCGCCTGGAGCCGCGGGTCGGGCACCGCCACCTCGCCGGTGTTGGGTTCGATCGTGCAGAACGGATAGTTCGCGGCCTGCGCGGCCGCGGTGCGGGTGAGGGCGTTGAAGAGGGTGGATTTGCCGACGTTCGGCAGGCCGACGATGCCGCAGGTGAAGCCCATGCGCTTTCGAAAGTCCGATGGCTGATGCGTGGATGCCCTCGTTGTTGGCAGACCGGCCAGCGCAACGCAAGTGCGATGCTGACCGGCCGCGTGGCGGGCAGAACCGGTCGTCCGGGCGCGTTGCGAAGATCGCGCCCTTCGGCCACGTTCTCGGCTATCCTGCCGGCATCGGCTTGGCGGGCCGGGGCGCGGCCCTGCCCCTCGGGATCGTCTGAAGTGGAGGACGTGGGGCCAATGGCGAACATCGACTGGTATGTCGAGGGGGCGAAGCTCGGCAACTGCAACTGCGATCCGTCCTGCCCCTGCCAGTTCGAAGGGCTGCCGACCCGCGGCGCATGCATGGGCATCGAGGTCGCCCGGGTCGAGCGCGGGCACTTCGGCGAGACGCGGCTCGATGGCCTGTGCTTCGCGGTGTTCTATCGCTGGCCGGGGCCGATCTTCGAGGGCGGCGGCGAGATGCAGGCGGTGATCGACGACCGCGCCGACGAGGTCCAGCGGCGCGCTCTGCATACGATCCTCCACGGGGGCGAGACCAGGGAGGCGAGCACGCACTGGTGGGTCTTCCACGCCATGTCGGACACCGTGCACGAGGCGCTCTACCGGCCGATCGATTTCGCGATCGACGTCGACGGCAGGACGGCGACGGCCCGCATCCCCGGGCTGCTCGAGGCGAGCGGCCGGCCGCTCCGGAACCGGTTCGACGGCAAGCCGCACCGCATCCGCATCGATCTGCCCGCCGGGATCGAGTTCGAGGTTGCGGAGATCGGCAATGCATCGACCGAGCTGGCGGGAGCCATACCGCTCTCGCTCGCCGACAGCTACGGCCAGTTCAACCGCTTCAACCTCTCGGGCGAGGGGATCGTCCGCCAGCGCCGGGTGTGAAATGCGGCGCCGCCGCTATCCTGCCTGCGCCAGCCGTATTGTCGGGGATCCGGGATTTTGCCCCTTGGCGGGCCGCTTCAGCCGCCGAACAGCTTCTTGAGGCTGCGGGCGAGAGGGCCTTCGTTCCCGGCCGGCGCGGCGGGTGTTGCCGGCCTGGCCTCGGCCACCGGCGGCTTCTGCTTGCCCTCGGCCTCGCCGTCGCGACGGGCCGCCTCGGGCTTGGCCCTGGCCTTCTTCTCCTCGCCGCCCAGCGTCTCGTGGATACGGTTGGCGAAGGTGTTGTCCTTGCCCTCGGCAAGGAGCGGCGCGTTGTCGGCGATCGCCGCGATCAGCGGCTCGAGCCAGGCGCGATCCGCCTTGGCGAAGTCGCGGAGCACGTGGTGCGGCACCATCTCCTTGACCCCGGGATGGCCGACGCCGATCCGCATGCGGCGGTAGCCGTCGCCGATCGAGGCCCCGATCGAGCGGAGCCCGTTATGACCGGCGGCGCCACCACCCGCCTTCATCCGGAACTTCCCCGGCGGCAGGTCCACCTCGTCGTGGATGACGAGGACGTCGCCCGGGCCGAGCTTGTAGAAGCGCATCGCCTCGCCGACGGCGCGCCCGGACTCGTTCATGTAGGTCAGTGGCTTGAGGAGGAGCACCTTCTCGCCGGCGAGCGTCGCTTCCGCAACCTCGCCGTGGAAGCGCCGCCGCCACGGACCGAATCCGTAGCGGCGGTGGATCGCGTCGACGGCCATGAAGCCGACATTGTGCCGGTGGCCGGAATACTCCGGACCGGGATTGCCGAGACCGGCGATGATGAGCATCGGACCGCTCCCGGCATGCCGCGCGTCGTGCGGCTACTTCTTGGCGTCGGCCTTGGCCGCTTCCGGCTTCTTGGCGTCGCCGCCATCGGCCTTGGCATCGGCGGCGGCCTCGCCGCCACCCGAGGCGGCGGCAGCGGCGGCGCGGAGTTCTTCCTTGACGCCGGCCGGTGCCGCAATGGTGGCGACCGTGAAGTCGCGGGCGATGGTCGGCTTCACGCCCTCGGGCAGCGGGATCGCCGAGATGTGGAGCGAGTCGTTGATATCGAGGCCCGCGAGGTCGGCCACGATCCGGTCAGGGATGCCGTCCGCCGGGCAGAGCAGCTCCACCCGATGGCGCACGACGTTGAGCACGCCGCCGCGCTTGATGCCGGGCGAATCCGCCTCGTTGGTGAACTGCACCGGCACCTCGACCTTGATCTTGGACCCGGCGGTGATCCGCAGGAAATCGACATGCACCGGCCGGTCGCTGACCGGATCGAGCTGGAAGTCGCGGGGCAGGGTGCGGATCGTCTCGCCGCCCACCTTGATCTCGGCGACGGTGGTGAGGAAACCGCCGGCATGGATCTTGAAGAACACGTCGCGATCGGACAGGTGGATCGCGAGCGGCGGCTCCTTGCCGCCGTAGATGACTGCGGGGATCTGGCCCTCGCGACGGACTGCTCTGGCGGCCCCCTTGCCCACCTTTTCGCGGACCATCGCCGTGAGCTCGTAGCTGGCGCCCATCGGACAACTCCTTGATGCTGTTGGATAAGTTCGCCCCATTGGCGAACTCTTCGGCCTGCGTTGCCTCCAGGGGTGTCGGCGCGGCCGCGGCGGTATATAGACGATGCGCCTTTGGCGCGCAACGCCGGGCCTTTCGCGGCCCCTCCGACGACCGCGCCCGTTACTCGGCCGCCGCGCGATCGGTCTCGTCGTCGAGGCCGAGGAAGCCGCCGGACTGGCGGCGCCAGAGCTGGGCGTAGAGGCCGTTCCGGGCGAGGAGCTGCTGGTGGCTGCCCTCCTCGACGATCCGGCCCCCGTCCATGACCACCAGCCGGTCGAGCACGGCGATGGTCGACAGTCGGTGCGCGATGGCGATGACGGTGCGGCCCTCCATCAGGCCGTAGAGCTGCTCCTGGATCGCCGCCTCGACCTCGGAATCGAGGGCGCTCGTCGCCTCGTCGAGGACGAGGATCGGCGCGTCCTTGAGAAGGAGGCGCGCGATGGCGATGCGCTGGCGCTGGCCCCCGGAGAGCTTGACCCCGCGCTCGCCGACATGGGCGTCATAGCCCGTCCGCTCCCGCCAGTCCTCGAGCTCGGCGATGAAGCCGGCCGCATGGGCCTGCGCCGCGGCGGCGGAGATGGCCTCCTCGGTGGCGTCGGGCTGGCCGTAGCGGATGTTGTCGCGTACCGAGCGGTGGAGGAGGGAGGTGTCCTGCGTCACCACGCCGATCGCGGCGCGGAGGCTCTCCTGGGTGACGGCCGCGACATCCTGGCCGTCGATGGCGATGCGGCCGCTTTCGAGATCGTAGAAGCGGAGGAGGAGGTTGACGAGCGTCGACTTGCCCGCTCCCGACCGGCCGACCAGCCCGACCTTTTCGCCCGGTGCGATCGACAGCGAGAGATTCTCGATGACGCCGCCCGCGCGGCCGTAGTGGAAGCTAACCCGGTCGAAGCGGATCGCTCCCTCGCGCACCTCGAGCGGCCTGGCGCCGGGGCGGTCGACCACGTCCTGCGGCCGGCTGATGGTCTCGATCGCGTTCTCGAGCGTGCCGACGTTCTCGAAGAGCGAGGTGATGGTGCGGAGGATCCAGCCCGACATCTGGTTGAGCCGGATGACCAGCGCGTTGGCCATGGCGATGGCGCCGACGCTGATCGCGCCCGTCGACCACAGCCAGATGGAGAGACCGGCGGTGACGAAGATCAGCACGCTGTTGATGACGTTGAGCGACACCATCATGGTCATGATCGAGGCGGCGAGGTCGCGAAACGCGACGAGATGGCGGACGAAGCCTTCGCGGGCGAACGCCTCCTCGCGCTCGGCATGGGCGAAGAGCTTGACCGCCTGGATGTTGGTGTAGCTGTCGACGATGCGGCCGGAGAGGCCGGAATTGGCCTCGGCCACCGCTTCCGACTTGGATCGGACCGGCGGCACCATCCAGTAGATCGTCACGCCATAGGCGATCGCCCAGACCAGCACCGGCACGGCCAGCCAGGCGTCGAGGCCGATGAACAGGGCGACGGTGCCGACGAGGTAGATGACGAGGGTGAAGATGCCCTCGATGACGTTGACCACCGCCTCGCGGAGCGCGTGGCCGCCCTGGAGCACCTTCTGCGCGATGCGCCCGGCGAAATCGTTCTGGAAGAAGGAGAGGCTCTGGCGCAGCACGTAGCGATAGCTCCGCCAGCGGACCAGCGCGGTGAAGCTCGGCACGAAGGAGATGCTGGTAAGGCCGCGGGAGAGAAGCGCCGCGACCGGCCTCACCACCAGCACGACGAATCCCATGCCGGCGAGCGCCCAGCCGTAGCGGGCGAAGAACTCGGCGGGCGGCGTCTGGTTCGCCCAGTCGACGATCAGGCCGAGGAAGACGAGGAGCGCCATCTCGGCGAGGGCGCTGACCAACGATACGAGGACGATTGCCGCAAGCAGGCCGCGGACAGGGGCGACGAAATACCGGAAGAAGGCCATCATCTGCTCCGGCGGGCGGACCACCGGCGTGTCGATGAAGGGATCGCTGAGACGTGAGAACCAACCGAGCATCGCTACCTGCTTCGGCCCGGACCGACGCCGGGCCATTGCCACATGCCGTCATCTAGGGCAGGGACGAAAGAATGCACGCCCATGACGGCCGACAAAGCGTCGCGCTGGCCCTCTACCAGCCCGACATCCCGCAGAACACCGGGAATATCCTCCGCCTCGCTGCCTGCCTCGGCGTCCCGGTCCACCTGATCGGGCCGGCCGGCTTCGACATCTCCGATCGCGCCTTTCGCCGGTCCGGCATGGACTATATTGCCCATGCCGCGATCGAACGCCATGCCGGGTGGACCGAGTTCGAGGCATCGCGGCGGACATCCGGCAGGCGGCTGGTTCTCCTCACGACGCGCGGCGACGTCGCCTATGTCGACTTCCGCTTCTCGCCGGGGGATATGCTCCTTCTCGGTCGCGAGAGCGCCGGCGTGCCCGACCCGGTCCACGCATCCGCCGACGCACGTATCGTCGTACCGATGAGGCCCGGGCTCCGGTCGCTCAACGTGTCCTCCGCCGCGGCGCTTGTGCTCGGGGAGGCGCTGCGGCAGACCGGTGGCTTTCCTGGCCCGGCCGGGCGCGATGACGGCGGCGACGGGTAGGATCACAGGACGCGGGCGGAAGCCGAAGGCGGGGACAGTGAGGATCGGAGACCTGACACCATGAACGCGCCACGGATGGCCGAGACCCCGCTGCCGCAGGATCTCGAAGACAGGAAGCGGCGCGCTTTCGACTGGTTCATCGCGCTCCGCGACCGGATCGGCACGGCCCTCGAATCGCTCGAGGCGGACCTGCCCGCGGGTATGCCCTTCGCCGACCGGCCGCCGGCGAGGCTGGTGCGGAAGCTCTGGCAGCGCAAGGACCATACGGGCGCCGATGGCGGCGGCGGGGTGATGGGCGTGATGCATGGACGCGTCTTCGAGAAGGCCGGCGTCCACGTCTCCGCCGTCCACGGCGAGTTCTCGCCCGAGTTCCGGAAGGACATTCCCGGGGCCTCGGAAGACCCCCGCTTCTGGGCGGGCGGCATTTCGCTGATCATCCACCCGCAGAACCCGAACGTTCCCGCCGTCCACATGAACACGCGGATGGTGGTGACCAGCCGGCTGTGGTTCGGCGGCGGCGCCGACCTGACCCCGGTGCTCGACCGCCGCCGGCTCCAGGACGACGCCGACTCGCGGGATTTCCACGCCGCGATGCAGACCGCCTGCGATGCCCATGCCGTCGCCGACTACGAACGCTACAAGCGCTGGTGCGACGAGTATTTCCATCTCAAGCACCGGAATGAGATGCGGGGCATCGGCGGCATCTTCTACGACTACCTCAACTCCGGCGACTGGGAGGCGGATTTCGCCTTCACCCGCGACGTCGGGCTCGCCTTCCTCGATGTCTATCCGAGGCTCGTCCGTCGCAATTTCGCGACGCCGTGGACCGAGGCGGACCGTGAGGAGCAGCTCGTCCGCCGCGGCCGCTACGTCGAGTTCAACCTCCTTTACGACCGCGGCACGATCTTCGGCCTCCGGACCGGCGGCAACGTCGATTCGATCCTCTCCTCGATGCCGCCGGTGGCGAAGTGGCCGTGAGCTGCGGGTACGCTGCATGATCGACCTCGTCGGGCGGTGTGGTCGGGGTGCCGTTTCGCGATGACCCAAAATCCCCGCCTCGGCATCACCTTCGCCTTCATCTGCCTGCTGATCCTCGGCGTGATGCCGATCCTCGCCGCCGTGCGCCCGGCGGGGGCGAGCAGCCTCACCTTCACCGTCTGGATGACGGCTTGGCAGCTTGCGTCGGCGGTGCCGCTCCTCCTCCGCGAGCGCGCCCTGGGCCACCGCCACCTGTTCGGCACCATTGCGCCGGGGCGGCGCGGGCGAACCGCGGCGATCGCCGTCATCACGGGAGCGATGTTCGGCGTCTCGACGCTGATGTATGTCGTCGCCGCCGAGAGGGCGGGGCCGGTCAACATGGCGATCGCGCTCCAGGCCTATCCGCTGTTCGCGATCGGCCTCGAGGCGGTGCTTCTCGGCAAGCGCAAGAACGCGGCCGAACTCGCCTTCACCGGGCTGATGATCGCCGCTCTCCTCTACCTCGTCACCGACGGCACCTTTCTGCCCCGCGACGTCTCCTGGTGGTCGGTGTTCGCGCTGTGCATCCCCCTGATCTGGAGCCTCGCCCACATCCTCCTCCGCCAGGTGCTGATCGGCACCACGATCACCCCCAACCAGGTGACGGTGTCGCGACTGGTCATCTCCGGCGCGTTCCTGCTCGCCGCGGCGCTGATCGTGGGCGAGGGCGGCGGCCTGGTCGCCGTCGCGCTCGACCCGGGCTTCCAGCGGGCTGCGTTCCTTCTGGGGCTCGCCTACTATCTCGAACTGATCGTCTGGTTCAACGCGATCCGGCACATCGATGTGTCGCTTGCGAGCTCGGTGACCGTGCCGACGCCGGCCGTCACCATGCTGCTCGCGGTGGCCTTCCTCGGCGAGCCTGTCGCCCTTCACCAGGTGATCGCCATGGCGGCGATCGCCGCGGCGATGTACGGACTGCTCTTCGCCGGGCGGGGAACGCGTCGGGCAACGAAGCGGTAACGCTGATCCGGCTAGATGCTCGACATCCCGGAAACCCTTGTGCGAGGCAAGGCCATGAGCACCGAGACCGCAAGCCCGCCCACCGACGACGGCCGCTGGGAGTTCCTCGAGGACACCTACTGGTACGTGCCCGTGCCGTACCTGCCGGCCATCGTCCTCGTCAACCTCGACCCGCCGCTGACGACCGCGATCGTCGACCAGACGCTGTGGCACATCACCAGCGTCGAGAACGGCTATGTGATCGGCGACGTCGCCACGAATTTCGGCGGCGGCTGGGGCTACGCCACGCTTGTCGGTTCGATCACGCCGAACGGCGAGGTCTCGTTCAGCTTCACACCCGAATCCGGCGCCGACCTGACCATCGGCAAAGGCACCATGGTCCTCAAGCAGGGCGCGTGGTTCTTCGAGATGCAGATGACCACCGGCAGCGGAAGCGCCAGCGTCACGCACTGGGCCTACATGGCCGAGAGCCTGCCGGGCGACCGGGCCTGGGAGTCGCTTCCCGGCTACCCCGGCGACAGCATTCCCGAAGTCTTCGACGGCGATCCCGTCGATGCGCCGCCGCTCACCCTCTACATGGGGACCAACGGCGACGACATCCTGCCGCCCCCAGGGGCGCCCGAGGGCGTGCTTCTGTTCGGGCTCGGCGGCGACGACCAGCTCGCGGGTTCGAGCATCGTCGACGGCCTCGACGGCGGCGCCGGCAAGGACACGCTCTATGGCGGCGACGGCGCCGACGACCTCTGGGGCGAATCCGGCGGCGACAAGCTCAAAGGCGGCGACGGTGCGGATTATCTCAACGGCGGCAAGGGCGACGACCGGCTGATCGGCGGCAACGATGCCGATCTCCTCCACGGCGGCAAGGGTGTCGACAAGTTCACCGTTACCAAGGTGCAGCAGTCGTCTCCGGACGCCGCCGACACGATCCTCGACTTCAAGCCGGGCAAGGACCTGATCGACCTGAAGAAGATCGACGACCTCTTCCGCTTCATCGGCGAACGCGAATTCACCGGGCGCGAGGGCCAGGTGCGCTACGAACGCGACGGCGGCAACACCATCGTCCAGGGCGACACCGACGGCGACGGCACCGCCGACCTCGTCATCACCCTCACCGGCAAATACACGCTGACCGGCGACGACTTCCTGCTCTGAGGCGAACGGACACGCGTCCGCCTTCCCGCGCCGTTGCCGGCCGGTGTGATGGGTGGCGCGAAGCGGCGGGTTACGGCGCGGAACGCGCCTGACCCGCCCTCATTTCGGCCCTTCGAGACCGAAGGGTTGGCGGGCGCTCTTGTCACGCCAGTCCGGGCAGTCCGGTGTTGGGCGCTTCAACAGCGCCCGCCGCGGCGATTTGAGTCGGTCTCGGGCCAGGCGTCTTCGGCGGTCGCCCGCCTTAAGCCTTCGGGCGGCAGGGTCGTAGTGCCCCACGGTCCCGGCCTCGAGCCCCCCGATGGGCCGCTTGCGAAGCTGCCAGCAGGGTACGCCGCTCCCCGCCCCACGCCGACGACGCCTCGCGAGCGCGACCCTTCGCGAGCAGGAATAGTGGGCATATATTCCTAGTAAGGCAGAATGTCAAGCCGGCTTGCGGCCGACCGCTCCGCGCACCTCGTCCAGCGCCGCTGCCACCTTCTCCATCGTGCTCCAGTTGCGCGTCGTGAGCCGCTTGTCGAAGGCGCGTTCCAGCTTCGCCATCAGGTCCGGCGTCCTGACCACGTCGCGATCGATGACGAAGAGGAGGTCGCGCTCGCGGCGGTCGATCAGCCGGTAGCCGGCGGCCCGCGGCGGGTCGGGATATGCCGAGACCGCCGGTGCGTCGGCGGCGAGCAGCGCCACGAAGCGGGTGTGGTGGTTCTGATCGACGCCGGCGAACGGATCGCCGGCGACCATCGCCGCGACCGCATCGCCGGTGCGGAGGATGGCCGGCAGCGGGTAGCCGAAATGATCGGCGATGACCGCGCTCAGCGCGCCCTCCTCCGGCGGCTTCCGCTTCCTCCCGAGGCCGAAGATGACGTTGCCGGTCGCCATCACCGCGCGGACGCGGTCGTAGCCCGCAGCGCCGAGGCAGGCCTTCAGCGCATCGCCTGCGGCGGGCTTCGACCCGCCGACGCCACGGAGGAAGGCGACGTGGAGGGATGTGGTCACACGGAGACCGTTGACACCCCGACGATTTCGGCATCGCGGGCCATCCTCTGATCGAAGGTCGCGAGTGAGGCGCTCAGCCTTTGAGACAACGCGATGTTGATAGCGTCCGGCGCGCGGAGCGTGACGTCGCGGCGACGCAGGAACGAGATCGCCATCGCGATGTCGTTCGCGGTGGTCTCCACCATGCGCACCGTCTGCCGCGTCCAGATGTCGAAGTCGGCAAACAACGCTTCCCGCTCATCCATGTCGAGATCACCGGTTCGCGTCTTGCGGCCAACGACGGCAGCGAACTCGGCAGCGGCGAAGTCGCTGACGACGATCGCACCTGGCCCGCTCCGCAGAAACCGGTCGGCGCGGGCGGTCTGACTATCCGTAATGAACAGGGAGACGAGAATGGAAGCGTCCAGATAGACGCTCACGGCCAA
>JAESFN010001149.1_pt1 | contig 13819 bp, 12 predicted proteins | sample 9269411 | NCBI WGS metagenome assembly JAESFN01 (sample SAMN14505399, study PRJNA617100) | algae metagenome | isolation source: Iphinoe sp. HA4291-MV1 and co-occurring heterotrophs from trail next to... | place: USA: Maunawili Falls, Hawaii | collected 2009-07-25
CCGTAACATCGAAGAGGGTGGCTCGTTGACCATTCTCGCCACTGCGCTGATCGATACCGGCTCGCGCATGGACGATGTGATTTACGAAGAGTTCAAGGGCACCGGTAACATGGAGCTCCACCTCGATCGCAAACTCGCCGAGCGGCGCGTCTACCCGGCGATCGATATTCAGCGCTCCGGCACTCGCCGCGAGGAGCTGCTGCTCGGTGAGAATGACCTCCGTCAGGTCTGGACGATGCGCCGCATGGTCTCGATGCTGGGTGGAAGCGAAGGCACCGAGCTCATGCTTCAGCGCCTCTCCAAGACGGCGTCCAACACGGAGTTCCTGGCAACACTAAGCAAGGATCTCTAGGAGCTCCCTGCCACAATCTGAGCAATCAAAGAGACCCGGAGGCGATATCGCCTCCGGGTCTCTTTTGCGATCAGCTCCCCGGTAGACGCGAGCGAGGACTCCAGGGAAACAGCAAACCGGCCGGGAAATCCCGGCCGGTTCACAGCACTCTTGCTTTTCGAGAACTTACTTGTCGCGGCGGAAGATTGATTTCACCGCGAGCAATCCCAAGACCGCACCCGCACCGACGATAACATCACCGAGGCGGTAGGGACCGCGCGGGTTCGGCGCGGTCGCCGGTGGCGTGTAGGAGTGCATCTGCCACCAGAGGCGGATCGTCTCCTTCATCGCGCGAAAAATGACTTTGGGATTGCCACCGGTCGCTTCGCCGGCGACACGCGGGTAGTGGTTCACGCCGACCTGCACCAGCGATGCGCCCTGACGGCGCAGCTTCGCCTGCATTTCGGTGTTGATCAGCGCACCCGGGGCCTGCAGATCGAGGGTCCGCAGCATATCGCCGCGGAAAACCTTGAACGCACAGTCGATATCGCGCACGTGAATACCGAAAAGAATTCGCCCCGTGAGATTGAAAATCTCCGCGAAGAGCTTGCGGTGAAACTCGTCGTTTCGCTCCATGCGGAAGCCGGCGACGATGTCGAATTTACCGACCAGCGGTGAGAGCCGCGACAGATCGGAAATGTCGAACTGGCGGTCAGCATCCATGAACATCACGTAATCGCTGGTCGAGGCCTGGAATCCGCTCGTGAGCGCCCCGCCGTAGCCGCGATTCTTGATGTGATGGATTGGCTTCACACGCGAATCCTGAGCCGCCAGGCGGTCAATGATCGCGGCAGTATCGTCTTTGCTGCCGTCGTTGACGACGATGACTTCGAATTCATCGGTGAAATCAGGCAGCACCGCGAGGGCTCGCTCCACCACGATTTCGATGTTTTCTTGCTCGTTGTGTGCCGGAAGCACGAGCGAAAGCGAACCAGGAATGCGCGTCGGCGCCTGCGCCGCCCGCTTGAGGCTCCCCTCGGGGGCGGCCGCAACGACCTCTGTCACCACTGACTTTACGTGCTCCTACTACTGGCTTGCAGGCGATTTGCCCTGCATGTCCGGACTCACTGTGTAGGCGTCTGGATGCGCCTGGTACGGAGAATCGAACTGCTCGTCAATCAAGAGGTTGCCATCGCGATCGTAAACCTGGCGAGTGAAGGAGACGTTCACACCATCGACGGTGCCCTGCGTCTGATTGACCGTCCCCGGAGGCAGATTCTCATCGACGATTTCGTACGGCTGATTGTCCGGCGGGAACGGCTCACCGATGGTCGGATCGCTGATGTTGACGGTGTATCCGAGGTCCGGACCGTAGATGATCACGAAATCATTGATATCGGTCGTCCAGGCTTCGATCAGCAGCCAGGAATCGGTCGGATTCTGGAACTTGAAGTCGCCGCCGCTCATCGGATCCCAGTCGGGTTGCAGAATCGAGGCGTCGTATCCCGCCTGCCATCCGTCCTTTTCGTAGAACGCGAGGCGATAGGTGTGCGGGTGCCACTCCGTAATCGGGAATCCGGCTTTCAGCGCCGCCCGGAACACGGTAGTGGAAACCTGACAGATACCACCACCGATGTCGCGACCGATGTTCTGACCGTCGATCACACCGGCGTCAACGTAGCCCTTGGAGGATTCGATGATGCCAATGGCGTGGTTGAAGGAGAACTCGCCACCCGGCGGAACCAGCGTGCCGTTCAGCAAGTTTGTGCCAACCGTGAGGTTGGTGCGGCGACCATCGTCTGAGCCATCGAAGTTCGAGTCACCGGTCGCGATCTTGGTTGTGATACCAAGCGCGCCGAGGTTGTTACTATCGATTTGCGGTGCAATTTCCGTCACCGGAACGTTCACCTTGTCGTGACCGCCGAAGAAACTCGACGACACGGCTTGGGCAAACGTTGTCGGTTTCAGCTTGATCCCGGTCACGCTCGCTTCGGTGGCAATAACTCCGTTGGCGTCACTGCTCCAGGCAATCTTGGCATCGACCGGATCGCGGTTGATCTCGCTGGCAAAGGTCTGCGAGAGGAATTTCGAGAGTCCCTTGATATCCATCTCGACCGTTACCGCTGCGGCGCCGGTCTTCGTAGGATCACTGGATTGGACGATGTAGTTGCCGAGATCGGTCGGCGAGACGTCCCAACTGCTGTCGCCGAAGGAAACCTTCACCGGTTTCGAAAGCGCGTTGTTGATCTGCGTCATCGCGCCGTCGAGATCGTTTGCATGGACGTTCGCGATCTTGGTTTCGGTCGGTAGGTTGGTCGAGACCGGCTGCAGTGTCGTCAACGCCTGCATCACGATCGCTTCCGCCGCGGTTTGGTCGACCACGGTGCCATTCACTTCCGGAACAACGGTCGCCTTGCCATCGGAAATCTGAATGTAGGCGTCGTGCGGCACGATGCCGAGATCGCCATTGACGGACTCAAACCAGGCGGCGAGCGCGCCGCGATCAATCGTCATCGCGAGCGGAATATCGTGGCGATCGCGCAACAACCCGGTGGTCGAGTGCACGCGCTCCCAGGCATCGTTTTCGCGCCCGACGTCCATCGCGGCATCGAGCGTCGCATTGAAATCAACCGAGATTCCCAATTGGGCGAGGGTGGGGCTCCATTTTTGTCCGTTGAAACTGAAGGCAACAGTGCCGTTCTCGATCTCGTTGGCACGTGCCTCCAGCACCCCCATCGCATCGTCGTGGGACATGCCGCCGATGTTCATGCCGGCAACGTAGACCTGCGGGTAGATACGATCGTTGTAGGAGGTGCGCAGCAGCGCAAGCCCGATCGCCATGATGCCGATCACCACGGCAAGCACCATACCGGCGCGGTAGAGCCCGCGACCGAGGCGCGATCGCCATTGGCCCTGGAGTCGCTTGTCGGAAACAAGATCGGAAACTGAGGCGCGGAGGCGGCCGACAGGAATCGAGGCCAGAGGCGCGGCTGGATCGTGCTGCACGAGTTTGAATCCCCTTCAACGGCGCGCCGCGATCCGCGTGCTTCGCCCGTTCGCCCCTGGTTAGCGCGTACCGTCGTTGTGAACGGTCGCCGCGTATCTCAAGCGGACGTTGCCCAATTGTACGACGTCGCCGTCATAAAGTGTCACCTCGGTCTGCACCGGTTCGCCGTTAACCCGCGACCCGTTCGTGCTGCCGAGATCGAACAAAACGGTGCGATCCTGCTGGACAACAATCTCCGCGTGCTCGGTGGAAATGAAGGGATCAGTCAGGACGAGATCGCTAGCGCCACCACGACCGAGCACGATTTCTCCCGCTATCGGTACGTACGCGCCAATCTGCAAATTGGTCTCACCGGGATCGATCACGATCAATCCACGTTCGTCCTGTGCCGCGCGCTCGGTTGGAAGCGTCGGGCGAATCGAGGCGGGTTGGCCAATGGCGCGAATTTCTCGCAACATCAGGCGCGCGATTTGCATCAAGAAGATGTAGAGCGCCGCGATGAAGGCGATCCGCAGCCCCAGCAGCACCCATTCAACCCCGATATCTGACCAGGAGTTCTGCATCGATCAGGACCATTCGGTGCTGGATCGCAGCGATAGTCGCGCCTCAATCGAGCCGAGCATAATCGCATCGCCGACTTCGAGTGGGGCGGAGCCCACCTCGCGTCCATTCACCCGGGTGCCGTTGGTGCTATCGAGATCGCGAATATCTACCCGCCTCCCGCGCACCTCAATACGCGCATGGTAGCGAGAGACGCTCGGATCATCGATCACGAGATCGGCGGCGGGTGCTCGCCCGAGGATCGTGAACCCGTCACGAAGCGGGAGCCGTTTTTGCTCGCCATTCCTAAGCCAGAGATCGAGCCGATAGGTCACCTGGGGATCGGCGATCACCGCCTGTGGCGCCGGTTCATCCTCGATCATTGCGGCCATAACACGCATCGTCTTGCGCGGCACGCGTTCATCGGCGGCGATGTCGACGGTGATCGCACCGACGAAACGCAGACCGCGTTCGGCGGCATTTGATTCGAGCCAGGTTTCGAGATCGGCAATCAGCCGCTCGCGCATGCCCAGCAGCCCGCCCGCATCATCGGGGTGAACGTAGACATGGAAGGCATTTGGTGCGATCGGACCGTCCACGCTGACGATCTGCTGCACCGTCATTTCGCGTTCGATGCGTCGGGCGATCTCAGCCGGTTGCAATTTCGACGGCAGCACCCGCCCGACCGAGCCCTCGACGACTCGCTCAATCGTTTGCTCGACGAAATCGAAGAGGCGAAATTGTCCCCGCGCCAAAGATCATTCTCCGTGTGATCGAGCTGCCTGCTCCGCATCCGGCGTCAACCCGGCAAAACAAGCCGGTGCGACCGATGCCAGAACATGGTACGCCGCGAAGAGTCCGAAGGCGAAGGGAATGTAGCCGCCGTAGCCAGGCAGAGGCATTTCAAAAAGCTTGGGGCGGTCGAAATACGGCACCGAATAGGTCCACTTTGGCATCGCCTGGCTATTCCACATCTCCCAAAAAAAGCCGCAGATTAATCCAGCAATCGCGAGCGCCAGCGCTGTGCTCCACCGTCCGCGGCGCGCCTCGGCAAAAAGACTCGGATTCCCCCTCAAGGCATTGAGCGGATCGAGAATGAAGAACGGCCCGAGCCAGACCAGTGCGAAGCAGTGGCGAGGCCAGATCAGCGTCGCCGCGATCATCGCGAAGCCGAGGGCGATGCAGACCGTTGCCGTGTGCGGTCCGTTGAAAGAGGATGGGAACCTGCGAAGCGAGCGGGTGAGACTCGTTGTCGAGACGAGCTCGGCGGTTTCGAGAATCGCCGGAAGAACGGTCGAGAATGCCAGCGTCGCCTCGGCGTGGTACTGCAGCCAGGTGTAGTGGTGGGGTAGGGAGTAATGCCAGTTATCGAGCCTGATATTGGCGAGTTCAAATCCCCACCAAAGCGGCGTAGAAACGACAAAGAGTGCAACAAAGCCGCGCGGAGAACGCTGGATGAGTGACGTTCCGGAACGGAGCTCGACCAGGCCATCGATTGCGAGGATGTAACCCAGCCAGAGCGGAAAAAAGCTGTGATGACCGAGTGATGATGGACCAGACCACGACGCTCGCCAGGCGATGGCGATCAGCAATATGCCCGCAAAAACTCGAATTTTGGGATTCAATCTGGCATCCACCAAACGAGGATTCACGGCAAAAACTTGAGCATCCTATGCGCTCCGGCGGGCCGCACGGTAGGCTCGGCGCAGTAACCGCCAGTATAGTCAACGCAACGGCACGATCTGACGCAGTCTGGAGTACCGACACGTGACAACCGGATCACCGATCGCGATCGGTCCGTCAATTCTTACCGCTGATCTGCTCAATCTCGGAGCACAAATCGCTGCAGCTGAGGCAGCCGGGGTGGACTACATTCACCTCGATGTCATGGACGGCCGGTTTGTGCCGAACATTTCCTTTGGAATGCCGATTTGCGCGGCCCTGCGCGATGCCACCCAACTCCCGATCGATGCTCACCTGATGATCGAGGAGCCGGAACGGTATGTTGACGCCTTTATCGAGGCCGGTGCCGATCGCATCACCGTCCACGCCGAAGCCAGTCTCCACCTTCACCGCACGCTGACGCAGATTAGTGAACGCGGCGCTCTCGCTGGAGTGTCGATCGTTCCCTCAACTCCGCTCAGCGCGATCGAAGAGGTCCTGCCGTTTTGCGGGCAGGTGCTGATCATGCTGGTCAATCCAGGGTTCGGTGGTCAGAGCCTGATTCCGGCGATGCTCGACAAAGTGCGACGCCTGCGAGCGATGCTGGATGTTCGCAACCCCGGTTGCCTCCTGCAGGTCGATGGCGGGGTTAAGGCGTCGAACATCGCCAAAGTGGTTGCCGCCGGAGCTGACACCATCGTGGTGGGGTCGGCCATTTACAATGATGAGCAGACAGTGGCCGAAGCAGTGACCGCGCTGCGCCAGGCTCTCGCCGGTTAGCGCGGTTCATCGATAGGGTGGCGAATCAGTGTGTCTCAGCGTGCTCCGATGACAATCGACGATCCGGATGAGGGTCAGGTCAAGCTCGACGTTAGCGTCGCGGGTGGTGGCAATGGAGCCGCCGTAGCCGGAGAGGGAATCCCGGGACGCAGCCGCGCCGGTGACGAAACCTGGTTGCTCGCGGCGGTTTCCGGCGAGGGCGGCGATCGCACCGCCGTCGAGGTAGTCGACGTGCTGCGGGCCTCCGTGTCCGACGCGGCGAGTGATGATCTCGGCGCAGTGCTGAAACAGGCGTATCGCCGTTTGAACAGCACCTTCTATCAGCAGGGTATGGGGCGACAAACCGCCTCGGCCGTCGCACTCGTGGCGAGCGGAAAATACGCCACGATCGCGCAGGTGGGAGATGGCCGCGCCTATCTCCTTCGCGCCGATCGTTTGAATCAGATCACTCGCAGCTCCGCTCCGACGCCCATCAAGGGCGGAAAAACCAATAACGAACCAGCGATTGATCAGACGAAACCGCTGCTCGGTGCGCGCGAGCGGCTCGATTCCCGCCAGCCGGCGATCTATGAGATCACGCTGCTCCCCGGAGACCGCGTGATGCTATGTACCGCAGCGGTTTACCAGCAGAGTGACGATGCCGCTCTCGCGCATGAACTCGCGCAGGGAGCCGGCGAGCCCGCGTCGATGATGCTCTCGTCGGTGAATACCCCTGCCGCCGTCGCCGTTGCGGTTGTCTCGGCCGCACGTGAGCGCGCCCCGATTCCGATGACATCGGAGGGGCAGAGCTCACCGATTCCGCTCATTGCCGCCGCACTCGTCATCCTGGTTCTGATCGCCGCCTACGCGATCTACGCCTTCTTGCTCTAATCCCCGGATGATCGATCTCGCCGGCGTACCGGTCATCGATGCGCACACACACGCGTTTAGTCCCGATCGCATCAACGATCGGGACCGCCTGGTACGGCATGACCGCTGGTTCGGCGAGCTGTACGCAAATCCGAAAGCAAAGTTGACGAGCGCCGAGGATGTTCTGGAATCGTCGCGTGGCAGCGGAATCTCGCAAACCATCGTTTGCGGATTCCCTTGGTCCGATGAGGGGCTCTGCCGCGAGGAAAACGCCTACCTGGCGGAATTCAGCGCGAAATCGAACGGCGCGGTTGACTGGCTCGGGATTGTGGTTCCTGGCGACAGCGATGCTCTACGCGACGCGGTGTGGTGTTTCGAGCACGGTGCGGTCGGGCTCGGTGAGTTCAACAGCGACGGTCAGGGTGTGCCGCTAGAGTCGATTGGGCGCTGGCAACCGGTCGCGGACGTTGCTCGCGCGGCCGGGCGTCCGTTGTTGCTCCATGCCTCGGAGGCCGTGGGGCATCCCTATCCTGGCAAGGGAACAGCCACCCCTGTCCGTCTGGTGCGGTGGCTCGAACAACTCCCAGAGGCAGATGTCGTGCTGGCGCATTGGGGTGGGGGATTACCCTTTTTCGAGTTGATGCCGGAATTACGTCAGGTTACTCGACGAGTAACCTATGATTGCGCCGCGTCGACATATTTGTATCGATTCGACGTGTTTCCGACCGTTATCGATCTCGTCGGTCCCGAGCGGGTGATCTGGGGAAGCGATTTTCCGGTGCTCGGGCAACGACGGTTTCTCGACCGCACGCGAAACGTGCTGCGAAACCGGGAGGAAGCGCTCGCGGTGCTCTCTGGCACCGCCGCTCGCGTGTATCGACGCAACGAAGGGAACACCGGATGATTGCGGGATTGCGCGGGATCGTCGCTGATACGGACGCTGAAGCTGTCACTCTCGACGTGGCTGGCGTGTTTTATCGCGTCGGTACCTCGACCACGACGCTGGGCGAGCTAGCCAATGGCAGCGAAGTTACGCTCCATACCCGCTTAATCGTTCGCGAAGATCAACTCGCGCTCTACGGCTTTCTCACGCGCGAAGAAATCGTGCTCTTCGATCTCGTTACCAGCGTGACGGGAATCGGCCCGCGTATCGGCTGCGCGATTCTGTCGCGCTTCACACCGGAGCAACTCCACACTGCGCTAGCCGCCGAAGACGTAGCGTTGCTCGCCACCGTCTCCGGAATCGGCCGCAAAACCGCGGCCCGAATGATCGTCGAACTCAAGGGCAAATTGCCTGAACTCGGCAGCGGCATCCCCGGTGCAACTCCGCGCTCCTCCGCTGACGCTGAAGCCGTCGAGGCGTTGAAGGCACTCGGATATTCCGCCGCCGAGGCGAATGTGGCGATCGCAAGTTTGCCCCGCGCCGATGCCGGCAGTGTCGAGGAGCGCGTGGTGGCGGCGCTGAAACTGCTCAGCTCCGCTTAGTACCCTCCACGCGCTTCTGAATCGCCTGGGCGTGCCCTTCCAATCCCTCCGCTCGGGCGAGTTGCATCGTTGCCGGAGCCAGCTCTTCGAGGGTTCGACCGGTCACCCCAGCGACGCTGATCACCTTGGTGAATTCTTGAACGTGAATCGGCGACGAGAAGCGTGCCGTACCGCCGGTAGGCATCACGTGGCTCGGTCCGGCAGTGTAATCGCCAAGCGCCTCCGGGCTGCTTTCGCCGACGAACACGCCACCGGCGTGTTTCACCAGCGACACCAAACTCCATGGATCGCGTGTGAGCAGGCAAAGATGCTCCGGTGCATAGGTGTTGGCGAGATCGACAGCAGTGACGAGATCCGGAACGACGGCGATGAGGCCGTTTGCCGCCAGCGATTGCTGGACGATCTCACCGCGTGGCAACACCTCTATCTGTTCGTCGAGCTCCATCGCCACTGCCTCAGCCAACCCGGCCGAGGTTGTGATCAGAATCGCGCTCGACATCGCATCGTGCTCGGCCTGCGCGATCATGTCGGCGGCGGTGATCGCTGGGTCGGCAGAGTCGTCGGCAACGATCAATGTCTCGGTCGGGCCAGGCAATTGATCGATAGCGACGATGCCGTAAACCCGCTGCTTGGCGAGCACCACGAAGATGTTGCCCGGCCCGTAGATTTTGTCGACGTGCGGAATTGATTCGGTGCCGAAGGCGAGCGCGCCGATCGCCTGTGCCCCGCCCACCTGAAACACGCGATCAACCCCGGCCACCCAGGCCGCCGCCAGAATCAGCGGCGAAACCGCTCCGTCCCGGCCCGGTGGAGAACAGACGACGATCTCCGGCACTCCCGCGACCCGAGCGGGAATCGCGGTCATGAGCAGGGTCGACGGGTAGAGCGCGGTGCCACCCGGTGTGTAGATGCCGATCCGCTCCAACGGCAGCACGAGCTGCCCGAGCGCACCTCCCTCGCCAAAATCGATCCAGGAGGTGCGTACTTGCTTCTGGTGAAAAGCGCGAATACGATCGGCTGCGGTGTGCATCGCGGCGAGTAACTCGGGAGCGATCGTAGCAGCAGCTGCCTCCCAGGCAGACTTGGGAACCTCGAATTGCTCCGGAGATTTGCCATCGAAAGCCGTGGTGTACCGGCGCACAGCGACGTCACCCTCGGTGCGAACGTCGCCGAGAATGCGATCGACCACCTCGTGAGCGGTCAGCGGCGCACCGAACACGCGCTCGATACCCGCTTTCATCCGCTCCGAGAGCTCGGTCTCCTCGAATCCGCGCCTACGCGTTAGCAAGCGCCGCGCCTCCGCGACATCGTCGGTTCGGCGAATTTCAATCGGCATATCGTCGTTCTCTCGTCTTTCCCGATGCGAGCTGCTAGGCGCGCAGCACTCCGCCGACGCGTTGTTTCAGTGACTTCTCGATGCGCGTGCGCACTTTGCCGAGATCGGAATCCGTGAGGGCGCGATCGGGCGCGGTGAAGCGGATGCGGTAGGCGAGGCTCTTCTTACCTTCGCCCACTTGCGGTCCCTGATAAACGTCGAAGAGGGTGAACCCCGATGCCAACGGACCAGCCGATTCGCGCAGCGTCGTCTCTACCGCCACCGCAGGCGTCGCCGCGTCCACCACGACGGCGAAATCCTGCTCGACCGGCAGGAAGCGAGGCACGGATCGATTCGACGCCCGCTCCGGTACGAGTTGCAACAGCGCGTCGAAATTCAGCTCCGCCACCGCCACGCGCTCGACATCGTCGAAGCCAAGCGCGCGGGCCAGATCGGGTCGCAACTCGCCAAACCAACCGAGCACCGCCTCACCGGCAACGATCCGGGCACTGCGGCCGGGGTGAAGCGCGGTGTATTCCGCTGCTTCCACACTCCAGCCAAGAGCGCCCAGGCGCAACAACGCCTCCTCCAGGGTGCCCTTGAGGTCGAAGATGTCGATCGCCCCATTTCCGCCGAAGCGGCTCAATTCAGCGCGACTCCCGGTCATCAAAATGCCGAGCAGGTTGATCTCGTTCGGCAACTCATCTGGTCCGTTCGGGATGTAGGCGCGGGAGAGCTCGAAAATCCGCACCGCGGATTCGTGCTTCAGATTCTCTCGCGCGATCCCGATCAATGACGGTAGCAGCGTTGGTCGCAGATACGGTCGATCGGCTTGAAGCGGGTTCTTGAGACGAATCAGATCGTCGAGTGGCGCTTGAACGGCCAGCCCCGCGATCCCATCAACCACGAACGGCGCGAGATCGTCGTCGCCGACGGTGGGGTAGGTGATAACTTCAAACAATCCCGCTCCAACAAGCGCGCCGCGAGCCTGCTCCTGGGCGAGGTAGGTCGCGCTTCGAGTAACCTCGGCGGTCCCTCCGATCGGCAGTGTTTCCGGCAGAAGATCGTAGCCGGAAATGCGCGCGATCTCCTCGATCACATCCTCGCGAAGCGTGACGTCTTTGCGATAGGTCGGAGGCGAAACGGTCAACCGGCGATCGCCATCCGGCCCCGAGAATTCGGGTTGCATATCGAGGCGATTCAAAACCTCGAGCACATGCGCTTCGCTGAATGCGATGCCGAGCACGCGCTCGATGCGCGAGAACGCGAAACTGATCGCGCGGCGCTCAAGCGGTTTCGGGTAGAGATCCTGAGCCGCGACAACGCGCGCGCCGGGGCAGCACTCGAGAATGAGCTGAATAGCCCGCAACTGCGCGTCCATGATCAGATTAGGGTCGATGCCACGCTCGAATCGCGCCGAGGCGTCGGTACGCATTTTCAGCGCCCGCGCGGTGTGGCGTACCGATTTCATCTCGAAGTTGGCCGCTTCGAGGAGAATGGTGGTGGTATCGTCAACAACTTCGCTGTTGACGCCACCCATCACCCCGGCGATACCGACCGCGCGCTCCTCATCGGCGATCACGAGCATGTCGGCGGTGAGCGTGCGGACCTGGTGATCGATCGCTTCCATCTGCTCGCCGTCGCGGGCCAAACGCGCGACGAGCCGCCCGCCTTTGATATTGCGCAGATCGTAGGCGTGCATCGGCTGGCCGAGCTCCAACATCACGTAGTTCGTGATGTCGACCATGTTGTTGATCGGACGCACGCCCGCGGCCGTCAACCGCTGCGCCAGCCAATTTGGTGACGGCGAGACGCTCACGCCCTCGATAATCGTGGCGCTGAACCGGAGGCAGAGATTTGGATCGTCGATCGCGACGAGGTTATCGACACGATTCGCCAGCAACGCGAGATCGGCGGCTGGCTGATCCGCTACCGGACGGTTGGTAATCGCCCCAGCCTCGCGCGCGATCCCTCGCACGGAGAAGGCGTGAACGAGATTCGGCGTGATCTCGAACTCGATCACCGAATCGCCGAGATACTGCTGCAGCGGTGTGCCGACCGGAGCATCCTCCGGAAGCACGAGAATTCCCTCGTGCTCGTCCGAAATGCCCAGCTCTTTTTCAGAGGTGACCATTCCCTCGGAGCGGACGCCGCGAATCACTCCCGGTTTGAGCACTTTGTACTCGCCGGAATCGCTGTGACCGTCGATCAGCCGGGCACCGGCCAGCGCCAGCGCCACCTTCTGCCCTTCGGCGATGTTCGGCGCGCCGGTTACAACCGTCAGGCGATGCTCGCCGGTGGTGACCGTGGCGAGAACGAGGCGGTCAGCATCGGGGTGGCGCTCCACGCGTTCCACCAACCCGACGTAGACCTTGTCCCATCCGGCGCCGATTTCCTCGACCTTTTCGGCTTCCAACCCCGCCATCGTCATACGGAAGGCGAGCTCTTTCGCCGTCAACCCGGTCTGGACGTACGATTCGAGCCATTTCATTGGCACGTTCATTGATGTGCACCTTCTATCTGGTTGCGGGTCATCCCGTTGCTCGGCTAACGCGCGACGAACTGCTGGAGGAATCGGAGATCGTTCCCGGCGAAGGCGCGAACGTCGTTGATGCCGTAGCGCTGCATGGCGATACGATCGATCCCGAGTCCGAACGCGAAGCCGGTGTACTTCTCCGAGTCGTAGCCAACCCCTTCGAGCACATTCGGGTGGACCATCCCAGCGCCGCCCATCTCCAGCCAGCCGGTGTACTTGCAGACGCGGCACCCGGAGCCATCGCAGAACATGCAGTCGATCGAGAAGTCGACGCCCGGCTCGACGAAGGGGAAGAAATCGCAGCGGAAGCGAATCCGCCGGTGGGCGCCGAAGAGCTGGCGCGCCATCTCCCGCAACACACCCTTCAGATCGGACATGCGGATGTTCTCGTCGACGGCCAACCCTTCGAGCTGGTGGAATGCCCACTCGTGCGAGGCATCCTGCGCTTCGTAGCGATAGACGCGGCCTGGCACCACCACCCGAACTGGGGGAGTGCGCTGCTCCATCACGCGCGCCTGCATCGGCGAGGTGTGGGTCCGCAGCACGATCTCGGAATTCGGCGAATCAACCACGATCGTGTCCCACACATCGCGAGCAGGGTGATCGCTGGGGATGTTCAACAGATCGAAGTTGTAGTGGCCCGATTCCACTTCAGGACCGAACACAGTCTGGAATCCGAGCAGCGCGAAAATATCGCTCAGCTCCCGAGTGATCTGACTCACCGGATGATCGGACCCGATCAACGGTCGCCGTCCGGGCAGGGTGACATCAACCGCGTCGGTGCTGAGGCGATTCGCCAGTGCCGCGGTGTCGAGACGCTGCTTGACCTGATCGTAGACGGCGGTGAGCGCGAGTTTTGCCTCGTTGGCGGCACGACCGAGCGCTGGCCGCTCTTCGGCTGATGCTGATCCGAGCGAGCGCATGAATTGGGTGAGCGCCCCCTTCGGGCCGAACACCCCACGTTCCCACTCACCCAGTTGTTCGAGTGTGGTGACCTGTTGAAGCTCCGTCTCCGCGCTCTGGCGGAGATCGGCGAGTGTGGCGACCGACATCGCGCTTTTCGTTCCTTTCGATCGATTTGACGCACAAAAAAAGACCCCTCGGCAGGGACGAGGGGTCTCCACGCGGTACCACCCTGCTTCGCCGGCCCGGAGGCACGGCGCACTTAGCTCATCGCGATCAACGCGACGCACCGGGTAATGGCGGTGGACCAGGCGCAGTTACTTTCGGAATTCCGGGTTCACATGCCGGCTCGTGAGTGAATTTCGTCGCTGGCGGCCGTTGGCGGTTCTCAATCGATGACCTGCCTTCCCT
>JAESFN010001150.1_pt1 | contig 13804 bp, 12 predicted proteins | sample 9269411 | NCBI WGS metagenome assembly JAESFN01 (sample SAMN14505399, study PRJNA617100) | algae metagenome | isolation source: Iphinoe sp. HA4291-MV1 and co-occurring heterotrophs from trail next to... | place: USA: Maunawili Falls, Hawaii | collected 2009-07-25
GCCCGGTTTCAGCACGATGCGCTCGAAGGAAAGTGTTTCGATCGGCGCCGCCGGTTTGACATTCAGCCCCGCACCGTCAGTGGCGACGAAGATACCGATGATGCCCAGCAGCAACACGATCGGCGCGAGAATGTAGAACAGGAGCCGCGCGCCGGTCGGCCCGCTCGTTGCGGATGGAGAAGCCGCGACCATTACACCGCCTCCACGTCGAAGACCCCGGTCCAGCCGAGCTCCGCGAATTCCGTTTTATGGGCGTGGAACATGTAGCGTCCCGGGTATTTGTAGGAAAACTCCATGATCCCGCGCTGTCCTTGCATCAGCGCCACTGTGTCGGTGAATTCCGACGGCGTGCGGCTGGTGCCGGTGGGGAAGTAATTGAAAAAAGTGGCGTGAATGTGGAAGGAATTGCTCTGATCGTATTCGAGGATATTGACCAGAAAGATACGAACCTTTTCGCCCACCTTGAGCTTGATCGGCGCCTGATTGTGATCGTAGGCGAACGGAATGCCATTCACGACGTAGAAATCGTTCGCGCCATCGAAGTCGACATCGTAGCCGTGCATCACCATCACCATCTCGCGATCGACCGGGGAGAACCCCTCCTTGGGATCGACGATGAAGGTGCCGAAAAGCCCCTGCGCGATGTGGATTGCCAGCGGCGCGGTATGGCAGTGGTAGAGATGGAGCCCGGCCGGCTCGGCGTCGAATTCGTAGATGAAGGTTGCGCCGGGCGGGATTTGCCCAGAGGCGGCATCGAACACGCCGTCCATGTTGGCGGGGTGGATGCCGTGAAAATGCATGCTGTGGTGGTGATCGCCGGCATTGGTGAAATTGATTTTGACCCGATCGCCCTCGGTGGCGCGAATCGTCGGCCCCGGCACGCGACCGTTGTAGGTCCAGGCCGCAAACACCATTCCGGGAAGGATTTCGATTTCTTTGTTGATCGCGGTGATCCAGTATTCGCGCTGGATCTGACCATTCGGGAGAGTGGTGACCTCACCACCATCGAAGTCGTAAAGCAGTTCGGTCGGGTCGAAGCCGTTGGCGGTGTGATCGACCGAGCCAGTGATGCCCGGCATCACCATTTCGCCACCCGGCATGTTTCCCATGCTGTGGTGGGTGGGAGTCGGGGTGGCATCCTGAGCACGAGCCCCCCGGCTTAGCATCCCGGTGCTGAGCAACGCCGCCGTGCTGGCCATGCCAACACCGGTTGCTCCCGCCCCGATCAGCGCGCGGCGCGAGACCGGCCGCGGTGGCGGCGCGTGGTTCTCGTGATTTTCCAATCGTTCTGTCCTTTCGTCTGATCGTGTTTCGTTCCGGCTCCCCTCGCCGCTTCGAATTCACGAGATTTTTCTCTCTCTGTTTATAAATTAGTCTAGACTAAACCACAATAGCCCGGGCACAACATCATCGAGATATCACCATCTATTTCGCCCTGCTTGGAGCAGAAAAGCATTTGCATCCGGGATTATCCGTGCAGTCAAGCAATTCCCGGCGTAGCATTCCCGCGGAAGGGTGAATCACCTCATACGTTCGGGAGGGGCGATGAAATACATCTATTTGCTGCTGGTGCTCGTGCCGGTGGCGCTGATACTCGATCTCGGCGATATCGGCGGGCATTCCGCCGTTTTCATCACCTCGGCGCTCGGCATGATCCCGTTGGCAGCGCTGCTCGGTCGCGCCACCGAGGAGGTGGCGGTTTTCACCGGTCCGAAAATCGGCGCGCTGCTCAATGCCACGCTCGGAAATGCCGCCGAGCTGATCATCGTGATCATCGCGCTCAATGAGGGCCTGGTCGATGTCGTGAAAGCGAGCATCGCCGGTTCGATCATCGGCAACATCCTGGTCGTACTCGGCGCCTCATTCCTCTTCGGCGGTTTGAAGAACGGCACGCAGACCTTCGATGTCGGCGTCTCCCGCATCAACGCCACGATGATGACGCTGGCGGTGGTGGCGATCATGATTCCCGCGGTTTTCGATCGCGGCAGCGACGGCATTCACCTCAGCCTGCACGATGTCGAGCATCTCAGCGACGGTGTCGCGATCGTGATGATCGTGCTCTACGCGCTGTACCTGCTCTACACCCTGCGCGGCGGCAATAGCTCGCCGGACGAGGTAGTCGCCGCCGGACAGGCAGAGGAGCACCACGGCGGTTCGATGAAACTCCCGATGGCGCTCGGGCTGCTCGCCGGCTCGACAATCGCGATCGTGGTGATGAGCGAACTGCTGGTCGGAGCGATCGAACCGACCGCGAAGGATTGGGGGCTCAGCGAGCTCTTCATCGGTGTGATGCTGGTGCCGCTGATCGGCAATGTCGCCGAGCATCTCGTCGCCGTGCAGATGGCGATCAAGAACAAAATGGATCTCAGTCTCGGCGTCGCTGTCGGGTCGAGCATCCAGGTCGCACTCTTCGTTACTCCGGTGATTGTCTTCGCTGGTGTGCTGCTCGATAAGCCGATTACTCTGGTGTTCAACAACTACGAGCTCGCCGCGTTGGTTGGCGCCACGCTGATCGCCGCGTTTATCTCCAGCGACGGCGAATCGAATTGGCTCGAAGGCGCGCAATTACTTGCGGTGTACGCCATGCTCGGACTCGCCTTCTATTTCACCTGATGCCAGCAAAAACGGCCGGGCTCGCACCAATGCGAGCCCGGCCTTTTCATTCCCGTTCAAGGAGTTCCTACGAGATGTCCCCGCAGGCCAGCGGATTCGCGTAATCCGTCGTATCGGCGTCGACAATCGTCACCGCGTATTCGCCGGAGAGATCGGCGGGAATAATCCGAATCCGCCCGGATGACTCGCCGCTCGCGTCAACACTGCCTGCATCAAAATCGGCGTTGCCGGAGAGATCGTCGCACGAGCCCTCCTGCACCACCACCAGCGCCCCCTCCGGCGCGCCACTCGCGGTGACATCGACGTTGCTGCGACGGGTTCCCGACGCGGAGACCACGGCCTCGCCGCTCACGCCGGAGTTATCAACCTCATCCAGCGTCACGGTGATGTCCTCACCCGCCCCGCTGGTCGTGGTCGCTTCCTCGGTGGCAGTCGCTTCCGGCGTTTCGTCACCGGTGGTCGATCCACCGCCGCCGATCTCCAGCGTCGCCAGCAATTCATCGCGCGCCGCGATCTCGTCGTTGTACTGATCGTCGAGCGCGTAGTGCTCGATTAGCAGCATCGATTCGCCATCGACGATCGGGCGGCACTCGAGGTAGATCGTGGCATCGACCGGCGGATCGATCGGATCTTGATCAGTGCCGTGGTTGGTCACCCAGATCACCGCCGAGTAGCCGCCGCCATCGGTCGGCCCGACGAGCTCATTGCCATCCTTGTCCTTGGCGATGGAGTAGAAATCGTAGCTCTCGAAATTCTGGTAGGTCGCGATATCCGCGTCGATGCACTGCTGCGGTGAGGCGGTAGTAGCACCCGCGTAGAAGGTAACCGTGGAGACCTTATTGGTGACGGCAAATACGTTGATATCTTCGAGCGTCACTGCACCGAGGTCGACCGTGCCGCCTCTGGTGGGGTCACCAGTCGATTGCCAATCCGACCCGTAGCTCACGGTGAAACCATAGTCAGGGCTGATGTACCCACCGCCTGACTCGGGTGTTGTCGTGTCTTCATCTTCGGGAGTCGGGGTCGTTTCTTCGCGTCCGCCGGTCGACCCGCCTTCATCGCCGCCAGTCGGGCCGGAATCGTCGACCGTCTCGCCATCCAGGCTGTAGAGCGTGATGTCATCAAACTGCACGTCGCGGTTCTGCACCGAGGTGTCGCCGAACCAGCCGCTGCCGATGTAGATACGGCCCGCATCACTGAGATCGGAGACATCGAGCACCGTCACTGCTTCGCCGTTGATGGAGAAGGCCGCCTGATCGCCAACCACCGCAACGGCGACCTCGTAGGTCTCACCCGCACCGACCGGGAACGCGTCATCGCTCAACGTGCCGGAATCGATCGGATCATCTTGATTGGAAAAATCCCAGATCGGTGAGCGCCCGCGAGCCCCCTCAGAGGCGAAAACCAGTCGGTAATCGGTGCCGGTGGCGCCCTCATCCGTGTAGTGAAACGAAAGACCGAAGTCGTACGGTTGATCGGCATCCTCTTCAGGCGCCGATGCGGTGAAGGTGAGGTAGAAATCGGCAACCGGATCGTCGGGGCCGATGATGAACTGCCCGGTGATGGTCTGCGCATCCTGGGTAGCGACGAAGCGCTTGCCCTCGACGAGGGGATCGACGTTACGCGAGGCTGCCTCCGCGCTATCGAGCAGCGCCTGCGCATCCTCGGCGTCCCGGCTGCTCTGCGCCCGCGCCTGCTGCACCCCCGTGAGCGGCGCGATCAACATCAGCGCAATGACCAATGCGGCCAGAATGCGCCGGCCATATCCCGTCTTCATTTCGCACTCCCTTACCTTCGCCGAACATCCATCGAGCCCACATCGCTCCACGATTGTGGCCGCGAACGCGCCGGTGGTTTCGCTGCGACTTCATGCAATTTCCACCCTACAACGGTGGGGGGCAACGCACAAGGTTTCGCGGTAATCGTGGGATTAAAGGTGGCGGAGAAACGAATCAGGATCGCGCAAAAACGCGCGCATCACCGAAATGTGCTCGACCTCGTCGAAACCGACCGGCGCGATTTCGCCGCCATCGAATCCGTAGATCGTGGCACCCGGGTAGGCCATCATGATCGGCGAGTGCGTCGCCATGATCACCTGCGCACCCTGCTCTTCCACCATCAACCGCAGCATCGAGAGCAGTGTCAACTGGCGCGTCGGCGAGAGCGGCGCCTCCGGTTCGTCGAGCAGATAGAGCCCGTCCGGACGCAACCGGCTCTGGAAGAGGGCGAGAAAAGCCTCACCGTGCGACCGCGCATCAAGCCCCTCATCGTAGAGCGCGTTCAGATCGGCAACCTGCCGCTCCAGCGGCATGGCGGCAAGTCCTTTGGCGAGTGGTGAGAGTGATTCATCGGCACGGATCGCGGCGAGCTCGGCTTTGTATTCCGCTTTCATGCGATCGATGCGCAACGCGTACCCGAAGAAATCTTCAGCCCGCAGGAAGAAGCCGCGACGATTACGCTTCACATCCCAGGCGAGGTGCATCCGCTCCTGCAACGCCTGCCCCGCGGCGAGTGATTCGTCACCGCGCAAATCGTTGGTACCGATCGCCACTGCATCGACCGCACAGGCGATCCCCTCCAGCAGCGTAGACTTGCCCGAGCCGTTCTCGCCGACAAAGACGGTGACCGGCGTGGGAAATTTCAGCGTCTTGCCCATGAGCGCGCGTACCGCGGGCACTCCGAAGGGATGGCGCTCGGTGGCATCATCGGGATTGTTATCCAGGCGCACGCTGCGCAGGTGAACCATTGCAATCATTTCCTAAGAAGGAGGGTCCGAGTATGCGTGTCGCGCTCATCGCGGATATCCACGGCAATCAACTTGCCCTCGACACTGTTTTGTCGCACATCGATGCCGCTGGTGTCGATCAAATCGTGTGCCTCGGCGATGTTGCGCTGATCGGCCCCCAACCGGACGAGGTGCTGACCACGCTCCGGCAGCGCCAGATTCCCACGGTGATGGGCAACACTGACGCCTGGATTTTCGATCTATCGAGTGACAGCCCCACCACCGTGCGGCTCGCAACGTGGGGCAACTCGCAAATCAGCGAGGAGAATCGCGCCTTCGCCAGCAGCTTCCAACCAACCATCGACATCGCGCTGCCCGGTGGCCGCACCCTCCTCGCCTGTCACGCCACTCCGCACAATTTCGACGATATCCTGCTGCTCGCCACCCCTGCCGCCGAGGCGTCGGAGCTACTCTCCGGCAATAGCGCCGAACTCATTGCCGGCGGGCACACGCATATTCCGTTTCTCCGGCAGGTCGATCAGCACCGGTTCGTGAATCCCGGCAGTGCCGGTCTGCCGGGTATCGGCGCCGCCATCCCGGAACTGCCACCGAACCACACCGTCGACTGGATCGACTACACCATCCTGGATGTCACCGAGCAGTCCGTCGCAATCGCATTCCATCGCATCCCGGTCGATGTGCCGGCCATTCTGGCCACAGCGCGCTCCGCGGGAATGCCAGAGCTCGAATGGTGGGCAAAACTCTGGAAAACCGTGGACTAGATCGATGATCGATCTGCTCCTTCTCGGCAATGGCGCGATGAAACCGCTCCCCAATCGCTGGCTTTCCAGCACCCTGGTACGGGTTGGGAGCGATCTGATGCTGCTCGATTGCGGAGAGGGCACGCAGATCGTCTATCGCACCTTCGGCTGGGGATTCAAGCAGCTCTCGACGATCGTCCTCTCCCACTACCATGCCGACCACGTTGCCGGATTGCCGGGAATCATCTTCAGCCTGGCGGAAGCGGGTCGCACCGAGCCGGTCCACATTTACGGTCCGGCAGGCACGATTCAGGTCGTGCAGGGGCTGGCGGTGATCATGCCCTATCTCAGGTTTGAGCTCACGGTGCACGAGCTGGCTGATGGCGATGCGTTCGAGCTCGCGAATGGACTGCATGGCTTCGTGGCGGCGGGCGATCATCGCGGTGTTCCTGTGCTCGCCTGGCGCTTCGAGCTCGATCGCGCCGGGCGGTTCGACGCCGAAGCCGCCGCGCGCCTGGGAGTTCCGCGCAATCGCTGGAGCGAGCTGCAGCGAGGCGGCTCGGTAGAGGTTGGAGACCGGCTCGTCGAATCTACAGAAGTGATCGGACCGCCGCGACCGGGGCTGGTGTTCGCGTTCAACACCGATACCCGACCGGTGCCAGGGCACGTCCACATCGCACGGGACGCCGATCTCCTGATCAACGAGGCGACCTACCTCGACCCCGCCGATCAGGAAAAAGCGATCACCCACAATCACATGAGCCTGGCCGAAGCCTGCGCGCTGGCCCGCGAGGCGAACGCGCAACGCCTGCTGCTCACGCACTTCAGCGGCGCCACCGACGACCCGCTCGCCTACACCGATGCCGCCCGCGAGCTCTTCCCCACAGCGGAAATCGGCTACTCCGGCTGGCGCACCACGCTCAGTTTCAGCGAGTAGCTCCGCCATCAGGAAGGGGAGGCGCTCGTGGCCTCCCCTTCGCAATTCCGGTCTCAGTCCTGGAAGGACTTCCGCGTGTCAGCACGGTCACTTCAGTGCCGTGCGATCTCCCTCAGATCCTGCCTACGGGCGCAGCACGATCTTCGTCGCGGCAGACGGCGTATCGATCAATTGCGCGAACGAGCTATCGGCCGCTTCAAGCGGGCGGATCGAGATCCACTCCTCGGCGGGAGGAATCAGACCGTCAGCAACCAGCCGGATTGCGGCGGCGAAATTCGACTGCGTGTAGCAGAACGCTCCCTGGATGGAGATTTCCTGGCGCACCACGTAGTTGCCCGGAATCGAGGTTTCGTCCTCGTGCAGACCGGTGAAGATCACACGACCGCCGGGGCGCACCGCCTGGATCGCGCTCTGACGGGTAATCGGCAGCCCAACGGCATCGAACGCTGCGTCGACGCCGAGTCCGTCGGTCAGCCGCTTCACCTCAGCGACCACGTCGCTCTGCACCGGATTGAACACGTCAGTCGCGCCCCAGGCTTTGGCCATTTCCAGGCGCGGCGCCACCACATCAGTGATCGCGATCGTGCTCGCACCGGCTGCTTTCGCCGCCAGCACCACCAGCAACCCGATCGGGCCCGCTCCCTGGACCAGCACGCGGCAGCCGGGGTAGAGATGACCGAGCTCGACCGCGCGCAGAGCGCACGCGAGCGGCTCGACCAGCGTGCCACCGATCTCATCGATGGTATCGGGCAGTTTGTAGACCGCTTTTACCGGCGCGGTGACGTAATCCGCGAACGCACCTGGGCGATGGGCGCCGATCAGCGAACGATTGAGGCAGAGATTTTCGAACCCGTTGCGGCACAGCACGCATGCCGAGCAGGGAATCATCGGATTGACCGTGACGCGATCGCCCTCGGCAAACCCGCTTACGCCGTCGCCGATACCCGCAACCGTGGCGCTGAACTCGTGCCCCATGATCAGCGGCGGTTTCCGCAATGAGTTCTGACCCAAATACCCTGAGAGCTCCGAACCACAGATACCGACGGCATCCACCTTCAACAGCAGCTCACCCGCCGGAATGTCCGGTTCGGTGACCTCCGCCATGCGAATTTCGCGCGGTCCATACCAAATCGCCGCTTGCATCCCGTTTCTTCCCCTATTCCTCGTTTGACGTATCAAGACCAACTGCCAATGTGCCAGGCGGCACGTATCCCAAACGCAAACTCAGTTCCGCGCCGGCGTCGAGCATGCGCGCCAGCAGCGCCTCGAAGCGCTCGCCATCGGCACGGCTCGCCATTCCCGCGACGCTGATCGCCGCGACGGCGCGATTGGTGTAATTGAGCAGAGGCACCGCGATACAGTGCAGTCCGGAAATCATTTCTTCGCGATCGAGAGCGTAACCACGCTCGCGTACGATCCCCAATTCGTTCGCCAGCCGCTCGCCATCGGTGATCGTCTGTGCGGTAAAACTCGGGAAGGGCGCGGTGGCCAGCAATTGGGCCTGCTCGACATCGGGGCGAAACGCCAGCATCGCCTTCCCCAAACCGGTGGCGTGCATCGGCCGTCGCGTTCCGAGCTCGACGTTCAGCTGTACCTGCAAATCGGTTTGCACCTTATCGAGGTAAACCACTTCACCCCGGCTCGGTACCGCAAGAAAAACCGTTTCCCCGGATTCCGCCGCTAATTGTTCCAGGTATGGACGAGCCAACCGGGGCAGGTTCGTTCGCTCCAGCTGGATACCGACGATCTGCAGCAACCGGTACGAAAGCCGCCAATCGCCCTCATCCGTGCGTTCGATCACCGATTGCTCGGCGAGATCGTTGAGCAGGCGGTGTAGCGAGCCGATCGGGACATCGAGCTCACGCGCAATTGGGCGCATGCCCAGCGCTCCCTTGCGGGCGAGCAATTCGATGAGATCGAATGTCCGATCGATTTTCGACATTACCCGGCAACCGCGAACGGGCGTTGACAGCCCCGGCGGGCGGGGCTAGGATCACGCCACCTGAAAAGTTGAACGGATGCTCCATATCTGGATCATCACCGCATTCTACCGCAGACCGGTCTCGCAGAGAAAGGATCGCAAGCGATGGCGCTTCCCGCGTTGCACGGAGTGATTCCGATCGTCGCCACCCCATTCGACTCTCGCGGCCGGCTCGACCCCGAGAGTCTGCGCCGGGTGGTGGAATACAACATCGAACGCGGTGTCCATGGATTGGGAATCGCGCTCGGCAGCGAAATCTACAAGCTCACCGAAGCAGAGCGAACCGAGGTCATCACCATCGTCGTCGCGCAAACGCGGGATCGCGTGCCGGTGGTGGTCAACACCGGCGCGCCCGCGAACGATCTCGCGGTGATCTTCAGTCGGCAAGCACAGGAACTCGGTGCTGCCGCCGTGATGGTCGCTCCTCCCGGTGCCGGATTCTCGGCAACCGAGCTGCTCGATTACTACGGTGCGATCAATGCCGGGGTTTCGATCCCGATCATGATTCAGGACACTCCCACCACACCCGTTCCGGCAGCGCTGATCAAACGCCTGAGCGATGCCTACGAGTGGGTGCAATACGCCAAGATCGAGAGCATTCCGGCACCGCAACAAATGGTGGCGGCGGTGCAAACCGCGCCGAACACCGCGATGCTCGGCGGCGCGGCCGGTCTCGCCTTCATCGAAGAACTGCGCCGCGGCTCGATCGGCACCATGCCCTGGCCGAGCCAACCGGCCGAATTCGTCGCCGTTTGGGATGCCTGGCAGGCAGGCGAGCAAGAAAAAGCGCAATCGATTTTCGAAATGCGCATCGCTCCCCTGCTCCGGCTGCCGGTGCAAACACTCGGCGGCGGGCATCGTCTGCACAAGCTGGTGTTGCAACGGCTCGGTGTGATCGAGAGCGCCTACGTCCGTGGCCCGGTCGATGAACTCGATGCGGTCACCCTCGGCGAATTCGAAGCGGTTTGCGATCGTCTCGGTATCGGCCGGTAACGCTGGGAGGTTGCGATGAAGATCACCGACATTACCGTCGAGTCCTTCCGTACCTGGTCTGATCGCTACGAAAACGGCGCGCCGCTGCCTCGCACTGAAATCATCCAGACCCTCACCACGATTCACACCGATGAGGGAGTCGTTGGGCGCTACTTCGGCGGCCACGGGCATGGAGACCAGGATGGGCTCGATCTCGGCAGTCGCGCTACGCTCACCGGTCGGCTCCGCTCGCAGCTGGTTGGACTCGATCCGCTCGATCGCGAGCGCATCTGGCAGTGGCTCTGGGCTGCCAAAACGCCCGAACACCTGATGGGTGTGATCGATCTGGCGCTCTGGGATCTCGCCGGCAATGCCGCGGGTATGCCGGTCTACAAATTCATCGGTGGTTGCCGCGATCGTGTGCTCGCCTATGCCAGCACCTACCCGAACATGGGCTCACCCGAGAATTACGCGCAGCACGCCCTCGCCTGCAAAGCGCAGGGGTATCGCGCCTACAAAATTCACCCCTATTACTACTGGAATCCCGCAACCGGCGAGGCGATGCCGGGCCGGCCATCGCACATCGCCTGGGATATCGAGGTCTGCCGTCAGGTGCGGGCCGCAGTCGGCGACGACATGGTGCTGATGTACGACCCCTGGGGCACCTACCACATCTTCGAGGAAGCACTCCAGGTCGGCCGCGAGCTTGAGCGACTGAATTTCCATTGGTACGAGCACCCGATGCCGGAGCACCGCATCGATACCTACATTCGTCTCGCGGCGGCGCTCGATATCCCGATCTGCTCGCCAGAGATCATCGAGGGGCACGTGTTCACCCGCGCCGAGTGGATTCGCTCGCGCGCTTCGGACATCAGTCGCATCGATGTGTTGCGTGGAGGAATCACGGCGGCGAAGAAGACCGCCATCGTCTGCGAAGCGTATGGCATTCGTTGCGAAATCCACATGAGCGGTATCGGCAATCTGCACGTGCTCGGCTCAACGTCGGAAGACACCTGCGAATACTACGAGCGCGGTCTGCTGGCCCCCGGCGTCGATTACGACGCTCCGCCCGCCTATCTCAACAGCCCGCTCGATGTGCTCGACCCGGATGGATACGTCACCCTTCCCTCGCGACCCGGTCTCGGCTACGACATTAACTGGGACTACATCGCAGCGAACCGCGCCTAAAAGCATCGGCCCGCTCTCGTTGTTACGGGAGCGGGCCGATCGCGTTATCCAGCGCTGGGATCACCTGTGCCGTTGATCGCATCCTGGATGAATTGAGCGATCACTGCCATGTCACCGGAATACACCCAGGCGCCGCTGGCGATCGTTCCGCCCTGGATCAGTGGCGGAGCAAGCGAGCTGAGGGTGATATCGTCGTCACCCATCTGCATTGCCAGGCGAGCCAGCGTGAGCTGCTCCTCCAGCGGGAATGAAGTCTGTGCTGAATCGCCGAGCGCCAGAATGAGATTGTCGATTTTGGAAAGCGATCCCAGGCTCTGTCCCTTGGCGAAGATCGCGCGCAGCACCTGCAACTGCCGCTCGCGCCGCTGATCGTCGCTATCGGCATGGCGGGTGCGCACGTACTTCAGCGCCAGCTCGCCATCCATTTCGGTTTCACCGGCGGGAATGATCAGGTGCTCGGTGCCGTAGTTATCGGTCGGATACTCGGGATCGTTGATCTCATAGGGAACATCGACCGTAATCCCGCCGACCGCATCGATCACCTTGGTGAAACCGCTGAAGTCCACCAGGACGTAATCATCGATCGGCACGCCGAAGTTGTATTCGATCGTGTCGCGGACCAATCCGACCCCGGCGGCGCTATTGTCGGGATCGCCGGCGATACCGTGGTTGTACGCACTATTGATCTTGTCGTACCCGAATCCAGGGATTTCGACGAGAAGATCCCGCGGGATGCTGACACCGCGCACCTTGCCATTCAGCAGATCGATTTGCGCGATGATGATTACATCGGCGTTCTGATCGCCCCCTTCCGGGCGGCGATCGAGCCCGATCACCAAAACGTTGATCGTTGTTCTTCCCTTCCAGACTTCGCTGGTTCCGGGATCACCGCTATCAAAGCCCTGCCCAAGCACCTGGCGAAGAATGTCCATCCGTGAAGGCGAATCATCGCTCTCGGGCTCACCCACATTCATCGCAGCCGTGTTTGAAGCAGGCGTTGAGTCGCTCGCGGCCACGTCGGTTGTCGATCCCGTTGCCGTCGCCGTCGCCGTCGCGGGAACGGTTGGGGTCGCGACCGGCGCCTGCACAGGGGTAGTTTCAGGACCGCCGGTTCCATCCGTTTCGATCGTCGGCGACACGGTCGGACCGGCACTCGACGTCGCGGTGGACGAGGCAGTAGCGGTTGCCGTGGGCGGGCTAAGCCCACTCGACCCCGTAGCGGTCGGTGCGGGCGCGACAGCGGTCACCGTTCCGGTTGGAGGCGCGGTGCCGGTAGCATCGGGCACGCTTTCGACCGTGACATTGATCACCGGTTGCGTCGGCTGATCGGCCGGCACAATCACTTGCTCAGTCGGTGTGGGATTAACGGCGCCGGTGTTTGCCGGCGGCGTTTGATTGGCCGAGGGAGTGAAGCCCGGATTGACGTCGTTATTAATCGCACCACCGAGCGCCACATCGGCATTGCGGGTTGGCAACGGCACAACCGCCGCCTTTTCGGCCTGAACGAGCGCGCTGACGATCTTCCAGCTCTGGAAGCCAATGACACCGAGCGCGATAACGAGAATCACACCACCGATGCCAAGCGCACGGCGAAACCGTCGCCGACGGCGAGGATTCCGGCGCGGTGGGATTTGGTTCGGCGGTGCGTAGTGCTCCAAATAGCCTGCTCAAACGCGAATGCGGGTCAGCCAATGTTGCCGGTGCATGCGGGCGCTCCGGCGACACGCGAGAATTGTAGAGCGTAACCCGCCTCGCGTGTCCGATTCTATGCTTCTAAACCCGGTACTTTTCCGAGGATTTCGGCAAAAACATCCCCTCGACCATACCCAAATACACGAACGTACAGGTTGTCGTTTGAACACTGAAGGTGCGTTGTTTGACTTGCCTTTTTGGCACTGTTCTGCTAGAATTAGAACAAATGATCCAGGCAGGTGAAAGCATGAACATCAACATTCCAGTCGCAAACATTTCAAAGGAAGACGTCGCCGAGGTGCTGTTGCGCGTCGCAACCATCCTCGATCTCGCCGGAGACAATCCGTATCGCTCGCTGGCCTACCGCCGCGCGGCGCGGTTGGTGCTGGCGACCACGCGTCCACTCTCGGACTATCTGACCCCACGCGGCCGGTTCGAATTGCCGGGGCTCGGCGCGAATCTGCGCCGCAAGCTCGGTGAGCTCGTGATCACCGGCCGGCTCCGCTTCGGAATCGAAGTGATGGCGCGGCTGCCGGAAGGCGCCACCGCGCTGATGGCGATTCCGACCATCGGTCCGCATCTGGCGCGCCGCCTCCACGACGAACTCGGTATCGACACGATTGACGATGTCGTGGCCGCCGCCCGTGACGGCAAGATTCGCCGGCTCCATGGCTTCGGAGCGCGCAAGGAAGCGCAGATTCTGCGTGGCGCACTCGATGTCCAGGCCGGATTCCCGAAGGTGCTGCAGTTCCCGGCCGCCGAAATGCTCGAAATCGAAACGGCTGCCTGAGCACCGATTCATCGCACATCAACGTTGGCGATCCCCATGTCGCCGTCCCCTCCCTCTCTCTGAGACCGCGACCGGTGCTGCAGCCCGATTGCGGTCTCAACCGACCCAAATCAAGCGCCCACGCCGGTTATGACCGGCGTGGGCG
>JAESFN010001151.1_pt1 | contig 13774 bp, 11 predicted proteins | sample 9269411 | NCBI WGS metagenome assembly JAESFN01 (sample SAMN14505399, study PRJNA617100) | algae metagenome | isolation source: Iphinoe sp. HA4291-MV1 and co-occurring heterotrophs from trail next to... | place: USA: Maunawili Falls, Hawaii | collected 2009-07-25
TTAGGCGGAGGCCCAGGCCATGAATTGTCGATCGACCCCCAACTGCCATGCTTGCGGCGGCCAAGTGATTCGAATCGCTCGCTACAGCAGTTACCGGCGCGCGGAAGCGACCGAGCGGTTGCGATGCGGGGGTTGTGGGCAAGTCTTTGAAGCGCCGAGCCAAACGCAAACACTGGAGCGATCGAGCAGTCGCTAGGAGTGCTTCGCATGCGAACGACAGCACGACCCCCGCACGAGCTTTCAAGACTGTAATGTTGCGTGCGTGGGGCAGTTTGCTGGTGATAATCGCAGGCAGCGCGAAAGGATTTGCCAGACGCGATCGTCTCGGTTGTCGAAGTCAGAGTTAGCCGCCCGTTTTTCGGCCGTCGGCTTTTTTGACTTCGCAGGGAATAAAACGACCGCGATGTGCGTCTAAGGAGTCAGACCGACCACCTCGTGGCATTGGTGGTCGCTCGATAGCCCGCCGGCAGCTTTGGCGAGATTGCCGGCGGGTTTTTCTGCGCGCGGACCGCACGATCGATCGGTGGGCGACTTCTCTTTGCGCGCGGGCCCGTCCACGAAAAAGGCCGGCTCACACCGGCCGCTCGCCTGAAGACAAGCGGCTCGGCCTGAGCCGGCCCATTGCAGTTTTCTAATGCGCGGAGATCTCTCCCGCTTAGTATTCCCGCTTCGTCTTGATGCCGGGCTCCGGCACGGGGTACTTGCCGTTGGCATCGGCCAGCACCGGCGCGGGGCCTGTGAGCGTCAGCTTGTCGACATCTGGGGCGAACTCGTGGTCGCCGTTGAGAATGTCCTCGTACTTGATGACCTGGCCCGTGTGGCAAGCCATGCGGCCCATCGAAGTCACCAAGCTCGCCTCGGCGCCGCGCTTGGCTTCGTTATAGGGCTTGTCGGCACGAATCGCCGCCATCAGGTGATCCCACTCGAGCTGGTACGGGCTCGGCTCCGGCTTGCGATAGCGCCACACTACCTCGCCATCGGTGCCCATCCGCTGATCCTTGAAGATCTTGCACTTGGCCGGAGCGTGCGACGAGAACGAAATGATGGCCGAGCCCTTGGTGCCATGGGCATAGCTAGCGAACTCTTGGTAGCAACCCTCCATGGTGCGGCCTTCGAGCATGAACTTCGTGCCGTCGGCGAACGTGTATTCCACCGAGTAGGTGTCGAAGTTTTGATCGATGTAGTCGTGGCGATAGTGCCGGCCGCCGAAGCCCTTGGCCTCGACCGGCCAGGCGTCCTTCATCCAACAGCATTCGTCGATGTTGTGGATCAAGAAGTCGCTGAACGCGCCGCCGCTCGCCCAGAGGAAGCCGTGGAACCATTCGAGCTGATACATCAGCTCGCTCAGCTTGGTGTCGTTGGGCGGAGTGTGCGCCTTGGCCGTGGGGCCGAGCACGCGATACGCCCGCAGCAACTGCACATCGCCAATCTCCCCCTGCTTGATGCGGTCGAACAACTCGCCGCGGGCTTCGCAGTGGCGGCACATGAGCCCCACGCCGACCTTGAGATTCTTTTCTTCCGACAGCTTGGCCAGCTCCAGCATCTTGCGCGTCGTGGGGCCGTCGACCGTGGTCGGCTTCTCCATGAAGACGTTCAAGCCCTTGTCGATCGCATACTTGAACTGCACCCAGCGGAAGGCCGGCGGGGTCGCCAGGATCACCACGTCTCCGGGACGCAGCAGGTCCATGGCCTGCTTGTAGGCGTCGAAGCCGATGAACTTGTGGTCGTCGGGCACGTCGACGAGCGGCTGGAATGCCTCGTTGATTTCCTTGTAGCTGTTGGCCAGCTTGTGGTCGAAGACATCGGCCATGCCGACGAGCTTGAGCGGGCCGCCCGAGGTCGAGAGCGCGTTGCCGGCGGCGCCGGTGCCGCGGCCGCCGCAGCCGACGAGCGAGATGCGGATCGTGTTATCCTCGGCGGCATGCACCGGGGGCGCGGCCAACGTGGCCAGAGCGCTGGCGGCCGCCACGGCGGTCGAGGTCTTCAAGAGATCGCGTCGCGACATGCCGGCGCCGGTCGGAGTGCTCACGGAAGGCTCCCAATTGCGTAACGAGGAAGGAGGGAAATATGAAGCCGGCCACGGAGGGCAGACCGCGGTCTAAGTCTGCTGGCCAGCGGGGTGGGCAATTCCCCTTAGACTAACCCAACCTCAGAGCCGTTGCAAAAGGACGGGTCGGAGTTCCTGAACCGTCGGCCACGGGCTTTCCCGAAACGGGCCGTCGCCCGTTTCTGTCGATTGGGCGCAGTTCGCACCCGCCGTTCCCGACGGGGTTTGACGATCCGCCCGCTGCGCCTCTAGGATTTTGGTCGTCGTCGGAGGCCCTTTTTCGCTGGAATGTCGCTGCCCGCTGACGGTTGGGGCAACGCAACCCTCTGATCGGAAGTACCCTGTGCCGGCTGCCGCGAACAACGCTTACGACGCCATCATCATCGGGACCGGCGTCGCCGGCCTCAGCACCGCCATGCAGCTCGCCGCTCGCGGCAAGCGGGTGCTGGCCCTCGACCGCCGCGGCATCAGCTCCGGCGCCACGCGGCAGGCCTCCGGCTTGCTCGGCCAAATGCGGTCGACCGTGGCCTCCACGCGGCTGCTCATGGACAGTATCCGCACCCTGCAAGAAATCGAGCGGCTGCTCGGCCAGCAGGTGTACCGACAAACGGGCTCGATCCGCGTGGCCCAAACGCCAGAGCGGGCTACCGAACTCCGCGGCCATGTCGAAGTCGCCCGCGCCGCCGGCCTCAAGGTCGAGTTCATCGATCGGGATCGCGCGACCCAGCTCATGCCCTACCTGCGGACCGATGATCTGCTCGAGATCGCCTGGTGCCCTGAAGACGGCTACTTGAATCCGCCTGAGTTGGCTGAGCTGTATCACGAGGCCTGCAAGGCGACGGCCGTGCACCTGCGCGATTTTTGCCCGGTGACGGAGATCGTCGTCTCCGGAGGCAGCGTGCAAGGCGTGGTGGCGGGGGGTGAAACGTTCCGCGCTCCGGTGGTCGTGAACGCCTCGGGCGCTTGGTCGTACCTGGTGGCCGAGCAGGCCAAGCAGCCGCTCCCCACGGCCGGCATTGGTCACTACTACTACACCCTCGCGCCGGTGGCCGAGCACCCAGTCGACGCCAACTCGCCCACGCTCCGCGATCGCGAGAACCTAATCTATTCGCGGCCGGCCGCCGGCGGCCTGCGCGTCGGCATCTATGAACTCGAGCCGGACCAATACGACATGGAGTCGTTGCCGACCGACTTCGAAATGTCTTCGCTCGTGCCCAAGGCCGATCATCCGAGCGTGGTGGAGCTGATTGAGAAGTCGGCCGTGCGATTCCCCTTCGTTCGCCCCGATCTGCCGATGACGCTGCACACCGGCATCATGTCGTTCACGCCCGACGGCGATCCGCTGCTCGGCGAGTTCGCCGGCATCGGCGGCCTCTATCACTGTGCCGGCTTCGGCGGGCATGGGGTGGTGCAGAGCCCGGCGATCGGTCTGGCGATGGCCGAGCTGATCCTCGACGGCACCTGGCGTTACAACCCTGATGAGCTCGAGGCCGATCGCTTCTTCGACATGCCGCAAATGCGCGATCGAGCGACGGTAAAGGCCCGTTGCGCGCAGGTCTATGCCGACTACTATGGCAAACTTTCTCCGCCGCCAGCCAAACGATAGCTGCCCGGCGCACTTTTCTTCGGAACCACGATTTCTGCTGAGGTCCGCTTTCGCACATGTCTGATACTCCTCGTCTCCGCCTGGCCGTGTTGGATTGGGCCGGCACGACGGTCGACCACGGCTGCTTCGCCCCGATCGCCCCGTTCGTAGAAACGCTCAAGCGGCTGGGCCTCGAAGCCACGGTGGCCGAAGCTCGCGGCCCGATGGGGCTGCTGAAGCTCGACCACTTGCGCAAGCTCTTTGAGTTGGAAAGCGTCTCTTCGCAGTTCAAGGCGAAGAACGGCCGCGCCTGGACCGAAGAGGACGTGCGCACGGCCTACGACACCCACTTCATTCCGCTGCAACTCGGCTGCGTGCGCGATTGCTGCAAGCTGCTGCCTGGCGTGCTGGCCACGATCGCGGCGCTGCGCGGCCAAGGGCTGAAGATCGCCACCACGACCGGCTACTTCGCCGAAGCGGCCCAGTTGGCCTACACGGCGGCGGCCGAGCAGGGCTACAAGCCCGACTTCAACTTCAACCCTGGCGATGTGCCCGCGGGACGCCCCGCGCCCTGGATGGTGTTTCGCGCGATGGAAGCGGCCGGCGTCTTCCCGCCGCACAGCGTTATCAAGATCGGCGACACGATCCCCGACATCGAAGAAGGCCGCGCGGCGGGCGTGTGGAGCGTCGGCGTGATCTCGACCGGCAGCGAGATCGGCATGAGCGAGGACGAGTGGAACTCGATCGCCAAGCCGGAGCAGCAACGGCTGATGGACCTTGTGGGCCGCAAGCTGCGCGACGTTGGGGCGCATTTCACGATTCCGTCGATTGCCGATCTGCCAGGCTTGGTGGCCGAGATCGATCGGCGGTTGGCGGCTGGGGAGCGGCCGTAGACCGCGATTGGCCTGTTGGGGTGATTGCCCCCCCGTCATTGACGGGGGGCTAAGAGAAGCGGTGAACACGGAACATTAGCCCCCGGCGAGTCGCCGGGGGGAACGCGTGAGCACTTGCTCATGCGGCGGATACGAGAGGAACGAGAAACGTGGACGACGACATTCCTTACCTGCTGCTCACGCCCGGTCCGCTCACGACTTCGAAGTCGGTGAAGCAGGTCATGCTCAATGACTTCTGCACCTGGGACGACGACTACAACAGCATCGTCACGGATATTCGCCAGCGGCTGGTGAAGCTGGCGAGCCCCCAGCCGCAGGGCTACACGGCCGTGCTCATGCAGGGGAGCGGGTCGTTTGCCGTGGAGTCGGCCCTCGGCAGCGTCATTCCGCGCGGCGGCAAGGCGCTCGTCGTCAACAACGGAGCCTACGGCGCTCGCATCGCGCAGATGTGCAAGCGGCTCGAAATCGCTCTGCACGAGATCAATCAACCGGAGACCGAGCCCGCGGATCTGGCCAAGATCGAGGCCGCCCTCCAGAGCGATCCGGCGATCACGCACGTCGCCGTTGTCCACTGTGAAACGACCACCGGCCTGCTGAACCCCATCGCCGAGATTGGTCGCCTCGCTAAGCAGTACGGCAAGGTGTACATCGTCGACGCCATGTCGTCGTTCGGCGGCATCCCACTCTCGATCGATGACGTGCAGGCCGACTATCTCGTGTCGTCGGCCAACAAGTGCATCCAAGGCGTGCCGGGTTTCGGTTTCGTCATCGCCCGACGGGCAGATTTCGAGCAGACGCGCGGTCGTGCCCGCTCGCTGAGCCTTGATCTGTACGACCAGTGGCAGGAGATGGAGAACAAGGGGGGCAAGTGGCGCTACACCTCGCCCACGCACGTTGTGAGAGCATTCGCTCAAGCGCTCGACGAACTCGACGCCGAAGGGGGCGTGGAAGCCCGCTACAAGCGATACAAGGACAACCACCGCGTGCTCGTGGAAGGGCTCGAGGGGCTGGGGTTCCTGCCGCTGGTGAAGCCGGAGTATCGCTCACCGATCATCACGTCGTTCCTCTACCCCGAGGCGGCCAGCTTCTCCTTCGAACAGCTCTACGACGCCCTCAAACGCCGCCGCTTCGTAATCTACCCCGGCAAGGTGAGCCAGGCGCCGACCTTCCGCGTCGGCACGATTGGGCACGTCTTCCCCGAAGACTTCCGCGAACTCACCCGCGCCTTCGCCGCGGCCACGCAAGAACTCGGCCTGCAACTGCGATCTGCTGGAGTGTGAGTGTCTTTGTTTAAGATTACCACGGAGACACGGAGACACAGAGAAGACAAGCGAGAGATGAGCATGCGTACGGAACTAGACGCATTCTCTCCGTGTCTCTGTGTCTCCGTGGTGAATGATCGGTTACGCTCTCGAGATTAGTCGGTGACCATGAAAGCTCCTGATCGGTCGGAAGGCGACATCAATCTTTCTTCGCGGCGGGCCGAGTGGCAGGCGCAGACGCTCGGCGACGATGCCCGCGCGCTGTTGGCCGAGGACGCGAAGTACTTCCTCCATCAGTCGCTCTCCACCCCCTGCCTGAACGTGCTCAGCGAGTGCGAAGGCATCTACCTGACCGACGCTCAAGGGCGCCGGTACATGGACTTCCACGGCAACAATGTCCATCAAGTCGGCTTCGCCAACCCCACGGTGATCGCGGCGATCAAACAGCAGCTCGATGAACTGCCGTTCTGCGTGCGCCGCTACACGAACACGGTGGCCGTGGACCTCGCCCGCAAGCTCACCGAGATCACGCCGGGCGACCTGAACAAGGTGCTCTTCTGCCCCGGCGGCACGAGCGCGATCGGCATGGCGCTCAAGCTGGCTCGCATCGTCACCGGTCGGCACAAGACGATCTCCATGTGGGACTCGTTTCACGGCGCCTCGCTCGACGCCATCTCCGTCGGCGGCGAAGCGGTGTTTCGCGCCGGCGTCGGCCCCTTGCTGCCTGGAACCGAGCATGTGCCGCCGGCAGACTCTTATCACTGCTTGTGGGACTGCCACGACCGGGGCGGCTGCGATCTCAAGTGCTCGAACTACATCGAGTACGTGCTCGAGCGCGAAGGCGACGTGGCCGCGGTCATCGCCGAGCCGGTCCGCAGCACCCCCTTCATTCCGCCGCGCGAATACTGGCAGCGTGTGCGCGCCGCCTGCGACAAGCATGGGGCGCTGCTGATCTTCGACGAGATCTGCCACGGCCTGGGCCGCACCGGCAAGATGTTCACCTGCGAGCACTTTGGCGTCGTGCCCGACATGCTGGTGCTCGGCAAGGGGCTCGGCGGAGGGGTTTTTCCCCTAGCGGCACTCATCGCCCGCGAGGGCCTCGACCGCGCCGGCGACCGCGCGCTGGGGCACTACACGCATGAAAAGAGCCCGGTGGCCTGCGCCGCCGGTCTGGCGGCCATTCAATACATCGAGGAGCACGGCCTGGTCGAGCATGCTCGCGAGCTGGGCGAGTATGCTGTGACCAAGCTCCGCGCGCTCCAGGCCAAGCATGCGCTGATCGGCGACGTGCGCGGAATTGGCCTCTTGATCGGCGTCGAGCTCGTGAAGGACCGCCAGACGCGCGAGCGAGCGCCCGACGAGGCCGAGCAGGTGATGTACGCCGCGCTCGACCGCGGCCTGAGCTTCAAACTGACGATGGGCAACATCCTCACGCTCACTCCCCCACTGATCATCACGCGCGAGCAGATGGACGAAGCGATCGCGATTCTGGATGAGTGCTTGGGAGAAGTACGCTAGATTGGGACCGCGAATCCGCAAGCGAGCGGTCAAACGCTATGAGCGAAGACGTATCAGCAATATGGTCTCGGACGATCGCGTCGTTCCGCTCGATCACACGCTTGCGGCTTCGCGACAGGAGTGAGCACGGATGACAGCCGGCTATCACTTGATCTGGACATCCTACGGCTACTGGCTCCCGAACGATCCCCGCGGAAGCACATCACGAGAAATCCGCAATGCAGAAATCGCTGCGCTCGGCGATCTGCACTACGGCCGACGCCGCATCCAACCGGCGGGGCAGGCGATCAACGCGTTTCGCGCTGCGGCCGCAAGCGTATTGCGATTCCCGCTATTGCTCTTTAGCACTACGGAAAGGGCCGAAATTGGCGCGGCGTTCGGCGATGTGATCCGTGCGCGGCGGGCACGGGTGGAAAGTCTTTCTCCACACGCGAGACGATATGCAGCGGACCGTTCGTTACATCGAGCGCAATCCCGCCGGCATTGGCGAAAAGCAACAGAGCTGGCCCTTCGTCACAGAATATGACGGCTGGCTCCCCGGTCAGGTTCAAGTCGTCAAACGGCCGAGCGCAAAGCCGCCCGGCGAATAGACGCTGCTACTTCTCCCCCGTCACCGCCGGTCTGCCGATGCAGTGATACGTGAATCCGGCGGCCTTCATCTTTCCCGGTTCATAGAGATTGCGGCCGTCGAAGACCACCGGCGATTTAAGCGCCGCCTTCATGGCTGCAAAGTCGGGGTGGCGGAACTCGCCCCACTCAGTGAGGATCGCCAGGGCGTCGGCCCCTTCCAACGCTTCGAGCGGCGTGTCGGCGTAGACCAGCTTCGCGCCATATTGAGCGCGCACGTTGTCCATGGCCGCCGGATCATGCGCTTGCACCTTCGCGCCGGCCGCCAGCAACCGATCGACGAGCGCGAGCGCCGGCGCTTCGCGAATGTCGTCGGTCCGCGGCTTGAAGGCCAGCCCCCAGACGGCGATCGTGCGGCCGGCCAATGACTCTCCGAAGTGCTTCTCGATCTTTTGCCACAGCACCGTCTTTTGCCGGCGATTCACTTCATCGACCGCGTCCAGGATCAGCGGCTCGATGCCGTGTGCCCGGGCCATCGACGAGAGCGCCCGCACATCCTTCGGGAAGCAGCTTCCGCCGTAGCCCACGCCTGGAAACAGAAACGCGAAGCCGATGCGGCTGTCGTGGCCGATGCCGCGGCGCACGTCGTTCACGTCGGCCACCATTCGCTCGCACAGATTGGCCAACTCATTGATGAAGCTAATCTTGGTCGAGAGCAGCGCGTTGGCCACATACTTGGTCATCTCCGCGCTCTCCGGCGACATGACCAAAAACGGATTCTCGGTGCGCAGGAATGGCGCATAGAGCTCGCGGAGCGTCGCCGCCACTTCCGGCCGCCGCACGCCCACGACCACGCGGTCAGGCTTCATGAAGTCGTCGAGCGCTGCGCCTTCTTTGAGAAACTCGGGGTTGCTGGCTACGTCGCACTCGCGCCCTGTCAACTCCCGCAGGCGGCGATAGATGCTCGAGTTGGTGCCGACCGGCACGGTGCTCTTGGTGATCACAATGGCATCGTCCGGCAAGTGCGGCGCGAGCGCTTCGACCACGGCCCACAGCGCCGAGAGGTCGGCCGAGCCGTCGTCGGAGCTGGGAGTGCCTACGGCCAGGAACACGAGCTTCGCCTTGCTCGCGGCTTCCGCCAGGTCGGTGGTGAAGCTCAACCGCTTGGCCCCGAAGTTGCGCTGCACGAGCTCGGCAAGCCCCGGCTCATAGATTGGAATCTCTCCCTTTCGCAGGCGGGCGACCTTGGCCGCATCAATGTCGACACAGGTCACCTTGTTGCCGCTGTCGGCCAAACAGGCGCCGGTGACGAGACCTACGTAGCCGGTGCCCACTACCGCAATCTGCATAGCGCCAATCTCGAAGCAAGGGGGAACAAGACGGAGAGGCCCGGCCGCTGGCAGGCAGCCGCGCAAGGCATCCCACCGTACCCTAGCTTAGCTCAGACCGGCGATTCCGATCAGGGGGCTTTCGACGGCTGGGCGGCCAGGTTCCGCAACTCAATCCGGCGAAAATCGGCCGGCGACCCGTGGTTTTGCAGCGAGATGAACCCGTCGAGCGGTTTCTTGGCCGTCGCTTCATCACGACTCTGATCGAGGTCGTGCAGCGTCTGTCCATTGAGGACAATGCGAATGTGCGGCCCCCGGCATTCGATTTCGAGCTGGTTCCACTCGCCTGCCGGCCGCGCTGCATTCTTCGCCGCCGCGACATACCGGTAGAGCGAGCCGGTCGAATGTTCGTTTGGTTCCTGGCCGGCGTCGTCGAGAAGCTGGATTTCGTACCCCGCGAAGGAGGGGCGGGTCTCGGCCGGGCCGGTGAACACCGGGCTGCGAATGCCGATGCCGGAGTTGCCGTCCTTTTCCAAGCGATATTCGAGCCGCAGCGCGAAGTCGGACAGTCGCTGTTCGTAGCGCAAGAAGCCAAAGCCGCCGCCTGCACAGTGGATCGTTTCATCCTCGACGCTCCACACCGGCCGCTGGGGGTCGGATTCGTCGGTGAGCTTGGTCCCATCCACGGTCCACCCGCTCAGATCCCGGCCGTTGAACAGCGGCTGCCAGGCGTCTTTCGGCGCGGCCGCTCGGCCGAGCAGAGCGTCGAATACGAACACGCTCCAGCAGGCCAGGCCGCACAACCGCCATCGTCGTTGCAAACGCATCGTCGACCTCTCGTAAGCGAACCGGTTTGGCGCTTCTTGCGCCTGTTCCCCTCGGCCTCATCGTGGCCGCCGCCGGCAGGTGAAGCAAGAGCCCCAGGGATTAGCGGAAAACGCGGTCCCCTAGGGCGGGCTTAGCCTATGTTTTGAACGAGGATTCTCGCGAACCCCGTTCGTTCCTTTGCCTACCGAGCCTGCCGTTGTCGATCGCCTCCTCGCCGCCGCTCGATCGCACGCCGATCACTGCACCCGTCGCCGAGCCGGCGACTGCCGCGGCGTCGTCGAGCAAGCTGCTCGATCGCTTGGTGCTGGCCGTTGTCTGGCTGAGCTGCGCCATCGCAATCTCGCCCAATAATGCCGAGGCCGACCTCTGGGGGCACGTGCGTTATGGGCAAGACGCCTTGGCTGCCGGCGCGTTGCCCCGCTTCGCGTCGTACACGTACACCGCCGTTGGGCATCCCTGGATCAACCACGAGAATCTGGCGGAGCTTACCTTCGGCGCAATTGCTTCGGTGGCTGGTGGACCTGGCTTGCTCGTCTTCAAGAGCCTGCTTGGCCTGGGCCTGCTCGCGCTCGTAGCACGCGCCGCGCGGCGGCAAGGGGCCAGCCTCACGACGCTCGCCACGGTGCTCGTCGTCGTGTCGATCAATCTCACGGCCGACTGGACCGTGCGGCCGCAGTTGTTCAGCTTCGCGTTTTTCGGCCTGCTCATTTGTTTGCTCGACCAAGCCTTCGCCGGCTGGCCGCAACAGCAACCGCAGACCGGCTGGCTGTGGCTCACACCGCCGCTGATCGCCGTGTGGGCCAATACGCATGGCGGCTTCGTCGCAGGCTTGGCCGTGCTGTGGGCCTACCTCGGCTGCCGGGGACTCGAATTCCTGTGGCGCCAGCCGCCGGGCACGGCGCCTTCGCTGGCCACGCTCGCGGCTGTCGGCGCTACTTCGGGCGCGGCCACGCTGCTCACGCCGTACGGTGTGGCGCTGCCGGAATGGCTCTATCCAAGTTTGAAGGCGCCGCGCCCCGAGATCTTCGAGTGGGGGCCACTCGCTTGGGGCGACAGCGTGTTCCTGCCGTTCGTGCTGCTCACGGCGGTCGCCGCGACTGCGGTGCTCGGCACGCGGCGGCCGCGCGATTTCACGCAGCTTGTGCTGCTGACCGTGACCGCCTGGCAATCGATCGAACATCAGCGGCACATTCCGTTCTTCGCGCTGCTGGTCGGCTTCTGGCTGCCCGGGCGCCTCGAGTCGTTTCGCGAGCGGTTGGCCGGTTCGCGAGCGACCACGACCACTCGCGCGCCTAGCCGCTGGCTCATCGGCGGCTTTGGGCTGGCCTGCGCGCTGCTCGCCGGCGTGCTGGCGAGCCGGCTCTCGAACCTGACGGTCGAGCGCGATGAGTTCCCCGTGGCCGCGGTCGAGTTCATGGATGAGCGCGATCTACATGGCCCGACCCTCGTGAACTTCAACTGGGCCCAGTACTACTTGGCCGCGCGCGGCGAACGAAGCCCGGTGCAGTTCGACGGCCGCTACGACACCTGCTATCCCTGGTCGGCGATCGACGCCCACTTCGATTGGCTGCTGGGCGATGCGCCGGGCGGCCGTCACCGCGACCCCGCCTCGGGGCCGATCGACCCCAGCCGCGTGCTGGCCGATCCCCGGCTCGAGCTCGTGCTGCTCGATCGCCGGTATCCGCTCGCCGCGCAAACGCTCGAGCAGCATGCCCAGGATTGGACGCTGCTGTATCAAGACTCGCTGGCTCAGCTCTGGGGACGAACGGCCCGCTTCGGCGCTCCGAACAGCCGCGACTATCTGCCGCCAAGCGCGCGGCAAATCACGAACACCGCTCAGACGGGGTTGGCCGCTTGGCCCGCGATCCCGTCTCCCCTCGTCAACGATGCAGCTCGAGGGCGGCCCCAACCGGCCGCACAAACACCATGAAGACTGCCGAAGCCATGCCTGCCAGCGCGCTCGACACGATTGCCGACCCAGGCGCTGAAACGCGGATCGAGCAAACGCTGGCTGCGGCCGAAATGCTGCTCGACGAAGCGCAATGCGAGTTGCCGCGCCGCTGCGCTCCGGCCGAGGTCGGCCTGTCGGTGGTGATCCCCGTGTTCAACGAGCGGGAGACGATCGCGCAGATCATCGAGCGAGTCGAAGCGCTGCCCTATGACAAAGAGCTGATCATCGTCGACGACTGCAGCAGCGACGGCACGCGCGAGATCCTCGAGTGCCTGGCGGCCATCGACCCCAAACTGCGGCTCTTCGTGCACGAGGTGAACCAAGGGAAGGGCGCCGCGCTCCGCACTGGGTTTGCCCAGGCTCGCGGCGAAATCGTGGTCGTGCAAGACGCCGACCTCGAATACGACCCGCAGGATCTGCCGAAGGTTCTCGCGCCGATCTTGGCTGGCGAGGCCGACGTTGTGTACGGCTCACGGTTCCTCGCCGGCAAGGCCAACGATCCGTCGTTCGTGCATCGCTTCGGCAATCGCATGCTCACGGCCGCCTCGAATTTCTGCACGGGGCAGAAGCTCACTGACATGGAAACTTGCTACAAGGCCTTCCACCGCCACGTGCTGCCGAGCTTGAACATCACCCAGAACCGCTTTGGCGTGGAGCCGGAACTGACGGCGCAAGTCGCCGCGGCGCGATTCCGCATTCAAGAAGTGCCGATCACGTATCACGGCCGAGGGTATGCGGCTGGGAAGAAGATCGGCTGGCGCGACGCGGTGAGCGCGCTGTGGTGTATTGCGCGGTATGGGATGCGCGGGTAATCATCGCTCGTCCCCATAGATGCTCTCCCGGCAATCGTCGACTGAATGCTTGCGACGAGGTTGGCTGGCTGCCCAAGTGAGCAAATCGGCGATCCAGGTCTCGGAGCGTCGCCGGACAATCTCTTCGATAGCGGGCCTGGACGCAATCTCGACAGCTTGGCGAACGAGCGTCTGAGGGTCTCTGGCGGTCGCTTCGGCGGCTCGCCCGGTGCGCTCGAGCGATTGAGGCGGAATATCATCTTCGGTGGTCATGGAAAAACTCCATGGCAATTGTAGCTACTTTTCCTGTGGTCTACCGGCGACAGTTCCGTTAGCGGTGTTCGGCCGGCCGAACGCTGGTATTAGTTGCCGTACCTGTGCGCAGCCACCTATATTGCGCAGAACGATTCTTCTCGGGAGAATTCTCATGCGCGCTTTGCTGATGTGGCTGATCGCCGTCGCTAATTGCTCGACTTCGGCTTCAATAGCTGCCGCAGAAAAGGTCCCACAGGAGCTCATCGACAACCTGCGTGCGAGCGAGGCCAAATACAAGAACCTTGAAACGAAGTGGCATCTTGAATACACCTGGCTGCGAACTGTGGAGACACGGCCATCAACGATCGTTGAGATGGGCACCGAAGCTTGGGACGTTGCTCAAGACGGCAAGTTCTTCGAAAGAGTGACGCACTGGGAGAAATCGGAGACGGGCGGCAAGCACGGCCACGAGCAAACGGCCGCCTTCGACGGCGACCGAACGCGATACCTGCGAGGAACACACGCCGCCACCTACGAAGGGCGTCTCGATCACTCGAGCTTTCTCAAGCCCCACACGTCTTTGATTCGCCTGAGCCATCTGAGCCTGCCGTTGAGTGATCTACTGGAGTCCGGCAGCGCCGCCATCGCAGCGGATCGACTGCATAGCAAGAGCTTCTACAACGACTTGATCGTCGACAGCGAATACGGCGGCCAAGAAACCGTTGGAGATCAGCGGACGGAAAAGGTCA
>JAESFN010001152.1_pt1 | contig 13764 bp, 6 predicted proteins | sample 9269411 | NCBI WGS metagenome assembly JAESFN01 (sample SAMN14505399, study PRJNA617100) | algae metagenome | isolation source: Iphinoe sp. HA4291-MV1 and co-occurring heterotrophs from trail next to... | place: USA: Maunawili Falls, Hawaii | collected 2009-07-25
GTGATAGATGCCCTTTTTCTGCTCGGGATTGATTGTTTGCGACTCCTCGAGCGCCCTGCGAGCGTCGGCGATCCGATTTAGATGGAGGCAGACCGTGGCGTAGTTCCCAAGGGCGTTTCCGAGTAGCCGCGGCGGCAGGTGATGCTTGCGAAGAATCTCGATCTGTAGTCGTAGTTCCGCCTCCGCCTCTTGGAATCGTCCTAAGTTCTTTAGCGCTACTCCGCGAACTCCACGGATGTTCCCGATTCTATCCGGATATCTGTCGGCCATCAGCGTGTCGGCCAATCGAATCGCTTCCGCAGGTTCGTCCGTCGTCAGTGACAGTGCGAGTTCCAATATTAGCAATCCCCTGAGCGGCAAACGACTCGGATCCTGACCGGGAACCGCATCGTCCCGTACGAAGTTGAGGGCAGACTCGGGCGCTAAAGGGCAGGTTAGCATTACGAGCTCAAGCGCCGTTCGAAGCCAACGCGTTCGGTCGCTGGTGGACTGATACAGGTGCCGGATCCACGAACCTGTAAGCGCGAACCGTGCACATACCACAGCCATTCCCGCATGAAGCGACAAGTGTGTCTTGGTGGCGTAGTAGTCGAAGCCGCGCTCGTGGTGAGGCCAAAACCGGTCCAACGCGCGGAGGCACTCCGACTCGCTTCTCTGGCCTGACAGATAATCCGCCTCAAGCCGAACCAATAACGTTCCAAACTTCTCGGCCGCCGCCTGTCGCGATCGGCAAAGCGGAGGGTTTTTGGTTCCGTCCGCGGCGTTAGCCGTTGTACGACTCATACTCGGCCTCCAGTAACTCCGCCAAAGACATCAAGAGCGCGTGTGTAAAATAGGTTGACGCCCCACGCGCCGCCAGGAGCCCCCGATCGATGAGTTCGTCTGCATAAGTGGCGACCTTGTTTTCTGACACGTCCCAGACGGCCGCCAATTCGTCGACCAAAATGTCGGTGTTGTTGGCGAAAGCCGCCAGGCAAGTAAACTTTAGCCGAGATTCCGGCTCCAGGCGATCGACGCTGGTCCGTAGGATCGCCGCGATAGTTTTCCCGGTGCTTTTGGCTAATGGGGTCTTGGCAACACGCTGCTCCAACACTCGCCGACGATCGTCGAGAAGCGCGGACAGCAATTCTCGCGGCTCACGTCCGTGTGTAGCCTCGTACTGCAACTGCTTCCCGATAACATTAATCGCTAGCGGGAGATACTCTACAACTTTCAAAAACTGCTCGCACATCGCGCGCTCGCCTTCAACCGCGACGGAACAAAGTTGCTTTAGAAGAGCGAGAGCCGGAATATGGTCGAGCCCCTCAACCGGAATCACATTCTCTGAGAGCGAGAATTCAGCGACCTCCGGCTCTCTGGTAGTGATCAGAATCACGCTCTTTGGACAGCGTGCCGCGATCAACTCAGCCTGCCGAATGTCCCAAACGTCATCGACAAAAATCAACGACCGTTCCCGGTCGGCCCCGAGTTTTGCGGAGATGTCATCCTCGCCGAAGGCTCCCAGGGCCGCCGCCAACCTCGGCAGCACTCCCCTCTCTATTCCAGCGTCATCGCGCTTCGGTCCGTCGAGCGGAGCGAGTTGTACCCAGGCCAAGTGATGAAACGAGTTGGTGATGATCAGGTTGAAATAAGCCGCCGTCGCCAGCGTCGTTTTTCCGACTCCCGGCCAACCCTGGAGACTGATTCGAGTTTGCACCCCGGGCTCAACAGCAACTTTGATTTGCTCGAGGACCCGATCAAGCAACTCCTTCCGGCCGACGAATGCCATCAGCGGCTCAGGTTGGCTTTTAGCCGCTTCAGGCCGAACCGGACGAATGTCGCTCACAACTTCTCGAATCTGCGTCGAGCTCGGGCGTTTATCTGGGATCGCCTGTGAAGGCACCCGGCCAAGGGCACGGTACAATGATGCGACGTCGATGAACTGAGCGCTACTTTTGCCGGCCTCGGTGGTTGCCGCGACAACCATTCCAACCACGGCGCCTTGCGCTGGGTCGTACACCCCGGCCCCGCTGAAGCCGGGTTCGACGGCGGCGCCGGTCGAACGAATTCCCTCGAAGTACACCCGACCACCGGGCAGGCGTCCCAACACTTTCGACTCGACGATTTCTCCGTCCGGGTGACACTCCCAATCATCATCGGCCAATTTCTTCTGGCGGAACCCGTAAACTTTTACCGACGCATCGTCGGTATGTTCTTGCAGGACGGTCCTACCAACCGCCTTCGGGGCCGGCCCGGCAAGCTCTACGACCGCGATGTCTGTCAGCTTCCCCTCTTCAGCCCGGTTCGGGGGATAGTACCGCTCTCGATCGACCTTCCCGAGCACGCTCATCGCTCCATCAGCAAACGGAAGGCAAACCTTCACGACGCCATCCCCCGGCTCGTCAAACCACCCCACTCCGATGGCCTGGTCAACGACATGGGCGCAGGTGACCACCTCACAGTCGTCGACCAACAATCCCATCCCGATGACCTTAGGGCGGTAGCCATCCTGGTGCTTGGGCACGATCACGCACACACCACTGGTTTCCGCCATGCTCATTCCCTCCTCACGGATGAGAGACCGCCGACCCGTTATGACATTGGAGCCTGGATAACTCCCAGTCCGACATCACTACGGGCTTGGCCAGGAGCGGCAATCAGATTGCGCTGCACTTCTAAGAGAACATCCTTAGCCCAACCGTTCGGCCGATTACCAGCCGGAAAGAGCTTTTGCGTCCACAGCGCGATCACGCCAGCGACGTGGGGCGCGGCCATGCTCGTCCCGCTCAGCGCTACGAGTCCGCCTCCGAGCTTAGCGGAAACGATACCGACCCCAGGTGCGGCGAAGAGGCAACCGGTGTTTGAGAACTGCGCAACGGAGAACGGGGCTTCCGGCCTGCCGGTTCGTGATACGGCTCCCACAGAGAGGAACCCGTCCGCTGCTGCGGGTGGTGCCGTTGCCACCGTGAACTGAGAGTTCTCTTCCCGCCGGCTCTCATTTCCAGATGCGGCGACCAACAACGCCCCCCTGCCATTGTTCACGCGCGCCTCGACGAGGGCCGCAAGGCGGTCGAACAGCCGCATATTCTCCCGATACCCCTCGAGTGCCCGCGACACCGCGATATCCTGCGGAAGATCGAGCCTCTCCACCAGCTGTTTCACGAATCCTGGGAAGTCCATCCCCAGCGACATCGAGATCACGTCGGCCTTGCGCTTGAGGGCCCATTCAATGCCGTTGAAGATGGCTTCGGTGGAACCGCCCTTCGGACCCAGCACTTTTCCGATTAGCACCTTTTTGACACCGCGTGCGACCCCGATCCGCGTGCCATTGACGTCCCGACCGACGATGGTTCCGGCAACATGGGTCCCGTGACCGTGGAGGTCCTTCGCAGATCCGGGGCTGCCGGCTTCGTCGGCGATGAAATCCACCAAGTCTTCGTTGTCGAACGTGATCCCCGCGAACGCCTTGTGGGATTTGTCGATACCGGTATCGAGTACAGCAATGGTTACGCCCGCGCCGTCCTGCTTGATGGAGGTCGCCCCGATCGCCTCCAAGCCCCAAGCCGTCGTTTCCTCGGGAACTCCCGCGACCGGTGCGATCAGCGAGAAAGGCATCGACGGGACGACTGCATTAACGGCCGGGTCCCGCTGCAAATCCTTAGCCTCCCGATCCTGCATCTCCTCAGCCCTCACCTCTAAGGGGAACTGAAAGTCCGCACCACCTCCTCCTGCAGCGACTAACCGCATAAACGGATTGTCGGGGGCACCTGCGCGTTTCCTGAGAATCAGGTACTTCAAGGCATCATCCTCCTGCTGTCTTGAGCCGCAAAAGTCTCTGACGGTGGAAGTCTCTAACCGTGGAAGTCAGACCGAGCCATCATCGATGCCCCTGACAACTTTTTCCATTGTAGGAGTCCGCTTCCAAGTTCCGCCTGCCAAAACCAGAGAGCGTACGGTTGCCGTCGCCACCTCCAGTAACTACGACCAGCGGTCCGAGAGCCGGAATCCGCCGAGAAAATGTACAATATAGCAGAGGCGTGCTGCAGGGTCCGATGTTCGACACCGGTAATGGCATGGATTGTTTGCCGGCTCGACGGCTCGGGCCCCCAAGCAAATCCGCGATTCCATCACCGGGGATGAATTCAAAGTGAATTGCCGGGGGCGGTAAACTTCGCGTCATGGACGCGCTCTCCGTGATGAATGACGGGGACGCTTCGGTATCCGACGATTGCACGGCTTCGGTCTTAAAGATCGCCAAACACTCTACTCCAGTCGAATGTCAGTCGCTAGCATCCAGCTTTTTTGAGTGCCCTGCTCAACGCCCGACGATGTACTGGGCCGAAAGGCCGGCGAGTGTCATATTCTCCGCGACAGCGTTGTGTGGCACGAGGAGGTATCGCCATCGCTTCCCGAGATGCTTCTTCGCGTAGGCAGACGCGTGTTCGCACCACTGTACGGCAGCATCCCGCTTTGCAAGCACTTCCTGGTCGTTCATCTCCGTGTCTCGTTTGGTCTCGACCATCAGAATTGCGTCTTCAGTTTCCGCCACAAAGTCAGGCTGGTATTCCTGTTGGTCGTACTCGACCTTGTAGAAGATCTGGAACTGCCCTTTCGCCGGCCGGAACCAGCGCAATGCGTTCCGTTCAAGAATGATCGCCAGCTTCCGCTCCGTGTCGGATTGGAACTTGGTAAGTCGGTATAGGCAGCGGTCGAAGCCCGAAAACACGTATTGGGCGATCTTCGCCTTGTCGGCCGGCGGGTGACGATAGTCCAGAACTGTGTCGTTCGCGTTAGCCGTGTAGGCGCTGGTGCGGAGTTCGGTGAAGCCTCTGCTCACCTCCACATCGTAACCGGCGGTCTCTTCCCAGAAGTGATCCATCATCTGCGAGTGGATGAACTCCGCGATCGGCATCTGGTGGACGCGCAGTACCTTCCATACTTCGGAATCGTTCTTCAGGTAGCTCCTGAGGTGGTGCACGGTCTGCGTGGCCAAGTCGTAGAGCAGCTCGGCGTGGTCGTCGTAGGACACGTCGTCAAAGTCCATTAGTCCGCCGACGACGTAGTCTTCTAGTCGCTCTTCCTCAATGCCGCCGCGGCCGAGGCTGATGCTCTCCTGCTCGCCCGTTCGCAGGGTCTGGGCCACGAGTTCGTCCGAGGGCGCCGGATACCGCAGAGCGGTGAGGTTGAGCTTGAACGACTTGAACCCACTCTTCACCTCTTCCTTCGGCACCACGATGATGCGAGGGATGTCGATGGTTCCGAGAACCACCTGCTTAGTCGTCTTGGCCACTACCGCGGCGATCGCATCCTCCTCTGTTAGCATCTCTAATTGCTGCGGCCCGAGGCGGCGTTTGACCTCCGCCACAACCGTGGCCTGAACGTCGCGATTCTGCAGCGATGCCACGGTCGGGACCACTTCGGTTTTGCTCTCAAACGAGCGGATCACGTCGTAGGCGATCTGTGCCACCTTCCGTTCGGCCTCGGTGGCGAAGATCGGCTTCGTGGCGGGAGTGGCCGTGCCGCTGCCAACTGGAACCGGGCTTGGCTCGTTAAGGCCGAGCTTCTCTACGACGTTCGATACTGAGACGACCGTCACAATCTTATGGGCGATTTGCGATGGATCGAGAACGAGTTGCTCGAGCCGGATTGGCGAGTCAGGCCGTTTTGCCTCGTCAACGATCTCCTGGAACTTGTCGTGGGCAATGATATTCAGGCGGTCCACCGTGTTCACACCTGTCCGCTTGCCGTACGGCAGCCGCAGACCGCGGCCGATGCTCTGCTCGATCAGGATGCGGGCGTTGGCGGCCCGAAGCGGGACAATCGTGTACAGGTTCGTCACGTCCCAGCCTTCCTTCAGCATGTTTACGTGAATCACGATCTCCGTCGGCTCCTCAGCGCTCTCCACTCTGAGCAGCCGCTCGACCATCTCGTCTTCGTCTTTGCCCGTCTTGCTCGAATCGACCTGGATTACGCGCTCCTTGTACCGGCCGTCGAAGAAGTTCTCGCTCTGGATCAGTTGCAGCAGTTGGCTCGCGTGTGCCGTGTCCCGCGCGATCACCAGCACGAACGGCTTGACGATCTTCTGGCCCGTCTGTCGGGCGTAGGTCTCCAGCTCTACCTTCACTTGTTCGTGCAGCCGAACCCCGTCCTCGAGCTTCATCCGTTCGATGTCTTCCGAGGACATGCCGGCCGGGTTGAAGTCCTTGCGAGTGACGACCGCCGGTTCCTTCACGAAACCATCGGCCATTGCAAGGGCGAGCGGGTAATCGACGATCACATTCTTGAACGGAATTGCCCCTTTCGCTGTCTCCACAAATGGCGTCGCGGTCAGTTCCAATCCAAGGATCGGCTTCAGGTCGTTGATCGCCCGCACGCCGGCGCTGGCCCGGTAGCGGTGACTCTCGTCCATCAGCAACACCAAGTCGTCTAGCTTGCTCAAGTAGTCGAAGTAGCTTTGGCCGAGATATTCGCTGAGCTGCTTGATGCGGGGCGACTTGCCGCCACGGACTTCGCCGTTGATCTTCGAGATGTTGAAAATGTTCACCTTGCAGTCGTCGGGCTGGTCGAATAGCGATTGGGCTTGCGACTCATAGTTATCGCCGGTAATGATCGCCGGCGGACTGATGGCAAAGTCCTGAATCCCCTGAAACACATATTTGGGGTGCGTGCGGGCGCTGAAGTCGATGATGAGCTTGTTGTAGATCGTCAAGTTCGGGGCCAGCACAAAGAAATTACGGACACGGTGCGCCAAATAGAGGTAGCTAATGAACGCCCCCATCAGTCGCGTCTTGCCGACACCGGTGGCAAGCGCGAAGCAGAGCGATGGGAATTCTCGCTCGAAATCCGTCACGCTGGGATACTCGGCCTGGACGGTTGCCAACGCCGCCGCAAGGTCGGCCTCCTTCTTTGGCGGATTGATCTCGCACACGCGGTCCAGAACTTCGAGTGACTCCCTCTGTGGACGCCGAAGGCTGAGGCGGCCCGCGACGCTGTTTACGTGCCGGTTCATACGTCACCGCCTTCCAAGTCGTCGAACAGACTCGTTCGTTGCTTCTTCGGCGGTTTCGGCAGGTTCTCAACCTTCAGCGAATAATCATCATGGCCCCACTCGCACTTGTGCCTCACCGCCTTCGGAATCTTCTTCATCGTTAGATTCGGCCAGCGGTCGGCTTTGCCGCGGAAGGCGCTGCATAGCACCAATAGCGTCCGCGCCGTGCCGACTTCCTCCGAGAGTTGCGCCAGTTGCTCGACACTCAGCGTCTGCGTCGTGCAGTAGAGAAAGTCCGTCTCGGTGCTACGGCCCTGCATCCAGAAGATGCTGTCGCTCGGCTCATAGCGGAAGCCTTCGAGCTTGCACAAAGCCTCGGCCAGCATCGCAGCGTTATACTCCTTGCTAATGATCCACTGCCCCCATTTATCCTGCATGAGCAGACTGGGAGCCAGCCGGTAATAGCGGAAGCCGCCGCCGCCTGTCCATCCAGTCGCCTCGGTAACGCCGCCGGCGTCCTGCCCCTCAATCACCTTTTTGAGTCGCGGGATAATGTGCGTCTGGCAGTGTTCGCCGAGTTCGACCATGATCCAGCGCCGGCCCATCTTTTGCGCGACCGCGCCGGTCGTGCCCGATCCGGCGAACGAGTCGAGAACTAGGTCTCCTGGTTCTGAAAAATGCTTCAGAAGTGTGTGAACTAGGACCTCTGGCTTCTTGCCGCTTCGGAACTCGACGCCACCTTCATGTCGGCAGTTCCCAAACTGAGCCGCGAAATCGTAGAAATTCTCAATCGGAGAGAGCATGACTTGATCAGGTTGTTCAATCTGAGCGCTCGGAACCCCTTGAAAGTATTTCCCTTTGGTTGCCCCGGCCCTTTTGGGTCCTGTGAAATACCGAAATCCAAGTCCGTCGTCTCCAATGCCTTCCACCTTATACATGACGCCCAAGCCATCAGCAGTCGTGCGGCCTGCTAAAAAATCGCGAAAGAAACGACCGGAAGAGTTCCCATCGAGGATCGTTCCTGTGGCCCAAATCTCCTTAAGCCCACTGCCACTGCCTTCGCCTTCCGTGATCTCATACTGATCCGAATTGAAGATAATGACTTTTCTCCCGCCGAGCTCGATCGCTCGACCGGCTCTTGTCTCGCGGATGTAAAACGTGAACTTGTCGAACGAAGACCTCTTTTCATTTTGGCGCGGCACAGCACCGTAGCCCTTGCGGTAGACGTGCACTTGTTCGATCTCTTTATGGAATGCCATGTCCTGCTTAAGTGTCTTTTCCGGGTAACGCACCTGGACATAAAAGGTCGTCAGGTAGTTGTCGCGACCGAACACTTCATCCATTACGACTTTCAAATACGGGCCTTCGGAATCGTCGATATGGCAGCAGCAGAACCCATCCGGCCTTAGCAACTTCCTGAGCACTTCGAGCCGGTCACGCATGAGGCCAAGCCAGATCGAGTGTTCCAGGCCGTCGTCGTAGTGTTCAAAGGCGTTACCGGTGTTATATGGCGGGTCGATGTAGATGCACTTTACTTGGCCCGTAAAGTCGGCTTCGAGGGCCTTTAGGGCAAGCAGGTTGTCGCCGAAGATGAGACGATTGTCGAACAGGTCGTTGGCCGTCACGCGCGCGGCGGCAACGTGCGACCGTGCTGAGTCTTCGAGAAGAATCCTCGGCTCCAGCTTCGGCCGCACCTCCTTGCCAATCCACGTGAGTTCGAGCTTTTGTTTCCGCTGGTTCATGTCTTGGGTTCCTCCGTTGCCCCCACTGTAGCCGGCTTGCCGACCTTCTCGTCGAGCTTCTTGAGCGCTTCGGCCTTGAGCTTTTGGCAGTCATCCTTGTTGCAGAAGACCGACTTAAAGTGCCGGGGCGCCGTATATGGTTCGGCTGCAGACACGAACCCGAAATTCTGTGCCGCAACCCAGATGGCGTTGGCGATTTCGAGAGCTTGTTCATTGGCCCTGGCACGCTCCGCGTCGGTCAGGGTTAACGTCGGCCCTTGCTCCAGGCGTTCACGCAGAAACAGCAATCGCATCACCAGCCAACGGGCGTTCTCATAGAATGCCCGTCGTACGCCGGTCGCTGGGCGCTCGCCGTTCAGCCGTTCGATGACGAGTCGCCGCACTTGCACCGCCCGCCAGACGGTGCGGGCCGATCGCTCGGGCCGAAACAGCTTTTGGCACAAGGTCAGCTGCGGATCTTCCCTCGGGTAGACTGGATCGGGCGACCAGATGGCCTTACGGTTGCTCAGCAATGTGGCGCAGAGTTCTGTGTCTTTCTCCCGCTCAAGACAGGCCAGCGCTGTCGCGGCATCCTCCAGCGTGAAGTTCGTATCGTCCGAGTCGGGGACGTCGTCGGCTTCTTTGTAGTGGTAGTGGACACCGTCGATCCGCAATTGCAGGGCGATGCGCTCGTGCTGCTCGTCGAGCGAGACGAAATCGCGCGGGCTGATCTGGTTCTGGAAATTGGTCGATTCGGTGATCCGCCGTGCGAACGCCGTCTCGTCGTCGCACTTTTCCAGCGAGATGATCTTGAGAAACACCAACCCGTCCACGGCGGTCTCGGCGGCGTGGATCGTTCCGAGCGTCTGCGCCCCGTTGATGATTGAGAAACCACGAGCAGTCACCTTCTTCTTGTCATGGCTCTGCAGGTCGAGCCGGGACACTTCGAGCCTCTGGCAATAGGCCGTAAGCCCGTTGTTCAGGTAGAAGAAGTGCTCAGGCTCGCCGTCCAGGGTGGACTGAATTCGTTGGTTGACCTCAGTGAGTCCCTTGTAGCGGCGCAGGTTGGCCGCTACTAGTGCGGCTCCGTGCTTGGCGTAGAGGGCGGCCAAGTCAGCCACGCGTACTTGACCGTAGACGGTCTGGTACGGCTCCGTGACCCAGCCGGGTTTGAGGACGTCGAGTTCGACCTTGTCGACGCCTACAGCTTCGCCCGCCCCGGTGATCCAGTCGTGGACGCTGACGAGGCCGTAGGAGGCAAAGCCGAAGTAATCCTCGCCGTGGTTCAACTGCGATTCGAGTATTTCAAAAAGCTGAAGGCGGCCTTCCGAGACGGAGTTAATCCCAGAGTAGACGAGCACGGCGCGAACCCGCAGGGTTGGATCCTCGAACAGCTGCTTGATCTTGGGCAGGCGTTTCAGCCACGCGGCGTTGGTCTCGAATGCGGCCCAGATGCCGCGAAGGAGATTGTCCACACCGTCGCGAAACTTGCTCACTTCGCCGAGTCCCGGCTCCCCTCGCCCGTTCTCGATGAACTTCGACTGGACAAGCCAAAGCGTGTTCGAAGTCGGCGAATGATGGGCGGCGTCGATGCCGCCGTCCCCACCGCCATCCACCAGTGACGCCGCGGCCTCGGCGAGCGTGCAACCACTCAGCTTGAAGACGGCGTATGCGGCCAGAGCGCGGGAGAGGAAGTTGTGTTCCCGCTCGCGGGCATCGCCTTGCTCTCCAGGCGGCAACTTTCCGTCGAATGCTTCGTGCAGCGTCTTAGGGACGTGCTCGATCTCGTAGGGTTTTTCGGCGTTCATGTCAGCCGCCAGCGGATCGACAGAATTCGTTCGAGGGTCACTTGCTGCTCGAGCTTGGCCTGTACCGATTCGATCAGCTTGTCCCGCCGTTGTTCGATCTCGTCCTGGGCAATGAACAGCTTCCGCCGCTTATCGTTCCGTTCGCTCTCCAGCTTCTTGACGTGCCGCTGGCCGGCGAGTTTCTCTTCGAGCGTCAGCCCCGCTGATGCCGCCCGCCTCGCTTCTCGTAGTTGGCGGTCGAGGTCCTTGATCTCTCGTTCGAGGCCGACCTTAAGGTCCTCGGCCCAGCCATCGAGCTTGCTCGCTTCCTCTTCGAAGAGGCGGCCGTTACGCTCGGAAATCCTCCGCCGCTCGTTCGATTGCTGGCGGTCGATCTCGGTCACTAGTTGCGGATCGGGATCGAACGCATCCACGGGGCGAACTTCCTGGGCGCCGAGGGAGAAGAACTTGCACCCAACCTCAGCGGAGAGCATATGCCCGTCCGAGGTGAGGGCGGCGACCAGCAGATGGTCTTCGCCCTGATCCATCGACTCAACGCTCAGCTTGCTGACGAGCAGCTCGCCGGTGCAGCCGCGGTACAAGTGGAGCGCCCCCACTCGGGGCTTGGTCCCCTCCCAGTCGAAGCTGACCTCGGCGGCCGAGAGCGGGCGTTCGGCGGCCTGCTTCACCAATCGCTGGGCGAGCGGGTGGCCGAGGCGATAGAGGTGGGCTTCACCGCTGCGGCGCGGCAATTCGTAGCGGCCTGTCGCGGCTTCAACGTCCGAAAACGGGTTCGCAGTCAGCGCGAACGCCTCCTCCGACTCCGCGAACGCCGCGTGGCCGTTGAGTTCGTGCCGCGTCAGCCGCATCAACATCTTTTCATAGCGGGTCTGGAAACCTTCGCTCTCGGTCTTCGAGACTTTCAGCTTCTCGTGCACTTCCTCGTCGAAGTTCTCCAGCAGCTGCCGGCGAGTATTAGTAATCGCCTCGTTGATCTGAGAAGTGAGTTCGTCCTGCAGGCGGGCGAAGGACTCGCGGATCTCGTCGGGGGTACGGCAGTCCTGATAAATGCGGGCGATGCGCTTTTCGAAATCGACGCCGGACTCGATGGCGCCGAGCACCTCGTCTGACGCGCCGAAGACGCCTTCGAAAAGCTTGAACTTCTTGTCGAGCAGTTCGAACACTCGCTGATCGGCCTGATTGTTTTGGTTCAGGAAGTTGACGACGACGACATCGTGCTTCTGGCCATATCGGTGGCAGCGGCCGATCCGCTGTTCGATCCGCTGCGGGTTCCAGGGGAGGTCGTAGTTCACGACCAGCGAGCAAAACTGGAGGTTGATTCCCTCGGCCCCGGCCTCGGTGGCGATCATGATCGAACCAGGGTCACGAAAGTAATCGACGAGCGCCGACCGCATGTCGGCGGTGCGCGACCCGGTAACGTTGTCAGTGCCGGTGTTCCTACGAAGCCATTCGTTGTAGATGGCCTTCGACCGTTCGTCCGTGTTCGAGCCGTTGAAAAGGACGATGCCCTCGGAGTACGGGCTGTCCTGCAGCAGCCGCAGGAGATAGTCCTGCGTCTTGCGCGATTCGGTAAAGATGATGGCCTTCTTGGCTGCGCCGAGGCGAGCGGCCTCAGCGAAAGCCTTCTCCAACGCCGTCAGTAGTGCGCGCCCCTTGGCGTTCTGAGTGATCGTTAGGGCCAGATCGCGAAATGCCTCTAGATCGTGGATCTCTTGCTCGAGCGCGTTGCGATCTTTTTCGGAAAGCTGCTGCTGGTCGCCGACGTCGTCGCCCCATTCCTCGGCGGTCTCGTTGAGGGATTCGTAGTCCTCATCAAATTCTTCGTCGAGCGGCTTCGCCTCCGGCCTCTTGCCTACCTTCAGTTTCAGGCGGGCGATAAGCGTATCGAGTGCCCCTGCGATGGCGAATGTGCTCGACGCTAGCAGCTTCCGCAGCACGAGCGTCATCAAGCTTCGTTGGCTGGACGGAAGGGCCTGAAGGTTGTCGCGCTGCAGGTAGGCAGAGACTTCGTTGTAGAGGCGGTCTTCGCTCTCGGCCGGCGTGAACTCCTCGACAAGAGCGTGCCGCCTCGTGAAGGGGACATATTCGAGCACCTGCCTGCGCAGCGTGCGGTGGCAGATCGGGGCAAGCCGGGCTTTGAGATTTTGGAAGACCTCATCCTCGCTCAAATTAGCGAATTGCTCTCGGAAGCTCTGAAGATCGCCGAAGGCGTGATCGTCGATAAAGCTGACCAGCCCGAAAAGTTCGAGCAGTGAGTTCTGAAGCGGAGTGGCCGTAAGGAGAACTTTCGGGGCGCTGGCCAAGGCGTTCTTAAGAATGTTAGCAATGACGTTCGACGGCTTATAGACGTTCCGCAGGCGATGGGCTTCGTCGATGACGACCAGGTCCCAGCCGGCGCCGGCCACGACTGACGCTTTCGAGCGGGCGAACTGATACGAGCAGATGGCGACCGCGTCGGGGCTGCACAGGAAAGGCTGGAACGAGCCCTGGCGGATCGCCTCGTTGTAAGACTTTGCCTCCAGAATTCGGCAGGGCAGGAAAAACTTCTCGGAGAGTTCCTGATGCCACTGCTTGCGAAGGTTCGCCGGTGCAATGACCAGCAGTTTTCGCTTCCGTTCGGCCCATTTTTGAGAGAGAACCAAGCCGGCTTCGATCGTCTTACCGAGACCGACTTCGTCCGCGAGCATGGCTCCACGCGACAGCGGCGACCGGAACGCGAACAGGGCCGCTTCAACTTGGTGAGGGTTGAGATCGACTTGCGCGTCTACGAGGGCCCCTGCGAGCTTCTCGATGCTGTCCGCCGAGCATCTCTTGGTGAGCTCATGGGCATAGTACTTACTGTGAAAGTCTGTCAGCTGCACTGCCAGTCGTCCCGCCGCGGATTTAGATCCCTGCGTCTAAGTTGACGCTCCGATTCGAGGCCGCTACGCCCCGTCGAAACCGCTATCATACTGCGTCGTTTTGAGAATGCACGCAAGAGTTTGCGGGGGCCTACAGGCTTTCATCACCATGCTCAAGGACTCTGGCGGTGCTGCCTGCCCGTTCAGGGCGGCGCGGAGTGCGGTCGACCATCGTGGCTTCAAGAGCGCCAGGGTAGCCCTGAGCTGATGTGCCGCCGAGCTCGCCGCCGGGTGATTCGGCCGGTGACCTCGTCCTCTTCGCCATAGATGTCGGAATCGGCAAGCGATCAGCGCGACCGACTGCTTCTGTCACCGAATATTGGTAGAATCGCGACACATGCGAGTCTTGAGGGCCGCGAAGTTTAGGG
>JAESFN010001153.1_pt1 | contig 13717 bp, 11 predicted proteins | sample 9269411 | NCBI WGS metagenome assembly JAESFN01 (sample SAMN14505399, study PRJNA617100) | algae metagenome | isolation source: Iphinoe sp. HA4291-MV1 and co-occurring heterotrophs from trail next to... | place: USA: Maunawili Falls, Hawaii | collected 2009-07-25
GCCGCGCCTAACGACCCGGCCGAACAAGTCCCGGCTTGGCGTCGAGTTCCAGCGTTTCAAACAGGCCGGCTCGCAATCGTTCGACGGCCACCGCGCCCATCGCCGCGTTGTCGGTGCAGAGCGCGCGAGGCGCTAGTTGCAGGTCGAACCCGTGCCGGCTGGCTGCCGCCTGCCGCAACCGTTGGCCCAGGCGAGCGTTGGCGGCCACTCCGCCGGCAACGCACAGCGTAGTCAGCCCGGTCAGCCTGAGCGCGGCTTGGGCCTTGGCGACCAAGCAGTCGACCACCGCCTCTTGAAAGCTCGCGGTCAGATCGGCCAGTTCTTGCTGGCTCAACGCCGGCGGCTGGTCGACCGGCTTGCCCTGGCCGTACAGCAGATAACGAACCGCCGTCTTCAGGCCGCTGAAGCTGAACTCCAGTCGATCAGGTTCATCCAAGAACGAGCGCGGCAGCCGCACCGCCCGCGGATTACCCCCCTGGGCCGCCCGCTCGATGGCCGGTCCGCCAGGGTACGGCAAGCCGAGGAGCGCGGCTACTTTGTCGAACGCCTCGCCGGCGGCGTCGTCGATGGTGCCACCCAGCAATTCGAAGTCGATCGCCGAACGGCAGCGAAACAAGCTCGTGTGGCCGCCGCTGGCCACGAGCGCTACGCAGGGATAAACGGGGCTCCCGGCCGCCATCTGACAGGCATAGACATGCGCCTGCAGATGATCGACGGCCACGAGCGGAATGCCGAGCGCAAGCGCCAGGCTCTTGGCCGCAGACAGACCCACGAGCAGCGAACCAGCCAGGCCGGGGGTGGTCGCCACGGCCACGGCGTTTAGATCCGTCAAATCGATGTTCGCCCGCCGCAACGCCTCGTCGATGACGGGCAGAATGCGCTCCAGGTGGGCCCGTGCGGCGATCTCAGGCACGACGCCGCCAAACCGCACGTGCAACTCGTCCTGCGAGGCGACCACCGAAGAGAGAACTTGCGCCTGCTCGTCGACAACCGCGGCAGCGGTCTCGTCGCAGGTGGTTTCAAGCGTTAACAGCAGCATGCGGCGGAATGCAGACTCGGGCCGTTCACTCCCCCTCGCCACGGACGAAGAGCTAAGGGATGAAGGCGTTAAATTAGCCCCCGGCGAGTCGCCGGGGGGAGAAAGATCGCGGCGGCCGAGAATCCGGTAGGGGCCGGAATCGAACTCGGCTCTAGGGCTGCTTCGGCAACTGCTCGACCAGGTAATCTACCGCCTTGGAAAGCTGCTTGTCGACCGTGGCCCGCGCTGCTCGCGCCGGCTCGGTGATCGATGAATCGGCCGACGCCAACACATCGCGCCGCTGGCGATCGTCGAAGAGACTCGCCATGTCTCGATCGGTCAGCCGCAGGTCGTAGCCCTCATTGGGCCGCACTCCCCAATCGTCAGATTCCTTGGCGTCTGGGAAGCGATGGATGTTCTTGCCGCTCGGCCGCTGATAGCTCGACGTGGTGAGCTTGAGTGCGCTCTTGCCCTCTTCGAGTTCGATGACGTTTTGCACGCTCCCCTTCCCCCAGGTGCGTTCTCCGACCACGACGGCCCGCTTGTGGTCTTGCAGGCAGGCGGCGACGATCTCGCTGGCGCTTGCGCTAAACCGGTTGACGAGCACCACCATGGGAAAGCCTTCGTAGGTGCCGGGGCCCTCGGCGTCCCAGACGTGCTCGGCCACGTTGCGGCCCTGCGTGCTCACGATCCGACCTTCGTCGATGAACATGTCGGCCACTTCGATCGCCGAACTGAGCAAGCCGCCCGGATTGAACCGCAGGTCGAGCACCAGGCCGCGCAGCTTTTCGCCAGTCAGCCGGTCGAGCGCCTGACGCAGGTCGCGGGCGGTGTCTCGGCTGAACGAGGATACCCGGATGTAGCCGATGCGGCGCTCGGGATCGAGCATGAAATCCCAGCGATCGTCGGCCCCGCGATGCTCCCCGAGCACCGTTTCGACGTGAACCATTTCCCGCGTCAATTTGCGGACGATTTGCTCGCGCGAGCTGCCGCGGGTGACGGTGACCGTCACATCGGACCCCGGCTCTCCCTTGAGAGCACGCACCGCGTCGTCGAGCTTCATCTGGTCGGCGGCACGGCCGTCGATCGAAACGATCAGGTCGCCCGCCCGCAGGCCGGCGCGATAGGCCGGGGTGCCGTAGAGCGGGCTCACGATACGCAGGCGGCCGTCGTCAACGCCCAGTTGGATGCCGATTCCGGCGAACTGGCTTTCGACGCTGGTGCGAAAGTTGGCGATGTCGTCGGGCGGAATATAGCTCGAATGGGGGTCGAGCTTGCCGAGCATGCCGGCGATCGCGGCCTCCATGAGTTCGCGGCGGCTGATCGGCTGCACGTAGTTGCGCTCGATCTGATCGAGCGTGTCGGCCAGTGCCCGAAAGAGCTCGAAATCCTCGTCCTTAACGCCGGCGAGGCGCGCGGCCTTGGCGCTGGGGCCTTCTTTTTTGGTGGGGCTTTGTGAGTGCGTGAACTCGACCAGGGCCACGACCAGCCAAACCGCGGCTCCAGCTAACACGACGGCCGTTCGACGACTCACCATGCGGCGCTCCGAATGCTGATCGAGTCCCGCGAATCTCAAGGACTTACGCTTGGAATCGCCCCAGCGGAGTCCCCGACAGAAAAACCGGGCAAGCAACCGCGAAACTGCGATTCTGATTGGCCCTGCTCGCCGCCCTGCTCATCGAAAGAACCGGGCCCGGCCGGGCCAGCAGCCGTTCATTGTAGGCGGACCCGCGGGCAGCGACAAGGAAAGACGCAGCCAGCCCTTGCGTCGATTACGAGACCGACAGGGAACGCGGCTCGGCGTTTGGGCACGCGTGCGGCAAGCAATGGCCGATTGGCCGAATTCTCAGCGGCCGCGCCGCCTGCTAAGCTTTAAAGAGAGCCCAGCCCACGCGCCCGAGAGTCCGTTCATGAAAGAGAGCAACTCCAAGACCTCCTTGGAGAATGTGCGCCTTCGCCTGCACCAGGTCGGGCTGCGGTCGACGGCTGCGCGCGTGGCCGTGGTGCGATTTCTGATCGCCGCGACCGCCCCGCTCAGCCATGCCGACGTTGCCGACGGCCTGGCCGAGGAAGGCTTCGACCGCGCGACGATCTACCGCAACCTGATCGAGCTGACGAACTCGGGCCTCGTGTCGCGCATCGAGCTGGGCGACCACGTGTGGCGCTTCGAGCTCAAATCCGATGGCCAAGTCGAAGGCGGAGAGCATCCGCACTTCGTCTGCGTCGATTGCGGCGAGATCACCTGCCTACCCGAGGTCAGCGTCGACATCAAGCCGACGCCGGGCAGCAAGCGCTCTGGCATCCGCGACGTGACCGGTGTTCTGCTCCGCGGTCACTGCGGAAATTGCACGTAGGCGCTGGTGAGCCTGATGTAGGGTGTCGTCCAGCGCAGCGCAGACGCACCATGGTCGTGGTCCACGGAAGGTGCGTCCGCGCTGCGCTTGACGACACCCAATGCGCGAGTTCGTGCGTTACAGCAGCTTCGCTAGCGCGGCCAGCGTTTGGCGGGCGGCATCCAGTGAGCCGGCTTCGTCGAGCAGGGCCTTCGCGGCATGCAGAGCACTTAGAGAAACTCCGCCGCCGCTGCTCGGCTTGCGCTTCTTCGGCACGCTGCTAACCGCCGACAGCCGGGCACGCACGTTGGAAACTTGCGCCGATGAAACGCTCACCCGCTCCGCTTTGAGCGCAGCGATGATGTCGCGCGGGCGAGTATCCAGGCCCATCGATTCGAACGCGGCGCGGATCTTTTCCGCCTTGTTGATGCGCTTGCGGCCCATATTGGTCCACCTTTCGGCCAACGAAGAATGCCCCATCCCTGCGCGAGGGGCCCTCGCCCGAAAACTCAACGCACTCTTCGAGGCTTATCGGCGCGGGTGCCAGCAAGTCTACGCCATCGAGCGCGGCGCTTGCTACGAGCGCTGCGACCAGCATGATCGACACGGCTGAGGCCGCCGCGCGTCATGCTCGCTTTGGTGCTCTGTCGCCGGTCAAGTTTCGGGTTCTGCACACGAACCCGCAGCGCTAGTTTTGAGGATGCGCCTTCGGTTGAAAGCGGGGCGCGTACCAGGCGTTCCGGTACTGGGGCGAGCACTGCACGTGCAGCCCCGGCAGGGGCGACCCGAGAATAGCCCCGGGCAAGGGCAGCGCAAGCTGACCGCAGCCCGGGGTTAGCAATCGACGCGCGACAGAGCCCCGGAGGGGCGACACAAGAACGACTAGCTACAAAAAACTAGGTGGATGCCCTTTCTGTCGCTCCGCTGGGGCTTTTTGTTCCGTTGGGGGCGCAACCCCGGGCGGCGTCCGGCTAGCGCCGGCCTTGCCCGGGGCTATTTTCGAGTCGCCCCTGCCGGGGCTACATGCTGCTCGTCTCGCCCTAGGCGAGGCAACAGCGCAACTTCAAGACTCGCGATGCGGGTTAGCATCGTATCGCAACGAGAGCTGCCAGCCCTGACGCGGCCCTAGTGCCGCCGCTGAGCATCAGGCCTGTTCGACGAGTTCCGCGGTCTGAGCGATTTCTGCAGCGAGCTGCGCGCCTTCTTCTTCCGTCAACTTGAGCGACCGCACGGCGGAAAGTGAGGAACGCGCCGCGGCGGCCTTCCCCAAGCGAACGGCGAGCTCCGCGTGATAGAGCAAGGCTCTGGCACGTTCGAGGACGGGCGCCTCGGGATGTTTCTTAAGGCCGCTCGACAGGGTTTTGAACGCCTTGGCTTCGTCGCCATGGGCATCCCCGAGTCGCGTCGCGACGCTCAAGGCCTTGGCCAACCCGGTCTCCTTCTCGGCCGAGTCTTCCTCGGTGTCTCCCAGCTTCGAGACCCGCAGCCAGTTCCCGCCGACATCGATGACGCTGAAGCCCCGCACGGTGCCGAACTTCTTGCGCGGCCGCGTCATTCGCGGGAAACCCACCGTCGGCAACTTGCCATAGGCTGCCCTCAACCCCGTTGCGAAGGCGTGGTAGAGGGCGTCTACGTCCGGAACGACAACGAGTGCACTTCCATACGACTGAGCCGGATCAAAGCCCGGCATTCCGAAGAGATGAATGTGCAGGTCTTCTCGTTTGACCGCCACATAGGGATTGGGGGACACCTGCCGATAGGTTTTCGAGAAGCCGAGGGCCTCGTAGAACTTGAGGGCCTCGTCGATATCGGCGCAGGGCAGCAGGGGATAGGTGCGCTCGTTCGCCACGGCGGGCTCTCCTGAAGTGGGAGGGGAAGCCACTCAGTATTGGGGCGACGCTCGACCGACGCAACAAACTTGAGTTAGGAACCAGCAGGCCTCGGCTACCGCGCCGTCCATCCGCCGTCGACGAACAGCAAGCTCCCCGTGACGAAGCTCGCGGCTTCACTGGCCAGAAAGATCGCGGCGCCCTGAATCTCGCGCATCTCGCCCCACCGCTCGAGCGCCACGGCGCCGACAATGAACTTCTTCGTGTCCGGTTGATCCTGGATCGGCGCGTTCATCGGCGTGAGGAACGGCCCCGGCGCGATCGCGTTGCACGTGATGCCGAACGGAGCAAGCTCCAAGCCTAGTGCCCGCGTGAGCTGCACCACGGCGCCCTTACTGGCCGCATACGGGGTGCGGTTCGCCAGGCCGACGACCCCCAGCGTGCTGGCCATCAGAATGATCCGGCCGCTGCCGGCCTTCTTCATCGTCGGCACGACCGACTTGGCCGCCAGCCACACGCCACGCACGTTGACGTCCATCACCTGCTCGAACTGTTCGAGCGACAGCTCATCGATCGGGCCGCGGATGTTGATGCCGGCATTGGCCAGCAGAATATCGACTCGGCCGAACTCTGCGAGCGCGGCGGCGACCACCGCGTCGTTGTCGCCCGGCACGGTCGCATCGGCCGCCATGCCGATTGCGCGGCGGCCGAAATCGCGGGCAATCTCGTCGGCGACCGCCTGGGCCTCATCGGCATGCCGGCTCGTAATGACCAAGTCGGCGCCAGCCGAGGCGAGGCCGGCCGCCATGGCCTGGCCTAAGCCCTTGGTGCCACCGGTGACGATCGCGACCTTGCCCGACAAATCGAACTGCTTGATGCCCGGCAGCATGCGGACTCCTCAATACGGCGATGGATCCCCGCTCACGGTCTGGTGAGGCCGTGGGGCGTTACTTGCCCGACACCTCGTACTCGATCCAGCCCGAGAGCGACTTGCCCGGCTCGACGACCAGCAAATGCGCTTCCTTGGTCAGACCGCGGTCGAACAGGTTGTGGGCATCGGTTGAGCACGACTGGTTCTCCACGCAGAAGAACGGCTGCCCGGCGGGCGTATAGACCACCATGTGGGTGAAGTCGTCGGTCGCCCGCAGGGTGATCTTCTGGCCCTTGTCGCGGAAATCGATGACGGCCGGCTTGCTCTGCGAGAGGCCGTACCACACGTCGTCGACCACAAAGCCTTCCAGGCTCTTGGGCTGACGGGCATCGAACTTCGAGCCGCTCAGTTCGAGCAGCTTGCCGGTGGGCAGCAACTCAACCGACTCCATCAAGTGCGTCGCGGGGATCGTAAGGAAGGTGTCTGCCCGCTTGCCTTGGTAAAGGAAGTAAGGGTGCAAGCACATCCCGAAGGGGACCGGCCCCTTGCCCTGGGTATTGTCGACCGTGTAGGTCCAGCGCACGGCTCCCGGCTTGACGCGGGTTTCCAGCTTCACCGTGTGGGGGAAGGGAAACAGCTCGTGGCTCTGCGAGCCCTTGGCGAACTCGTAGGAGCAGGTGACCGTGGCGTAGTCGGGGCCGTCTTCGACGCTGTCGACCTTCCAAGGCACGCTATGCACGAGGCCGTGCAGGAAGTTCGTGTCGTTGTTGGCGGTGTACTTGTAGGTCTTGCCTTGGTACTTGAACTCGGCGTTCCGCACGCGGTTCGGCATCGGGTAGATCACCGGATTGCCGAAACGGTAGCCAGGCAGGTCCTTCAGCTTTTCAGGCGTGTAGAAGTACTCCGTTCCGTCGACCTTGAAGGAGTAGGCGTTGCAGCCGGCCGACGGCACGAGGCGCACCGCGGTCTTGCCTACGTTGAGCGAGTAGACGTCCCAACCGGAGGCCGAATCCGTCGCCTTCGTCACTTCACCACGCTCAACAGCCATGACCGAGCTCCCGACAAAACAAAGGGCGATCCCGAGTGCAAGCGCGCGGCGCGACATGGGAATTTCACTCTGGGGACAGGGTTGGAGGTAAGATGCGGCGCGAAGCTTGGGCTGCGCCGTCAGCGGGGCAATATACCGTGCGACGGGGCGGCGTTGTAGCCGCACAGGCTGGAAGCCTGTGCCACCATCAGGGGCCGAACCCGTGCCAAGTCCTTGGGCGCTAGCCGATGTCTTCGTGGCACAGGCTTCCAGCCTGTGCAGCCCGCCCCATGCAATCCCTCGGTTTCTGCTTGAATGCCTGGGAGGGGGCTCTTAGCATGAAGCGGTAGTCCTGCCTACCTGCCCGCGGCTTCCCACCCCCCGGCTGCTCATGATGCGATCCTGTTGGCCCTTGGTGATTGCACTCGCGAGCGTTTCAGGCAGCGCGGCCGTTGCTGACGAACCGCCGCTGCCGGCTCAACTCAGCTTCAACCGCGACATTAAGCCGATCCTGGCCGACAACTGCTTCGCCTGCCATGGGCCCGACCGCAACAGCCGGCAGGCCGATCTCCGCCTCGACACGCAGGCCGGGCTGTTCGGTGAAGCCTCCGAAGGGCACGTCGTCGCACCCAAGGAACTCGAGCAGAGCGAACTCTGGCGGCGCGTGGCCACTGACGACGCCGATCTCCAGATGCCGCCCGCCGGCTCCGGCAAAGAGTTGACCGCCCGTCAAAAGGCGCTGCTCAAGCGGTGGATCGAAGAGGGCGCCCCTTGGCAGGATCACTGGGCCTTTCTGCCGATCGAGCGGCCAGCCGTGCCCCCGGCGAACGAAGCTGGTTTTTCGCGCGGTGCGATCGACGCGTTCGTGTTGGCCAAGCAAGCGGAACAGGGGCTGGCCCGCGCGCCGCAGGCCGAGCGGGCAACGCTCGTGCGGCGGCTGAGCCTGGATTTGTTGGGCTTGCCACCTGGAGCAGACGATGTGGCAGCGTTTGAGGCCGCAGCCGACGAAGAGGCCGCCTACGCCGCGCTCGTCGACAAGCTGCTCGCTTCTCCCCACTACGGCGAGCGGATGGCCCAGACCTGGCTCGACCTCGTCCGCTACGGCGACAGCGTCGGCTATCACGGCGATCAGTCGATCACCATGTGGCCCTATCGCGACTATGTAATCGCGGCCTTCAACGCCAACAAGCCATTCGATCAGTTCACGCTCGAGCAGCTCGCCGGCGACTTGCTGCCGAACGCCACGCGCGAGCAGAAGATCGCCGCCAGCTACAACCGGCTCAACATGATGTCGGCCGAAGGCGGCGGGCAGGACAAAGAGTATTTGGCCAAATACGCCGCCGACCGCTTGCGGGCGACCAGCGGGGCCTGGCTCGGCGTCACCATGGGATGCTGCGAATGCCACGACCATAAGTTCGACCCGCTCGCCACGCGCGACTTCTATCGCTTCGCGGCGTTCTTTGCCGACGTCACTGAGCGCGGCATCTACGGCGGCGCGAACGACAACGGTGGTTGGGGGCCGATGATGGCCTTGCCGACGCCTGATCAGGACGCCGAACAATTGCGGATCGACTCCGAAGTGCAGACCGCGCAAAAGGCGTTCGACGAAAAGGCCGGCGGTCTTGCGGACGCGCAGCGTGACTGGGAAACCGCCAAGCGAGCGGACCTCACGGCGGCTGCGGCGAAGCCGGAAGAGGAGGCCAAGGCCGAGCGTGAGAAGATTCTGCCGGCGGAGATTGCCTCCCTCGTGGAGTTGGCCGCCGATGTCCGTAGCGCCGAGCAGCAAGCGAAACTGGCCGATCACTTCCGCCAGACGACGCCGCTCTTGATCGCCGAGCGCGATCGTTTGGCCGCCGCCAAAAAGGCGAAGGGCGAGCTCGAGCAAAAGATCACGCGAATGCCGGAGACCGTGGCCGGCGAGCCGCGAACCATGCGCGTGCTGCCGCGCGGAAATTGGATGGACGACAGTGGCGAAGTCGTGCTCCCCGGCGTGCCGGCCGCGCTCCCCCAACCGCAATCCGCTAGCGAGCGGGCAACACGGCTCGATCTGGCCCGCTGGATGACTTCGCGCGACAACCCGCTCGTCGCCCGCGTGTTCGTGAACCGGCTGTGGAAGCAATTCTTTGGCGCAGGCTTGTCGCGACGTCTCGACGACCTGGGCACGCAGGGCGATCCGCCGAGCCACCCGGAGTTGCTCGACTGGCTGGCCGCCGAGTTCATCGAGTCGGGCTGGGATGTGAAGCATCTGGTGCGGCTCATGGTCACGAGCGGCGCGTATCGTCAGTCGTCGGCGGCGACCGCCGCACAAATCGAGGCCGATCCGTTCAATCGCTGGTTGGCGCGGCAGGGCCGCTTTCGCCTCGATGCCGAACTCGTGCGCGATGGCGCGCTGGCCACGAGCGGCTTGCTCGCGCGACAGGTTGGCGGCCCCAGCGCGAAGCCCTATCAGCCCCCCGGTTATTGGGCTTATCTGAACTTCCCCGCGCGGGAGTGGCAGAACGGCTCGGGCGACGATCTCTACCGCCGCGGCCTCTACACGCACTGGCAGCGGCAATACCTGCACCCGAGCTTGATGGCCTTCGACGCGCCCAGCCGCGAGGAATGCACCGCGGAACGCCTGCGGTCGAACACGCCGCTGCAAGCGCTGGCCTTGCTCAACGACCCAACCTACGCCGAAGCGGCTCGGTCGTTTGCCGAGCGCATCCTTCGTGAAGGAGGCGGCGACACGCAGCAGCGGCTCGACTGGGCATTCCGTGAAGCGCTGGCCCGTCCGATCCGCCCCGCGGAAGCCGAGGCCATGGCGGCGCTCGTCGAGAAGCACTTGGCTGATTATCGCCACGACCCACAAGCCGCCGCGGCGGTGCAAACCAATGGCGCCCGCGCGGCCGCCAGCGACCTCAACGCGGTAGAACTCGCCGCCTGGACCTCCGCCGCCCGCACGCTCCTCAACCTCCACGCAACGATTACTCGTAACTGACCGATTTGAACCACGGAGACACGGAGGCACGGAGAGAAGCAAGGAATTCATACCGCTAAGGCGCAAAGTTCGCGGAGATTTCATTGTGAGGCAATTGCTCTTACGCCTTGCTCTGCAAACAAAACTCTTTGAGCGTCCCTTACCCGCCCACGTCCTTGACAAAAATGCCTTCTCCGAGCCTCTGTGTCTCCGTGGTAAAAAAATCTCATGACGCCTGAATCTGCGTTGACTCGCCGAGCGATTTTGGGTCGCGCTGCCCGCGGGGTAGGTTCGCTCGCGCTGGCCTCGCTGTTGGGCGAAGCATCGGGCCGCGTTGCACGTGCCGACGTGGCTACCGCCAGCGATGCTTGGCCGGCCACGGTCGTTCCTCTGCACAAGCCGCCCAAGGCGAAGCGGGTGATCTGGCTCTACATGGCCGGCGGCATGAGCCACCTGGAGACCTTTGATCACAAGCCCAAGCTCACCGCGCTGCATGGGCAGCCGATGCCGGAGAGCGTGACGCAGGGGCAGCAGATCGCGCAGCTTCAAGGACAGAAGCTCAACTGCTTCGCGCCGCAGCATGCGTTTCAGAAGTGGGGCCAGTCGGGCCAAGAGATCAGCACGATCCTGCCGGAGATGGGTCGTCAGCTTGCCGACAAGATCTGCATCGTCCGCTCGCTCCACACGGACGCGATCAACCACGATCCGGCCCACACCTTCATGAACACGGGCTCAATGATCGCCGGCCGGCCGGCGATGGGCTCGTGGCTGCTCTACGGGCTGGGCGCCGAAACTCGCGACCTGCCAGGCTTCGTGGTGCTCGTGTCGACCGGCAAGTTCGGCCAGTCGCAGCCGATCGCCGCGCGGCAATGGCACTCCGGCTTTCTCCCGAGCCGGTATCAAGGAGTCGAGTTCCGCAGCAAGGGCGAGCCCGTGCTCTACGTGGGCAACCCCGCCGGCGTGAACGCGGCGCAGCAGCGCGACGTGGTCGACGCCGTGCAGCGGCTCAATCGGCTGGAGGCCGAGGCGGTCGACGATCCAGAGATTGCCACGCGGATCAGCCAATACGAAATGGCCTTCCGCATGCAGACGAGCGTGCCAGGGTTGATGGACTTGGCCGACGAGTCTGCGGCCACGCTCGACCGCTACGGCGCGAAGCCCGGCGACGGCAGCTTTGCTTCGAACTGTCTGCTCGCCCGTCGGCTGGTGGAGCGCGGAGTGCGGTTCGTGCAGCTCTATCACCGCGACTGGGACCATCACGGCAGCATCAAGACACACTCGGCCGGCACCGCCGCCGAGGTCGATAAGCCGGCCGCCGCGCTCGTGAGCGACCTGGCCGAGCGCGGGTTGCTCGAGGACACGATCGTCGTCTTCGGCAGCGAGTTTGGCCGCACCCCCATGGCTCAAGGCGACGGCCGCGACCACCACTTGGCAGGCTTTTCGTTCTGGCTGGCCGGCGGAGGCATCAAGCCCGGCATCACCTATGGCGCGACCGACGAACTGGGCTATCACGCCGTGGAGAACCGCGTGAGCGTGCATGATCTGCATGCCACGCTCTTGCACCTGCTAGGCGTCGAGCACACGCGGCTCACCTATCGCTTCCAAGGCCGCGACTTCCGCCTGACCGATGTTTCAGGCGAGGTGATTCAGCCGATCTTGGCTTAGAAAATGGTCCGCACAGCGGACCCTATATGCGCACGTAGGGTCCGCTGTGCGGACCAGTTCAACCACGCGTACATCGAGCAGGATCTGATGACCGACCAAGAACTGATCCAAGGCGCCTGGCGGTTGATCGGGGGCGAGCGCCATGGCACGCCGTTTCCGCCGGAATTGCTCAGCAGCGTGACGCTCTCGTTGGCCGGTGACCGGCTAACGACCAAAACGCGGGCCGGGTCGATGGAGAATCGTTTCACGCTCGACGCAGCACAAAGCCCCAAGCACATCGACATGCAGATCGGGGATTTGCGCGGCGAAGGCATCTACGAGTTGGAGGGGAATCGGCTGACCATCCTTCACGACGAAGTGGGACAGCCGCGGCCCACCACGTTGGACCCAGCGCAGTCGTCCACTTCGACGCTGATGCTGCTCGAGCGGGTCGAGTCGTAGCGAGTCGTAACGACGACGGGCGGTTCGCCGCATTTCCCCCCGTCGTTGACGGGGCGCAAATACGGCAGGAGAGCGGCGCGATTAGCCCCCGGCGAGTCGCCGGGGGGAAGGATCGTCGCGGCGGATGAATCCGTCGAGGCTCGTTTCCGTTCGGCCTGCTTAGACCGCCAAAGCTTGCGGAGCGGCCGCCTGCACGCCGGCGCCTTGCAGCGCCCGCACCAACTCCACGGCGTTCGTCACGTCGAGCTTGCGATAGAGCCGAGTGCGGTGGAATTCGACCGTCTTCGGGCTCAGATCGAGCTGCTTGGCCACGGCCTTCGTGCCCATGCCGGTCGACAGCAATTCGGCCACTTCGCGTTCGCGCTTGCTGAGCAGGTCGATGCGCCGCTGACCGGCGGCTTTCTGGGTTTGATCGGCCCAGGTGGCTTCGGAACGGCGAATGCCCCCTTGCACGGCGCGGATCAGGTCGTTGGCGGTGCAGGGCTTCTGCAAGAACTCGAAGGCGCCCAACTTCATCACTTCGACCGCCAGCGGGACGTCGGCCTGGCCCGTGATGAACACGACCGGCAGCGAATATCCCCGCGTGCGCAGATTGCGCAGCAATTCGAGGCCATTGGTGCCAGGCATGCAGAAATCGAGCACCAAGCAGCCGGGGCCGTCGTGTACCGACCGTTCCAGGAAGCTGCGGCTCGAATCAAACGTTTCGACCGACAGCTTGACCGACGTGAGAATGGTGTCGGCCAAACGACGGAACGCGGCGTCGTCGTCGACGACGAACACCTTCGTGATCGTGCTGTTGTTGAGGAAGTTGGGGTTCAAGATGCGGCTCATGAGTAGGCAATGTGTACGGATGCAAGAAACCTAGCATTTAGCTGAGCGAAGGCAAATTTTCCCTGGGCGGATTCATGCAAAACCCGCGAAGGGGGAGTGGTTCTCCTAGTTCCGTCCCGTATTGGTGGCAACGGTCCTACCGATTCATTGGCCATGGCCAGTCCGGTTGGGTGGTTCCTTGCGCCTTGCGAAAGTCCGCTGCCGCTGACCAAGATAAGGGCCCGCCCCCCATGCCCCTTCTGCTTGCTACGACGCCCCGCCTCGAGGAGATCGCCCGCCATGCTGATGCGGCTGACTGCGCTTGTCTGTCTGTGCTGGAGCGTCGGATCGGCGCTGCACGCCGCACCGGAAAAACTGGTTCTGCGGGCACAGCAACGGGTGGAAACCAAACCTGGCTCGGGCGAGTTTCGGCCCGAGCCGACCGAATTGGCCTGGGATCCGGCAAAGACGGCGATCGTCGTTTGCGACATGTGGGACCGGCACTGGTGCTTGGGCGCCACGGCGCGAGTCGGGGAAATGGCCCCGCGCATGAACGAGGTGCTCAAGGCTGCCCGCCGCCAAGGGCTGCTCGTGGTTCACTGTCCCAGCGACACGATGGACTTCTACGAGAAGTTCCCGCAGCGTGCGCGAGCCAGGGCCGCAGGGTCGATCGATCTCATCTCACGGCCGGCCGGCTGGTGCAAATTGCGCGGCGAAGGCGAGCCGCCGCTCCCGTTCGAGAATCCGAACGACCGCTGCGACTGCGT
>JAESFN010001154.1_pt1 | contig 13713 bp, 9 predicted proteins | sample 9269411 | NCBI WGS metagenome assembly JAESFN01 (sample SAMN14505399, study PRJNA617100) | algae metagenome | isolation source: Iphinoe sp. HA4291-MV1 and co-occurring heterotrophs from trail next to... | place: USA: Maunawili Falls, Hawaii | collected 2009-07-25
AGAATCCCGATCGAGATGGTGAGGCCGATCGCGAGACCGAAGACGCCTTTGTTCGAGCGCTGGTCGATCGCGACACCGTAAACCACCAGCATCAAGAAGAAGGTGGCGACCGCTTCGGCGACGAGCGCATTGAAGCTCGATGCCGAAAAGATGTCGCTACCGGCGATCAAGGTTTTATTGACGGCCGGAACCCCGTGATGCACCTCATCGAGGATCTTGCTCGGGAAAACCGCCAACAGCACCAGAGCCGCGGCGAGACCGCCGAGCAACTGCGCGATGATGTAGGCCACTGCGCCGGGAACATCGATTTTCTTGCCGATGAGTAAACCTATCGTCAATGCCGGATTGAAATGCCCACCGGAAATATGACCGGTGGCGGTCACCATTAATCCGATTGCGAGACCGTGCGCGAGCGCAACTCCAATATCGCTCGCCCCGGACGCGATCGCACCGACGCCCATGAAAACCAGCGCAAACACGCCCAAAAATTCGACGATCAGCTTCCTGGCGACTGCAGGATCGGTCATCGCTCGTTTCTCCTCCTTCACCGGCACACGCCGGCACTCCCACATCGAGTGTAGAGAATGTTGCAGATGAAGACAAGAGCCTTAAAAAAGAAGCAGCGTTGTCGTCCGTTCACCCATCAATAGATGGCATAGACGAACGAATGAGTAAGAAGTACTCGCCTGATCGGCGGCGAATAGCTCGATTAGTGGGAGAAAGCCAGGCTACCGATCAGCATCGAGTCGGCATAGATGAAGACGGCGTAGTCTCCGCCGGGTTGCCCGCCGACGCCATCCCATGCAAACGAAAACCATTGGTCACCGGTGCTCGATTCCGCGGTCACCTGGGTGCGGAAGATTTCGGTGCCATCTGGTTTGCCCCAGACGGCGGTGAAGACCGTGCCTTTGGTGACATTGTGAACCTTGGCGGAGGCGTAGATCGTGCCGCCACCAGCGCTGCGCACTTCGTTTTGTGGGGAGCCATCGCCGTTTACCGAGGTCGCGAGCGCGAGATCGGCCAGCACCGCGATCGGGGTGGTAGTGGGACCGGCGGCGGGAGTTCCTGAGAAAAATCGCGCGGTCGTGGTCGCCTGCACGATCGGCAGCTCAGCGCGGCGGGTAGCCTCGTGCTGCTCATAGGTCTCTGAATCCTTGGCATTGCCGGTGCTGCAGGCGGCCAGCACCACCAGCAGCAGCGACAACGCGCCAAGCGATTTCAGACGTGAAAGAGCGCTACGATGCCCGGCGGGGCGCCTGGTAAACGCCGAATGCATCCTGATATTCATCAGCGACATCGACCGCGGTTTTGTGGATGTAAATCCGCGTGGTTGCTGGCGAGGCGTGTCCGAGCAGGGTTTGCACGGTCGACTCGCGAACCCGGCGGCGAACCATTTCGGTCGCCAGCCCATGGCGGAAGGAGTGCGGTGTGACTTCGCTTTCAATACCGAGCCGTTCACAAAGCTGAGTAACGATGTGTTCCACCGTGCGGGGGCTGATGCCCTGCCCGGGTTCACCAAGTTTATCTCGCCCGCTAAAGGCGGGTAGGCCGCCCGCGCCACGGATCTCGTCTCCGCGCACATCCCAGTAGATCGCCATCGCCTCCGCCGTCTCGGCGTCGAAGAGCACGGTGCGGCTTTTGCCACCCTTGGCGCGGTAGATGCTGGCGACGCCATCCGAGAGTGAAATGTCCCGGCGACGCAGCGCGCAGAGCTCGGAAACACGCACGCCGGTGCGGAACAGGAACAGGATCATCGCCCGCACTTTGAGGCGGCGCAGCTCCAGATGCGCTTTGTCTTCCTCCGGCGCGGTGCGCACGAATTCGACGATCTGCTCGAGATCGCTGAGCCGCACATCGGGAGGGGGAGGGGTGAAGCGCGGCATCATCGCCGCGATGCGTACCCGCAGGCGATCGGTGGAGAGTCCCGGGTGGAGATCGTAGGCCGTGAGATATGCGCAGAACTTTCGCAGCGCCGAGAGATTGTTCTGCGCCGTGCGCATCGCCGACACCTCTTCCGGGGTACGGATATCGGGCGGCACGATCAACGAAGCGAACGACGTCACGTGATCGGCGCTAAGAATCGTCACCGGTGTTGTTTCGGTGTCGATGCCTTCGTGCGTGCGCAAGTGACGCAAAAACTTCTCGATGCCGTTGCGATAGGTCTTTTTCGAGCGCGGCGCTAGCCGGAGATCTCCGAAGAAAATCTCCACCGCGGCGTCGATCGAAACGGGGTCGGCATCCTCGCGTTCGAGCGGCGGGAGTGCGCGGGGTTGCGCCTGAATGCGGGCTCTGGGGGATCGATCATCCAAACGTTCAACCGGCGCCGCCACGCCACCACCTCCGCGCTAGAACCTGTACGTACGAACCCTAAAGGGTGTACGTACACTCTATGCGGACAATGACTGCGCGTCAAGGTTTTCTGCTGTTCCCGGCACGTTATCCGCTGATTGCGCAGCTATTCATTCTGAGATGTCGCCGCCGAGCGGGCGTAACGCGTCATGATCGCTCCCGGATCTTTGTGAAAGTCACCGTTTGATATCACCCTGGCAACACCCGCGCGCTTGGCGGCCCGCAGCCCGTCAACATCCTTGTGCGGGCCGAATGCCAACACCGGCGCCACCGCTCCGGTAGCGATCGCGGTTTGGACGACCTCCCAATCCGGCGCGGCTCCGATATCGATCACCCCGAGCGCGACATCGGGAGCCGCCAAGAGCTCGGCGAATCGATCGCTCTTCGGCGTGATCTCAACCTGATAGCCCAACGCAGCTCCGACCTGGCGAATCCGTACCCCGAAAAAGAGATCGCGATTCAACAACACAATGCGATTCACCTGGTCCCCTGCCATCTGCAAACTCCTCAAAGAACGAAATTGTTAACCCGCTGAGAACCCCTTGACAATCGGTTTCGAGATCGTCAAGATAACGACCATCGTGTATCCGAACGTTGTTCGGAAAAACACGGTTCGATCGCCACGACGCAGTTGCGTTCGCTGCGACCAGCAGGCAGTGCAGCCTCAGGAGTTTCACCGCATGGCTCTCTCGACCTCCGCTCTCGCTCGCTCCAGCGCCAATCGCCCCTGGAGGGTGCTTTTCGCCTGGGTCGCGCTTGTCGCTATCGCCATCGGGTTAATCGGTGGAGTCGGGCTCAATCTCTCCACTGATATCGAATTCCTCAATTCGCCCGACTCGAAGCGAGCCGATGACATTCTGGCTCAGAAATTCAATCTCGATGATCCGCCGGCCGAAACCGTGATCGTTACCTCCGAATCAACCACAATCGATGACCCGGCGTTTAGGGGAGTCGTCGACCAGGTGATGCAGGTGCTACGCGAGCACCCCGATCTGGTCGACACGAACCAACTCTTCAACTATTACGACGCGACTGACTCCGGGAATCCCGCCGCCGACCAACTCGTATCCGCCGATCGCCACACAACGCTGATTCCGGTCACCTACCTCGTCACCGACGATGAGGATGGGGAACCGGTGGTGGACGCGATCGATGCCATCACCGCCGATGGCTTCGAGGTTATGTCGGTCGGTGATGTCAGCATCGCCGAAACCTTCAACTCCACCGCGGAGAAAGACCTGCAGCAGGCCGAATTTCTCGGGATTCCGGCCGCGCTGATCATTCTCGTGGTGGTGTTTGGAGCGCTGGTGGCCGCGGGGGTGCCGCTGATCCTATCGCTGATGGCGATCATGATTTCGCTCGGCATCACCGCGTTGATCAGCCAGGTCACCGATCTCTCCTTCTTTATCACCAACATGATCTCGATGATCGGGCTCGCGGTCGGGATCGATTACGCGCTCTTCATCGTCGAGCGCTACCGCCAGGAACGCCGCAACGGCTTCGATAAGCTCGCGGCGATCGAAATAGCCGGTGGCAGCGCGAGCAAAGCGGTGCTCTTCTCCGGTATCACAGTTGTGCTCGCGCTCGCCGGGCTGTTCATGATGCCGACCTCGATCTTCCGCAGTCTCGGGCTGGGCGCGATCCTGGTCGTGATCGTGGCGGTGATCGCGATGCTCACGCTGATCCCGGCCGTGCTGTCGCTGCTCGGCGACCGCATCGACTGGCCGCGCCGCCGCAAGTACGCGGCAGCCCCGAACGGCGCCGCGCAACCAGCGGCGACACGCGGATTCTGGGCGCGCACCACGCACGTCGTGATGGATCACCCATTCGCCAGCGTCGTGCTCTCGGTCACCTTCCTGGTGCTCTGCGCGATCCCGTTCACCAATCTCAACACCGGTTTCGCCGGCGCTTCGACCCTGCCGCCTTCCGAGCCGCGCACCGCCTACTCGATTCTGGAGCGCGATTTCTCGGTGGGCCGGCTCTCCCCGGTGGAGATCGTGGTCGATGCGCCGCGCACCCCGCAGGTCGATGCGGAAATCACCGCCCTGCAGAACGAGCTCGCCGCTTCCGGCACCTACGCGAACGAGAGTTTCACGGTGACCTGGAACGAGGCTGGAGATGCCGCTCACATCACCGTCAATATGAATCTCGACGGCAACAGTCTCGCGGCGCGTGATGAGATCGACCGGCTGCGCGATCACGTGGTGCCAACCGCATTCGGCGGCGATCAGGACAATGTCTTCATCACCGGCGCTACTGCGACGAACACCGACTTCATTTCGATGGTCGATCAGTGGACCCCGCTCGTCTTCGCCTTCGTGCTCGGTCTCAGCTTCCTTCTGCTGATGATCGCCTTCCGCTCGATCGTGGTGCCGATCAGCGCCATCATTCTCAACCTGCTCTCGGTCGGCGCCGCCTACGGTTTGATGGTGCTGGTCTTCCAGGACGGCTACCTGCACAAACTGTTCGGATTCCAGAAAACGCCGACGATCGAAGCCTGGATTCCGATCTTCCTCTTCTGCGTCCTCTTCGGTCTCTCGATGGATTACCACGTCTTCCTGCTCAGCCGCATTCGCGAGCACTTCGATCTCACCGGCAATAACCGCGAATCGGTGGCAGTCGGATTGCAATCGACGGCGCGGATCATCACCGGCGCGGCGCTGATCATGGTCGCGGTCTTCATCGGCTTCGCATCCGGCAATCTGGTGATGCTGCAGCAGATGGGCTTCGGTCTGGCAGTGGCGGTATTCATCGACGCCACCATCGTCCGCACAATCCTGGTGCCATCGATCATGGCGCTGCTGGGCAATCGCAACTGGTACCTACCGCGCTGGCTCAACTGGCTGCCGAACGTCAGCATCGAGGGGAAAGCGCACACCCCGGCGCACATCACGCCGGAACCCACAATCGCCGACTAAACGCGTCCTCCGTCATCCGTCGTCCGTAGTTACGCAACACGGACGACGGACAACGCACAACGCCGCCTGCACTAAACTATCCCGGTGACGTCTGAGACACCGGAATCGCACGAAGAACCCGGAGATCGTCAGGCTGTTTGGTTGCGCGGATGGCGCGCCGACAGCCTGGCGATTGCCGTTTTGTTGCTGTTTGCCGGGGTCACCATCGCCTATCTCTGGTACTACGATATGTGGCTGGCGCGCATCGATCTGATGCAGCAGCTCGTGCCGTATTACGGATATCTTGGCGAGCAGCTCCGCGCGTTCAACATCCCCGGCTGGAACCCGCATCAACTCAGCGGCATGCCGTTTGCCGCCGATCCCCTCTCCGGCTGGACGCAATGGCCGGTGATGGCCCTCTTCGTAGTCCTGCCCCCGGCAACCGCGATGAAAGCGCTCGTCGGATTCAATCTGATCCTCGCCACGATCGCGGCCTACATCCTGGCCCGCGTGCTCGGGATGAACATTCCCGCCAGTGTTGCCGGAGGCGTGGCGTTCGGACTCGGCTCCGCGTTTATCCAGTTCAACAGCTATTGCTGCAATATCATGGGCAATTTCGCGCCGTGGGTTCCGGTGGCGCTGCTCGGCGTCGAACTGTCGATGCGGCGCACCCGCCCGATCGAGCGGGTCGCGGCGGTTGCCCTCACCGGCGTGGCGCTCAGCCAGATGCTGGCGTCATTCGTAGGGCAGGGGACCTACTACTCGATCCTTCTGGTTGCGTCGTATGGCTTCTATCGCATCGTGATTTCGCCGTACGGCGACGGCTGGAATCTGCGTCGCCGCATCCTCAATCTCGCCGGGATCGGATTCGGGATCGCGGCGGGAGGCTTCGGGCTTGCCGCCGCGAGTTTGCTGCCCCGGCTCGATATCAGCGGATCAACCACGCTCAAGGGTGGGCACTACGAAATCTTCGAGGGCACCGGCGATCGCGGCTGGCGGATCTGGCAACTCCTCTTCTACACGCTCAATCCGGAGATGCAGGCACGACGCCCGTACGTCGGCACCGCGGTGCTGGTGCTCGCCATTCTCGCGCCGATCCTGGCGAGACGGCAGTTCGGCGTGCCCTACTTTTTCGGATTTTCCATCGTCTGCGGGGTGCTGATTCTCTTCCCGACGATCGTGCACGAGCCGTTCTACCTGCTGCCACGTTTCAAGGCGATGCACTCGCATACGACCTACCGGATTCTGGCGGTCGGGCTGATCGGGCCGGCGATGCTCGCCGCGGCAACGATCGACCGGCTCAGCCGTGCCCGGGTTCGGGCTTGGTGGATCGCAGCGCTATCCGCGCCCACGATTTTCTATTGGGTGGTTCGCGACTATCTCGCCGATGTGCGGCGCTGGCTCCCGCAGCACGTCTGGATCGTGCTCGGCTTGACCCTCGTATTAATCACCGCGCTCATCGTGCTGCGATTGCTGACGCTGAGTCGATCGAACGCGAACCACCGGATCATTCTCATCTCGCGCGGTGCCGCACTCGCGGTGCCATGGCTGCTGACGCTCGTGATCTTTTCCGACGCCACCGGCAAATACATGGTCGAGGCGGTACGTGGGCACTCGACCTCTCCCGCCTTCCAAAACTCACTCGATAAGAGAGCGAGCGCCGATCACCTGATCGATGTCTACACCCGTTGCAGCGATCCCGGCGGAGCCGGGGGATTTCTTCGCGAGCAGCTCAATCTCGCACCCGGTGCTCCGTTCCGGTATTTCGGCTTCGATCCGCTCGGGTTGCGCGTAGCGGGAGCAGAGGACGGCACCTCGTATCACGGGCAGCAGGGCTCAGCGCAAATCCAGGCGCTGCTGGTGGCGACGCGCGCAACCTGTCTCAATCTCTACGATCTCCAGGGGTACAACCCGACGCAGCTCCAGCGGTACGCCGATTTTCTTCAAGCGGCAAACGGGGTGGAGCTGAACTATCACGATGCGGCGGTGCTGGCGAGCGCAATCACATCCCCGCTGATCCAGCTCCTCAATCCCGAGTACGTGATCGTTCCGTACGCGATTCCCGAGGACCGGCTCGATTTGCAGTACGTCGCCTCAACGATGGATCAGGTTTTCCAGAACGGCACGATCCGCGTCTATCGCAATCCCGAGGCGTTGCCGCACGCTTGGATCGTCCACTCCGCAATCCAGCTCCCGACCGATCAGGTGCTTGCCCAACTCTCGCAAACCACCTTCGATCCGCGGCAAACGGTGGTTGTTGAGCGAACGCCACCAGCGATGGAACCAGCTTCGGGAGTCGCGGAGAGCGTCACGTTTACCTCGTACAACCCGGACGACATGGCGATGACGGTCACCTCTGGGAGTGCCGGCATGCTGGTCCTCAGTGAGGTTTACGCGAAGGGGTGGAATGCGTACGTCGACGGCAAACGCGTCGACATCTATGCCGCCGACTACGCGCTGCGCGGAGTCCCGATTCCCGCCGGAACGCACACCGTCGAACTCCGGTACGAGCTGCGATCGCTGACAATCGGCGTGATCGTCTCGGCAGTCACGCTCCTGGCCATGCTCGTTATTCTGGGGATACTGATCGTCGAGTGGCAGCGGCGGCGCACCGGAGCGGTGGCCGCCGCCTAAATCGCATCAATCGCGCTGGCGTGGATCGAGCGCATCGCGCAGACCGTCGCCGATCAGATTGAAGGCGAGCACGGTGAGCGTGATCGCGATACCGGGGGCGATCGAGATGTGCGGATAGTTGCGAATGTAATCGCGGCCATCCGAGAGCATCGTGCCCCAGGACGCGGTCGGCCGCTGCACGCCGAGACCAAGGAAGGACAGCGCGGATTCGAGAATGATGATGCCGCCGACCGCGAGACTGGCGATGATAACCACCGGACCAAGCGCGTTAGGCACGATGTGGCGGAAAATGATTCGCGCGCTCGTCGCCCCGCAGGAGCGCGCCGCGAACACATAGTCGCGCTCGCGCAAGCTCAGCACCTCCGCGCGAACCACGCGCGCGTAGGATGCCCACACCGAGCAGCCGATCACGATCACGACATTGCGCAGGCTTGGCCCGAACACGGCACTCAGGGTGAGCAATAGCGCCAGCAACGGGAACGCCATCAGCGAGTCGACCAACCGCGAGAGCAGCGAATCGACCCAGCCCCCGAAGTACCCCGCCGTCGCACCGACGGTTACGCCGATCGAAACCGCGATGATCGTGGCGCCGACACCGACGATGAGGGCGACTCGCGAGCCGAAAATGATACGGCTGAGGATGTCGCGCCCGACATCGTCGTTGCCCAGCCAGTACTCGGAGGTCGGGCCATCCTTCGACGAGGTGATGTGAATTTTGTTCGGATCGTGCGGGGCGATCTGACCGGCGAAAATCGCCATCACCAACAACAGCAGAACGAAGGCCAGCCCGATCACCGCCGGCTTGTGGCGGAGGAAGCGCGATAGCGCGCGGAATTTACGCTCGGGGCGATTCGCCTCCATTGCCAGCCGTTTCGCGCTGGACGCCGTCGCTGGGGCGGATGCGGAGCCAGTCACTCGATCTGATGTTTGTTCGGCATTACTCACGAGCGGCTCCTAACGCAAGCGCACGCGCGGGTCGATGAAGGCGTAGGTAAGATCCGTGAGGATATTTGCCAGCACCACCAGCGCCGTCAGCATGAAGACAATGGCTTGCACCAGTTGCAGATCCTTGAAGGTGATCGCCTGGTAGAAAAGACGTCCGATTCCGGGCCAGCTGAACACCGTTTCGATCACGATGGTGCCGCTGAGAATGAAGGCCATGCGGTAGCCAAGCAGGGTGATGATCGGCAGGAGTGCGTTTCGCACGACGTGGCGCAGGATGACCGATCGCGGCGAAAGCCCCTTGGCATGCGCGGTTTTGATGTAATCCTGGGAGAGAATTTCGATCGTCGCGCCGCGCGTTAATCGCGCCAGACCGGCCATTTCCTCGAAGGCGAGCACCGCCACCGGCATGAGATAGCCTTTCCAGCTATCGGCGCCGAATGGGGGTAACCAGCCTAATTTCCCGGATAAGAGCACGATCAGAATGATGCCGATGAAGTAGTTCGGCATGGCTACGCCCAGCGTAGAGAGCATGGTGACGAAATAATCAAAGCGCGAATAGCGTTTGATTGCCGCGAACATGCCTATTGGAATGGCTAACAAAATCGAAATGGTGAACGAGAGCGCGGTTAACCGCAGGGTCCAACCTGCACGATCAATGATGAGCTGCCCAATTGAGAATCCAGGCATCATCATCGACGTACCCATGTCGCCCTGGACAAAATTGGAGACCCAATACCAGTAGCGCTCCGGATAACTATCGTTCAGGTGCCACTTTTCACGAATCGCATCGAGCTGCTCTTCGTTGACTTTTGCCTGACCGACCATCGTGCGCGCTGGATCGCCCGGCATGTAATACATGACGGTGAACGTCAGCAGTGACACGAAAAAGAGGACGAGCACCCCTTGCAGCAGGCGCTGGATAACGTACGAGATCATTGCAGCGATCCGTGGGTAAAAGGCGAATGATACGAAGTGAATTGAAGGGGATCACGGATGCGTGATCCCCTTCGATTCATGCGTCAGCGATCGATTTACGCCTCTTCTTTCCAGAAGAGGTAGACCTTCTGGATGAGCGAATCGGAGCTCAGCGCTGCCTCGGGAAGTCCCTTGATTCGCTTGTTGAAGAACGCGTAGCTCTGCGGGTAGAGGTTGTACACAAACGGAACCTCTTCCGCGATGATCTGCTGGATTTCAACGTAGCTCGCTTTGCGCTCATCAACGTTTTGCTGCGTCACGGCGAGATCGAGCAGCTCATCGACACGAGCGTTGGAGAACTGGCTGAAGTTGTTCGCGGCGCCCGTCATCAGGGTGTCGCGGGCATCGGGATCGGCGTTGTTGCCGCCGTAAGTCCAGTTGAATAGCGACGCATCCAGCTCGCCCTTCGGCAGCTTCGCGAGGATGTCGCCGACCTGCGCTTCCGCGATCTGAACATCGACGCCGAGCTCCGACCAGAGTGCCTGGGCGATTTCGGCGATCGGGCGGCGCTGGGTGTCGCCAGAGATCGCGGTGATGGTGAAGGCGGCTTTCACGCCGTCCTTCTCGCGCTTGCCGTCGCCACCGGCTGCCCAGCCGGCATCGTCGAGCAATTTGGCGGCGGCATCGGCGTCGTAGGGATACTGCGTCACCTGATCCGAATACCAGTTGCCCAGACCCGGCGAGAGGTTGCTCGTCGCGAGCTGGCCATCGCCTTTGTAGACCTCTTCGAGGGTGGCCTGGCGATCGAGCGCGGTGATGAGCGCTTTGCGCGCGGCTTTATCGCTGAGGAACGGGTGCGTGTTGTTGAGCGGAATGTGGTTCACCGCCAGGCTGAGCGCCTTGTACACGGTGAAGTTGCCGCTCTCTTCGAGGCTGTGGTTGTCATCGGCATTGAGCGACCACATCGAGTGATCGGCCGTTCCCGACTCCAGCGCCACGAAGCGCGCCGACGCCTCGGGTGCGATGTCCATGCGATAGACATCGAAATGCGGGCGCCCACGGAAGTAGGCGTCGTTCGCCTTCAGCTCCAGGAAGGAGGCCGGCGAGTAATCCGAGGTCGCGGCCAGTTTGAACGGGCCGGTGCCGATCGGGGCGGCGCCGAACTTATCCTCGCCAACCTCAGCGTGGTACTTCGAGGGGTAAACCAACAGCGGAGCAACGTTGACCAGGAAGGTCACGTCAGCGGAGGTGAGGGTGATCACCACCGTCGTGTCGTCCGGCGTTTCGACCTTCGAGACGAGCTCCACATTCGAGGCGCGGGTGGAGCCGTTGGCCGGATCCTTGCACCACTCGATGGTGTACTTCACGTCCGCGGAGGTGAGCGGATCACCGTTGTGGAAGGTCACGCCGCTCTTCAGCTTGAAGGTGTAGGTCAAGCCGTCGGCGGAAACTTCGTGCGATTCCGCCAGCACCGGCTCCAGCTCGTAGTTCTCGTTCACCTGATACATGCAGTCGAAGAGCTGCACGAGGCAGGCCCACACCACGGTGGCGCCACCGTTCTCCGGGCTGAGCGTGGTGAGATCCTGGTGGCCGAGGGTGTAGAAGGTGCCCCCCGCAACCGGTGTCGCGTCCGATTGGGCGAAGGCGCGAGCAGGACCGCTCAGCACCGGGATCAGCCCGGCGGCAAACGCGGCTTTGAGAAGATCGCGGCGATTGCCGCCCATCTCCATGATGCGCTCAACGGCGCTGCGGCGCTGTGCGTCGTTATCGGGATTCTTTCTCATGCGTTTCTCCCTCGACACTGTGAGTGCCATCTTTCCGCAATCGGTAAGACGTCGGCCAAAAGTTCATCACCCATTTGGGTCAGTGTCTTTTCATTCTTGCACAGTGATTCGGTCGCGACAATGGAATGTTCGTGCGCTTCACGGTCGCGTTTGGTGCAATGAGACCGACGAAGCGGCAAACTGCTTGGGCAGGCAAAACACCTGTTGGATGAAGAAAAACGCGCAGCGCTCGCGGAATTCGAGCGCTGCGCGTTGAGCGAGTGGATGACCGGCGCTTAGCCGACCAGGCCGTCCCGTTTGATGCGGGTGATCACGCGATCGAATGCGTTGATGGTGTTGTCGACATCGTCCTGGGTGTGGGCGATGCTGAACATGCCGCCACCGTGGAAGAGATCGACGCCTTCGAGCGCCATTGCGATCTGGATGGTCGAGCCGAGACCAGCGTGACCGCTCGCTTTCAGCGTTTCCGTCGAGACGCCTTCCGGAGTATGCATATCCGCGGCAACCTGATTCGTGACCTCAGGGCCGACCATCAGGTGGAACGCGGAGGATTCACCCCAAACCGCCCCCGGAACGCCTTCCTCAACCAGGATCGCGTTCATGCCGGCACGAAGCTGAGCGGCGAGGTTGTCGCAATACGCCTGCACATCGGGGTTCGCACAAAGCTTCACCGCGGCCGCACCAGCGGCGGCCGTCAGCGGGTTGGCGTTGAAGGTGCCCATCTGCGCGACCTTCTGGGTTTTCATCCAGACCGGATCATCGCGGAACTCCATGTGCTGCATGTAGTCGTAGGTTCCCGCCACGGCGCCACCCGGCAGACCACCGGCCACGATCTTGGCCATGGTGGTGATGTCTGGGGTCACCGAAAAGCGGCCCTGCGCGCCACCCGGCGACCAGCGGAAGCCCGTGATCACCTCGTCGAAAATCAGCGCCACGCCGTTCTCGTTGGTGATGCGGCGGACATCAGCGAGGAAGCCATCGGCCAACGGGATTGTCGCCCAGCTCGCGCCGCTCGGCTCCATGATCACTGCCGCCACATCGCCCTTCGCCAGGCGCTCGGAAAGCAGCGCGGCGTTGTTAGCGGGTAGCACGTCGATGGTGGACATCGTTTCCGCCGGAATACCCGGGAAATTGGTGCCATCGAACGGCGGCTTCTCACCCTTCAACAGGTAATCGTGCCAGCCGTGGAAGTGGCCCTCGAACTTCACCACTTTCGTCTTGCCGGTGTGAGCGCGCGCCAGGCGCAGCGCCAGCAGCGTCGATTCGGTGCCGGACGCAGTGAAGCGCACCTGCTCCGCCGACGGCAGAATCGCCTTGATCCCCTCAGCCCACTCGATTTCGAGCTCGTGGCAGGCGCTGTGGTGGGTGCCGCGGGAGTACTGCGCCAGCACCGCTTTCGCGACCTCGGGATTGTTGTGGCCGAGGATCAGCGATCCGTGGCCCATGGCGAAGTCGATGAGTTCGTGGCCATCGACATCCCATTTGTGCCCGCCATCGGCGCGGTCGATATAGATCGGGAACGGTTTGTTGTATCGGCCATCGTGAGCGATGCCACCTGCGATTGAGGTGCGTGCGCGCTTTGCCCGGGCCAGGGATCCGGAGAAGTGCTCTTCAAATTGCTGCTGAATCGATTGGGTAACAGGCGCCTGCGCCATCGACGGTGAACCTCCGCTGACCCGGCGTCAAAGCGCCGGCACAATTTCGAGCAGTATAAGAAAGCGCCAGATACCGGTAAAGCGCGCTTCGCGATGGGAGTAGGGTATGCTCCCAGTGAGCAATCTGCTCGCGACCTCGGGAGAGGGTCATGAACGCTGACCGCTTCCAATTTCTAGCGAATCTCCTCGCGCGACGCCGCACCGGCTCCTCGGGCGGACTCCCTGTGCCTCGCCGCCGGGCGTAACCGGCCCGGCTTTCTCCACCACGATTCGCCAACTGGCGAGGCATTTTTCCGCACCGGGGCCAAACCACGGCGCGATCAAGCATGGAGTTCGCAACCGCATGACCGATACAACCTACGTTCAGGACCTCATCGATCAGGACGACGATTTCGATCAGTGGTACGTCGATGTGATCCGCAAAGCAGAGCTCGCCGACGATTCACCGGTACGCGGCTGCAAAGTGGTGCGCCCGTACGGATTCGGGATCTGGGAAAACATGACGGCGGCGCTCGATCGCCGCATCAAGGAGAC
>JAESFN010001155.1_pt1 | contig 13675 bp, 8 predicted proteins | sample 9269411 | NCBI WGS metagenome assembly JAESFN01 (sample SAMN14505399, study PRJNA617100) | algae metagenome | isolation source: Iphinoe sp. HA4291-MV1 and co-occurring heterotrophs from trail next to... | place: USA: Maunawili Falls, Hawaii | collected 2009-07-25
GTGCCTTCGCCTCCATAGAGTCCGTCGTCGCCGTCACCGCCGTACAGGCTGTCGTCATCTGCGCCACCTTCGAGATTGTCATTGCCCCCCGCCCCGAAGAGTCGGTCGTCCCCTGAAAGACCGGATGCTGTGTCGTGGCCAAAGGTCCCAACCCAGTAGTCGTCGCCGTTTGTGTCCGTCCAACTGACTCCAGCACCCGGATCCACCAGCTCGTCGTTGTCCTGAATTGTGAACTTTGCTAATGCCAGGGTCTTGGAGACTGGGTGATCGGGGGAGGACTGGACGATCAGGCCGAATTTCTCGTTGGCTTCGTGCTCACTATCGTCGTGGATGTTGACGGTGACCTGATGCGATGTCTCCCCGATACCAAACGTGTAGGCGACGTTGAGCCAGTACTGATAGTCATCGTCGTTCAGGCTGCCCTGGTTGATCGTGGTGCTGATGTAGACCGTCTCGGCCGCGACTCCTTGCGATCTCGTGATCGTGAAAGTCACGGTGCCGGCACCTTCATCGACTACGGTCGAATTTGGAGAGATGGACCAGGCGCTTTCCGGTGACGGCCCGCGATGCGACGATATGAAGTCGGTTGGGTCGAGCCATCCCTCTGGCGTTGGCGTTTCGCTGTAGCCGTGGCCGACGACGAGCGCGTCGGGGTTCGTCCCCTCCCTGATCTCGAGGTGCAGGTGCGGGCTGCTTCCGTCGATGGCCCCCAGCACTCCCAGCGTGGTGCCACGGGAGACGACTTGGCCAATCGACACCGAGAGGTCGCCGAGGTGACCGTAGAGCGATGTGACAAACCCGCCGTGCTCACCCTTCGGCAGGATGTGTTTGATTATGACAACGTTGCCCCAACCGGTCCCGCCGTCGCCAGCAAAGACGACCTTGCCATCCGCTATCGCATGAATGGCCCCCCCGAGATCGCCGTTGGGATCGCCCTCATAATTCCAGTCTTCGCCGAGATGGTAGTCCCGGACCGAGACGTTGTCGGTGAACTCACCGAAATCGTTCGCGACATAGGACCCATCGCCGTCGTTGGCAGAGGTGGCCGAGCGATGTCCACTTCCGTCGGCGTTACCGATCGAAAAGTCGAATGGAAGCGATGTGGCGGTTCCGGTGCCACCAACTGGAAGCGTTACTGTGTCAGTCGGGCCAAAGACGATCTTGATTTCGTGGCCGGACAGGACACCGTCTAGACGTGCTATGGCGACCCAGTCGCCATCCCCCGATCTGTCGTAGTAGAGCGTCGAATAGGCGCCGCTCGGGTCCTCCTCCGCGCGAACAAGGCCGTCATAGGGCCCGGAGATGGGGAACAGGCCGGGTGGGTTAACCAATGCGGTCAGGTCGATGGTGTCGCCTTCGCCGGCGAAATAGACGCCGGTAGCGGAGTTGCCTTGATTGTAGTCCAGTATTAAATCAAATACGCCAGCCAGCCCGTCAATGATGGCTGTGCTGTCGAAGGCAAATTTGTCCCCACCGCCGTCTCCGGACAAGCGGTCCTGCCCAGCGCCGCCGCGGACAATGTCGCTGCCCGCGCCGCCGTAAATTGTATCGTCTCCTCCACTCCCATTAATACTATCGACGCCTCCATTGCCGTAGATGATTTCCGCAGTCTGAATGCCACCGCCGACAGTTTGACTTCCTAGAAAAAGACCATTTATCAAATCGCTCTCATCCGTGCCGCGGACGTTACCGTCAGACGGCGGAGGGATTGATTGCGTGATTTCGCCGAAATTTGAGTAAGCAACTACAGGAAAACTCACAGGGAGACTGTCGGCGGGATCTCTACCGGCTGCATCTATGAGAGCTGCAACGAACGTATTCGAATTCAATGAAATATTATTATAGATTAGTCCAAAATTGTTTATTTTTTGAGCGTATTGAATTATAATGTTCCAATAACTATCAACATCGTTGCCGAAATCTAATACCGTACTATAGCGATCGACCGGAGTATCCGATCCACGTGCGTCCGTAGATTCTTCTATTCTTACATTTATCTCAAATCCAAACGGAACGTTACGCGAGGAATCGCCATCAGGACCGCCGCGTACAACCCATTCACTGCCGTCATCGGCGCGATAAACGAGATACAGATGATAAAGAAATGGAATCTCTATGTTGGAAACTGAAATGTCCTTCGCCTCGATTCGAATCTCAGGCATTGGAATTGCACCTTAACTTTGGAGCCCATCCCAAGCGGTCAAGCATCAAGGAGATACCAACGTGGCTCACGCTGGCAGTCCAGAGCAAATAATCTGATTGAAGGGTTCATTCCAGCCGCGATCGCCGCGCGGATGGTCCGCTGATTTTGAATGCAGCCATATCGATCACAAAGAAGGTATGCCGCATCCGGTAGTGTACGCTACATGATTTTCAACTCTGCGCAAGTCCCGTTGGCGGGCGCGATTCAGCGCTGTTCCAAATGAGCGCGTTTTGCTACTTGTTCCCGGTCGGCACTGGGCCGCCGCCATAAGGGGCTGCGAAAGCTCTTCGGCGTGATAGGGAGCGACAACGCGAACTCATGCAAACGCGCCGCGCCCAGCCTCATCGCTGGCAGCACCGACGACGCTCAACAGCGCCTCGCCGCGACACGGGCGGGCGGTGAGAGCAGTAACCATGTCGACGCCGAGTTACCAGCCGCCGCGCCAGACAACCCAGGTTCTCGTCCTCTGTGCCGCTGGGGTGTCCCTATATGCTTGCACTTCTGTTGCCTAACCGCGACCTCTGGCTTCACGACAAGAATGTTGAGGCATCGCCCAACAGGCTGTTGTCCAAAGCACGAGGGGTTCTCGCTTACTCAATGCGCTGGGGCCGCGAAATTCTCGCCGGCAAGCGCGTCCGGGATCATGGACGCGATGCTACCCCAAGGACGCCCTAGTCCTCAATCGGATCGCTGGTGCCTCTGGGACTGATCGTGCGCTAAGAGCGCGGGAGACGCCAAGGTCGACAGAAAGGCAGGCATGTCGTTGGTACCGTCGTGGTACCAATGCAGCGGGAAGCGTAGGGTCGATTCAGGAGCGCCAGGGTTGCCGAAATTTGCTCGTGTCCAAGTTCTGGGGCCATTCGGGAGCACCCAGGAAATCACGGGTAGATGATCTCCGGGAACTGAAAATCCGCGTGTCGCTGGTTCGATTCCGGCCCTGGGCACCAATCTAGACCGGGCGACCTGTCTCCTCGGGTCTTGCACTGTTCTTCCTTGCCGCGGGCAACCCTTCGCCAAGGGCCGTGTGGACGGCTTGGCGGGAGCGGGGGTTCCCGAGGGGGTTGCCCGATGTCCCAAATCGCACGATGCTGTGGGAGGGAAGGCAGTCCATGCTCAATCGACGAGGCATCCTGCTTGGTGTGCCCGCGCTGCTTCTGTCGCGGCCTGCGGGCTCGGCCGAGAATCCCTTTCAGATCGACCCGCAGTTCGAGCGCCAGGGCGTTGCGCTTCCCGGATATCCGATGGGAACGATCGTGGTCGATCCCGGGAATTTCTTCCTCTACTACATCGGTGGTCGCGATGTTGCCATCCGTTACGGCGTCGGGGTCGGTCAGGCCGGATTGGCCTTCAAGGGTCAGGCCATCGTCGGGCGCAAGGAAGAGTGGCCCCGTTGGCGGCCGACGGCCAACATGATCAATCGGTCCCCGGAGAGGTTTGCCGGGCTGGCCAAGGGTATGCGCGGAGGCCCGGGCAATCCGCTCGGAGCGCGGGCGCTTTACCTCTATCGCGACGGCAAGGACACCATGTATCGCATCCATGGCACGACCGAGCCGCAGTCCATCGGCCAGTCCGTTTCGAACGGCTGCATTCGCATGCTCAACAAGCACATCATCGACCTCTACGGGCGTGTCCTGGTCGGGACTCCGGTGCTGGTGCTCTGATCTGCACGCAGGCCGCCGCCTCGACGCCTGCATGCACCAACGGGTCTATGCGGATTGACACTCGGAGCGGGTCTCGCGAGCCCGATCAGGCTTGCGCGGGGCCGTTCGGCGACCGCGCGGCGAGATGGGGCGATGGCGATGACAGCGCCGAGCGCGGCGGTTCGACGGCCCGGACTACAGGGAGAATCGGGCCGGCGATCGACCGGCGGCGCGAGCGGTTTCGTTCCTCCGGGCGCCGCCCGGGGGCGGCGTCCTGTTCTTCCGCCGCATAAGCCCGGCGCGCCGGCCATCGTCACCGTGTCGGCCGCCAGAGACGGTGGGGCGTGTCTTTCTCGTAGCCGAGCTTGTCGAAGCTTGCGATCTCGAGAAGCTGGCCCCAGGGGGCGCGGAAGTAAATCCAGCTGAAGCCGCCGAGCGGGCCTGCCTCGACCGTGGTCGGGCCCTCCAGCATCTCCACGCCCATGGCCTTCAGCCGCTCGGCCGCGGCGAAGACGTCCTCGACTTCGAAGCAGATGTGGCTGCCGCCGATTTCGGACGAGCGCTTCTGGGGCGCCTTCTTGTCCTCGCCTTCATATTCGAACAGCTCCACGCTGGTGCCGCTGCCGCAACGGAGGAACACCAGGTCCTTGATGCGGGTGTGGGGAGCGGCGCCAAGCTTGTGCTGCATGAAATTCGCGTCGACGTCGAAGGGGCCGGTGCGAAAGACTTCGACCGCCCCGAACAGTTTGTTGAAGAAGGCAATGCCCTCCTCGATGTCCGGCACGGTGACGCCGATATGATGCACGCCATGGACCTGTACCGCCATTGGATCTCTCCTTTCCGTCGTTTTCCGTCTCCCCGGTTCAGCCGGGGATGATCTTCCGCTGCCGGAGCTCGTCGAAGACGTCGAAGAAGCTCCGGGTGGTGTCCTGGTAGGCGGTGAAGCCGAGGCTGCGGCTGTTGCGCATGTCGGTGAAGCACTCGAGCGTCCGCCCGAGGTCGGCGTCGCTGTGCCACCACGAGGCGAGGCGGTCGACCGGGATGGGCTCGAGGCCGTGCTTCGCTACGATCTCCGACCAGATCGCCGGGGCGTCGCGCATCTGCTCGACAAGGGGCACCGGTGGCCGGGATAGGCGCCCACCGGCAGCTCGAAATAGCCGGCGATCTGCTGCCACAGCCAGGTCCAGCGGAAGACGTCGCCATTGACGATGTTGAACGCCATGTTGGCCGCCGCCGGCGTCGTCGCCGCCCAGAGGAACTGCTCGGCGAGGATGCGCGCGTCGGTGACGTCGGTGACGGCGTTGTACTGCTCCGGCGAGCCGGGATAGACGAAGGGCCGGCCGGTATGCCTGCAGATCGACGCATAGACGGCGAGCGTCACCGCCATGTTCATGAAGTTGCCGATGACGAAGCCGATCATCGTGTGCGGCCGGTGGACCGACCAGGTGAAGCCGCGCTTCCCCGCCATCTCGAACAGCACGTCCTCCTGCGCGTAATAGAAATTCGGGCCGGGCAGGCGCGGGCTGCTCTCGAGGAAGGGCGTGTAGGGCTTCACCCGGGCGTAGTCGTCGAAGGAGCCGAGATAGTGCTTGAGCCCCGTCACCAGCGCCGCGTGCTTCACCGGGGCCGATGCGATGCCTTCGAAGAAGTTGCGGATCATGGTCGCGTTGACGCGGACGTTCTCCTCCTCGTTCGGCTGACGCGACCAGGTGCAGAAGAAGACGTGGGTGGCGTCCGAGGCGGCCGCGAGCGCGGCCTTGGCGGCCGCCTCGTCCTCGAGGTCGACCGCGATGTGGCGGTCTGACCACGGTGCGTCGAGCCGGCTCCGCGAGACCGTGACGACCGTCCAGCCCTTGTCCTTGAGGAGACGGCCCGTGTAACTGCCGGACAAACCGGAGGCGCCTGCGATCAGTGCGACGTTGGTCTTTGTCATGCTTTCTTCCTCAGTTCTGTGACGGCAGTCCGCCGCTTGCGGGCGCGGCGGCCGTTCCGGTTTCTACCGCTACGCGCGGTGTCGCGTCAGGCAACGCCTCGCCCTGGGCTCACGCTGCCCGCCGGCGCGCCACCGAGTAGATCAGCGCGGCGACGATGATGAGGGCGCCCTGGAAGCCGTATTCATAGGTCTGCGACATCCCCAGGAACGAGACGGCGTTGAGGACCTCGGTGAGGAGGATCGCGCCGAGCACGGTGCCGATGAAGGTGCCGCGACCGCCCTTGAGGCTGGTGCCGCCGAGGACCACGGCGGTGATGCTCGACAGCGTGTAGCTCGCGCCCTGCCGGGGGTCGCCGACGCCGATCTGGGCCATGAGCATGACCGCGCCGAGCGCTGTGAAAAGGGCGGTGACGATGTAGGCGGCGACGAAGGTGCGGTCGACCGGGATGCCGATCCGGCGCGCCGACTCCTCGTCCGAGCCGACGGCGCGGAGCTGCCAGCCCCAGCGGCTCCGGCGGAGCATGTATTCGGCGCCGACGGCGAAGATCGCCATGACGACGAAGGCGACGGGAATCGGGCCGAGCTTCCAGGTGATGAAGTCGATGACGTCGTAGCGGATGTAGCCGTCAGGGCCCTCGCGGAAAAGGAAGCTCAGGCCCTGGAGGCCGATATACATGGCGAGGGTGGCGGCGATCGGCGTGAAGTTCGCGAACCGTATCAGGCTGCCATTGACCGTGCCGACGACGATCGCCCCGACGAGCATCAGCGCGAAGCCGAGGGCGATCGAGGTCGCCGGCAGCCCGTCGAGGATGAAGAACGAGGCGATCACCACGAGGAAGCCCGCCAGCGGACCGACGGAAAGGTCGATGCCGCCGGAGAGGATCGCCACGGTCTGGCCGAGGGCGATGAAGCCGAGGGCGGTGGCAAGGAGGAGGATGTTCGAGACGTTGAAGGCGGACAGGTAGTTGTCGTTCTTGGAGAAGACGACGAGCGCGAGCAGGATGCCGATGATCGCAAGCGGGACGACCGGCGCATTGTCCGACTGGAGGAAGTGGCGGAGCCAGCCCCCGCTCCGGCCCGCGGCATGCTCGCGCGCCTCGGCCTTGGTGACCGCGCCGACCGCGGCGGCGACGATCCGCGACTGTACGACATCGGCGCCACGGAGCGTCTCGACCACGCGCCCGCGCGACATCACCACCACCTGGTCGCAGAGGCCCTCGAGCTCCGCCGCGTCGGAGGAGTTGACGATCACCGGCGTGCCGGCGCTCGAGACGTCGCGGAGGATGCGGTAGATCTCGGCCCGGGCGCCGACATCGACGCCTTGCGTCGGCTCGTCGGCGACGATGAGCTGCGGCTCGGAGAGGAGCGCGCGCGCCATCACCACCTTCTGCTGGTTGCCACCGGAGAGCGACAGCACGGAGGCATCGATGCCGGGTGTCTTCACCGCGAGCGCCTTGAGCGCGCCGCCGACCCCGATCAGTTCCTTCGCGCGGCTGAGGATGCCGTGGCTCGCGAATCTCGGCAGCGCGGCGAGCGCGGCGTTCTCGCGGACGGTCAGTCCGGCGGCAAGGCCCTCGGTGTGCCGGTCGGACGGCATGAAGGCGGCCTTGTGGAGGAGCTGGTGCTGGGTGACCGCGGCCCCGTTGAGCGTGACCGAGCCGTCGAAGGCCTGGAGGCCGGCGAGCGCGCGCATCAATTCGGCCTGGCCGTTGCCTTCCACCCCGGCGATGCCGACGATCTCCCCGCGGAGCAGGTCGAAGCTCACGTCGCGGATGTTCTTGCCGCTGATGCCGCGGACGCCGAAATTGACCTCCGTCGCCCTGCCGTCGGCCTTGGGCGGGAACGTCGAGCCGAGGGCCCGGCCGACGATCATGGTCAGGAGTTCCTGGTCGCTGATCTCGGTGACGAGGCCGCTGCCGCGGAAGCGGCCGTCGCGGAGCACGGTGACGCGATGGGCGATCTCGCGGAGCTCGGCGAGACGATGGGTGATGTAGATGACCGAGGTGCCGCCCCGCACCAGCTCGCGGATGCGGCCGAACAGCATGTCGGTCGACTGCTGGTCGAGGGACGCGGTCGGCTCGTCGAGGATCAGCACCTTCGGCTTGATCGCGAGCGCCTTGGCGATCTCGAGGAGGTGCCGCTGGGCGACGGTGAGGGTGTCGCTCCGCGTCCGGAGCGGGACGTGCAGGCCGACCTCGTCGAGGATGCCGCGGGCGACCGTGGCGACGGGCCTGCCGGCGAAGATCGCGGCGGGCAGCGCGACCTGGAGGTTCTCGAGAACCGAAAGGTCGTTGAGGATGGCCGGGTGCTGGAAGGAGATGGCGATGCCGAGCGAGGCGGCCGTGTCGGGCGACATCGCCGCGATGCGCTGGCCTTCGAAGACGATCTCGCCCTGGTCCGGCTGCAGGGCGCCGGAAATGATGTTCATCAGGGTCGACTTGCCGGCGCCGTTCTCGCCGAGGATGGCGTGAACCTCGCCCGCATAGAACTCGACGCTGACATCGGCCAGCGCCACCACGCCCGAGAAGAACTTGGAGATGTCGGACAGCCGGATGGTCACCGGGCCATGCGCTGCATGCCGGGCCTCGGGCGCTTCCGGCCCGTCGGCAATGACCGCTCCGTCCATGTCTCGCATTGCGTCTCCGAGCGGCGTGGCTGCGTCGATCGAGACGGCCCCGGCAGGCATTGCCGCCGGGGCCGCAGTTCAGGGGCGGCTACTGGCCGACGGCCTTGGCCTGGTCGTCGCCGGACAATTCGGCGGAGAGGTAGATCGAACCGGGCAGGTCCGGGCGGCATTGCACCGCGCTCGGCTGGCCGGTCACCGAGTTCTCGAAGTTCTTCGCCTTGAAGGTGTCCTCGGTCGGCGGCGTGCCGCCGGTGGCGAGCGCCACCGCCCACTGCACGGCGAGGCGCACGTTGTCATTGCCGGTCGCGCGGGTGAAGAGCTTGAAGTCGGGATTGGCGGCCTGGTTGTCGGTCCAGAAGCAGCCGAGCGAGTTGCCGTCCGAGGTGGCGATCGCCGGGATCGAGCGGTTGAACTTGCCGAACACCGGCAGCGCGCCGACCAGCGACGGGCCGAAGTCGGAGACGATCACGTCGATCTTGTCGTTCTTGGAGATCTCGGCGGTCAGCACCTGCTGGGTGAGGGCCGGATCCCAGTTGGTGACGGCGAAGGGCGGCGGGTTGACGAACACGTACTTGTCGTCGAGCACCGACTTCAGACCCTCGAGTTCGGTGAGGCCCTGGCTGTTGCCGGCCGGGCCGCTGAGGAAGAGGATGTTGCCGCCGTCGGGCAGGATCTCCTTGATCCAGGTGCCCCAGGCGACGCCGTCCTCGCGCGAATCGGTGCCGACATACTTCGTGTAATTGACGCCCTCCTCACCACCGACGGTGACGCGGTAGGGAACGACGACGCGGTCTGCCCGGAAGGCATTGGTGAGGGCCGGGAGCACCGCCGGGCCGGCATCGCCGAACACCACCAGCGCGTCGATGCCGCGCGCGGCGAAGCTGTTGATGTCGGAGATGGCCTTCTGGGTGTTCCCCTGGCCGTCCGCGTACTGGTACTCGGTGATGCTCGGGCACTTCTCGGCTTCAGCCTTGCCGGAGGCGGTGGTCACCAGCCGCCAGCTGTTGCCGCCGAAGCCGTCGAGCAGGGCGAGCGATGCCTCGTTCGGCCCGCACCAGGACGGGCGGTCCTGGGCGCTCGCCGCCGAAGCGGCGAAGGTCAGGGCGAGGGCCGCCGCCGCCACGGCGAGCTGGGCCTTATGTTGCGAGAGCTTCATTGCGGTTCTCCTCCATTCTCGTTGGTTTTGGGGGTAGTTTGGCTTTTCTTGCCCATCGGATCGAGTAGACGCCGATGCCAAAACCCAGCGCCAAGGCCTGGATGATGGTCTGAGCCGAATAGGGGACGCCGATGGCGAGGGCGAACTGGCTCAGTTGGTTGAGGAAGAACGCGGCGATCACCGTCGAGATCGGGAAGCCGCGGCCGCCAAGGAGCGAGGTGCCGCCGAGAACGACGACGGCGACCGAGGGAAGGAGCAGCGAGTCGCCCTGGAAGGCGGTGGGCTCGCGGGTGATGCCGGCGATGAGGATGCCGGCGAGGCAGTAGAGGAGCTGGGCGTAGACGTAAGCCAGCATCTGGAGCCGCACCGAGAGCCCGACGGTGCGGGCGACCAGCGGGTTGGCGCCGTAGGCCTCGAAACGCCGGCCGCCGACCGTCTTCTTCATGACGAAGGAGACCACGACCAGCGCGGCGAGGGCGAAGAACACCGCGTTGGCGATGCCGAACGTCTCGCCGCCGGCGATCTCGGCGAGGAGCGGCGTGGTGATCTTGGGGACGCCGCCCGACACCGCGAAGACCGCGCCGTAGAGCAGCGCATTGGTGCCGATCGTGGCAATGATCGCGTTGAGCCGGAGGAGGGCGACGAGCACGCCGTTGAGGATGCCGGCGGCGATGGCGAAGGCGATCGCCATCAGGATCGCCGAGGGCAGCGCGGCATTGTCGCCAGCCGGCACATGGGTCGAGATGACGACCGCGAGCGAAACGCTGCCGGCGACGGAAAGGTCGAACCCGCCCTGCTGTACCACCAGCATCTGGCCAAGCCCGACGATCGCGAGCACCGCGGCGAAGGGCAGGCTGCCCGCGAGCGCGCCGGCCGAGATGCTCGATGGCGCAAAGATGTAGCAGACGACGATGAGGGCGACGGTCGAGATCAGCACCGTGACGAAGCCGCGCGCGAGCCCGGTCGAGACCAGCGTCTGCAGCCGGCTGGGGACGGCGGCGTCTCCGGCGCCCGGCGTCACGGCGTTCGCTCCCGACGCGCCTGTCACTGCGGGTCCGCTCCCTGGCTTGGAGGAGCGCCGGGCGGCATCGCGTTGCCCGGCGCCGCATCGCGACGGTGCAAATGGGGGCCATGTTGTGTTGCGTCGGCCGGTCCCGCAGATGCGGAACCGGTTCGAGCCGCGCTGGCGGACATCGCTTCCTCCCACCGAACGTGACGGGAGGAGTTCCAGCGGCCGCGACGTTTCGGGACCGGCTCGGCCGGACCCGGGATCGTCACGACTGCGTCCTCGGGAACGCCCTCCCAAGCGTTCGCCGTCAATTATGCGTCGGACGTATCAGGGGTATATCGGGAAGATATTCATTTTGAAGTTTCGGGTCGGCGGGGCTGTGCGCCTCACGGAGCGGTCAGTAGTAGCCCGCCGCCCGCATCACCCGGTCGGCTTTTTCCTGGGCCGCCTTCAGCGCCGCCCGGTCCGAGACCTCGCCGCGGAGCGCGCCGTGAATCTCCTCGCCGAGGATCGCCTCGAGCGAGAGATATTCCGGCACCGGCGGCCGCGGCCAGGCCTTCAGCATGTTCCGCTTGGCGAGGCGGTCGACGATGCTGACGATGGGCGAGGTCGCCGCCGCCTCGGGGTCGGCAGAGACGCTGAACCGGGGTGCGACGGGAAACCCGTTCTGCACGTTCGCCTTCATCGCCTCGGGCGAGGTCATCCAGGCGATCGCCTCGAAGGCAAGCTCGATCCGGTCCTCGGGCAGGTTCGAGGGGATGCAGAGGAGGAAGCCGCCGATCGGGTTGTTGGAGGCGCCGCTCGGGCCGCGCGGCTGCGGCAGGTAGTTGACCCGCCGTTTCACCGCCGAGCTGACGTCGGTCTCGAAGCGCGCGGCGCGCACGGTCCAGCAATAGGCGAGCGCGGTCTGGCCGGAGAGGAAGGCGGTGGTGCGGCGGTCCCAGTCCATCTCCAGGATGTCGGGCGGCGACACCTCGAGGAGCTGGTGGAGATAGTCGAGCACATGGAGGCCGGCCTCGGAATCGATCTGCGGGCGGAGCTGCTCGCCGCGCGCCTCGTCCACCCCGTGCGACAGGCTCGACTTCGGGATGCGGAGGATGCACTCCCCGCAGCAGCCCATCAGGAACATGAAGGTCGAGGCGATCGGCATGCCGCGCGCGCCATTCCAGGCGATGCCGTACTGGCCCTTCTGCGGCGCGTGGAAATGGCGCGCGGCGGCCACCGTCTTGTCGAAGGTGGTCGGGTGGTCGATCTTGTCGCGCTCGAACAGGTCCCGGCGCACCGCGAGCAGCTCGATCGTGCAGTAGATCGGGATGCCGTATTGCTCCCCGTGCCAGGAGCCCATCGACCACACCGAGGGGTGGAAATCGAGCGGCGTGATCGGCGCCTGCCTGATGTGGGAATCGAGCGGGATCACCAGGCCCTTCTGCACCGCCTCGCCGAGCCAGGGGGCGTTGATGGCGACGATGTCGTATTCGGATTCGGCCCGGCGTCCGTTCTCGATCACCCGCTCGTGGAGCCGCGGCAGCTTGCGGAGGTCGAAGTTCTTCCCCGACGACATGTTGCTGCGGAAATCCGACCACATGTTCCGCATCGACAGGAAGTAGTTGTCGTCGTTGAGCAGGAACTTGATCTCGCGGTGACCGCTGAACAGGCTCTCGATCAGGCGCGGCGGCGGGATGATCTGGGCGGCGAAGTATGAGCCGCCGAAATAGTAGTCCTCGTCGCTGTCCGCCTTGGAGCGGAAGCCGAAGGTCTCGGCGAGGAGGAGCTTGATGCTCCGGGCATAGCGGAGGAAGCTCTCGAGCAGCGCCTCGCTCGGCTCGAGCCGGAAGCGCTTGCCGGTGTCGGTGATGTTTTTCTTCACGATGTCGCCGCGCTCGATGAGCGCATGGATGCGGCGGAGCGCCGTGGCGACCGGCACCTTCGAGACCGACGCGAGCGCGGAGATCGTCACCGGCGTGCCCGTCAAGTGGCTCTTCACCAGGTAGAGCAGCATGTTCCAGGTGGCGTCCTCCTCCGCCACCGGCACCAGCTCCTGGAACGGCAGGCGGACGCGTTCGAGGAACGCGATGATGCGGAGAAGCTCGTGCTCGGTCATTCAGGCTGCAGCCACGTTCAGGGTCACGTCCGGGGGTTTCCCGGAGGCCGTCGGCGGCGAAGGGGGCGAGGGGTTCCGGCAACCCGGCGGGCCGGCATCGAGACCGATGCCGCGCACGGTTTCCGCGGAATTCCGCCACTTGCGCGCGCGTCCCTCCTCCGGACGCCCAGCCAGCGGCACCCCTGACCGCTGGAAACTTTCATTTTGGCGATTTCCGGCCCCTATGGCCAGAGGAACTTTGGCAGTCTCCGCACAAAACGCGGCGGGCCCGGCGGCGACACAGCGTCGCTGACGGGCGCCAGAGCGAGAAGCGGGCGAGGCATTCGCCCGAGGCCCGGACGGCCAGCCAACCTAGGGCGGCCGGGAATCCGAAGGGGAGGAAGGATGAGGTATAACCGGCCACATGCGACCGCTGCCTGGGGGCAGATGGCGAAGGACTGGGAGCAGGGGATCGACTATCACCGGCTCTCGCTCGAGCGCCTCGCGCGCGCCCAGAAGGCGGTGCGCTTCGCCGGCCTCGGCGCCGTCCTCTGCTTCAACTTCGACAACATCCGCTACGTGACGTCGACGCATATCGGCGAGTGGGCGCGCGACAAGGCGTACCGCTATGCGCTGTGCCCGGCCGAGGGCAAGCCGTTCCTGTGGGACCCGGCGCCGCCGGCCAAGCGCATCTCCTCGCCGTGGATCGCCGACAACGTCGCCGCGCCGATCACCACCATGGTGGGCGCGGTGCCGCCGCAGATGAACGCCCAGTTCGACTTCGCCCGCCAGATCAAGAAGGCGCTCGTCCACTACGGCATCGACAAGGAGCCGCTCGGCATCGACATGCTGGAGATCGGCATGATCCGGGCGCTCGAGGCGGAGGGTATCGAGGTGGTCGACGGCCAGCAGGCGATGCTCGACGCGCGCGAGATCAAAACCGCCGACGAGATCGAACTGCTCAAGATGGCGGCGTCGATGGTCGACGCCACGTATGTCGACATCGTCCGCGCGATCCGGCCGGGGAC
>JAESFN010000783.1_pt1 | contig 13668 bp, 6 predicted proteins | sample 9269411 | NCBI WGS metagenome assembly JAESFN01 (sample SAMN14505399, study PRJNA617100) | algae metagenome | isolation source: Iphinoe sp. HA4291-MV1 and co-occurring heterotrophs from trail next to... | place: USA: Maunawili Falls, Hawaii | collected 2009-07-25
ACGGCAACGGTCTGCGCCAAGTTCGACCTGCCCTGCGTCGTCTTCATGGGCGCCACCGACGTCGAGCGCCAGTACCCGAACGTGCTGCGCATGAAGATGCTCGGCGCCGAAGTCCGTCCGGTGACGGCCGGTGCCGGCACCCTCAAGGACGCCATGAACGAGGCGCTGCGCGACTGGGTGACGAACGTCGAAACGACCTACTACCTGATCGGCACCGCCGCCGGCCCTCACCCCTATCCAGAGATGGTCCGCAACTTCCAGTCGATCATCGGCGAAGAGATCAAGGCGCAGATGCAGGCCGAGAACGGCAGGCTGCCCGACGCGGTCGTCGCCTGCGTCGGCGGCGGCTCCAACGCCATCGGCACCTTCCACGCCTTCCTCGATGATCCCTCGGTGAAGCTCTATGGCGCCGAGGCCGGCGGCCATGGCATCGAGATCGAGAACGGCCACGCTGCGTCGATGACCGGCGGCCGTCCCGGCGTGCTGCACGGCAACCGGACCTACCTGCTACAGGATGCCGACGGTCAGATTCTCGAAGGCCACTCGATCTCTGCCGGCCTCGACTATCCCGGTGTCGGCCCTGAGCATTCCTACCTGCACGATACCAAGCGGGTCACCTACGCGCCGATCACCGACAAGGAAGCGCTCGAGGCCTTCCAGCTCTGCACCCGCCTCGAAGGCATCATCCCGGCGCTCGAAAGCGCGCACGGCCTGGCGCAGCTCATGAAGGTCGCCCCGACGATGTCGAAGGACGAGACCATCGTCCTCTGCCTCTCGGGCCGCGGCGACAAGGACGTCGAGAGCGTCGGCAAGTACCTGGGGATGAACTCGTAATGACTACCCGTCTCCCCGCCCGCTTCGCACAGTGCGCCGCCGAGAACCGCCCGGCGCTCGTCACCTACACCATGGCCGGTGATCCCGATCTCGTCACCGCGCAGGCCATCCTCGATGCCTTGCCGGCCGCCGGCGCCGATGTCATCGAGCTGGGCATGCCGTTCTCCGACCCGATGGCCGACGGCCCCGGCGTGCAGGCTGCAGGTCAGCGCGCGCTGGCCGCCGGCCAGACCATGCGGAAGACGCTGGGCATGGTCGAAGCCTTCCGCAGGAAGGATCAGGACACCCCGATTGTCCTGATGGGCTACTACAACCCCATCTACATTTTCGGCGTCGATGCCTTCCTTGCGGCCGCCAAGGCCGCCGGCGTCGATGGCCTGATTGTCGTCGACCTGCCGCCCGAAGAGGACGACGAGCTCTGCATCCCGGCGCTCAAGGCCGGTCTCAACTTCATCCGCCTCGCGACCCCGACCACCGATGATGCCCGGCTTCCGGCCGTGCTCGCGAACACCTCGGGCTTCGTCTACTACGTCTCGATGACCGGCATCACCGGCGGCACCATCAAGGCGAACAACACGGTCGGCGCCGCGGTGCAGCGCATCAAGGGCCACACCGACCTGCCCGTGGTTGTCGGCTTCGGCATCAAGACCGCCGACGACGCGGCAACCTACGGCCGCGAGTCTGATGGCGTCGCGGTGGGCACCGCGATCTGTAACGCCGTGCTCGGCTCGCTCGACAACGGCAAGGCCACCGCCGGCACTGTTTCGGCCGTAACCACCATGGTCGCTGGCCTTGCGAGCGGTGTGAAACGGGCGAAGGCGGCCGCGTAGCCATGAGCAAGCGGCTGGCGCGCATGGAAGCCGTCAGGACCGCGCGATGAGCAAGCTCACGTACCCGGCGATCGTTTCTCCCCTCCCGAGGCGGCTGGGGGTGGCTTCGTGGCGACAGTTCCCGATCTGCCCGGTTGCATGAGCGATGGCGACACTCCCGAGGAAGCTGTCGCGAACGTGCTCGACGCGATCGATACTTGGCTTTAAGTGGCGCACGACGCCGGCCGCGCCATTCCGGTGCCCTCACGGGTAGCGGCGATCGCCTGGGCAGAAGTTATCCCCCCACTCCCACACCGTGCGATTCTCCCCTCGTCACCCACGGGGCGCGGTCGCGTACGGACGGCTGGTGGGGGACTTCGGTGCTGGGGGAGCCGTCTCCCGGCGGCCGCGACTATGAGCACCCGGCTGCCGTTCCCGAGCTCTCATGCTGGGGAAGCAGACCGCTTCCTTGTAGTCCCCGCAAAAACTCCGAACCGTTCCGGCGTGGCGACGGCCGTTTTCATTGCGGACTACCCGCGTGGCTGAACCCACGCCGGAACCGCCCGACTATCTCGCGTATCCCGATGGCCCATTGGCCGCCGGGCGCATCAGCGCGGTCTAGGACATAAAGCTTTCTTTATATCCCGGTTGATAGCAGGCTCCGCCTTCAGTATAAGGCCACAACAGCACGACAAGACGGAGACAGGGCCGATGGCCAGCAATAACGACTACGTGGTCCGCGACATCGGCCTCGCCGAGTATGGCCGCAAGGAAATCGGCATGGCCGAGATCGAGATGCCCGGCCTGATGGCAATCCGCGAGGAATATGCCGCAAAGCAACCGCTGAAGGGCGCCCGTATCGCCGGCTCGCTCCATATGACCATCCAGACCGCCGTGCTGATCGAGACGCTGAAGGCGCTCGGCGCCGACGTGCGTTGGGTCTCGTGCAACATCTTCTCGACCCAGGACCACGCTGCCGCGGCCATCGCCGCCGCCGGCATCTCGGTGTTCGCCAAGAAAGGCGAGAGCCTTGAAGAATACTGGGACTACACCGACCGCATGATGGAATGGCCCGGCGGCCAGACCCCCAACATGATCCTCGATGATGGTGGCGACGCCACCATGCTGGTGCTGACCGGCGCCAAGGCCGAGACCGACCCGTCGGTGCTGAACAACCCGCACTCCGAGGAAGAGGAAATCTTCTTCGCGCTGATCAAGAAGCGCCTGGCCCAGGACCCCAAGTTCTATTCGAAGATCCGCGCCAACATCCGCGGCGTCTCCGAGGAGACCACCACGGGCGTGATGCGGCTCTACCAGCTGCAGCAGAAGGGCGAGTTGCCGTTCCCGGCGATCAACGTCAACGACAGCGTCACCAAGAGCAAGTTCGACAACAAGTACGGCACCCGTGAATCGCTGGTCGACGCCATCCGTCGCGGTACCGACGTGATGCTGGCCGGCAAGGTGGCGATCGTCTGCGGCTACGGCGACGTCGGCAAGGGTTCGGCCCAGTCGCTGCGCGGCGCCGGCGCCCGCGTGCTGGTCACCGAAGTCGATCCGATCTGCGCGCTGCAGGCGGCGATGGACGGCTACGAGGTCGTCACCCTCGAGGATGCCGCGCACCGCGCCGACATCGTCGTATCGGCGACCGGCAACAAGGACGTCGTCACCCTCGACGACATGCGCAACCTCAAGGACATGGCCATCGTCTGCAACATCGGCCACTTCGACAACGAGATCCAGGTTGCGGAACTGCGCAACTACAAGTGGACCAACGTCAAGCCGCAGGTCGACATCGTCGAGCTGTCGGCCGGCAAGCGCGTCGTGCTGCTGTCCGAGGGCCGTCTCGTCAACCTCGGCAACGCCACCGGCCATCCGAGCTTCGTGATGAGCGCCTCGTTCGCCAACCAGACGCTGGCGCAGATCGAACTCTGGACCAATGGCGCGACGCTCACCAAGGCCGTGCACGTGCTGCCCAAGCACCTCGACGAGAAGGTGGCTGAACTCCACCTCGCCAAGCTCGGCGCCAAGCTGACCAAGCTGTCGAAGTCGCAGGCCGACTACATCGGCGTCAGCGAGACCGGCCCGTTCAAGTCCGAGCAGTACCGCTACTGATCGACGGCATCGCGATCGAGTTACCAAGGGCGCCCCACCGGGCGCCCTTTCTCATTGGCCCGGCAAAATAATCCCCCCAAATCACCAAGGCGTTAACGAAGCGTTCACTGTTCGGACTCGGGTCAACACCCATTCTCGGGCCAATCCCCGCTGATCACATACAATTAGACTCTTTTTGCGCGATTCCGCGCCCGGTAATGTCTGGTGATTCGGCGGTTACGGGTTTTTGGCCAGCCGAATGCGCGGCGAATCAGCGGGGCTCGGCGCGGCGGCAAGTGCGGTGTTCGCTGTCATGTTCGGACAGCGTGAGCGGCATCATCGGTTAGGGGCAGTATATGGCGCCGGATAGGGTCCGGAACGATTGGGGATTCGCAGGTCTATCAGCGAGTCTGGTAACCCTTGTGAGTGCGTCGCCCGCCCTGGCCCAGGGCATCACCGCCAACAATGTCATGGGCGCTGCGCCCGTTGCCATCGCGCTCGGCGCCGGCGCCTTCGCGCTGATCGCCATGGCGCTGGTGCGGCGCATGCTGCGCGACAACCGGCAGGCGCGGCTGCGCGCCGCCGAGCAGATCTCCGGCCTGAGGGCCCGCGTCGATGAATACGAGGCGCTGCTCTCCGGCGGCCGCGAGATCATCGTCCTGTGGGCCAATGCGGGCGAAGGCCCGCGCTTCCTCGGCCAGGCTTCGGCCCTGCTGCCGCCCGGCCGGCGTGCCGAAGCGGTGCTGGATTTCGCCTCCTGGCTCGGCGAGGCCGATGCCGACCGCGTTGCCCGTGCCATCGAGAACCTCCGGGTCGGCGGCCGTGGCTTCGAGCTGACGCTGAAGGCCGGCGACGGTCGCACCGTGCGCGCCTCCGGCTCGCTCCTCGGCAACGGCGCCGCCCTTCGCCTGCGACCCGCGGTGACCCAACCCGCCGGCGAGGTAGTCGTCGCCAATCCGACGGCTCCTGCCGCCCAAACCGCCACCGATCACGCTACTGCCCGCACCGTGCTCGCCAGCCTCGGCAAGCCCGCCTTCCTGCGCGATGGCTCCGGTCGCCTCGTCTTCGCCAACGCCGCTTACCACGACCTGGCCCGGGCGCTCGGCCGCAAGACCAGTGAAGCCCAACCGGCGGAGCTGGTGGATTTCGGCCTGCTGCAGCGCAACCGCGCCGTGCTCGGCGATATCAGGAAGCCCCAGAGCACCATGGTGACGCTGGGCGAGGTCGGCGACTTCGAGGTCGTCGATTTCCCGGTCAATGGCGGCTCGGCCGGCTATCTCCACGCCCGCCAGGACAGCGCGCCGCGCGATGCCGGCCTGTCGCATCTCAGCGCCATCATCGACGCGCTGGCGACGCCGATTGCCATCTTCAACCCCAACCGCGAACTGGTGCAGTTCAACCGCGCCTATTGCGCCATGTGGGATATCGATCCCAACTGGCTGAAGCTCGGCATGGACGAGCGCGCCATCCTCGACAAGCTCCGCACTGACGGCAAGCTGCCGAACGAGCCCGACTACCAGGGCTGGCGCACCCGGCACCTCAGCTCCTACACGCTGCGCGTGCCTAAGGAGCTCGAGCCCTGGCACCTGCCGGACGGCCGCACCGTGCAGGTAATCGCTGCCCCGGCCGGACCGAAGGGCGGAGTGATCTACGTCTTCGAGGACATCACCGACCAGCTCAACCTGAAGAGCCAGCACAAGGTGGTGCTGGACGTGCAGCGCTCGACGCTCAATGCCCTGAGCGAAGCCGTCGCCGTGTACGGCACCAACGGGCGGCTGACACTATCGAACCCGAAACTCTCAACCGTCTGGAAGCTGCCGGCCAACCTCCTCACCGAGACGCCGCATATCGACCAGATCGCCGAGGCCGCGGCGCGCGCACTGCCCGAGGACGGCGCCACCATCTGGCGCGACCTCAAGCGCTCGATCATCGACCTCAACCCGACCCGCTCGGACCGCCAGGGCCGCATCACCCGCGCCGACGGCAAGCTGATCGACTACGCCATCGTGCGGCTGCCGGACGGGCAGACCATGATGACCTTCCTCGATGTCACCGAGAGCGCCAACTACCAGCGCGTGCTGAAGGAGCGCAACGACGCCCTGATCACCGCCGACCGGCTGAAGGACGCGTTCGTGCAGAACGTCAGCTACGAACTGCGCTCGCCGCTGACCAACATCATCGGTTTCGCCGACCTGCTCGCCTCCGGCGCCGCGGGCGAGCTCAACCCGAAGCAGCACAGCTACACCGACTTCATCCGCGCCTCGAGCGCGACGCTGGGCGTCCTCATCGACAACATCCTCGATCTCGCAACGGTCGATGCCGGCATCGCCGAGCTACAGCCCGAGCCGCAGGATATCGCTGCGCTGGTCGACAAGGCGCGCGCCGGCCTCGCCGCCACCTTCCCCGATATCGACGGCGAGCCGTCGCTCAACCTCAAGGTCGTCATCGAGCCCGACCTGCCGCCGTTCATTGCCGACGGCACCCGCATCGTGAACGTGCTCTATAACCTCCTCTCCAACGCCGCCCGCTTCTCCGAGCCCGGTGGCGAGGTGAAGCTCACCGTCAGCGGCCGGACCGGCCGGCTACAGTTCGTGGTCGAGGACGAGGGCGCGCCGATGAGCGAGGAAATGCGCGTCGCACTGCTCGATCGCAACGAAGCGCTGGCGGGCACCGTACGGCAGCGCGGCGCCGGCCTCGGCCTCTCGATTGTCCGTGCCTTCGTCAACATGCACGGCGGCACCATCGCGGTGGAACGGCGCGAACCGCGCGGCACCCGCGTCGTGGTGAGCCTCCCCAGCGACGCCGCGCTGGCCGGCGCCGCCGAGTAGGGCTTTGCGTCCGACGCCATCCTCGGCTATCCGAGACCGATGAGCGCCATGCCAAAAACCCTGTTCCTCGCCGACGACGACGCGACCGCCGATCTCGGCCGCCGCCTGGCGGCAGTGCTGCGCCCCGGTGACCTGGTGCTGCTCGAAGGCGATCTCGGCGCGGGCAAGACCGCGCTGGCACGGACAGTGATCCGCACGCTGGTCGGCGATCCCGGGCTTGACGTGCCGTCCCCCAGCTTCGCGCTGGTACAGCCCTACGAGGCCAATAGCCGCCCGGTGCTGCACGCCGACCTCTACCGCATCGGCAGCCCCCGCGAGGTCGATGAACTGGGCCTGTTCGACCGCACCGACGCGATCGTCCTTGTCGAGTGGCCGGAGCGCTCCGATGAGGTGATCGCGCGGGCGACGATTGCAGTCCGCCTCGCCGTTCCGACGGGTGGCGAAGGGCGCAACGCGACGATCGAATTCACTGACGATCGCACGCTCTAGCCGGCTGGACTTCCCGAGCCCCAACCGGTCAAATCGCCGACCATGCGCCGCGACTCGCTCTTCACCATCGCGCCCCACGCGCCTTTCCTCGCGACGCTCGCCGAGCGCGTGCTCGATAGCACGCTGCTGGGCGACTGGCGGCGCGAAGGGCCGTTCTGGCTGAGCGACGTCACCATCATCCTCCCCACCCGCCGTGCCCGCTTCGTCCTCGCCGAGGAGTTCGCCAAACGCCTCGGCGGCACCGTGCTGCTGCCCGATATTCGCACCTTCGGCGGCGAGGTGGCCGACGAGGAACCGTTCCTGCCGCCCTTCGACGCGCCGGCCAGCAAGCCGGCCGCCTCGTTGCTCGAACGTCGGCTGACTCTGTCGCATCTGGTCCGGCTGTTCGCCGAGAAAGCGGAGAGTTTCGCCACTCCGCCCAACCCGGCCGAGATCTTCTGGCTCGCCGACTCGCTGGGTGAGGTGATCGATGATTTCACCATCGCCGGCATCGACTCCAGCAAGCTCAAGGAGCTGGTGCCGGAAGAGCTCGCGGCGAACTGGCAGAAGGTGCTCGAATTCCTCGAGGTGGCGCTCAAGGCCTGGCCGGCGATCCTCGCCGAGCGCGGCCGCATTGACGCCGCCACCGCGCGCAACGAGCGGCTGCTGCGCCAGGCCACGGCCGCCAGCTACATGTACGGCGAGCGCCCGGTGATCGCCGCGGGCTCCACCGGCTCGATCCCGGCGACTGCCGCGTTGCTCAAGGCCATCGCCACGCTGCCGCGCGGCGTGGTCGTGCTGCCGGGGCTCGACACCTCCTTCACCCCGGACCGGCACGAGCGGATGATCACCGGCGAGACCACGCAGGGTCACCCGCAATACGGCCTGATGAAGCTGCTGCGCAGCCTCGAGGCCGGCGTCGGCGAAGTCGTGGAACTTGGCGGCGACAACGCCCGCACCGACCTGATGCAGGCAGCGCTCGCGCCGGCCAGCGAAACGCCGCTCTGGCCGATGCTGCGCGCCGACATTCCGGTCAGCCGCGCGCTCGAAGCCGTCAGCATCCTCGCCGCCCGCAACTCCGACGTCGAGGCGCGTGCCATTGCTCTCGCCGCCCGCGCCACACTGGCCGAGGGCAAGACGGTGGGCATCATCGCCCGCGACCAGACACTGGCGCGCCGTATCTCGGCCGAACTCAACCGCCACGACGTGGTCGTCGACGATGCCGCGGGTACCCCGCTGTTCCAGTCGGGCGCCGGCCGGCTGGCGCGACAGGTACTGGCCGTCGCCACCGACGACTACGCGCCGGTCGACATCATCGCGCTGCTGCGCAACGCCGCGGTCTCGCTGGGGCTCGATCGCTTCGACGTCCGCAAGCTCACTGACCACCTCGACCTGCGCTTCCGCTCCGAACGGCCGGGCGCTGGCATCACGGGGCTACGTGCGCTGTCCGATCGCGAGGAACTGCCGGAGTTGCTCGACCGGCTCGACAGCGCGATGGCGCCGATCGTCGCGCTGCGCCGGAAGGAGCGGATCACCGCGCCGGAGCTGGCATCGGCACTGCTCACGACCCTCGACGCGCTGATCGCTGACGCCGACCTGCCGGGAATGGCCGAACTGCGCCGCTGGGCCGCGGAACTGACCGCGCTCGACCAGGGCGGCACCGCCTTCGCGCCGTTCGACCTCGAAGCGGTGCTGGAGGCGCTGCTCGCCGGCACCAAGACGCAGAACCCGGTGCCGACACGCGACGACATCCACATCTGGGGCGAGCTCGAAGCGCGCCTGATGAACCCCGACCTGATGATCCTCGCCGGCATGAACGAGGATATCTGGCCGCCGGTCGCCGATCCTGGCCCGTGGCTCAGCCGCGGCATGCGGATCGGCGTCGGGCTCGAACCTCCGGAGCGGCGGCAGGGTCAGGCCGCGCACGATTTCGTCATGGCAGCCGGCAATGCCGAGGTGCTTATCGCCTATGCCGAGCGCATTGGCACCTCGCCGGCGCTGCCTTCGCCACTGCTGCAGCGGCTCTACGCCTTTATCGGCGAGGATGACGCCAAGGTGCTGCGCGCCCGTGGCGCCCGCTGGCTCGCCCAGGCCGAGGCGATCGACCATGCCGGCGTGCCGCGACCGGCCGATCGTCCGGCGCCCAGCCCGCCGGCCAGCATCCGCCCACGGCGGCTGTCGATCACCGAGATCGAGCCGCTGATGCGCTCGCCCTACGACATCTACGCCCGCCACGTTCTGGCGCTGAAGCGCATCGAGCCGCTCGGCACCGAGCCGAGCGCCCGCGAGCGCGGCACCATGATCCACGGCGTGTTCGAGCGGTTCGTAAGCGCCGGGCTCGATATCGAGCTGCCCGAGGCACTGCCCGAGATGATGGGCATGGCGCGCGATGCCTTCGCCGGACTCGACGCCATCAAGGAGCGCCGCGACATCTGGCTGAAGCGCTTCGAGCGCGCAGCGCGACAATTCCTCGACTACGAGCGGCGGCGCGACGCGGAGATCGTCGAGCGCCACGCCGAAAGCAAAGGCGAATGGAAGTTCCCGGCGCTCGACAACTTCATCCTCGTGGGCAAGGCCGACCGGCTCGACGTGAAGCGCGACGGGACGCTCGAGATCATCGACTTCAAGACCGGCGGCGTACCGCAGCCCAAGGACATGACGGCGTTCGATGCGCCGCAACTGCTGCTCGAGGCGGCGATGGCGCGTGCCGGCGTGTTCCCCGGCCTCGCGCCCCGCGACAGTTCGGCGCTCACCTACATCAAGATCGGCCTCGGGCCTGCGGCCTTCCAGATCAAGCCGTTCAAGCTGCCCAAGGGCATGGGCCTGATGGATGCGGTGGGTGAGATCGAGCGCCGCATGCAGCGGCATGTCGATGCATTCCTGTTGCATGACGGCCTGCCGATGGCAGCGCGGATCCGGCCGCGCGTCGAGACCGGCCGCAAGTCCTACCCCGGCCCCTACGACCACCTGGCGCGCACCGACGAGTGGACGCTGACCGCCGGAGTTGACGACCCATGAGCCGGCGCCTTCTGAGCCCCATGCCGCCGCAGATCGTCGCGGCGCAGCGCGATGCCTCCGACCCCGAGCGCAGCGTCTGGGTGACGGCGAATGCCGGCTCGGGCAAGACCTATGTGCTGACCGCGCGGGTGCTGCGGCTGCTGCTGAGCGGCGCCAAGCCGGAGGAAATCCTCTGCCTCACCTACACCAAGGCGGCGGCGGCGGAGATGCGCGGCCGCGTCGCTGAGCGGCTGGGCAAGTGGGCGCTGCAGGGCGAGGACGAACTGATCAAGGAGCTGACGGCGCTGAGCGGCGAGCCGCCGACCCCGGCGATGCGGCTGCGGGCCCGTTCGTTGTTCGCGCGGGCCCTCGAGGCGCCGGGTGGATTGCGCATCCAGACCATCCACGCCTTCTGCGAAAGCGTGCTGCACCGCTTCCCGCGCGAGGCGGCGGTACCGTTCGATTTCGCGGTGCTGGAGGAGCACCAGCGCGACACCATGCTGCTCGAAGCGCGCGAGACGGTGCTGGCGGCGGGCCTGCGCGGCAGCGGCGAGGCTGCGGCGGTCGAAACGCTGTTTGGCCTCCTCAGCGATTTCCAGATCGAGACGGCGATCCTCGAGGCGCTGAACCAGCAGCGCACGCTGCGCCGGGTGCTGGCGCAGCCTGCGGCGGCGAAGCGCGAGCTGCGGAAGCTCGTTGGCAATGTCGGTTCGATCGATGAAGTAATGGCCGAGGTCAGCTCCGGCTACGGCCTCAGCCGCGACGACCACGCCGCGATCTTCTCGCTGATCCGGCCCGACCCCTACGGCACCGACTTCGTCGATCGGCTCGGCCAGATCGATCCGGAGCGTCCGGACCCCGACGACCTGTTCGACGCGTTCCTGACCCAGGCCGATCGCACGGCGCGGAAGACGCTGATCAAGAAGGCGACGGCGGTGCTGATCCCCGATGTCGCAGCACGCGTCGTGGCTGAGGGCCAACGGCTCGAGCGGCTGTACCAGAAACTGGTGACCGCTGAGCTGGTGGCGCGTAGCGACGCGATGCTCGACGTCGTGGCGGCCATCTCGGCGCATTACGAAAAGGCCAAGCGCGCCCGCTCGCTGCTCGATTTCGACGACCTGATCGAGAAACTCGCGGCGCTGTTGCGCGACGAGGAACAGGGCACCTGGGTGCGCTACAAGCTCGACGCCGGGCTCAGCCATATCCTCGTCGACGAGGGTCAGGACACCAACTCGCTGCAGTGGGAGGTGGTCGAGGCGCTGGTCGACGACTTCTTCGTCGGCATGAGCGCCGCCGACCGACCGCGAACGGTCTTCGCCGTGGGCGACCAGAAGCAGTCGATCTACTCCTTCCAGGGTGCGGACCCGCAGGTCTTCATCGACTCGAGAAGCAAGTTCGCGCTCAGCGGCCGCGCCGTTCGAATCGACGTGGCCTCCGTGTGGCTGCGGCACAGCTTCCGCACCCTGCCCAACGTGCTGAACGCCGTGGACGAGGTGTTCAAGCGGGCCGACTTGCGCGAGGGCGCGCTCGAAGAGGGCGGCGTCGCGCACAGCACCGCGCGTGCCGATCTCGGTGGGACAGTGACGCTATGGCCGCCGATCAAGGACCAGGCGGAGGAGACCGACCCCGAGAACTGGCCGACCGAGCCGCCGCTGATCCAGACGCAGAGCGCGCAGCGCCAGGTGGCGGAACGCATCGCCCGGGAGATCAAGGGCTGGATCGATACGAAGCGCCCGCTCGGCCCGCGCGGCAAGGCGGTGAGCGCCGACGACGTGCTGATCCTCGTCCAGGTGCGCAGCGTGCTGTTCCACGAGATCATCCGCGCGCTGATCCGCGCCGGGGTGCCGACCCCGGGGGCCGATCGCCTTGCGGTCACCACCCATATCGGCGTGCTTGACATGATGGCGCTGGGCGACGTGCTGAGTAACCCGGCCGACGACCTGCAGCTGGCGGCTTTGCTGCGCTCGCCGCTGTTCGACGTCACAGAGGACGATCTGCTGGCGGTGGCGCAGCCGCGTGGCGACAAGCAGCTGTGGTGGGCCATCGGGAGCTCCGACATCCCCTCGGTGAAGGCGGCCTACGACCAGCTCTATCGCTGGCGCAGCCGGCTCGATTTCGAGCGGCCGTTCAACTTCTATGCCGACGTGCTCTATGCCGGCGGCGGCCTCAGGCGGATGCGCGGCCGGTTCGGCTCCGAGATCGACGACGTCATGGCAGAGTTCCTCGATCTCGCGCTGTCGCACGAGCAGTCGCCGCAGCCCTCGCTGCTCGGCTTCCTTGCCGAGCTCCGGTCCCGTGAAGTGACCATCAAGCGCGAGCTGGCCGAGGGTGGCGCCGGTGTGCGGGTGATGACCGTGCACGGCGCCAAGGGCCTCGAAGCCCCGATCGTCGTCCTTGCGGACGCCGCCAGCACCGAGCGCGGCCGCGACCGGCGCAGCGTCTACCTTCGTGCTCAGCCGCCGCTGTTCGTCCACGCCTCGTCGGCGGCGACGCACGCCCCGGCAACCACCGAGTTCAAGGACGAGGCCGACGGCGACCAGCTCCGGGAATACTGGCGGAAGCTCTACGTCGCGATGACCCGCGCCGAGGACGAGCTCTATGTTACCGGCTACCTCACCAAGCAGGGCAAGGTCGACGGCAGCTGGTACGAGGCGATCGAGCAGGGCCTGGCCCCGCTGAGCGAGGCCATGACCGATGCCGAGGGCGACACCACGGCGCTGATCTACCCGAAGGAACGGCCCGCTCCGGCGAAGCTCAAGCCGGTGGATGCGTTGGTGGATATCGACGGCGCCGCCCTCGATCTCACCCCGCTGCCGCCGCACAAGGTGCGCAAGGTGCTGCGGCCCTCGAGCGTCGAGACGCCGTCCAATCCGGACCGTACGCTGGCGACACGGTTGGAGGAGGGGCTCGATCCCGAAACCGCCCGCCTCGCCGGTACGGCCCTGCACGCGCTGCTGCAGCACCTCGCAAAGGTCGCTCCGGCGGATCGTTCGACAGTGGCCGCTCGCGCCCTGCCGCTGCTGCTGCCCGACACACCGGACCAGCATCAGGGCCTCGCCACCAAGGCGTTGTCGATCCTCTCACGTCCGGAACTCGCGCCGCTATTTGCCGAAGGCAGCCGTGCCGAAGTGCCGTTCCTCGCCACCGCCCAGCACAAGGGCGAGACCGTCACCGTCGCCGGCCGCATCGACCGGATCGTCACTACGCCCGGCGGGATACTGCTGGTCGACTTCAAGTCCGACGCCGATCCGGTGATGGAACCCGGGCGGGTCAAACCGGGTTATCTCACGCAGCTCGGGCTCTATGCGCTTGTTGCAAAGCAGCTTTTCCCCGGACAGAGGATAGAAGCCGGGATTCTCTGGACTGGGTTGGAATCGCTGCTAAAATTGCCCGATGCGACGTTGGCGGACGCCGCACGGGGGTTCACCATCCGGTGACGTTCGTTGAAGTCACGCTGGACTCTACCTAGCTTTTGGATCACACAGACCGCCGCTTTCAACCCAAAAGGCAATCCCAATGACAACCCACGTTTCCGACGCCAATTTTGGCGAGGAAGTCCTGTCCTCGAAAGAGCCCGTGCTCGTAGATTTCTGGGCCGAGTGGTGTGGCCCGTGTCGCGCCATCTCGCCGGTTCTGGAAGA
>JAESFN010001156.1_pt1 | contig 13663 bp, 12 predicted proteins | sample 9269411 | NCBI WGS metagenome assembly JAESFN01 (sample SAMN14505399, study PRJNA617100) | algae metagenome | isolation source: Iphinoe sp. HA4291-MV1 and co-occurring heterotrophs from trail next to... | place: USA: Maunawili Falls, Hawaii | collected 2009-07-25
CCTCTGGAGTCCAAGCTATTTTGTTAGCTCCGTTGGAGGTGCGCCAATAGAAGTCTTAAAGCAGTACATTAGGGAACAAGAAAAGCCGTCCTAGAAGGACGGGGTTTTAGACCCATCTTTCTGATAAATAAGTTATAAGTTACTTTTGTCACTTAGTTAAGCATTTTCAATATTTTTATTAGATATATTTGATACAAAAAGCGGAAAACTATCAGCAAGATTAATCCCTGTAGAGGTTCGCGACTGTATTTACGCGAACCTCTCTTTTTTGTCCAAAGTCCAATCAAAACTATTCAACAAAAATATGCGTAAAACCAAAGAAATTAGATGAATGCCTTTAATTAAACCGCAGGTTTCAGATCTAAATCAAGAAGATAAGGAGCAATAAAACCTGCATATTTCTTTTTGATTGCTTCAGGAAGATCTTTCCAGCCCGTGATCCGAGCGCGACAGTTTTTCCCACCACATTGACATAGACAATCAAAATGGTTGATCGAATAGTTTCTCATGGCATAGTCAAACGTTATTTCCTCACCCGGAAGAATCTCTCTCATGGCTACAAAATCATGGGCATCAGTCTCATTCACATGGATACCGCAATTGGGATCGCAGGAATGATTGACCTTGGGAATCAAGCCACCATGTAAAACGTACTGATTTTCGCCAATTTGAGACGCATGGCAATGATTGCCATCTAAAACTTCTTGAATAACACCAGTCATTACAGTTTCCCCCCTTTGAAAAGAACGAGTTGCAAAAACCCCTTCTCCTTTTCCGGGAGTGATTTGCAGTTCAAATCCCTTTGTCATATGAAACCCTCTAGTAATATAGGCATTTTACAGGATAGGAGTATTGTCAGTAGACCGAAAAGATTTCTAGAAGGCTTACCATTGGGGCATTCTGGCGGATTGTATACAATCCGCCAGAATGCCCGTATCATCTGCGTTTTGAGCAATAGGGTTGTAGATGAGTTCTCCTGCTAAGGTAAGCGATCGCTCGACCCTGTGCCCAAAACATCGCCCCAAACCCTCATTCTTGCGTTGACTGACAAAAGTTTTCGGTCTACTGATTGTAGGATATTAGCCGATAATCGGGATTATGCCCTGACAAAACGTCCCATCATATTTCTGGGGAAATCTCGTAATCTCATAAATTTATTAGTGATTAAAATTACTTTAGCATACATAAATTTTCTGCTAATTCTAGTGTCACACTTCTGTACTCTTTATTTGTTCTTTACGGGTTTATTCGGTAGGTGCAAGATCTGAGTAAAGACAAGACTATCAAAATTTGGCGGGCATCGCGTTGAAGTTCATAGCGATTTTGGATTGATGAGAGCAAGATATCTAAAAACTTCTTCAAAAAAACCAAAACTAACCAATTGTCTCGGCTCGAATTTCTTGAATAATGCGAGAAATTTCTTCTTCTGATTCGATATGCTTTGCTAACACTTGTGCGGTAGCTTCAAGCATGCGGTCAGCAAATAATTTTGCTAAATCTTGTCTCAAACCTTGCCCTATATAAAATTTAAGTAAGGCTTCAAAAGACATATCTCGACTGACAGCGACTTTTTTGAGCGATTCCAAAGTATCTTTTGGTATTTCTATAGATACTGTTTCTTTGGGGCGAGGATGCAGTTGCAGTTTGAATTCTTCTTCAGCCTTGTTCATATAATTTCCTTTCAACGCGAGTAGCCAGACGAGCAGAAATGATGCGTGTTCGCTTTCCTCTTTCTACATAAACTACTAACAATAAGCGTTGCTCAAGCGAATATCCGATAATAAAATCACGTTGCTCATTATTAGCGGTAGCATCACCAAATTGATAAAAAGGATCTAAGAAAACTTCTGCGGCTTCTTCAAATCTAACATTATGTTTTTCGAGGTTGCTTTGTGCCTTGTTTATGTCCCATTCAAACTCAATGCCTTGCAGCCGATACACAATATCCATGCGTCTATTTTACTGAGGATTGCGCCAAGGATTAGCATCATTCTCTTTCATCTGCTGGATTGAGAAAATCGTTGAGAATATTCTCTGGTAGAGGCGCATCAAAGTCAGGAGCAATGATAACTTTACCCTTATCTAACCCTGGAATTCGGGGTGATGACTGTCCTCCAATAGGTACTATACGGGCAATGGGAGTACCAGCTTGCGAAATAATCACTTCTTTTGTCGATAACACTCGACGGAGTCGTTCAGCAAAATCAGGCGGTAATTCTGGAAGCTCTATATTATAGATTGACAGTCACTCCAGGCGATCGCGACTATGAATGACGATATCAATATCCTGACACACAAAGTAGGCGATCGCTGTAAGTCCTGCACACAGACAACATTCATTCCATTTGTCTAGCTACCAGTTGAGCAAATAGCCCCTCAGTGTTAACCAGTTCCTCAAATGTACCCACTTGTACCACGCGCCCTGCGTCAATCACATAAATTCGATCAGCATTGCGAATCGTGCTGAGGCGATGGGCAATCACTATCCGGGTAGCCTTCAACTTATCTAAACTCTCAGTCACAATTGCTTGTGTGCGGTTATCCAAAGAACTAGTCGCCTCATCCATTAAGATAATTTTCGGCTTATTGACAAGTGCTCTGGCAATCAATAATCTTTGCCGTTGTCCCCCGGAAAGATTGGTACCGCCTTCACTGATAACCGTGTGCATTCCCATCGGCATTTGCTTGATATCTTGAGCAAAACCCGCCATCTGCGCTGCTTCCCAAGCTTCTTCATGCGATACCAACGCAGAGGCAGATATGTTGTCAAAAATCGAGCCTGATCCAATTCGACCATTTTGCAGCACGACTCCTAACTGTCTTCGCACTGCCATAAGGTCTAATTCTGCTAAGTCAAAGCGATCGTAGTACACTTTTCCTGATAGTGGAGTTTCAAACCCCAACAGCAACCGCAGTATCGTTGACTTCCCACTTCCCGAAGGTCCCGCGATCGCGATAAATTCTCCTGGTTCTGCGTAAAGACTGATATCATGAAGAATCGGTGGACCATCTTCGCGGTAACGAAAGGTAACATGGTCTAAAGTGACACGACCCCTCAAGCGCCCTGGATCAACCTTGTTAGGATGGTACTCCGGCTCTTGCTGCAAAATCGGCTTTGCCCGCTCCCACAGCGGTACAATTGTCAAAATCTGAGTCAGAGTATTGCTGAGGTTGCTCACTCCCCCAATAAAAATTCCCAAAGCCGCATTAAACGCCAAAAACGTTCCTGTTGTCAATCCACTGCTACCGTTAGCTTGAGCCATTTGCATAAACAGCACCGCCAACCCAAACAACAGTGCCGAAGTCAACAAAGATAATATCTCGTTAAAGGTGGAAACACTATCTTTAATCCATTGCAAAGCTGCTGTCAGTCTAATTCGCTGGCTGTACTGATCTGCCCAAGCTGCAAACGCCCGTTCTTCTGCTTGCGCCACCCGCAACTTGGCTACCCCATTTATGAGTTGTACTGTTAGCCCATTCATCTCGCCATCCAGTTCTTGCAGCCGTCGCGATTTGCGAACTAACAACAAGCCTAAGACAGTAGTAACTGCGGCTGCTAGCAGGGCTATCCCCATCCCCACTAAAGCAAGTTGCCAACTGTAAACAAACATCAGCACCAAGTTTAGTAAGGCAAATAGTCCGCTTAACAGGGTGCGTTGCGTTCCCCCCGATAGTATCCGACGAATTTGGTTCACTGACAAGACACGGTTTACCAAGTCACCAGAGGCATAGGAGCGGAAAAATGCTGGACTGAGTCTGAGAAGTCGATCCCAAATTGCAGGTTGCAAGACGCTATCAGAGGCGTTTTCGATTCGCAGCGTTAGGATGCCTTGGGACATCCCAAACGCTGACTTTCCAAATGCGATCGCAAACAGCAAGAGTCCTATCTGCGATAATAAGCTCTGATCACTATCCGGAATTGCATTATCCACCAAAAGCGCTGTTGCCTGCGGTACCACCATCCCCAACAAAGTGCCAAGAATTCCCACCACTATTATGCTGGCAATATCTTTTTCATACCCTTTAGTGCCAAACTGGAATAACTGAATCGGATTCTTGATTAGCTGGGGTAACGGTCGGTAAAACTGGTATGCTTGCAGGGCTAGCGTTGCTGCTACTGCCTGATTGACAACTGTCCTCGCCCGTGTTATTGGATCAAATAGAATATAAGTAGATGTGGCTGTACCTTTGTCTACTGGCAACAAAGCCACCGGACGCTCTTCTTCTTGGGTATAAGCTAAAAGTGGACCATACTCATGAAGCCACCAGCCATCCTCTAGCACTACGCGACGGGTGCGAATTTGGGAAGAACGCGCGATCGCTTCTACCGGATCTTGTACTCGAGTGAGATCCTCAGACTGCGCTGGCGGACTAATCGTTATCGCCATTGCTCGTCCTACTGCTCCCGCCGCCACCAGCAGCGGCGTTCCTTCCTGAAAAGAGACAGCTTCTTGTTGTGGTTGCAAAACAGAAGCTAACTTAGAGAGTGCAGAGTTGACTACCTGACGATTGAGTTGCTCTCGTTGTTGAAATTGGCGAAAAGCTGTTTCTGTTTCCTGCTGTTGGAGCAAATTTAAATAGTCGAAAAATTCCGAATGTAAATCAGCCAAAATGCTTGGCAAGGAAGCAGCATTTTCTGGCTTGATTAATGATAAATAGGGGGAAAAGTGTGTTTCTGTGCCTTCAGCACTAAGTATTTGACTTAAGTGGTTTACCCAATCTTTTACTAGGGTATAGACACGTAGACGTTCTACAGGCAGATTCTCGGAGGATAGCGGCTTGTCATCTAATATCGCTCTTGGCTCATCCGCCGCCACTTGTGTCACAAAATCTGCTATTGATATTTGAGATAATTCTGTTGCCTCGATCGCGATCGCTACTAAAGCTATGGATTTTGAATTATAATCAGTTGCTGCACCAAACAACGCTTCACCTGCGCCCACATTAAATAGATAGTGGCGATTGGGCAAAGCTTCGCGCCCCAAAGGACGATTGTCTACAAGTGTTCCATCCTTGACTTGTGTAGCGAACACTGCTAAGCATCCAGTCCGCACGATCCAGACTTTTTCTAAGTCAAAAAGCAGCAAAGGTTCATTTCCTTGAATGCGGTACAGAATTTCCATATGAATGTGTCATATATAGCGCTTCTCACTTCGTTGTAATACAGTCGAAACCCCACCCCGGCTTTGGCTAAAGCCAAAACCGCCCCTCCCCGGAGTTCTGGGGAAGGGGCGTGTTTGCCGCAGGCATTCCCGCAGGGTAGCGTAGCTTTACAGTGAATCCAGCGCTGCAGGAGGGTTTCCCGACAGAGGCGACTGGTGAACCCGTAAGCGCAAAGCGCAGGCTCCGCCAACGCGCAGCGTCTCCGTTAAGAGAAGGGGGTGGGGTCAAATCAACACCGAATCAAGGCTTGAATGTTAAGTTGACACGTATGACTGCATCCAAATGAGAACCATGATACTACACTTTTCTCGCAGTCTGTCTGGCAAATCTCCGCATTCAGTGCAACAGTTGACACTCCCCGTGCTAAAGCAGCGGGGATTCTTGGTTCGTTGACTCGCCGTTAGACGACAGGGTTGCCCCAATCGCCCAAGAGGGCAAATCTCCCCAAGCGTAAGTTCCCGTATGCCCTACCGTTGTTCGCGCAGCGTCTCCCTTAGGAGAGGCATGTGGCGTCCCCGGTCTAAAGCACGGAATACGCAACTCCGTTGCTGTTCCTCCGGGGTTTTCAGCCTACTGCCTCATAAACCTTGCCCTTGGTGAGCCGTAGCCCTGAGCGAAGGGACAACAGATGCACACAGGTAATTTATCTGCGTGCAAAGCTCGTGGATCTGCGGTTTTCAATATTCATCGTATGATGCTAGTTGTCAGAACCTAGCAGCACAGATAGCAGCACCTATGAGTCCTACTTCTTGATTGAGAACAACATACACAGGTACATCTTCAAGAAGGGGACGCATTCTGCCTTTTTGAGTGAAATTGAGGATGAACTTGTCTTCCTGAAGAAGGGGCAGTATCTTAGGAGCAATTCCACCAGCAAGGTACAAACCACCGTAAGGTAGAAGTTTAAGCGCAAGATTGCCAGCTTCTGCACCGTAAGCTTCTACAAACAATTGCATCGTTTGTTCCGAAAGATGATCGCTTTTGTGTAGTGCAGCCATACCAATAACAGCACCCGGATCGACGCTTTTTTCTTGTTGTCCCGCTTCTTGTTCCCAAGTTCTAACAATTTGGGCAATTTCTGGTGATTCAGCAGCAATTTTGCGATCGCGCAGAAATTGATAAATTGCTAAAACTCCCATCCCAGAAACAACCCGTTCCACAGAAACCCGTTGAATATCATGTTTATCCAATAGGTATTTCAACAACTGAAACTCTAACTCAGTCCGGGGGGCAAAGTCGGCGTGTCCACCTTCAGAAGGGAAGATTTGATAGTAGTCTCCCTGCTTGATTAAAAATCCTTGTCCCAAGCCAGTACCAGCACCAATAATGGCAATAGGAGCTTGAGGGTTAGGTTTGCCAGTTTGCAAAGTCAGCACATCTTGTTTGTTTAACCCCAAAATGCCATAACCAACAGCAGCAAAGTCGTTGATGAGAGAAATCTGGGGTATACCCAGTTCTTGTTGTAAACGTTCCGTATCAAGGAACCAAACTAAATTGGTCAGCTTAGCAGTATTTTTCACCACTGGTCCTGCGATCGCAAAACAGGCTTTTTGTGGAGTTGGTGTATTCGCTTTGAGCAAGAACTGTTGTACCATCGGCACCAAATCGGGAAAATCCCCACTGCGATACCGTTCCTCACAGATAGTGCGTAATAGAGGTTTTTCTGATACCTCAACTAGTCGCAAAATGGTTTTCGTACCGCCGATGTCTCCTGCCAATAGTAATGTCATGTGAGTTATTGTTAATTCAACCGAATGACTTCTTCTACCTGAGCTAAATGAGAGGTGTCTCCCTTTAGTTCTAATAACCACTCAGGTTCTTGACGTACAACTTTCACTAAGCTACATAGGGAAGCCTTCACTTGTGTTCTGGCAATCTCACCTACTAACCCTATTGTCGCTCCTAGCACAGATGCTCCGTGTCCCACTAAAAGAATATTTGCTGGAGAGAATTCTGTTGTTAAGTCTCTAGCAGTTTGTCCTGATCGTCTCAGCATTTGTTCGTGAGTTTCTGGGTAATTTACTGCAATGCGTGGAGTGTAGCTGGTATCAATTCTAGGGAATAATTCTGCTAATACCAGGGTTGAGAGTCGCTGTGGTTCTTCCGTCATCCAAACGGGATTAAGCCATTCACTCAAGCCTGTTTCCAGTTTTATCGGTAAATCGAGAACTTCTGCGACTGCGATCGCTGTTTGCACTGTCCGCAAGAAAGGGGAAACGAAAATGTGGGTAATGTTTTCTCCCTTAAGGCGATTAGCTAACTGCTGCGCCTGCACCATACCATCTTCAGAAAGCGGTGGATCGTAGCGTCGTTCTGCTGTGAGAAACCATTCAGGGTTAACAAAGTCGATACGGTTAGCGTGTCTTGCAATCCAGACTATTTGATTCATGGTATAATTTTATATTAACTACACAGGCTAAAACCTGTGGCTCTACATATGCAGCCGTCAACATGGGCTATAAGTTAAATAATATTACAGGCTAGTGTAACTATTTGTAATTAAGATCAGGCTGCTCCTCCTACATGGCTAGCGCTCCTCCCAACTACTTATTTGTTCATACACCAAGCGAATGGCATTGAATACAGCTTCGGGGCGAGTCTGGAGAATGGCGTGATTGGTGTTAGGTAAGTTGATGAGTGTAGAAGTAGCGATCGCCTGATTGAGCGCAATTGCATTTTCCTGGGCGTTGACAATCCGATCCGCATTCCCAACAACAATGACAGTCGGTCGTTTGATATCGCTATAGCGCGGACTCAAGGTTGTGAGAGTGGGGTTAATCGTGATATTGTCCTGAGTAATTGCCTGGGTTTGACTGGGTCGAGTCCAAAGTGCTTGTGCAATCCGCAAATATTCTGATGGCACTGGATCAGGGGTGAAGGCTCGCACCAGATTTTGCTGCACCAATTCTCGCCCCAGCACTACAGGAAAAATGGCTCGCAACAGATCCCCAATCACTGGAATTTCGGCAATAATTTCTGGTAGTGGGTTGGCGCGTTCTCGTCGAAAAGCCAGAGGAGCCAGCAGCACAAGACCTGCCAGGTCGTCTGGATAGTTCAGAGCATAGGCAAGTGCAACGGAGCTTCCCCAGGAGTAGCCCACCAGCACAGGTTGTTCGATACCAAGTTGTTGCAGCGCACCGTGGAGTAAGCGTGCTTGGACAATTGAGGTGACCATTTCGTTCTGGGGGCGATCGCTATACCCATGTCCTGGTCGCTCAACGATACAAACCCGATACTCCTGAGCTAATTGATCCAGGACGAACAAGGAAAAGTCCTGGATCAAGCCGGGATTCCCATGCAGCAGTACAATGGGTTTGCCCTCTCCTCGGCACAGATAGTGCAGTCGAGTCCCCTCCACAGTCACAAATTTGCCAATCGGCGGAAACTCTGCTTCAGCCTGTTTCACAGCTTGGAGACTAGCCAAGTAGAGACCCAGGAAAATAAGGAATAGAATCAGGAGGACTGTTAGAATTGGCATCGGTCTATATTGTTGACATGAACTACCCAGACTACTTTCTTATAATCGTGCATTAGCGATCGCTACAGCCAAGATAGTGCAGGTTAAGTTCGGAGGTATATTGTGTTTGAAATCAGAAGGCGACAAAGAAACACCAGGTCGAACATCACAGAAGACTTAGCTGGATACCTGTTTATGACGCCCACTATTCTGGTGTTGAGTACATTTGTCGTGCTACCCATTCTCTGGGCTGTTTTTCTTTCCCTGCACAAAGTTCAACTTCTTGGCAGTATTGAGTACCAATTTGTAGGCTTTCGTAACTTCACGCGATTAATTGAAGATGAACGCGTTTGGATTGCTTTGAAAAATACAGCGGAATACGTTGCAATTGTTGTCCCAATCCAAACTGTCTTGGCTTTAACTCTAGCTGTGACGCTTAATTCTGGTATTCGCGGCAAAAACTGGTGGCGTATCCTCTACTTTTTGCCAACAGTCACCTCCTCAGCCGTCTTGACGCTGATTTTTATGTGGATTTACAACACGAATGGGTTACTCAATGATTTTCTGGCTTTTGTTAGATTGCCTACCTACAACTGGTTAGGAGATCCAGCAGTTGCGCTTAAAGGTATTATGCTCATGAATATTTGGTCAACAGCGCCGTTTTTCATGGTAATTTATCTAGCAGCGTTGCAGGACATTCCTCGTTCACTATATGAAGCAGCATCGCTAGATGGAGCAAATGGTTGGCAGCAGTTTATTTATATCACGATTCCTATACTCAGACCAGTGACCTTTTTTGTAGTAACTATGGGAGTCATTGGCACGTTTGGGCTATTTGACCAGTCCTACATTTTTTCCAACGGCACCGGCGGACCAAACAACGCCACTCTTACCGTAGTTTTACTGATATATCAAGCTGTATTTCGTAACTTGCAGATGGGGTATGCAGCAGCGATCGCTTTTTTGCTGGCAGCAGTCATTATTGTTGTCACTTTGATTCAACGGCGGTTTTTTGGAGGCGAAAAAATTTAATACAAACTTCCTAGCCTGAAGCTGTTCATTTCAAACGACTAGCAATTAACAATGGAGTCAAAAAAATGTTATTGGAACTTAAGCGATTAGAAGTACCACCAGGACAACGAGTGCTGCTAAAAGATGTGAGTTGGCAAGAATTTGAAGCCATTTTAGAAGAATTAGGAGAACATCGTGCTGCCAGAGTAGCTTATGAAAACGAAATGCTGGAAATCATGACACCACTACCTGAACATGAAATTAATAAAGTCTTTATTACTAACTTTGTAGAAATCCTCCTTGAAGAACTAGATATTGAATTTTTGCCTTTAGGCTCTACAACTTTTCAAAATCAACTAATGAACAAAGGTATCGAACCTGATAATTGTTTTTATATCCAAAATGAAGCAGTCATTCGAGGTAGAGACAGACTCGACTTAACAGTAGATCCGCCGCCAGACTTAGCCTTAGAAATTGATGTTACTTCCCGCACTCACCCTAATATCTATGAAGCATTAGGAGTACCTGAGTTGTGGCGCTTTGAAAAAGGCAAATTACAAATTAATGTTCTGCAAAACGGTAAATATTTTGAGTCTACGTCCAGCCCAACCTTCCCTAATTTTCCACTCCATCAAGTCATCCCTGAATATCTTCAACAGTGCAAAACTGTGGGTAGAAACAAGACAATGAGAGCTTTTCGAGCTTGGGTAAGAGAAGTAATTAGCAAAAAAAGTTAGGGTGTGTTGATGTCGTTGAATACACTGATCTATGACACGTTTATTCTCAACCTGGAAAGCATTGCTATATATTCTGCTAACGCTGTATGCAGTTATCACCCTCATTCCCTTCCTTTGGGCGCTTTCGGCGTCATTTAAGCCGCTATCTGAAATTGTTAGCGGTGAACCAAATTTTTTGCCCAAAAACTTTACTCTCAACAACTACAAACAAATTTTTTTCCAAGAACCACTGTTTCTCCGCTGGCTGTTCAATAGCGTGGTTATTGCCACCAGTGTTACTATATTAAACTTATTGTTCAACTCAATGGCAGGTTACGCCTTAGCAAGATTGCGCTTTAGAGGTAGACGTTTCTGGTTCTTCCTCATTTTGGCAGTGTTGGCAGTACCTGCACAGATAACCCTCATTCCCACATTTTTAATTTTGAAAGCTTTAGGCTGGCTGAATTCTTATCAAGGGATGATTATTCCCAGCATGGTCAATGCTACCTTCATTTTTATGATGCGGCAGTTTTTCGTGAATTTTCCTAAGGAATTAGAAGAAGCGGCTCAATTGGATGGATTGAATACTTGGGGCATTTTTCGGCATATAGTTTTACCTTTAGCAAAACCAGCGCTTGCAGCACAGGCAGTTTTTGTATTTATGGGGAGTTGGAATAATTTCTTGCTACCTACAGTTATTTTGTTTGACCCAGAAATGTTTACTCTTCCTTTGGGATTGAATAGTTTTAAAGGTCAATTTATTAGTTATTGGAACTATATTATGGCAGCTTCTATGGTTTTTACTTTGCCAGTTTTGGCTATTTACGCATTTTTTAATAGATATTTTATTGAGAGTGTGACGTTTACAGGGGGTAAGGGTTAAGCAATTGTACATGCATAATCTTTGAGAATTATGAGGAATATTGACCGTCGTTGGTTCATGATAGGAACGCTTATAACGGCAGTGGGCAGCAGTGTGATGGGAATGTTCAATCGGTTATCGCGTACATCAGCTATGCCAACAACGGCACAAAAGGAATTGCCTAGTTCTGCTTCTAGACAGGTTATTAAGTTCACCAATGGCATCTCCTTGGAACTTGTCACACGGAACAATGAATTTCTTGGTGTTAGTCGCATTGCTGCTGGAAATATTGTGCTGCGTAGTGGACGAAGACCAATGTTTGTAGAAATCCGTAATCCCAACGGAATTCATTTGTGCAATTACACCATTGCACAGCAGAGTATCACAGACAATTCAGTGAAACTGCAATTCTCAATGCATTACTGTGAAGGCGGTATAATGGAATGGATGCTCCATTCAGTTCGGAACCGTTACAACACAGCTGACTGGACCTCTGAACCTTTAAGCGCAACTGACACCGTTCTGTGGCTGGAAATTCATCCAGTGACGCGTCATCTTGGCGGTCGTAAATATATTGGCTTGAGCTACCAGTATCGCTACCAAAGTCAGAGCATTCCGATTTACAAAATTCTTGATCGCGGTACGTGGGAGCTAGGTGGACACGCAGTAGGTAACGAGTTCTGGATGCGTAATTCTTTTGTGCCATCCATCGCGCTCATTGATTCAATAGAGCAATTCTACTCTACTGAATGGTATCTACCCTCAGCCACAAACCCCAACGTTCTTCAATTTTTACCACTGCAAACTGCGTTGCAAGGCTTCACCTTTACTGTTGGAAAAGCAGGTACGCTTGTTACTTGGGCAACGAAGGTTAACCACATCCGTTCACTGTTTGAAAAAGCGCGCGGTGTGGATGAAATTGTGCACTGGCACGAACACTGTGCTGATTTGGGAAAAGAATTGGTCACCTCACCTATAGAGGTACTGTGGGCACCAGGCGAACTAGATCGCGTCGGACGAGCGAATGCTTATGAGGCGGTACGGGAATTGGTGTATGAAACTCTGCATACTCAAATAGGTATGCGCCGCGAGCGGGTGACTACCTACAGCATGATTGAACAATGGGATAATGCTGATTTGAAACGTTACACCCAACTAGGATTGCCGAAATTGCTAGAGGCTGGTATAAAAACGGTTGGGTTGGCAAACCATTTTCAGAATAATATGAACACCTTTGGAGTCGGCAACATGGCTTGCACCATAGACTGGAAGGTAGCTGATTCTGTGGGAGAGGAAAACTTGCGAGCTTTTTGCAACAGGGCAAAAGCAAATGGTGCCAAAGTTGAAATGTGGGGCAATACAGCCCTATCAACTTTTGGTTTGAAACAATGGGATCGCAATGGCGCAAAAAGCCGCATCGACTATCTACCAAAGGAAGGGTCGATTATGGAACTCATCGAACGCTCACGCGACCCATTTGTCCGCAATCCTTCCAACGCCATAGAGGCTGACCACTACACGCCAGTGTTTGCCGTTCTTAACCTCAGAGATCCAGTTATACGAGAGTACTGGCTTCAGCGATGGAAACAGGCGCATGACGAAATCGGTCTTGAGGGTATTTTTCTTGACAGTTCGTCCAATCTTTCTAGCGATAAATTCCACTTTATCCAACACCTGAATGCTGGTTCAAAAGATGTCGCTACAGGCACAACTCATCAGCTATTTGACTATCGTCCTGCTCAAGAACCACCTGCCGCGATTTTGTCACAATACCATGCACACTTGGAATTGATGACACAGATGCAGAAGATTGGCTATCGCTACTGTGGTGAAGACATCGGTGTATTCGGCGTCCATCGCAGCGGTCCCCGTATTCTATCCCGACTCGATAATTTGCCACTATGGGCGGAGTGCATCACTGATTTTGACGTGCTGGCTTTACAGAAAGTAGGTGCCAATCCCGATGACATATTCTTCCGTGGTCTAGCTTACCGAATGATGTGGTATGTGTTTTGGAATATCAACAGCGATCAACTAAGCTTTAATTACGGTGGTATCCGTGGTGATTTCGACAGACCGGCTGATAGGCATATTTTGCTATTAAAAGTGTTCAATAAGGTCAACAACTTGATGATTAACCGCGAGATTCTGCCCAATGAAAAGGGCGTAGTGTATCGTGCAGATGGTCAGCAAGTCCTCTGGGCTTTTGAGAATTTTGACTTTAAACTTTCCGCAAATTCATTAGTTCGTGATGAAAATATAGGGAAAAATCAGCAAACAAACACCTTACACGCTGTCAAACACCATGTTTACCGCATCAGAGGATGAAACTAGAACTTACGCATTGACAGAACATTGATACTATGCAGTTAAGTTCAACTTCTGTGTTAGGTGTTCTAAAATAAAATCACGAGCCACTTGAAGAGATAAATTTCTTTGGAGTTCATACCAATT
>JAESFN010000998.1_pt1 | contig 13651 bp, 15 predicted proteins | sample 9269411 | NCBI WGS metagenome assembly JAESFN01 (sample SAMN14505399, study PRJNA617100) | algae metagenome | isolation source: Iphinoe sp. HA4291-MV1 and co-occurring heterotrophs from trail next to... | place: USA: Maunawili Falls, Hawaii | collected 2009-07-25
TTCCTCGGGCTGGAGCGGCTGGTCACCGTGATCCCGCTGAACCGGGCCACCTGAACACCGCTACTTGAACACGGCGAAGCACTTGTTGGAGTTGAACGCGTCGGTGACCACGAACTCCGACCAGTTCACCGGCAGGTCCAACTCGGCCATCGCGCCGGCCAGGCAGAACCACAGCAGCATCTCCTGCTGACCGGAGTCCACGATGTCCTGCGCGGTGGTGGCGGTCCAGGTGTCCCAGTCCCGGGCGACCAGGGCGTCGTAGAGCCGCTGGTCGGCGGGGGTGTCCGGGCGCAGGTGCCAGGTCTTGTCCACCAGGAAGGCGTGCGACCAGCTGGAACTGGCCACCAGGGCCACCCGCAGGTCGGTGTCGGCGAACGCCCGGACCACCGCCCCGCCCAGGTCGAAGCACCGCTTCGGCGACGGCCCGGTCGGGTCGAGGGTCTCCTGGCGGATCTGGCCGAACGTGGACAGCCCACCGTGCCGGGCGATCAGGTGCGCGCCGTAGCTGTTCACCGTGATCGGGAGGATCTTGTACGGGAACTCCTGGCCGTAGTGGTCGTAGTCCAGGAACAGCTGGGTGTTGCCGATGGCGTGCGGGAACTTCGGCCCGAGCTGGCGGTAGGAGTAGGCCATGTCGAACTCGGCGCGGATCAGGTCGTCGGCCAGCTTCCGGGCCGCCTTGGCGTCGGTGCGCATGGTGAACGCCGTGTCGTCGTCCGCGCCCCAGGCGTTGGGCAGGCCCATCCCGGAGAGCAGCTTGAACGGCTGCACCTCGGTGTCCTCGTAGGCCAGGATGCAGAACGGCGGCACGGCCTCCTCGCGGAAGTTCTCGTACTGGTCGTCGCCCCAGACCACCACGATGTCCGGCTGGAACTCGTCCAGGGCCTCCCGGCAGACGTTCAGCCCGTCGCGCAGCTGCTTGCGGTGGCCGGCGGCGGCCGCCGCGCCCATGTCGTCGGCCCACTCCCGGCGCATCAGTTCCGGCCAGCGCGAAGGGTCCTTCTCCTCGGCCGGGATGTCCGGATCGGCCAGGGTGAACTGCAGGATGAACGCCATCTTCTCGTCGGTCCCGGCCAGCGGCGGGTAGTGCGTCAACCCGAGACCCAGAAACTCGGCCATCAGAACTCCTCGGCAGCGTCGTGCGTTGTGGCGGGGTCGTGCGCCTTACCGCTGGTCTACCAGCGGCTTCGGGGCGGGGCGAGGGCGCGTTCCGGCATCCGGGCGGAAAGTTCCGATCCTCGGAAATTGAGCGGACTAGACTCATGTTTAGTGAGGTGTAGCCGCTGAACCAGGCGGCCCCTTCTGAGGAGGAACACGATGAGCAACCTGTCGTTGTGGTCCGCGCGCAGCCCGTTCGGCGAGTTCGACGAGCTGGTCCGGCGGGCCTTCGGTACCGGTTCGACACCGGCCTGGCCGGCCAGCGGTTTCCGGCCGGCGGCCGAGGTGAGCCGGGACGGTGACGACGCGGTGATCCGGGTCGAGGCCCCGGGCCTGGACGTCGAGCAGGACGTGCGGGTGGAGGTCGACCGGGGCCGCCTGGTGGTACGCGGTGAGCGCCGGGACGAGCGGTCCGAGCCCGGTCGCGTCCGGGAGGTCCGTTACGGCCGCTTCGAGCGCAGCTGGACGCTGCCCGAGCACGTCGGGGCGGACGCGGTGAGCGCGCACTACGAGGCCGGCGTGCTGAACGTCCGGGTGACCGGCGTGTACGCCGACGCGCCCGAGCCCGGCGCGCACCGCATCCCGGTGACCGCCGGCGCCCCGGCCGAGCCGACCGTGACCGCCGGTGTCGGCGCCGAGCCGGACGTACCGAGCGAGCCCGAGGTGAACGGAAGCTGAACAAGCTCCGGTAGCCTCTTCCCTGAACGGCCCTGCCCCACCCCCCGGGGGCGGGGCCGTTCGTCTGTCGACGCGTCCGGGCGTCCACCGGTCCCGGTCAGCGGACGGCGCGGCGGACGTCCAGGTCGGCGAGGTCGGCGGCGACCCGGCCGGCGCCCCAGCCGGCCGAGTTCGACACGCTGACCCGCTTGGAGGCCAGGTTCGGGAACAGGTCGTCGACCATCCGCTCCACGGCGGCCGAGCGGGCGGCGAGCACCGGGAGCAGCCGGTCGTCGGCCTCCCCCATGCTCCGGGCGACCGAGTGGTCGGCGGCGGTGAGCCGCTCGCCGATCCTCGTGGCGTAGGAGACCAGGAACGCCTGCCGGAACGACCTGATCCGGGACCGGTCCCGCTGCCGCCCGGCCGCGATCATCTCGGTGCTGGCGTGCACCAGGAGCGCGGTGCTCAGCACCTCGACCAGCTCCAGGTCGACCTCCGCGCCGAGCACGGTGACCGCGTCCAGTTGGGTGTGCATCACCGTCCGCGCGCGGTTGGCCCGGGCCACCTGGTCGATCAGCAACGACTTGGCCGAGACGTACGGGGCGTCCAGCCAGATCCGCCGCCCGGCCGGGGCGCCGTCCGCGTTCTCCGCGCCCGCGTCCAGCATCGCGCGCTCCAGGGAGTAGCGGGTCATCAGCTCCTGCGCCTTGGCGAAGAACGCGTCGGCCTCCTCGGCGAACTCGGTGGACTCGGCCTTGGCCAGCAGCGCGCGCACCCGGGTGAGCACCTTGTCGTCCAGTCCGGCCGGGGGACGGACGCCCTTGCCGGCCGCGGACCGGGCGGCCGGGGTGCCGGGCGGCGGGATGAGCTCGCTCATCCGGGGCAGCAACCGCAGCAGCGCGAGCCACTCGACGACCAGCTCCACGGCCCGGGCTCTCGGCACGTCGTGCCGGTCGACCCACTGGTCGAGGTGCGGCCGGTCGGCGCTCCACCACTGCTCGACGCCGAGCCGGGCCAGCTGCGCCGACCAGGCCGGGGCCAGCGCGGCGGTGGCGTGCCGGGCGGCGTCGGCGGCCAGCACGTCCTCGACGTAGGTCTGGGCGTCGGGCAGCCGCCTGCGGGTGATCTGCCACAGGTCAGCGGGCTGCCAGCCGGTGCGCCAGCAGTGCGTCAACCCGTCCAGCGCGGCCAGATGCACCGCCCGGGACAGCAGGCTGGTGAGCTCGGAGAGCCGTACGAGCCCGTCGAGGCACTCGGCGGCGGCCCTCGTGTCGCCCCGGGCGCGGAGGTCGGCGGCGTCGAGTACGGCGGCGGCCAGCTCCTCGACGGTCGGCGGCCCCGCGGGCGGGCCGCCGAAGACGCCGAACCCGGAACCGAACGCCGACCCGGCGGCCCCCGGCTCCCGGAACGCCCGGCGGGACCGATCCTTCGCCCGCGCCTTGGCCTTGGCCGCGCGCCTGGCCCGGTTGCCGATACCCATGACGAGCAGTGTGCCCGCCAGGTCGGACAGTCCCGTGCGGCGGCCCGCCAACGACCACGATGATCGTCGAGAATGGAGTGCGAACAGCGCTGAGCGCGGTCGATCCGCCAATCTCGGTGATCATCACAAGGGCCGGGTCAGCGGCGGGTGGCGAAGAACTCGCGTAGCAGCGCTCCGCACTCGTCGGCCAGGACGCCGCCGACCACCTCCGGGCGGTGCAGGGCGCGGCGGTCGCGCAGCACGTCCCACACCGAGCCGACCGCTCCGGTCTTCGGTTCCCACGCCCCGAACACCACCCGGTCGACCCGGGCCGCCGCGATCGCCCCGGCGCACATCGCGCACGGCTCCAGGGTCACCACCAGGGTGCAGCCGTCCAGCCGCCAGCCACCGCGGACCGCGGCCGCCGCGCGCAGGGCGAGCACCTCGGCGTGCGCGGTCGGGTCGCCGAGGGCCTCCCGGGAGTTGTGCCCGGTGGCCAGCTCGACGCCGGCGCCGTCCAGCACCAGGGCGCCGACCGGGACGTCACCGGCGGCCAGCGAGCCGGCCGCCACGTCCAGGGCACGCCGGATCCAACCCTCGTCACGGGCGAGACGTTCGGCGAACGAAAGGGTCACGTGCTCCGCAGCAGCTCGGCCAGCGGCTGGTCGAACCCGCAGCGGCGGCCGATCGCGGTGAGCTGCTCGTCGGGGTAGAGCTCCAGCTCACCGGCCAGCACCTCGAGCTCGTCGGCGGGCAGGCCGAGGTCGGCGAGGATGCCCATGTCGCCCTCCGGCCAGGCCTCGTCGGCGTCGGCGGCATCTTCCGACGGGAGGTCGATCCGCAGCAGGTCGAGCACGTCGGCGGCGACGTCGTAGTCCAGCGCGGCCACCGCGTCGGACAGCATCAGCGACACCCCGCCGGGCACCGGGCGCAGCAGCACGAAGAAGCAGTCGTCCACCGCGAGCAGGCCGAGCACCGCCCCCGGGGACCGCACGGCCCGCAGCTCGGAGATCGCCGAGTCCAGGTCGAGCAGGGCCTCGCCGGCCAGCGGCGCGCAGCGCCAGCGACCGTCCTCCCGGATCGCGGCGACCGCGAACCCGGGCAGCGCCTCGGTGTCGGACACAGCGGTGTCGGAGACGGTCTGCACGGCCATACCACCAAGGTAACCCCGGATCGGCGGTGGTCCAAATCACATCGATGAGGTCCACCCGATGGGCAACGATCATTCACCGTCACGTAGCCGGAAAGTGGGCGGCGGTACGCCACCGTCCCCACGGATGCCAGGATCATGGCCATGTCCAGACGGTCCCCACGCTCCGAAGGCCCGTTCCCCGGGCTGGTCGGTGCGGCGCGCGCGGTGCAGCCGCGCACGGTCCGGTTGCGCCGCCGGCTGCACGAGCACCCCGAGGAGGGCCTGCGGCTGCCGCTCACCCAGGCCGCCGTGCTGGGCGAGCTGGCCGACCTGCCGCTGCGGGTGCACCTCGGGGAGGAACTCAGCTCGGTGGTCGCGGTGCTGGACGGCGAGCGCCCCGGGCCGACCGTGCTGCTGCGCGGCGACATGGACGCGCTGCCGCTCACCGAGCAGACCGGGTTGCCCTACGCGTCCCGGATCCACGGCTCGATGCACGCCTGCGGGCACGACACGCACACCGCGATGCTGGCTTCGGCCGCCCGGCTGCTGTGCGCCCGCCGCGACGAGCTGGCCGGCCGGGTGGTGCTGATGTTCCAGCCCGGCGAGGAGGGCCACCACGGCGCCCGGCACATGATCGACGAGGGGCTGCTGGAGATCGCCGGGACGCCGGAGCGGGCGTACGCGCTGCACATCTCGGCGACCATGCCCACCGGCACCGTGCAGACCCGCCCCGGCCCGATCATGGCCGCCGCCGACGTGCTGAAGGTGACCGTGCACGGGCGCGGCGGGCACGCCTCGGCGCCGCACGACACCCTGGACCCGGTGCCGGCGGCGGCCGCCATGGTGGGCGCGCTGCAGACGATGGTGACCCGGCGGGTGAGCGCGCTGGAGCCGGCCGTGCTGACCATCGCGCACATCCGCGCCGGCTCCACCTCGAACGTCATCCCGGAGACCGCCTACCTGGAGGGCACCCTGCGCACGCTGTCCCGGGACACCCGGGCGATGCTGCGTGAGCAGGTCGACCTGGTCTGCCGGCACATCGCGGCCGCGCACGGCTGCACGGCGGACGTGGTGATCGACGCCGGCTACCCGATCACGGTGAACGACGCGGACGCGGCCGGAACGGTGGACGCGGTGGCCGCCGGGCTGCTCGGGTCCGCCCGGGTGGAGCCGATGGCCGGCCCGATCCTGGGCGCCGAGGACTTCGCCTACGTGCTCGACCAGGTGCCCGGCGCGCTGGCCTTCCTGGGCGGTTGCCCGCCGGGGGCGCAACCCCGGGACGCGGCGCCGAACCACTCCAGCCGGGTGGTGTTCGACGAGGCGTCCATGGCCGACGGCGTCGCGGTGTACGCCGCCCTGGCCCTGGACGCCCTGGCCAGCTGAGCCCTGAACGTCCTAGCCGGCTGGGCCTGGCCGGCTGGGCCCTAGCCGGCTGGGCCTTGGACGTCCTGAGCCCGGGCCGGCCGGCTGGGCCCGGGCGGACGGCGCCGGGTCAGCGGGGGCGGGGGACGGTGGTGCGGGAGCCGCAGATCCGGCTGTGCGGCATGAAGCCGAGCTCCTGGCGGCGTTGCGCGGCGGCCGCCTCGCGGTGCGACAGCACCCGCACGATGGTGCCGCCCACGCCGTTCACGATCAGCTCACCGCCCGGGACGGCGGTCGGGTGGACCGGGATCAGCCGGCCCTCCGGGTCCCGGCAGCCGATCACGGGCTGCCCGCACCGGTTGCAGCGGCCGTGCACCGGACCCGACCTGACGGTCTGACTCGACGCCGGGGAGTCTGGCATCGGGGTACCCACTCTCACCTTTTGAGCGGGTAAACCTGCGCCACCGGCCTGGGTCGAACCAGTGGCGCCCCCCGGAACCCGCGGCGAAAACATAACCCGATCGGGTGATCAATATGGAATCGCGGCCGGACGTGTGCGCCGCGTGACCGTTTTCCGGCGTCGAAGGGCGACCTACCCGGTCGAGCGGTCATCGAACGACGAGCAACGGTCGAAGTGATCGCGCTGAGCGACGATCGATGGGCGACGAGAGGTAGATGGGAGCGGAGCGTAAGCTCACCGTCCGTGACCAACAGGCCGATCTGTGTCCTAGGGCTGGGGCTGATCGGTGGCTCACTGGTCCGCGTCGTGGCCGAGGCCGGCCGCGCCGTGTGGGGAGCCACCGCATCCACCTCGACCGCCGAGTCCGCGCGCGCGGACGGTTACGACGTCGAGCCCGACCTCGACTCCGCGCTGAAGCGGGCCGCCGCCGAGGACGCGCTGGTGGTGCTGAGCATGCCGCTGCCGCACGTCCCCGAGGTGCTCAAGCTGGTGGCCGTGCACGCGCCGAACTGCCGGCTGACCGACGTGGTGAGCGTCAAGATGGCGGTGGTCGAGATGGTGCGGCGGCACGCGCCCGGGACCCGGTACGTCGGCGGGCACCCGATGGCCGGGACCACCGAGTCGGGCTGGGCGGCCGGGTCGGCGTCGCTGTTCGACGGCGCCCGCTGGGTGGTCGCCGCCGACGACGGCCTGGACCGCGAGGTGTGGGCGGACGTCGCCGAGCTGGCCTGGGCCTGTCGCGCGGTCGTGGTGCCGGCCGGGGCGGACGCGCACGACCAGGCGGTGGGGCGGATCTCCCACCTGCCGCACCTGCTGGCGGCCGTGCTGGCCGCGGTGGCCGCCGACGGCCCGGCCGGTGACCTGGCGCTGAGCCTGGGGGCCGGGTCGTTCGGCGACGGCACCCGGGTCGCCGGCACCCGCCCCGAGCTGACCCTGGCCATGTGCGAGGGCAACCGCGAGGGCCTGCTCACCGCCGTCGACGACGCGCTGGGCCGGCTGGGTGCGGCGCGCGGCTCGCTGGCCTCCACCGGCGGGCTGGCCGCCACGATCAAGGCCGGTCACCGGGCCCGGGAGCGGTGGGCGGAGACCCGCGACGCCGAGCCGGTGCGGGTGTCCCGGGACACCTCGCTGGCCGACCTGCGGGAGCTCGGCCGCTACGGCGTCGCCCTCCGCGGCTGGAGCTGAACCCGAGCCCGTCCGGAGCTGGGCCCGTCCGGAGCTGGGCCCGTCCGGAGCTGGGCACGGATCAGACCCGGGTGGCGAGCCCGGGGTAGTCGAGCACCATGCCGTCGCCGTCGACGGTGATCCGCTCGGTGTAGTCGTCCTGGTTGAACTCGATCTCCGCGCCGTCCGCGCCGGCGAGCGCGCCGGCGCCCCGGTAGCGCTGGTAGACCAGCGACACCTCCAGGGTGGGCACCGCGACGAACACCACCGGCAGCCGGTGCGTGCCGGCATCCCGGTGCAGCCCGAGCCGGCGGATCGGCAGCGCGTTGAACAGCGGGCTGAACTCCAGGTCGACGTCCACCGCGCCGCCGAACTCGGCCCGGGAGCCACCGGAGCCGGTGTCCAGCAACCAGTACCCGTCCTCGGTGCGGTTGAGCGTGATGGAGCGCTCCCGGGCGACGGACGCGCTGGTGATCGACACCCGCTCGAGGGCGCCGCTCTCCCCCACCACCAGCCGGTAGGAGGCGGTGAACGCCGTGCCGTCCGACTCCACCCGGACCGACCGGCCCAGCGCGCGCAGCCCGCCGGCGCCGAGCAGAACCCGGGCGCTCTCCAGTGATCGCCCTTCGGGGGACTGCCAGGTGAACATCGAGGTCACCGCGCAACGGTAATCCGAACGCCCCGGGGCCCGCCCGCCAGCCCCGCCGCCACCGCCCGAACGGCGGCGTTCACCGCTCGGATCGGCCGCTCTCGGCGTCAGCGGCGCCGCACACCAGGTCCCGGGCCCATGATCACCATAAATGGAGCCCGAGCAGCGGTGAGCGCTGCTCGGGCTCCATTCTCGGTGATCACGGAAGGGTCCGGAGGGACGCGCCACCCGGCCGGCGGGACCCGACTACCCGGCCCGCGGCGCAGCAGGTCCCGGGACCCGACGCCCGGCTACCCCGCCGGCGGTGCGGCAGGTCCCGGCGCCCGGCTACCCCGCCGGCGGTGCGGCAGGTCCCGGCGCCCGGCTACTCGGCCGGCGGGGCGGGCTCGGCCGGCGCCTCGGCGGGCACCTCACCCTCGCCGCCGCCGAAGTCGTACGCCTGGGCCTTCGAGACCAGCCCGTCGATCTGCCCGTCGTGCCCGGCGAACCGCTCCTTGGCCAGGTCGCCCGCCTTGGCGATGGCCTCGTCGACCTTGTCGTCGTGCTGGCCGAGCAGGTCCCCGGCCTTGCCCGCGAGATCCTTGAAGTCCATGTCAGCCCCGTCTGTTCGACGCTTCCCCGCCGGCGGTCACCGGCGGGCGAACGACATCCAACACCACGGCGGTGAACGCCGCCGGTCAGCTCTCAGCGGTGACGTCACCGGGGTCGACGTCGGTGCGCAGCCCGGTGTAGACGGGGTGCCGCAGCCGCCCGCTCTCCGTCCAGCCGGAGTGTTTGATCGCCGCGACCAGCCCCGGCCGGCACCACCGGGCGTCCGCGCTGTCCTCCCGGGGCAGCGGCTCGCCGAACGGCGGGTCGGCGGCGGCGTGCTCAGCGAACAGCGGGGCCAGGGTGCGCTGGGTGAGCTCCCCGGCCAGCCCCGACCCGGCCCGGCCGACGAACCGCAGGCCGCCCGCTGTGCCCGGCCCACCGGCGGGGATGCCGAGCAGCAGCCCGCCGATCCGCGACGGGTGGGTCCGCTCCGGCCGCCAGCCGCCGATCACGCAGTCCTGGTTGTGCCGGTGCGGCACCTTCACCCAGTCCGGGCTGCGCCGACCGGGCAGGTAGCGGGAGTCCCGCCGCTTGGCGATGATCCCCTCCAGGCCGCGCTCCCGGGTGGCGTCCCACAGCGCCGTCCCGTTGTCGTAGCTCGGGGACAGCCGCACCTGCGGCACCGCGTCCAGCTCCAACCGCTCCAGGGTGGCCCGCCGCTCGGCCAGCGGCCGCTCCAGCAGCGACACCCCGTAGAGCCGCAGCACGTCGAACACCATCAGCACCACCGGGCGGGCGGCCACCTCGGCGGCGGTCGGCACCCGGTGGAAGCGGTGGGACAGCGCCTCGAACGAGGGGGCGCCGTCGGCCAGCAACACCACCTCACCGTCCAGCACGCCGTCCTCGACCGCGTCGGCCAGCCCGGCCAGCTCGGGGAAGTGCCGGGTCATGTCCCGCCCGGTGCGGCTGGTCATGGTGAGCCCGCCGGCCGAGACATCCACCAGGAGCCGCATGCCGTCCCACTTGACCTCGTAGGACCACTGCGACCCCACCGGCAGGGGTCCAGGGGTGGCGAGCATGGGGTGCACGGCCTCATGCTGTCACTAGGCCGTTCGGAGCTGTCACCGGCGTGGGAGCTTGACGCGGCCGCCCAGAATTGTCAGGGCCCTCCGGCATAGTGAATATCGGGGGGACCCCACCGGGACTTGTCGCGGGAAGGAGCCGGCCATGCGGGCGATGTGGAGCGGCGCGGTGTCCTTCGGGCTGGTGAGTGTGCCGGTCCGGGTGTATTCCGCGACCACGAACCACGACATCCGGTTCCACCAGGTGCACGGGCTGGACGGCGGGCGGATCCGGTACAAGCGGTTCTGCACCGTGTGCGAGACCGAGGTGGAGTACGCCGACATCGTCAAGGGCCACGAGACCGACGACGGCCAGCTGATCACGCTCACCGAGGACGACCTGACCGCGCTGCCGGTGAACACCAGCCGGGAGATCGAGGTGGTCGAGTTCGTCCCGGCCGACCAGGTCGACCCGCTGGTCCTGGACAAGGCGTACTACCTGGAGCCGGAGACCCGGGCGGCCAAGCCGTACGCGCTGCTGCGCGAGGCGCTGCGGGAGACCGACCGGATGGCCGTGGTGAAGCTGACGCTGCGGCAGAAGGAGTCCCTGGCCGTGCTGCGGGTGCGCGACCAGGTGATCGTGCTGCAGACGCTGCTCTGGCCGGACGAGGTGCGCGAACCCGACTTCGAGATCCTCGACGCCGGCGCGCCCGAGCTACGGCCGCAGGAGATGCAGATGGCCGCGTCGCTGATCGACAGCCTGAGCGCGGACTTCGACCCCGGGCAGTACACCGACGGCTACCGCGAGGCGGTGGCCGAGATGATCGAGCACAAGCGGAAGACCGGGGAGTCGCAGCCGACCCCGGTGGCCGCCCCCGGCCCGGCCGACGGGGACAGCATGTCCGACCTGCTGGCCGCCCTGGAGGCCAGCGTGGCGGCGGCCAAGGGTCAGAAGCCGGCCGGTCCCGGCACGAAGCCGGCGGCCGACGACGCGAAGCCTGCGGCCGGCGCGAAGGTCCCGGCCCAGCGCTCGTCGCCGAAGGCCGCGAAGCCGGCGAGGACGGCGAAGGCGGCCAAGGCGGCCAAGGCGGCCGAACCGTCGGTGCCCGCGCAGCGCCCGGCCGCCGAGGACGCGGAGCCGGCGGCGGCCAAGCCGAAGCCCCGGACCAGGAAGCCCGCCGCCCGCAAGACGGCCGACAAGTCCGAGGTCAAGACCCCCCGCCGCACCCGCAAACCCGCGTAACGACGGCATCACCCGGCACCGCCGCCCGCGACCACCGCACAGCGTCCCCGGCAGCACCGTCCCCGACACCACCGCACAGCGTCTCCGACACCACCGCACAGCGCCAGCTGCTCGGCACAGCTGCCGCGACATGTGTGCCGAGCAACGCGAGCTGTGCGGCCGATGCGGCCAACGCGGCTGCCGAGCAACGCGGGCTGGGCGGCCGGGCCGCTCGCGTGCCTTGTCAGGCGGTTTAGGGTTCGGTGGGTGAGCGGGTTGGGTCCGGTGATCTGGATGCCGGGCGCCTTGACGGGCAACGGATGGCCGTGCATCTGGATCACCCCGGAGGCGCCGGCCCTGTTCCAGCGGCTGCTCACCCACCTGAGCCTGACCTACGACGTGCCGCCGCCCCGGATCACCAGCCACCTGGACGGGATGTTCTGCGACTTCCGGCTGCTCGGGGTGGACGCGACGCTCGACATCGACAACTGGACGTTCTCCATGGCGTTCGCCGAGGAGGCCACCCGCGACCGGGTGCTGGCCGACCTGCGGCTGCTGCCCGAGCACTACTTCGACGACTAACCGAGAGCGCTCTTCGGCACCTCGTCGTCGTCGGCCAGCGCCTTGAACAGGGCCTTGGCCTTGGTGTTGTCCCAGCGGACCACCGACGAGCCGTTCACGCTGTCCAGCCCGCCGATCGGCACCGTGGTGCGGATGCCGCCGTCACCGGACAGCGACTTCATCGTCCAGGCCAGCCGGGCCAGGCTCCACACGTGGTCGCCGGCGTCCACGGTCAACGCGCCGGGCAGCGCCTGGGTGAGCGCCACCCAGCGGAACGGGTTGAGCAGCGTCGACGGGCCGCCCACCTTCTTCATCAGCCCGGACAGGAACTGCTGCTGGTGCTCGATCCGGTCCAGGTCGGCGCGCGGGGTGGCCCGGGTGCGGACGTAGCCCAGCGCGGTCTCCCCGTTCAGCTCCTGGCAGCCGGCCTTGAGCTTGATCCCGGCCAGCGGATCGTTGATCGACTGCTTGACGCAGATGTCCACGCCGCCGACCGCGTCCACCATCTGCACGAACCCGGCGAAGCCGATCTCGGCGTAGTGGTCGATGGCCAGCCCGGTGGCCTGCTCCACGGTCTTCACCAGCAGCTGCGGGCCGCCCAGGGAGTAGGCCGAGTTGAGCTTGTTCTTGCCGTGCCCGGGGATGGACACCAGCGAGTCGCGGGGCAGGCTGACCAGCACCGGGCCGGAGCTGCCGGAGTGCAGCAGCATGATCGTGTCGGTGCGCTGCCCGGCCGCGTGCCCGGTGTGCAGCTCCTTCTCCTCGCGGGTGGTCAGATCCGCCCGGCTGTCCGAACCGACGATCAGCCAGTTGGTGCCCGAGCTGCTCGCGGTGCTGCCCTTCAGCGCGGTGATCCGGGTGAGCTGCGTGTCGACATACACCCCGAACCCGATCAAGGCCAGGACCAGCACGATCAGCACGGTCCGGACCAGCCGCAGGCCGCCACCGGGGCGGCGCGGGCGCGGCGGCCGACCCGGGCGCGGGGGTGGTGGCCGGCGACCCGGTGGCGGCCCCCCCGGGCCGGGCGGTGGCCCCGCCGGCGGGCCGGGCGGTGGTCCCGGCGGGCGGCCGGACCGGAATCCCGGGGGTGGCCCCGGGCGGCGCGGGGCGGCGGCCAGCGCGACGGTGGGGTCGTTGGCCGGGTCGGCGCCGGCGGCCTGAGCCCGGCCGCTCCAGCCCGAGCGGGCGGCCTTGGGCTTACCGTTCCAGCCGTTGCGGGGCCGGTCCCGGTTCATTCGCACACCACCTGTCCCGTTCGAGGCCCCGCCGAGGCGCCACCATACGTCACCCACTTGGGAAGACGGCCGAGGCGGGCGGTGGGTTGCACCGGGTTGCCCCGGTTGAGTCGAACGGACTAGTCCACCTGGTCGGCGGCCCGTTCCCCGAGTGCGCGACGGACCGCCTCCCGGTAGCCGACCGGCTGATGCGGGATCAGCCGCCGGATGCGGTCGTCGCGCACCCCGACCATGGTCAACTCAACCTGAGGCTCATTCGATCATGGATCGAGGTGCGTAGGTTGAGTTGACCATGAGAAGCCGAGCCCGTTACTCCCGGGCGGCGGGGATCTCGCCGAAGCGGCCGCGGTGGAAGTCGTCGAAGGCCTGCATCACCTCGGCCCGGGTGTTCATCACGAACGGCCCGCCCCAGGCGATCGGCTCCCGGATCGGGGCGCCGCCGAGCACGACGACGTCCAGCCCGGCGTGGTGGCGGGACTCCTGCTGCTGGGCGGCGGCCACCGAGACGACGTCGCCGGGGCCGAACACCGCGAGCTGTCCGGTCCGCACCGGCCGAGCGTCCGGCCCGACCGTGCCGGCGCCGGAGAGCACGTAGACCAGCGCGTTGAAGTCCGGCCGCCAGGGCAGCCGCACCGACCCGCCCGGCGCCACGGTCACGTGCGCCATGGTCATCGGGGTGTAGGTCGCCCCCGGGCCCGCGACGGACCCGCCCTCGAGCGAACCGGCGATCAGCCGCACCAGCGCCCCGCCGTCCGGCGAGGACAGCAACGCCGACTCACCCGCCCGCAGGTCCTGGTAGCGGGGCTCCACCAGCTTCGACGACCGGGGCAGGTTGACCCACAGCTGCAGGCCGTGGAACAGCCCGCCGCTGGCCACCAGCCGCTCCGGCGGCCGCTCGATGTGCAGGATCCCGGAGCCGGCGGTCATCCACTGGGTGTCCCCGTCGGTGATCACCCCGCCGCCGCCGTGGTTGTCCTGGTGCTCGAAGGTGCCGTCGATG